>Ga0247724_1000108_pt1 | contig 22322 bp, 19 predicted proteins | sample OKSTACKMC2E_FD_182776 | JGI IMG/M metagenome (GOLD analysis project Ga0247724, IMG submission 182776) | Subsurface sediment microbial communities from gas well in Oklahoma, United States - OK STACK MC-2-E | ecosystem: Environmental > Terrestrial > Deep subsurface > Rock core/Sediment | place... | reverse complement strand
GCGACGCTGAGCATCTGAAGCCGTTTTCTATGCGACCACTTCAATTGACAATCCGAAAAATCATGCGATCATAACTGTATATAAATACAGTTATTGGTGGTTATGTCCGTTTCATTTCTTGGTGAGTCCGTAATTCGCAGCACTCTAAAGTTGCCGCTGTTTGTCAGCAAGGTTTCGGCCGGGTTTCCCTCTCCGGCACAGGATTATGTTGAGCAGACCCTGGATTTAAACGAGCTGTGTATTAAGCGCCCGGCTGCAACCTTCTTCGTGCGGGTTGAGGGCGAATCCATGATTGAAGCCGGCATTTTCCATAACGATATCCTGGTGGTCGACCGCTCTGTGAAGCCGGTGCATGGCGATATCGTGGTGGCGCAGGTGGATGGTGAGTTTACAGTCAAGGAGCTGTGTTTAAGGCCAAAACTGATGCTGGTACCACGCAATAGCGCCTTTCAGCCTATCTGTCTTGCGAACGACAACGAGCTGCAAATCTTTGGCGTGGTGACGAACGTTATCCGGCAGATGAGTCGCTCGCATAAAAACCTATAGCGATGAATAAAACCTTTGCTCTGGTTGACTGCAACAACTTCTATGCCTCTTGTGAGAAGCTGCTCCGGCCAGATTTAGTCAAGACGCCCGTTGTTGTGCTCTCGAACAACGACGGTTGTGTAATTGCCCGTTCCAGGGAGGCCAAAGCTCTTGGGATTAAAATGGGCGTGCCGTACTTTCAGGTGCGTGAGTTGGTTGATAAGCACCGTATCGTGGTGTTTTCGTCGAACTATGCACTCTATGCCGATATCTCTTCCAGGGTGATGTCGACGTTGGAACAGCTAGCCCCTGCCGTTGAAGTCTATTCAATTGATGAAGCCTTTTTGGATTTGACCGGTGTTGAGCATGCGCAATCGCTCACTGAGTTGGGACTAAGTATCCGCCAAACCATTCAAGACTGGATTGGCATGACGGTATGTGTTGGTATCGCACCAAGTAAAACGTTGGCGAAACTTGCAAACCATGCTGCCAAGAAATGGCAGAAAACTGAAGGCGTGGTGGACTTAACCAGTAAAGAACGGCAGCGAAAGTTGATGGCACTGTTGCCGGTCAGTGAAGTCTGGGGCGTTGGCGGTAAGCTCACAAAACGCCTGAACGAGTTAGGTATTCATACGGCGCTGCAGCTTGCGGATGCTTCACCCAAAATGCTAAGACGGCAATTTTCTGTGGTGATTGAGCGCACCGTGGCGGAGCTCAATGGTGAGTCCTGTCTTGCACTGGAAGATGTGGTGGCTAATAAAAAAGAAATTGTCAGCTCCCGCGCTTTTAGCGAGCGCATCACTGAGTTGAGTCAGATGCAGCAGGCAGTGTCTGAATATGTACATCGCGCATCTGAAAAACTGCGCAGTCAAAACAGCAAAGCCAAACAACTGACTGTATTTATCCGCACCAGCCCTTTTAGCAACCACAGTCAAGATCCGTTTTACAGCAATTCCGCAACCGGCATGCTGATAAACCCAACGGACGACACCCGGGATTTTCTGCATTTGGCCGGTGAGCTTCTGAAAAAAATCTGGAAAGACGGTTACCGCTACGCAAAAGCTGGCGTGATGCTGGCCGATTTTTACGATGAAGGGATTGAGCAGTTGCAACTGTTTAATGACGCGTCTCATGGCGGTGTTCGTGAGTCAACGCCTGTCTATCGTGCTAATCCAGCGCTGATGACAGTACTGGATGAAATCAACCACAGCGGTAAAGCCAAAGTATTCTTTGCCGCAAAAGGCCTACAGCAAAACTGGGCGATGAAACGCCAGCTGTTATCACCGGCGTACACGACTAAGTGGGCGGAGATCCCGAAAGTGAACTAAGAGCGAGAAGCGGAAATTAACGCCGAGCTCTGCGGCAAATTTGTCCGACAGCAGCGCTTTGTTAATTGCTTGATATCAGAAGTTTGAGATCAAACCCATTAAACTTATGATTTGGCCAATGCTCTACAACGAAGGCGATTGTTTTACCGTCAACTTTTTCAGAATATGAATTACAACCTAAAATAGCACTTTTCATCTCATCGGATAAAGGTAGGTTTAAACTAGAGATACTCAAGGCTTCTGCCAAAGATTCTAACTTTTCACATGCCTGATGGGTTCTGGAAGCGTCATTCACGTTCACTATAAGTTTCAGAACTTTTGCAACGTCTTCAGAACCTTCAAGATAGTAAGTGATATTATCAGGGATAATACCATCACTGAATTCTTTCATTGGGGACGATGCAAACCATTCTTCTTCGAAAGATCTATTATAAAATCCAGTGCCCAACCCTTCGTTTACGAGAAACTCTTTGGCTTTGTAGGGGCTCCAACCTTGCTCTTTTGGTACTTCCTTTGGATTTTTTTCAGAATGTCTCACTTTAAATATAAATTTAAAGGTATCAATCAGATCCGAGTGTGATTCTATGTTTGCTTTGGCGACTTGAAATGACCACCGTTCAAGCAGACTGAGCTGAAAATTAAACAATATAAATGCATAGAGTTTAGCCGCATATCTATGGAGCCGACTTTTTATTGAAAACCTTAAACGAACAAAGACCTGTTCATATGTTGAATAAACCAACATAAAGAAAACAAATGGTAAGTAGCAGAGAGTCAGCAATGGTGGAACAAAGAAATCGTATGCAGTTTTTTCTTTCCCAAACTCACCAAAATTGGTTATTAACATGTACAAAGTGTAAACAATTAAGACTACCCCGAAAAAAGATAGACAATACTCAAGAAAAACCTTTACCTGATGATGTTTTTTGTCGGCTTCAGCAATAGCCAGCATTGCCCCCAATAATGCTAAAACAGGAACTATCAGAACCTCGACCCAAAGAGAGAAAGTATATACACCAACGACAAATTGAAGAATCGCTAGTAGCTTCAAATTGCCTATAACTGAGTGCTTGAAAAAACGCTTATCTTTTTTGATTTTTTCAAGCTTAAAGAGCGACATGAAACCAACAGAAACGCACCAAAAAATAGTATTTTTTAGCTGTTCAAAATTCCATAGTTCCAACTCAGAAAGCCAGTAAATTACAATCGTCATGTATGCAACGATCAAACAAAGGACAGTCATTATTTTTCTAACAAATAAAGCTGCTAGGACACCTTTGAAGGCATTTCTGGCCTCTGCCATTTTCGTGGAAGAAAAAATGTAAATCGAAACCGCCAGAAGCCATAACGCAATTGCAATTTCTCGATTATTTAGAATATCCACGAGCTTCCTTGAGGATTTAACGCGCGCTCTGCGGCAAGTTTTAAGCCCAGCGGAAAACTTGTCCGCCAGCTGCGCCTTGATAGCTTTTACCTTGGTATGTGGTAGAGCATGACTGCCAGCTTTACCACCCTGTTTCTATCACCATCAAGATGAAACTCGTAGTTAAACCAAGTTTCATCTTTTTCATCAACGTACTTTAAGAAATTAGTGTGTTTTGTCGATGCCTCTTTGGCAGTTACAATCACGCTTGTAAAATCTTTGTTCGGCACAAACATGATTACAGCGGCCTTTGAGTCCCTCCACGTAAGATAACCCAAAAGCTGACTTATTGTGGCTAAGTAGCTTTTCTCGCCTTTCCAAAATTTACACTCACCGATAAATACATTTGAGCCCTCATGCCTAAGCAATATGTCGGTTTTGCCAGTTTTATTGAATGTTTCTCCAGTTGCCGAACCTTCAAAGTTTGGCTCTAACATCATTAAAAAGTGATCCCTGAGATGCTCTTCTTCCTTGCCCGCGTACAAACTAGGTAACCGCTCAAATTCTTTTCCTACATCATGGATTAGCTTCAATATTTCTACATATGTATCCTGATCAAGGCTTGGCTCTGGCGTAAAGCCTGCTTCCTTTACGCTCGGCTTATTTAAAAGAGGCTTCTTTCGCTTCTGAGGTGCAGGAACAGAGAATGTTGCTGATACCGCACTTGATTTTTTTATCGGTACGCCCAACGACGCTAGTACGCCAGAGCTCTTTTGAATTCTCTGCTTTCGTGCACTAAATACATTACGAACATATTGATCCAAACTAGCATTTGCTCTTTCTACTTCGGCCTTAACATTTTCGTATTGCTGCAAAATACTTCTGATGTTTTCATTCTTTATACGAACTATCTCATCTGCATTATCTCTGAAGTTAATTATTTCAAAGCAAAATTCATCATGATTAACCTCTATATCCATAGTCCACAATATTCTAGAGCTAGGCATACAATGCAGTAATTGAACATTGCCACTTATTGGAACATGAAATTTGATTACATCCTTTTTGTAGGATTTACCTGAATAGACATGAAAGTCGCGAGGAAAACGCTCGGCAGGTATCATTTGTTCGCTGGAGGAAGCATAGATGCCGTCAACGTGAATCTCTAAATTATCGATCATTGCCTCTGATACTTTGTGGGCGATATAATCATCTTCGTTGACATTTAGAATGTAGTCATCCTTTTCGGATTCGATAGAGTGTGCAATATTCGCTTTGCTTGCTTCAAGAAAGTCCCGTAGCTCTCGTTCTCCGAAAATTCTACTTCTTCTCATATTTGCCTATATCTCCCTGAAAGCTAAAAAAACTTATTAGGCAGAAGAATCCGTATTTAAACACGGACTTTTCCGACTTTGTAAATTTAATGTACAGAACACTACATCGCTTTTTCATAACTGACAATAGGTTATCGGTACAGGTGGTATTTGTATTTGCTACAAATATTGATTAGTTCGTCTAACAAGCATTGGCAATGGGGTGATGTGGACAGGTCATTTTTCCAGTGCCTGAATATCCGCTTTTGGCACAAAGTGAAGTTCTGAAGTAGTTATTCCCACTTTGAGATTCTGACATTTAAGGCTTCGCAATCAGGTTAGAGTTTTGGTTCAAGTGGTGAGTTAGCTGCAACGAGTGGTCCGATGGATTTGCAGCGGCTGGTAAGATTGCTATGAAATTGAGTGGTAAATAGAATGAAATTAACCAGTATCCATAAGCCTACCTCACAAAGCCGCATGGATGCGGCGACAACGCGGCATTTGCTGATAACAATTACTCTTTCTGCTAAACCAACGAGGTAAACACCGTTCTCGCTCGACTTGTTCCAACAAGTCGCACGCATGGGGTGACATGAGCGCTGAGCAAAAATTCAGGGATGAATGGATAACGCCGATGGACTCGGCGCTTTAAAAGTCGAACTATTTATGTAGTGTTTAATTAGTTCATGAATATAAACAATAATTGCAAGATAAGTTCATCCGCATTAGTGAATAAACTAAAGGTATAACATAAGTACATGCATGGTTGGTTAGATGGCACTAATAGGGTACGCACGGGTAAGCACGCAGGAACAAAACCTTGAGGCGCAGATTGATGCATTAGAACGCTACGGGTGCCAGAAGATATTTTCAGGTAAGCAAAGCGGTAGCTCTTTCGAGAATGCAAAAAAGCTAGATGAGTTGCTCGATTACATTCGGGAGGGTGATGTGGTATGCGTTACAAAGCTTGATCGTTTAGGTAGAAGCTTAAAAGGAATAATGACCGCAATCGATGGCATTCACTCCAAAAGCGCAGCGCTAACGACGCTGGATGGCGTCATTAACAGTGCTGATGATTCGCCGTTTGGTAAGGCTGTGCTTCATGTAATCGCTGTTTTTGCTGAGCTAAACAAAAGTCTGATTATCAAGAACACCACCGAAGGTCGCGAACGCGCCATTGCTCAAGGCAAGCACATGGGCAGACCAAAGACGATCCCTGATGCCGACAGAGTGAAAATTCGACAGTTAATACAATCGAAGAAAAAGTCAAAAAACCAACTTTCAAAGGAGTATGGCGTTAGCCGAACAACGATCAAGCGTATTGTTGAGGAGAGCGATGATGTCTAAGGAGGCCGGAGAGAAGAACAGGGAGTTGTTTGCAGGATGGATCGCTGAAATGAAAGCGAAAGAATCTCCAAACTGGGTAGACTATTTTTATGCGGATAAACTGAGCCCCAAAAAAATCGCTGACGAGTTAGGTTTTGGCTCAGATGCATTTAAAGCAAAACGCAATCCACTATTACACGAAATGTTGGAGAACCTAAAATTCGAGTTGACCCAGATGGGTGTCTACCGCAACAGAATCCCTCGACTGAGAAAAGAAGAAGTGGATGTAACCCTGCCCTCTGAAAATGATGAAGATATAAAAGACTCTGCCAAGGTAAGAGATTTAAAGCGTGCCAATCGTCGTTTGCAGGCAGAAAATGCAAAACTATCTGCTGAAGTTGCAAAGCTGTCTGAGTTCAAGGAAGTGCTAGAGGAAATGGGTCTTTGGAAATGAGCAATGATGCCTTTTTGGTTAGATTAACTCAGATCTTTAGATACAGTCCTGACAATGTTCAGTTAGGGGCAGTATTTTTGAACCATCGTGCCGGTGCTCACCGGATAATCATTCTAACGACTCAAAACAAACTAAACTGCGAGCCTAAAGTTGGACAGCAATGGGAAATCACCAAAGAATTAAATTATGCCGTCCGTCAACAGGAGGTTAGTCCTGGTGTGTACGTTAACGTGTTGCGATTCATGGAGCCAAAACTGAAATGTGTCATGCCTGACAATGGTTCGGGTTTTGTAGCATTTTTGAGTGCGGAGAAAAAGTTTCGTGGCATAGGCAAAGTCAAGGCTCAGTTGTTGTGGGATGCATTTCGCAGTGACATCTTTACAATGCTTTGCGAGAAACCAGATACGCCTTACAAGCATGATAAGACAATAACCAACTTCGATGCGATCAAGATAGTTCTGATAAGGGAGGAGGTTGTATCGGACTTGTATAAGGGGTTTGAATCTTACAGAAACTTAAGGTACTCCAGCCAGCTTGTCGAATGGGAGATTGAAGAGCCTATTCAGCGACAAATATTCAGATTCGCGGATAAAGATGCGCTCACCTTTTTGAAAGAAAATCCGTACCGCCTGTTCTCATTAGGTATGCGATTTCAAAAGGTCGACATGATTGCTCAAAAGCATTTTAAGATCAGTGAATGCAATGATATTAGGCTAACGGCTATTGTCGAATATGCTTTGAGACAGTGGGCTGATAACGGCCACACTGTTGCTAGTTGGGAAGATATTAAACCGACGGTAAGCAGGCTTCTTAACAACGACCATCAACTCACAGAGAAAGCGAGTCAACTCACAGGTGATATCATTGGGTTCACTAGACAGGCCGATAACTATTTTGTTAGCGGCAACTACATATTTGAAAAGACAATAGCCAAACGGTTTCATTCACTCAGCGCCAAAAAACGATATTGGTTGGCAGATTTGGACGATGCGTATAACGCAGCCATTCCGGATGGTTGGGTGCTGGAAAAAGCCCAAGCATTAGCAGTCAGGATGGCGTTAGTAAGCCACATTTTTGCGCTAAGTGGCGGAGCTGGGACTGGCAAAACGACAACGACCCGAATTATTGTTGATGCCTATCGACGGTTAGGCTTTACCATTTATCCAGTTGCCCTCTCTGGCAAGGCCGCTCGCAGATTCCAGCAATCTATCGGTATCAAAACCAGCACAATAGCGCGACTGCTAAAGGAAAAGCATATCAATGACACTAACTGCGTTCTTATGGTTGATGAAGCATCCATGCTGGATGCCTACACGATGTGGCGCTTGGTGACGCTGTTTTCAAATAGAACACGGATAATCTTAATTGGAGACCCGCATCAGTTACCGCCAATCAACGCGGGATTCGTACTGAATGATGTCATCAAAAGTGGCGTGATAAATCATGTAGAGCTTGACGTGGTGCGACGGCAGGCGGCAACCAGTTCGGTTCCGGCATACTCGCAAGCTATTCGGAATGGACAACTGCCAGCCGCTCTGACTACACGAGACATACTGTTTCAGGAACCTGTGAATAATCTCATAGAAGATGCAGTTGCCGCTTATACAAATTATGACAGCGCAATGATAATCGCGGCGACTAACGCAACTGTTCGAACCATGAATGAAAAACTACAGGCTTCGGTCAATCCAGATGGTGAATTGTTGGATTTAACCGACATGCCTGTGAATGCTGGTAATTACACGTTCAGAAAAGGTGATCCGGTTGTCATCACGTTAACCCGGTATACGGATGATGTTCAAAATGGAATGCTCGGGGTTGTAACAGCGGTTTGTCCCAACGAAAAATTTGCTTGCACGATCGAACTTGACGATCTTGATGAGAACGGATATCGACGTTCATTGAACGTTGACTGGGAGTTGTTTGAGTACTTGGATCTTGCCTATTGTCTAACACTGCACAAGTTGCAAGGGTCGCAGGCTAAAAACATCATTGTAATTGTGGAGCGTGGCTGGTTACTTGATAGGAGTTGGCTGTATACAGCTGTTACGCGAGCAGAAAGCACGGTTCATATCATTGGCAGAGAAATTGATTTCCTCTACGCTGTCGATAGAAAAGGGGCGACTGATACCAGAAAGACTGCATTAGCAGAAATGTTGAAAAGTGAGTGCAATATGTCCTGTAAAGAGCAAAAAACGGGATCAAATAAACAAATGCTTTTAAAAAAGGTGAAATCACAAGTGGGTTCAGTTTGATTAAATACTTAATTTGTAAGGGTTTTAGAAACTGTACTGCCCCTGGTTTGCGTTTTTTGTGGCAGATAACCTCTCTGAGCGCAGATTTAGCGTTTGAAGATTTTTAGTTAAAAAGCCCCGTATGTTCGGGGCTTTTTATTTGATCGTGCAAAACTCAGATCAGGTTGCGCTACCCGGTGTTCACGTCCCTGGTGAACAGACCGCGACGATTATTCATCGCAGCACCGGGCTGTTTCGTTCAGTTCCGCCACCTTTGTTGGCGGGACCCCGAGGCAACATTCTGAGTAGAGGAAACCAAGCAAGGCTTCTACGGTGCCGAACTGTAAAACACAATAAAGAGTCCGGCCTTCGCGTCGTTGTTCCATCAGACCGACTTTGCTCATCCGGCTCAGATGGTGCGATAAGGTCGAATTCGGAATGTCCAACGCCTGTTGGATATCGCCGACTGCAACACCCTGTCGACCTGCTCTGACTAAGACTCTGAAAATCCCCAATCGGGTTGGATGTCCCAGTTCAGCTAACTGCGCGGCGGCTTCGTGTAATTGTGTACTGGTATCCATAGCAAATCCCTGATCCTCAAAAGCATACCCCAGAGTTTACCTGTCTCCCCATTTTATTTCCATTATTATCGAAATAACGTTTGACATTTCTATGATCGCAGAAATATTATATTTCCACAATGTTGGAAATGTAGGGGCGGGGTGGTTATGAGTGGTGAACATATGTCCGGGGCATTCGCTGCCAGTGTCGAGTTCTTTATTGGCACATTCACTGAGTTACTTATTTTATTCGTGCTGATCAGTATGCTGGTTTTTGTCCTGCAAGACAGATTCCCGGCCAAGCGCATACAGGCCTTACTAAGTGGCGGCCGGGGATATTTCACTGCGGCTGCATTGGGCGCCATTACACCGTTTTGCAGTTGCTCCACGTTACCTATGCTGGTCGGTTTGTTGCGCGCCAATGCGGCTTTTGGGCCTGTGATGACGTTTTTGCTGACATCGCCGTTACTCAATCCGGTGCTCGTGGTATTGCTCTTAACCGTGTTTGGCGCGCCAATGACCTTGTTATACAGCCTTGGCGTACTATTGATTTCGTTAACCGCCGGCATGCTGTTGTCATTTTTTCACTTTGAACGTTTTGTTACTTTGCCTGAACTGGCCGGCTGTGGTTGCAGTGCCGGTTCTTCCGGCGAAGCAGCAGAGAAACCAACACTATGGTCGTTCAATTATGGCCGTTCACTCTTTGTCAGAGCTGTCAGTGAAACCAAGAGCTTTCTGCCGCACTTGTTGTTTGGTGTGCTGGTAGGCGCGGTGATCCATGGTTATGTCCCCGCTGACTTTTTTAAGTCGCTGGGGAGCCTGAATAGCTGGTTATTGATCCCGATCGCAGCACTGATTGGCATTCCGCTGTATGTTCGTGCCAGTTCAATGATCCCACTGGCGCTGAGTCTGGTTGGCAAAGGCATGAGCTATGGCTCTGTGATGGCACTAACCATTGGTGGTGCAGGCGCCAGCTTACCGGAAATGATTATTTTAAAACGGATTTTTCAATGGCCCTTGCTGCTGACCTTTATGGGCATAGTATTTTTGACCGCCTGTATCACCGGGGTCAGCATTGATACCTTTCTCCACAACGGCCGCTTTGGATTAGGAGTTTGATGATGCAACAAACTACACAGTCAGTGCAGAACATGTCGTTGCATCCTGTCAGCCAAAATCCGTTGCCGGGCAGCAATACACAGCCGGCAGAACCTCTGGTTAGGGCTATTGATTTGTCTACACAGGTCAACCGGCAACTGCATACGCATCAGCTAGGGTTACAAAGCAACAGCGGTTTTGTGCCGGTGCCGGTATCCCTGACCCCATGGCAACTGGCCCCTGCGCAATTTGCTATGGCTCAACAACTGGCAAGGCTGCTTGGTCAAATTCAGTCCAGCGCTGCAGCCAATCCACAGTGGCTGCTGCCGCTGCTTGATGGCCTGCAACAGTCGCAAACTGTACCGGGCCAAATCTGGCGCACCCTGCGTGGTATTTATCCGGCCGACACGGAGCTGTCCGCGCTGACAACCAGGCACACGAACCATAACCTGATGCTGAACCGGCACGATTTTCTGCTCGATCAGCAACAACAATGGCAATGGGTCGAATCAAACCCCATCGCTGCCGGTATGGGGCCACTGAATGACCGCTATCTGGCGGTAATGCAAACGCAGGAATTACAGCAACCACATCATCACTATGCGCCAAACAACGCCATAACGACCCAGGCCAAATTGCTGGCACAAGCAGCGCTTGCGTCTGCCTTGCAGTACCAGACAACAGGCGCCGGGGAGCCTTTGATGCTGATCGTGGTTGAAGCCGATGAAGACAATATCTTTGACCAGCAGCTTTTATGTGACGAAGTCGGACGACTGGGCGTGCGGGTGGAAAGAGTCACCATCAATAGCTTATTACTGAGTGAATTTGCTGATAACGAGCGCTTACACTGGCAGGCAAAACCGGTTGATTTGATTTACTGGCGCACCGGCTATAACCCATCGGCAGATCTCACTGACAACTTCTGGCGATTTCGGGCCCGGCTGGAACAAGCCGCAGTGATGCAGTGTCCTAATTTGGCGGGTCAGCTGACCGGCAGTAAGTGGTTCCAGCATCAGTTGACTGCTTTACTGCTCGCGGATCCGCAACAAGTCAGTGAGCACTTTGGCATCGATACCAAAGATATTACTGTACTTACGCAGGCTGTGGTGCCCTCTTATGCGGTGGCTGAGTTAAAGACTGAAGCGGCAGAAGCGCTCATTGCACAAGGGTACTGGTACAAAACGCAACAGGAGGGCGGCGGTAATGTCGCCCGCGGAAAAGCTGCTTCAGACAAGCTAACCAACGCAGATAGCGCTGATTTATTGATGGCTCCAATCAATGCTGTAGTAAGGCAGGAAACGTTGACCAGTTTACGACATGGCAATGCGGCTATGGCGACTGAGCATATCAGCGAGCTGGGTATTTTCAGTTTGGGTGATGAGGCTTTATACGGTGGTTATTTATGCCGGACGAAACCGGCAAAAAACAATGAAGGTGGTGTGCATCGGGGCGGTGCGGTGCTGGACACCATCCTGCTGCGGTAGGCCGCAGGATGGCCAGACGAAAAGATCATTGTTAATGATGCAGCAGGCGATCAATCGCCTCCGGCTTATTGTGAATAGCAAATTTGTCCACCAAGGTAGCACTTGCTTCATTCAGGCCAATCACTTCCACCGTTTTACCCTGCCGGCGCAATTTCAGCACCACTTTATCCAGTGAACTGACCGCCGTGATATCCCAAAAATGGGCGTGGGTTAAATCAATCAGCACCTTGGGCAAGTTTTCATTAAAATCAAAACTTTGCACAAAAGGCTCGGCCGAAGTGAAAAAAACCTGGCCAGTGACGGTATAAACACGGCATTGGCCATCAGCGGACACCGCGGTTTCAATCGCCAGCAACTGACCGATTTTATTGGCAAAAAACAGCGCGCTTAATAAAACCCCAACAAACACACCCAAAGCCAGATTATGGCTGTACACCACCATGGCGACGGTCGCAAGCATCACAATACTGGAGCTTTTTGGATTGGTGCGCATATCTTTAACCGACTGCCAGTTAAAGGTACTGATCGACACCATGATCATCACAGCAACTAACGCCGCCATCGGAATTAAGCCAACCCAGTCACCTAAAAACACTGCAAAACAGAGCAGCAACACACCGGCCAGCAAAGTCGATAAGCGGGTGCGACCGCCGGATTTGACGTTGATCATCGACTGACCAATCATGGCGCAACCAGCCATACCGCCGAGCAAACCCGATCCGATATTGGCAACACCCTGGCCGACACATTCGCGATTTTTGTTGCTGTTGGTGTCGGTTAAATCATCGACAATCGTTGCTGTCATCAGAGATTCGAGCAAGCCGACCAGTGCAAGAGCCAATGAATATGGGAAAATGATTTGCAAGGTTTCAAAAGTCAGTGGTACCTCTGGCCATAAAAATATTGGCAAACTGTCCGGCAGCTCACCCATATCGGACACAGTGCGCACATCAATGCCAAAATACAGCGCGATAGCGGTTAACACTAAAATACATACCAGTGGCGACGGCACCGCTTTGGTTACCAATGGCAATAAGTAGATAATACCAAGGCCAGCAGCGGTCATCGCATAGACATGCCAGGTCACATCAATCAGCTCTGGCAACTGCGCCAGAAAAATCAATATCGCCAGCGCGTTGACAAAACCAGTGACCACTGAGCGCGAGACAAACCGCATCAGCTCGCCGAGTTTTAATACCCCAAACAGAATTTGCAGCACACCACAGAGCAGTGTGGCGGCCAGCAGATATTGCAGACCATGTTCTTTTACCAGCGTGATCATCAACAGCGCCATCGCGCCGGTCGCGGCAGAGATCATTGCCGGCCGGCCGCCGGCAAAAGCGGTGATCACGGCAATGGCAAAAGAGGCATACAAGCCCACTTTAGGGTCAACGCCAGCAATAATCGAAAAGGCAATCGCCTCAGGAATAAGCGCAAGTGCGACCACAATAGCGGACAGCACATCCGCACGGACATTAGACAGCCAATGCTGTCGGAGGGAATTCAACATCGTCATTTCCAAAATATAAAATCAACAGCACAGACGGGAATCGATGCGCCAGAGGTATGGTAACAAAATCCACAGCCGGGTTCAGTCATTCATTGCGCCGTAGAGATCAGGTCCTTCACCACAACAGCGTACCGAAGGTGTCAAACACCCAGCCAATCAGCATAATTCCCACAACGATAATCCCGACAAAAAGGCCGAGTAGCCGGGCTTTAACTACCTTATGCAACATCACCAACGATGGTAACGATAATGCAGTGACGGCCATCATAAAGGCCAGAACTGTGCCGATCCCGACGCCCTTGCCGACTAAGGCTTCGGCGACAGGTAAAGTGCCAAAAATGTCTGCATACATTGGCACGCCGATCAGGGTTGCCAGTGGCACAGACCACCAATGGTCCTGGCCCAGCAAACTTTGGATCCAGGTCGCGGGGACCCAATTGTGAATGGCGCTGCCGATACCCACGCCAAGCAGAATATACAGCCATACTTTTCCAGCAATTTCAGTAACTTGTGCGCGCGCATAGGTAAAGCGGTCAGAGCGGGATAGCTGAGCCAGTGGCAGATTGATGGCTTTGCTCTGCAAGACAAAACCTTCGACATATTGCTCCATGCGGGCATGACTAATGATGGTTCCACCAATGACTGCGAGCACAACTCCAACCACGACATAGGCTATCGCCACCTGCCAGTTAAAAACGCTGGCCAGCAAAATCACCGACGCCAAATCTACCAAAGGCGATGAAATCAAAAACGAAAAGGTCACACCAAGCGGTAAGCCGGCACTGGTAAAACCGATAAACAAAGGGATGGATGAGCATGAGCAAAAAGGCGTGACTGTGCCGAGTAATGCGCCGGTCAGATTGGCTTTAAAGCCTTTCATACCGCCAAGTATTTGCCGGGTGCGCTCTGGTGGAAAGTAGCTTTGCAGCCAGGAGACGCTGAATATCAACACCGACAATAAGATGAAAATTTTGCATACGTCGTAGATAAAAAAGTGCAGGCTGGCACCCCAAGGGGATTGCATCGACAACCCAAAGCCATCTTCGACCAATAATTTGACCAAATCAGAGAGCCATTGCATTTTCAGCAGTTGGTTATTCAACCACGCCAAGATTTCCATTTACTCACCTTTTTCCAGCCATCACCATGGCAGCATAGCATTGACATATGGAAAAACATATATATGATAATTCGCATATGTTGTTGCTTGCTGTACAGTCTGCAGCGAAGCCGTTTACACAGCGCTAAACCGCGTCCTGTTTCAGTCACCTGAGGCCTCACTTATGCTTCCTGTCGAGTTCTTTAAATTACTAGCCGACGAAACCCGCTTGTCCTCGCTGTTATTAATAGTGCAGGAAGGCGAGCTTTGTGTCTGTGAACTGACCTCAGCCCTGAACGAATCGCAGCCGAAAATCTCCCGTCACCTGGCGATGCTTCGAAGCGCCAAAGTGCTGTTAGACCGCCGCCAGGGGCAATGGGTGTTTTACCGGCTCAATCCTGAGTTACCCGCCTGGGCCGCTGAAACGCTGGAACAAACCCGCGCACAGAACACCGGGTTGTTAACGCCATTGATGCAAAATCTGTGTGCCATGGGTGAACGGCCAGAGCGCGCCAAAGCCTGTTGTTAGGTATTTTTAGCCAGTCGCGCCAGGCACTGCTTTAAACCGCTCTGATTTTATAAAGGAATTCTGATGTCTCATCCATACGATGTATTACCACTTGACGCTCAGGCTGCTGCAGGCCTGATCTTCACGCCTTGTCCTGGCACCAAAGGGACATCGATTGCTGAGGCGCTCGCTACACTGCAGCAGGCTGGCGCTGCGGCGGTGATTTCACTCAACCCCATGTCTGAACTTGAAAGTTTGCAGGTCGCCGATTTAGGCGCGCAGGTCAATGCTAATGGGCTGCAGTGGTTTCATTGTCCGATTGAAGATGACCATGCGCCACTTGCTGATTTCGCGGCTGCCTGGCAACAAGCTGGCCCGCGGGTGCACCAACTGCTGGATGCAGGCAAAACAGTGGCTATTCACTGCAAAGGCGGCTCTGGCCGCACCGGTTTGATGGCCGCGCAAATTTTGCTGGAACGAGGCCATAGCAAAGACAACGTAAAAAGCATGGTGCAGGCGCTGCGACCTTTCGCATTGACGCTGGAACCGCATGTTCACTATTTCAATAGTCTTTAAGGGGGTTCCCAATGCAACAAATTAAAGTGCTGGGTATGGGCTGCAGCAAATGCGCCAAAACGGTGGAGTCCATCGAGCGCATTGCCAAAGAACTCGGCGTCGACGTGCAGCTTGAGAAAATAGAAGACCCACAGCAAATCATCGCCTGGGGTGTGATGAGTACACCAGCGGTGGTGCTGAATGAAGTGCTGGTGCACGCCGGTTCTATTCCGCATCGTGATGCGATTGAGCAGTGGTTAAAAGCTTAAAACTGAGGAAATTTTCATGACCATTAAAGTAGGTATTAACGGTTTTGGCCGTATCGGTCGTTTAGCCCTACGTGCAGCTTTTGACTGGCCGGAATTTGAATTTGTCCGCATAAACGACCCGGCCGGTGATGCCGCGACTTTTGCCCATCTGCTGAATTTTGATTCGGTGCATGGCCGCTGGTTGCATGAGGCAACCCATACTGAAAACAGCATCGTCATCAACTGCAAAGCAATTGCGGTCAGTCAGCACAAAACCATCGCTGATACCGACTGGTCAGGCTGTGACCTCGTCATTGAATGCTCCGGCAAAATGAAAAGCAAAGCGGTGCTGGAAGCGTATTTAGCCCAAGGCGTCAAACGGGTGGTAGTCAGTGCGCCGGTGAAAGAAGCGGGTGTACTCAACGTGGTGATGGGCGTCAATCATCTGCTTTACAACAAGGACCAACACCGCATTGTTACTGCCGCCAGTTGCACCACCAACTGCTTAGCGCCTGTGGTCAAAGTTATCCATGAAAGCCTCGGTATTAAACATGGTTCAATAACCACCATCCATGATTTAACCAATACCCAGTCGATTCTGGATACGCCACACAAGGATTTACGTCGCGCCCGCGCCTGTGGTGCCAGTTTAATTCCGACCACCACCGGTTCCGCCACGGCCATTACTGAGATTTTCCCGGAACTGAAAGGTCGTTTAAATGGCCATGCGGTGCGTGTGCCACTGGCCAATGCCTCGTTAACCGATTGCGTATTTGAAGTGGAACGGGCTACCACGGCAGAGGAAGTGAACCAACTGCTGAAAGCCGCCGCCGACGGTGCGCTCAAGGGTATTTTGGGTTATGAAGAGCGCCCGCTGGTTTCCGTCGATTACAAAACTGACCCGCGCTCCAGCGTGATTGATGCGTTATCCACCATGGTGGTGAACGGCACTCAAGTCAAAATCTACGCCTGGTATGACAATGAGTGGGGTTATGCCAACCGGACTGTGGAACTGGCCCGCTTAGTGGGTTTGGCCGACCTCAGTTAAACGAGATAGTTAAACGCCCATAGCAGTCGCAGTGAGCTATCAGTGATGAACTATGAGTGCTCACTGCGACCGTTTCAGCAAACAAAAACACGGACAAAAGCCCCATGACAGAGAGGTTCAACAATAGTGGCCTGCGCCAATATCTGGTCGTGACCGGCAATTACTGGGCCTTTACCCTGACCGATGGCGCGCTGCGCATGCTGGTGGTGCTGCACTTTTATAGCCTCGGTTACAGCCCACTCGCTATCGCGTCTCTGTTCTTGTTTTACGAGTTGTTTGGTGTGGTGACCAACTTAGTCGGCGGCTGGCTCGGCGCGAGGATTGGCCTGAATAAAACCATGAATATCGGCTTATTTCTGCAGGTTGTTGCCCTCTCGATGCTGCTGGTGCCCGCTTCAATGTTGACCGTGGTTTGGGTGATGGCTGCACAGGCCATGTCGGGCATCGCTAAAGATCTCAATAAAATGAGCGCGAAAAGTTCGCTGAAACTGCTGTTACCTGAAGATGCGCAAGGGGCTTTATACAAATGGGTCGCGATTCTGACCGGTTCTAAAAATGCCCTGAAAGGCGTTGGTTTCTTTTTAGGTGGTTTGCTGTTAGCGCAACTGGGGTTTCAGGGCGCCGTGGGTAGCATGGCGGCAGTCCTGACCACGATTTGGCTGCTGAGTTTAGTTCTGCTGAAAAAAGACCTTGGGAAAAGTAAGTTCAAACCGAAATTCAAAGATTTGTTTTCCAAAAGTGCGGCCATTAATAAGCTTTCAGCCGCCCGGTTGTTTTTATTCGGTGCCCGCGATGTCTGGTTTGTCATTGCCTTGCCGTTGTATCTGGCGACGCAATTTGCGTGGTCGCAAACACAAATCGGTAGTTTTCTGGCCCTTTGGGTCATTGGTTATGGGGCGGTGCAGGCCCTGGCTCCGGCTATCACCGGTAAAAAAGCCGGTAAAGTGCCCGGAACAGCTGCCGCAGCTGGCTGGGCAACCGCACTTTGTGCAATACCGCTGCTGATTAGTCTGGGGATGCAATACAGCCCGGCTCCGCTTTGGGTATTAATAGGCGGTCTGATGGTGTTTGGTGCCGTGTTTGCCGTGAATTCATCGCTGCACAGCTACCTGATTGTCAGTCTGGCCGGGCGGGATGGTGTATCCCTGGATGTTGGTTTTTATTATATGGCCAACGCTATGGGCCGGCTGATTGGCACTGTGCTGTCTGGCTGGGTGTATCAGGCATATGGCCTGGAGGCATGTCTGTGGGTATCGACGGCTTTTTTATTGGCGACAGTGCTAATCAGCGCGTCGATGAAACGACCGCGCCAACAGTGTTGAAGTGCAGTGAATGCCAACTTGGCACCGCAACATGCGTGACCAAACGCCCGCCTCAGCCCAGTATCAGCCGAAAACAGGCGCCGGTTGGCGTCGGCACATGCACCAAGTCACCACCATGCTGACGTAAGATCTGCCGGGCCAGCGCCAGACCGATGCCGGAACCTTGTGGCTTTGTGGTAAAAAACGGCACAAACATCATGCTGGCGGTTTCTGCGGTGATGCCTGGTCCATTGTCGCGCACTTCAATCATGGTTTGTGCGTCATTCAGCGGTGCTAAGGTCAGCAGGATTTGCGGCGGCGTAACCGGCGCTGTGCCAGTGCGCAGTTGGACTTGCTGCTGCAAAGCCTCGACGGCGTTTTTCACCAGGTTAATCAGCACTTGCTCGAGTTGCGCCGGATCATGCGCCACCACGCGCTGATCCAGTAGTTGCTGCACCAACTCAATGCCTGAGCTTTGACACTGGCCTTGCCATAATAATGTGACTTGATGCACCACATCGGCAAGTGGTTTGTTGCTCAAAATCGGCTGTGGAACTGCGGCCACTTTGCGGAAATTCTGAATAAATTCAACCAGGTGTGCAGTGCGTCGACTCAGCGTTTGTAGCGCCATCTGCACGTCAGCTTTCTCATCGGCATCGGCAAAACAGAGGCCGTCCGGCAGTAGCTGCTCACAACTTTGCGCAAGAGACGCCATCGGCGTGATGGAATTAGCAATTTCGTGCGTCAGCACCCGGGTCAGCTTGTTGTAGGCTTCTTGTTCACGCTGATTTAACGGCTGATGGATGGATTGCAAGGTAGCGAGGCAAATCGCATCGCCGGCGATCTGCACCGGGCTTAACAGCACAGCCAGTGTATCCGCCTGATCACCACGCCACCAGGACACCGTGGAATGGCGCGCCAGATTCTGGGGCTGCGACGGTCCGGGTTCGTTTCGCTGACGGTTGCCGGCGTTTGGCTCCGGCGCGTTGTCAACCGCCTGTCCCGGCTCGCCGGTTAAGCAGCGGCGCAGTGGGTCGGCCAGCTGGTCGATATGTGTCAGCCGCAGGCCGAGCAAGCGTGCCGCTGCCGGGCTTTGCTCAATCACCCGGCCGTCCTGATGGTAAATCAACAGCGCAAGCTCGGTGTGTAGCAGCACATGCCGTAAAAACTGCGCCTGGGCTTCGGCATCGATCCGGGCTTGTTGCAAACGCTCGCGTGCCGATTCATAGGAATGCCGCAGCAGATGATGCGCGGGCAAGCCCAAAGTATGGTCGCCATTGGCCAGCGCCCGGAACATCTGGATCGGCAGTTGTTGCTGCCGCCAGAACAGCCGCAATAACAGCCCCAGCCACAGTAGCGTCAACAGCGCGCACACCAGCAGCACCGCGCTGGCACCCTGCTGCAGCCACAACCACATCGCCAAAGCGCCGGAGCCAGACAAGGCCAGCGCCAGCAGAATGATGTCAGTAATATGCGGGGTGCGGTTAAAGGCCATATTTTTCCAATCGCCGGTACAAGGCGCCCCGTGTTAATCCCAGGGCTTTGGCGGCATGGCTGACATTGCCCTGGAAGTGCTTCAGTGCCGCCAATATGGTTTGATGCTCGACCTGCTCCAGATTAAACAGCGGCTCTGAGCTGCCGTCTGCTGCCGCGCTGTCGGGTAATACCCGAGGCTGTATCGTGCTGTGGGCCAGCGTCGCCAGATCACCCGCCGATACTGTATTGCCAATCAGCAAAGCCAGATCTGGCTCGCCGCCGTCGGTTAAAATCACTGCACGCTCAATCGCATGCGCCAGTTCGCGGATATTGCCCGGCCAGGGGTAGCATTGCAGTTGCGCCAGCAGTGCCGGGCTGAAACGCAGCTCTTTTTTGTATTTGCGGCCAAAGTGCTGCAGGTAGTGGTCAACCAATAACGGAATGTCATCGAGGCGTTCGCGCAAACTCGGCAACCGCACCTCGATGGTATTGATCCGGTACAGCAAATCCTGACGAAAACGCCCGGCCGCCACGGCTTGCGGCAGCGCTTCATTGGTGGCGCAAATCAGCCGGATGTCGACCGGCACGGGCTTGTCGGCGCCCAGCGGGGTGACCTGGCGATTTTGCAGCGCTGCCAATAGTTTCATTTGCTGTTCCAGCGGCAAATTGCCGATCTCATCAAGAAACAAACTGCCCTGATGCGCCAGTTCAAAGCGGCCGATCCGGTCGGCGCGCGCGTCGGTAAAAGCGCCTTTTTTATGACCAAATAACTCGCTTTCCAGCAAACTGCCGGCCAAAGCGCCCATGTCCAGACCGATAAACGGGCCGTTGGCGCGTAAGCTTTGTTGATGAATGGCGTGCGCCGTCAGTTCCTTGCCAGTGCCACTTTCGCCGGTGATCAGGATATTGGCATCGGTTTGTGCGGCTTTTTCAATGATGGCCAGCACTTGTTGCATGGCAGCGCTTTGCCCTAACAACGGCTGCGCGTTGGCGCGATGGTCGCCGGCCAGCACCTGGCTTAACCCTTTGGCCTGCCGGCTTAATTGGCCCAGCGCTTTTTTATCCTGCGCATGGGCGCAGGCCGTCGCAACGGTGGTCAGCAGCTGATCGTTTTGCCACGGCTTTGGCATGAAATCCGTCGCGCCACATTTAATCGCTTCGACCGCCAGATGCACGTCGCTGTAGGCGGTCATCAAAATCACTGCGATACTGGGGTCCAGGCTTTGAATTTTTTTTAGCCAATAAAACCCTTCCTGGCCACTGATAGCGTCGCGATGAAAATTCATATCCAGCAGCACCACGTCCACCGCTTCAGCGGCCAGCGTGCTTTCCAGCGCAAAGGGGTCTTGCAGCGTCAAGACCTGCTGATAATGCTGTTTCAGTAACAGCCGAGCCGCAAGCAACACATCGGCGTTGTCATCGACGATCAGCAGGGTGGCAGCGTGTTTCATTGCAGAGTCCTTGCCAGCATCAAGTGTCCATTAATGGACAATTTCTGAAAAATCCACTGTACCACCAGCGGACACTTTTACCGACCGTTTTCATATGAAAATTTGTAAAGCAATGAATTATATGAAAAATATATTCTGGCACAACAATTGTTTTACTTATGACATCTCATGCCACCGTCACGCTGACTACAGGATGCCATCATGGACAAAAAAATTGCCAAACCCCGCTGGAAACAACAACTGCGCCCGGTCGTCATCGGCACGCTGGCGCTGGGGATCGTCGGTGTTGCTTATGGTTTCAGTCAGCACAGCGACACGGCGCAGCGGCAACATGTCAGTGCGCAAGGCTTGCAAATCAGCACCGTCAGTCAGGGCCAGTTTGCTGACACCCTCGCCGTGCGGGGTCAGGTGATGCCAAAAACCACCATTTACCTCGACAGCATCGCCGGTGGCGTGGTGGAACAACGCCTGGCTGAACACGGCGACTTTGTGCAGAAAGGTCAGCCCTTGCTGCGCTTAAGCAACACGGCTTTGCAGCTCGAAGTGATGAGCCGCGAAGCGCAAGTGACTGAGCAGCTGAACTTCTTGCGCAATACGCAAATGACGATGGAAACCAATCGCTTAAATCTCAAACGCGATTTATTGGACGTTGACTTGCAAATTCGCCAGCTGACGCGCCGTCTGCAGCAAAGCAAACAATTACAACAACACAATCTGATCGCAGCCGAGACTTTGGCGCAGCTGCAAGACGACCTGAAGTTTTATCAGGAGCGCCGCAAGTTAGCACTGGAGCAACAAGCACAGGAAAACAGCATTCGCGCGCAGCAATTGGCCCAGCTGGAAGATAGCGCCAGGATGTTGCAAACCAATTTGCAATTGGCGCGCAGCAACCTCGATAACCTGCTGGTGAAGGCACCGGCTACAGGGTATTTAAGCGAACTGAATGTCGAAGTTGGTGAATCAAAAGAACGTGGCGCGCGGCTGGGGCAAATTGATTTACCCGGTGAGTACAAGCTGGTGGTCCAGCTGGACGAATTTTATCTGAATCAAATCAGCCGCGACATGCCGGTGCAGCTGCAACTGGACCAGCAAGCGGTCGAAGCCAGCATCAGCAAGGTCGACAGCCGCGTCACCAACAATCAGTTCAGCATCGAAGTCGCCTTACCAGCGAGCGCCAGCACCTTGCGTCGTGGCCAAAGTGTTGACGCCAACATCGTGCTGGGCGCGTCGAAGGCCGATGCCACTTTATTACCACGGGGCGCGTTTTTCGCCAGCAGCGGCGGCAATTGGGTTTATGTGCTCAGCATTGACGGTGATCGTGCCGAGCGCCGCGACATCCGTTTAGGCAAACGCAATCAACAGTTTTTTGAAGTGCTCGATGGCCTGCAGCCAGGCGAGCGGGTGATCACCTCGGGCTATGGCAGCTTTGATAAAGCGACCG
>Ga0247724_1000105_pt1 | contig 22715 bp, 19 predicted proteins | sample OKSTACKMC2E_FD_182776 | JGI IMG/M metagenome (GOLD analysis project Ga0247724, IMG submission 182776) | Subsurface sediment microbial communities from gas well in Oklahoma, United States - OK STACK MC-2-E | ecosystem: Environmental > Terrestrial > Deep subsurface > Rock core/Sediment | place... | reverse complement strand
GATGCTGCAACAAAAGCCGGGCCTGCAATTTCAGTATGGCGGGGCTGCCACTGCCGAAGCTGCCCGGTTGTTGTGCCTGACGAAGCCCGGTCAGATCGCGTCAACCCAGGCTGCACAGCGCCTGGCACTTTCACAGTGTCCGGTCACGCTGCTGGATTTAGCGCCCGCACTATTACAACAGCTGCAACGGCTTGGCATCGGCCAGCTTGGCGCGCTGCTACAGTTACCGGCTACCGAGCTGAGCCGGCGTTTTGGTGCAGAATTGCAGCATTATCTGCAACAGATCCAAGGTCAGTTACCACCACTGCTGCATTATTACCAGCCGCCGGACCAATTCTGTGCCCGGCTTGAATTGTGGTACCAAATTGAACATCACCCACAATTACTGGCACCGCTACGGCATCTGTTACAACAACTGCAACAGTATCTGCAGCGCCGTGCTCAGCGCTGTTATCAGCTGCAACTGGAACTGAGCCTTCGTGATCAGCCACCGCTTTGTCTGAAGCTACATTCACCGCAGGCTGAAGCACTGGCAAACCGCTGGCTGGCCTTATGGCAACTGAAGCTCGAAGCTTTAACGCTACCGGCCCCGGTTCTGGCCATGCAACTACTGGCCAGCCAGTACTGTAAAGAAGAGATGCACAGTGCTGATCTGTATCAGGGCAAACAAGGCCAATACAGCCCGTTGCAGCTGGTGGGGCTATTGCAGGCAAAACTCGGCGCCACACAAGTGCGCAGGCCCACTGAACATGCCGCCTTTTTGCCGGAGCTCGCAGGCAGCAGTCAGGCCCTGCAACAAGCCGGCGAGCAGACAATCACACCACAGCTGTCAACTCCTGAAATGGCCGCTCTGCAGCTACACCAGCCAGCAGCCTTGTATGCCAAAGCAGTGCCCGGAGTAGCAGTAAAAACCGCAGCGCAGTCGCCCCATTCAGCCCCCACGGCAGCGCCTTTGCAACCAGGGCTCTCTGCTACGCCACTCCGACCGGCGTTTTTATTTGCAGCGCCTGTGCCACTGCAACAGCAGGTGCAACTGATGCCTGGGCTTGAACGCATTCAGAGCCACTGGTGGCAAGGCCAGGCACAAGCGCGGGATTATCTGACGGCCCAAAGTGCCGATGGTCGCTGGTTATGGCTATATCGCACTGAACAGCAGCAATGGTTTGTGCATGGAGTATTTGCCTGATGTCCTACGCCGAACTGTTTTGCCAAAGCCACTTCTCTTTTCTGAGTGCTGCCGCGAGCCCGGAGCAACTGGTTGATACCGCCGCCAGTCTCGGTTATCAGGCACTGGCACTGACTGATGAATGTTCAGTGGCCGGCGTGGTGCGGGCCCATCGTCAAATCAAACAAAAGCAGCTGAAACTGCAGTTGATTGTCGGTGCTTATTTTCGTTACGCCACCGACTTGCAGCTGGTGCTGCTCTGTCCGGACCGCCGCGCTTATGCTGAGCTTTGTCGTATTATCACAAACAGCAGGCGGCGCGCGCAAAAAGGCCAGTATCAGCTCGATGAATGGGACTTAAAAAGTTGCCGCGATTGTCTGGTGCTGTGGCTGCCAGACGGCACCCATCAAAGCGATCAGCATTGGGGCGCCTGGCTAAAACGTCAATTTGGCCAGCGTTTATATCTGGCACAACAACGCACGCTGGATGCACGGGATCACGATTTGCAGCAACATTGCCAGCTGCTCTGCCGGCAGTTTGACTTGCCGGCCTGCGCTGTTGGTGCAGTGTTGATGCATGAAGCGGCGCAGCAGCCGCTGCTGGATGTGATGACTGCTATCCGGCTCGGTCAGACCGTCGCCAACGCCGGTTTGGCTTTATCCGCTAACCGGGAGCGCTGTTTAAGGCCCATCAGCAAACTGAAGCATTTATTCAGTGCAGACGCCTTGGCACAAAGCTGTCAAATTGCTGCGCTCTGCCAGTTTAATCTCGACAGTTTGCAGTATGAATATCCGGCCGAGCTGGTGCCGCCGGGACAAACGGCTATGCAGTATCTGCGACAGCTGGTGGCAGAAGGCAGCGTTATCCGTTTTGGCGGCCAGGTTCCCCCCGACATCGCCAGACAAATCGAATACGAGCTGCAGCTGATCGCCGAACTCAACTACCCCTATTATTTTCTGACTATCGCCGATATCGCCCGCTTTGCCCGCGATCAGCAGATTTTGTATCAGGGCCGTGGCTCTGCCGCGAACTCCATCGTCTGTTATTGCCTGCAAATTACTGCGGTCGACCCGCGCAAAATTTCGGTGCTATTCGAGCGTTTTATTTCCCGAGAACGCGATGAACCACCGGATATTGATGTCGATTTTGAACATGAACGCCGCGAAGAAGTGATTCAGTACATTTATCAGAAATATGGCCGGCAGCGCGCGGCTTTAGCTGCGACGGTGATTTGTTACCGGCTACGCAGCGCGGTGCGCGATGTCGGCAAAGCACTGGGGTTTAGCATCACCCAGCTTGAATACTGGCTGAAACAGCTGAACCGGCGCCATCCAGATCTCAGCTGGTGGCAGCAACTGGCACAACATGGTTTGGACATTCACAGTTTGCCGGCCCGGCAGCTGATCAGTCTGGTGGAACAAATCCGCGGCAAACCACGGCATTTATCCCAGCATGTCGGCGGTTTTGTCATCTCAGCCGGGCCTTTGCATGAACTGGTGCCGGTAGAAAATGCCAGTATGGCCGAGCGTACCGTGATCCAATGGGACAAAGACGATTTGGAAACTCTGGGTCTGCTCAAAGTTGATATTCTGGCACTGGGTATGTTGTCGGCGCTGCGTAAAGCGCTGGCACTGGTGAATCAACATCGCGAACAACCGCTGACATTGGCAGAGATTAGTCAGACCGGTGATGACCCGGCGGTGTACCGGCAAATTCAGCAGGCCGACACTATTGGCGTGTTTCAGATTGAATCGCGCGCGCAAATGAGCATGTTGCCGCGGTTAAAACCGGCGTGTTTTTATGATTTGGTCATCGAAATTGCCATAGTGCGGCCAGGCCCTATTCAGGGCGATATGGTGCATCCGTTTTTACGCCGCCGCGACGGCCTGGAGCCAGTCAGTTACCCGTCTCCAGCCGTGGAGTCAGTGTTAAGCCGCACTATGGGCGTGCCGATTTTTCAGGAGCAAGTGATTAAACTGGCGATGGTCGCGGCCGGTTTTTCCGGCGGTGAAGCCGACCAGCTGCGCCGGGCTATGGCCAGCTGGAAAAAAACCGGCGAACTGCTGCAATTTAAAGCCAAACTGATCGACGGCATGCTGCAGCGTGGCTACCCGCAAGGCTTTGCTGAGCAAATCTTCGCGCAAATCTGTGGTTTTGGTGAATATGGCTTTCCGGAATCGCATTCGGCCAGTTTTGCTTTGCTGGCTTATGCTTCGGCCTGGCTGAAATGTTATTACCCACTGGAATTTTTGACGGCGTTGCTCAACAGCCTGCCGATGGGGTTTTATTCTGCCTCTCAACTGGTACAGGATGGCAAACGCCATGGTCTGCAGGTGCTGCCGGTCTGTATCCAGCATTCGGATTGGGACCACCAGATTGAACAAAGCGACACAGGGCCGGCGCTGCGGCTTGGTCTGCGTCAGGTCAAAGGCTTGCAGCAGGAATTGCTCCGGCCGGCTTTGCAACAGCGCCCGGCCGGCGGCTTTGCCAGCTTAAGCCAGCTGAAACAAACCGGTCTCAGGCAAGACCAGCTGAATGCGCTTGCCAGCAGTGATGCACTGAAGGCGCTGTGTGGCCACCGCTTCGCCAGCCGCTGGCAATTACTGGACCGGCTGGATGAGCTGCCACTGTTTCGCCAGCCAGCCCATCAACCACTCCATCAGCTGATGCGCCAGCCACAAAATACCGGCGCCGCATGCCCAGCGCTTTTACAACAACTGGGGCTGGATCTGACCGTCGACGCAGCAATCGACAGCCCTGCCGCCCCCCCTGCCGCCAGCCAGCCTGACCAGCCGCCTTGTCCGCTGCCGGCGCCGGACGCCTGGCAGCAGCTGGGCGAGGATTATCAAAGTCTGGGCCTTAGCCTGCAGCTGCATCCGGTCGCCTTATTGCGTCAGCATCCGACGCTGGTGAAGCAATCACTGCAACGCGCCTGTGATTTAGTAGCAGCACGTTCCGGTCAGATGCTGCGGGTGATAGGCCTGGTCACTGTCCGGCAAAGCCCGGGCACCGCCGGCGGTGTCACTTTTGTCACGCTGGAAGATGAGACCGGCCAAATCAACCTCATTGTCTGGCAGGCGACGGCGCTGGCGCAACAACAAACCTTTATCAGCAGCCGGCTTTGGCTGGTGCATGGCGTGCTGCAGCGTGAAGGACTGGTTTGTCATCTGGTGGCTGGCAGAATAGAAAGCCTGGACCCGCTGCTGCCGGCGTTACCGCTGCCAAGCCGGGATTTTCATTGATCCGCCGGAGCTTGCTTGCGGTAGAATCAACGCAGCAAGACCAAAATCCGGGATCTAGGCTCCAAAATCCGATGACAGAATCGAATAAATACCAGCGCTTTGACCAGTTCGTACTAAAACGTCGCAGCGGCGCCTTGCAAGACGGTCAGTCAACCAGCAGGCGTCGCTCCCGCCTCGATAGCCCCAAAGGCGCACAGGAAAAAAGCATCGATGCGACGATCTGGCAGCTGCACAGTGCCATGGTGGATAAAATTCTCGCAAATCCGGCGCTGTTAGCGCCGGTCGTGGCGCAGCTGGAACAGGAACAGCAACAAGGATTATTGCGTCACAGCGCTTATTTATTCTGGAGCTGTGCTTTTGCCATGATCCACCAGCCAGCGTTGTTCAGAGCTGCATTGTTAAGTCAGGAGCCACAGGCCTGCAAACATCGCAGGCGCACCCGCTTACGTGGCATTTTGACCGAAGCTGAACGCGCGCTGGTTTTAGCGGGACAATGGCAGCCAGCAACTGCGCCGGATGAAGATCCTAACGACACAACACAGGGCGAAACCGCACTGGCGTGCAACTAAAATGACCAGATTGGTCGCAGGTTAGAAGCCCCTGCAGCAACTCAGTGATTTCAGCACTAAAAAGCTGCCGCCGGGTGTACCCTAAGATGCTCTCATTGAGTACACTCAGACATCTTCTTGTTAGTTTTTGCTGGGTTTCTCCATGTTACTGAATGCTATTACCCGAAGCGTGCGCCGTCTGACTGCCGGCGCTACGCTGCCGGTTAGTTTATTGTTTTCTCCGTTATTTTTTTTCTCAGTGCAGGCTCATGCGCAACAGGCAGTTGCACAACCGGCCCCCGCTCCCACGGCGTTACCGCAGTCTGACAGCGCACAGCCAGCAGAAAACATCGCTGTACAAAGCATTGCGGTACAAAGCTCCGCGCCACGCTTGGCCGGTGAACTGCAAAGCCGCCAGCTGCAAAGTAAATTTGGTAGTGTCAGTGTTGAAGCCCTGACGCAAAAAAATGACGATGGCAGCGTCAACAGCCGTCAGTTTGTGCTAAAGACCGGACCAGCGACCGCGCCAGTGGAAAAAACCATCAGCCCGGCCAGCACTGACGCGCTGCTCATCAGTAAAAACCCGCTGTTTGATGCTGCCTTTGCGCTCAGCCAGCTGGAACGTCAGCAAAACAGTGTCAGTGAAATTACCGACTGGGGCTTCAACGACCAGCAAGCACTGCCTTGCCCTTGTTTTGAAACCGGCGCCAAATGGCATTATGTCTGGACCCGTGATTTATCTTATGCGTTGGATTTAGGCCTTAGCGCGTTGGACCCTGAACGCGCACAAACTTCCCTGCTGTTTAAAACCTCGCAGGTGCGGCCAGAATTGATTGCCCGTGGCGTGGAAAATACCGAAGTCGCGCTGCAGGATACCGGCTCCGGCGGCAGCTGGCCGGTCAGTTCCGACCGCGTGGTCTGGGTGTTAGCCGCCAGCGGGATGACCGCGCAAGACCCGGAAGGTGCGTCGAATCAGGCGGCCGCAGAGGCCTGGCAACAGCGTTGGTATGCGATTGCGCGCAATACCATCCTGCAGGACCGCAGTTATATTTTTGATACCAAGCTAGGGTTATATCGCGGTGAAACCTCGTTCCTCGATTGGCGTGAACAGAGTTATCCGAGCTGGACCGCCAAAGATACTTTGTTCCTGGCAGAGTCGTTTTCGCTCTCAACTAACGTGTTGCATTATGTGGCCTTAAGCCGGGCGGCAGAAGCCGCCAAAACGCAGGAACCAGCCCGTGCTGCGGAACTTGCGCAGTGGGCGCAGGCATTAAAACAAGCCATCAACAGCTGGTTCTGGTTGCCGGAAAAGGGTCTATACGCCCGTTATATTGGTGAAGTCTATAACCCGGTGGCTGTTGAACATTATGATTTATTGGGTTTAGCGTTGGCGATCACCCATGGTGTGGCCTCGCCGCTGCAGGCCCAGCAAATTCTGCAAAACTATCCTCTAACCCAGGCCGGTCCGCCGGTGATTTTCCCGGCGCTGCCAGACGTGCCGATTTACCATAACCGCGCAATCTGGCCTTTTGTCAGCGCTTATCTGCTACGTGCGGCACGCCAGCAAAATCAGGCTGAGCTGTTCCACAAGGTGGCAGTGTCGTTGTATCAAGGCGCAGTGCTGAATCAGTCCAATATGGAAAATCTGGAATGGCTCAGCCAAAAAGCTCATGTTGAAGATGGCGCTTTATCCGGCCCGGTGATTAATTCTGAGCGCCAGCTTTGGTCTGTGGCGGCTTACGGCGATTTGGTGGCCGGTCAGCTATTTGGAACTGAGCTCAAAGCCGGCATGCTCACCATCAATCCGTATATTCCGGTAGATTTAGCACGTGAACTCGACCTTGGTAACAACCCGGTTCTGCAAAATCTGACGCTGGCCGGTACCACGCTGGACTTGCAGCTGGAGCTGCCACCACAGGCACGGCGGGGTCAGGTCTACCGGCTGGCGCAATTAAGCCTCAACGGCCAGCCGCAAGTGCTGACCGGCAATCAGCAATTCAGTATCAAACTCAGTGATTTCTCGCAGCAGCGCAACGAACTGGTGCTGAAATTACAAGCGTTCGACGCACCAGCATCCAGCGTGACTCAGCTGCGCACCAGCAACAACGCCGGCCCGCTCCATGGCCTTAGCAATAGCGAAAAACGCAAGCTGCTAGCGCCAAAAGAGCCGTTGCTGCAGCTCAGTCTCAGTGAAAAAGGGATTCCGACTTTGCGCTTTGACGCCGCCGGCGAAAGCGATACCCGCTTCACGCTGTATAAAAATGGCGTGCCGGTGAAACTCAAACCGCGCCAGCAAGACTGGACTGACAGCAAAGCCAAAACAACCTACAGCCAGTGTTATGCCCTGACGCAAAGCTACAAGGATAGCGGCCTTAGCTCACAACCAAGCCGCACTTTGTGTACACCGGGCGCCGCAGTTAACTTTGTTGCCGGCCAGGGGCTGTTGAGTGCTGATCATGAAATCAGCGATTACCTCAATCAACCGGTGTTTAAAAACTGGGGCGCACCGGAGCAACAGCTACAGCTGAACTTCAGCGCCAGCCACGAAGGTCTGCATGCCTTGCGGCTGCAATATTTTATCGATAATGGCCCGATCAATACCGGCATTACAGCGGTGGTGAAGCGCCTGAGCGCCAACTGTCCTCAATCTGGTCTGCAACAAGCGACGCTGGTGATGCCGCATCTTGCCACTGCACTGGAAGCCGGCTGGTCAAGCCGCGCTATGTTCCGCGCCAAGGCCGGTGAACAGTGTACTGTCACTATCAGCGATGGCTTTAATATGAGTTATCTGCAGCATTTTAACTTGTACACCGGCGGCAAAGGCGGCCGTACCGGCCCGCTAAATCAGGCGGTGATCCAGCAGGCACAAATCCAGCCAATGGCGGAATAAAGTCAACACCAGGCCCGGCGCCGACTCGCCGGGCACCTGATCCCACGGAGTTGTTGTGAATTTTTATCTGATCCTGGCCTTATGTTCGGCAGTGTCGATGGCCAGCAGTGGCGTCATCGCCCGTTTATCCGGCCTTGGTGCCGCCGAACTGACCTTTTACCGGCTTTTTGTCGGCGCACTCTGTTTAGGCGCGCTGGTGCTGCTGCTGGGTAAACAAGCCGACCTGAAACAAAAGCCGGACCGGCGCATTGTGCTAAACGGCATATTGCTGGCAAGTTTTATGTTGTGCTTTCTCAAAGCCATCAGTTTTATCAGTCTCGCTAATGCCATTATGCTGGTGTATCTGGCGCCGGCGCTGGCCGCTATTGCCGCACATTTCCTGTTCCGGGAAAAGCTCGACGCGCTGTCCGGGTTATTGATTGCCTTGTCATTTTTAGGTTTTGCCATGTTGCAGCAATTTAAACTTGATTTGGTGTTAACAGCCGAACAGTGGCCGGGTTTTGTTTATGGCGTGTTGTCACTTTTGACCTATACCGGCTTTTTGCTGGCCAACCGCCACAGCGGCAAATCGGCATCACCGCTGCAACGTGCGTTTTATCAGCTGTTGCTCGGGGCGCTTTGTGTCTTGCCATTTTTAACCGCAGCGCCAATCCCTGCTACAGACCAGTGGATTTGGGTGTTGCTGGCTGGTTTTTTCCCGGGTTTTCTGGCGATTTATCTGGCGATTGTCGCGCTGGAACATTTACCAACCCGGGTGTTTGGTACTTTGGCGTACATTGAGCCTGTGGCAGTCATTCTGGCCGGCTGGTGGCTGTTTCAGGAAACGCTGAGTCTGCTGCAACTGGGTGGCGTGGCGCTGATTTTATTGGCCGGTTTGCTGCAATCCGTGTTGCATCAGCAACCCGCCCGTCAGACTGCGACGTCGCAATGAACTTCTTCGCCCATCTGATACTGGCCGAGCCGACGCCACAATCTAGGCTGGGCAATCTGATGGGCGATTTTTGTCAGGGATTGGACCTTAAAACGCTACAGACTGCTGTGCAAGCCGGCATCTGGCGCCACCGTGCCATCGACCGTTATACCGATGCCGCCGCCGAAGTGCAGCAGGCCAAAGCGTTGTTCAGCCCGGCGCGCCGCCGTTTTGCGCCGGTAATGCTCGACGTGTTATTTGACCATTTGCTGCTCAAACATTGGCCGCAGCTCGACAGCCGCCCGCTCGAGCCGCTGTGCCAGCAGCTGTACCAACATTTGTGGCAACAACGCAGCGTGATGCCGCCAGCGATGGCCGCGACGGTGACAGCCATAGTGCAACAAGACTGGTTTGGCAGTTATCAGCAACTGGATAACATCGGCATGGCGCTGGACCGAATTGCCAGCCGCATCCGCTTTGCTCACCAATTTACCGGCAGTATCGATGAGATCCGCCAGCATTCGCCTGCACTAGAAACCTTGTTTTTGCAGTTTTACCCGCAACTACAGGCATATGTCCGCGAACTCGGGCCGGAACTGACTGCGTTGACAGCACGCCGACATCCAGAGTAAAGCCGTCCGGACTAACGCTTTCCGGCAAAAAATAGTGATACAATAAAACCCTTTAGCGGCCGCCCTGGCCTTCCCCTTCTTCACTCGGAGCTGATATGAGCCAATTTCCTGACGACGGCAACGGCGATATGCTGCAAGCCATGCAAGATTCCGGCATGGATTTAACCAAAGCACTGGATCTGGATTTTTACCTGGTCTTCCCGGACCGCGCCAAAGCGGAAAAAGCGCTGGAAGCCATGACTAAACTGGACCAGCCCGGCGAAGTGGAACTGAACCTAAACGATTTGGACCAGTGGGAACTGATTGTTTCGCTGAACATGGTGCCAGAGCACGCCGCCATCACCGCTAAAGAAGCTGAACTGGACAAATTTGCCAAGAAATTCAGTGGTCATAACGATGGCTGGGGTGTGATGCAACATCAGGACGGCGACGATGAATTCGCTGACGATCATGACCACGAATGTGATGATGACTGCGATCATCATCACCACTAAGATAAAACCCAGCCATGGCTTTTACCGCTGAACTGACCTACCGCACGCTAGGGCCGCTGTTTTATCAGACAGTGGCGCCAACTCCTGTATCAGAGCCTGCCTGGTTGCTGTTTAATGACGCTTTAGCGGCCGAGTTACAGTGGCCGGAAGATGCCCGGCAGACGCCGCTGGGCCTTGGCTATTTCAGCGGTAATCAGCTGGCGCCCTGGATGCAGCCGACGGCTTTGGCTTATACCGGCCATCAGTTTGGCTCGCTGGCGCCACGTTTAGGCGATGGCCGCGCTTTGTTACTGACTGAAGTGCTAAACCAACACGGCCAGCGCTTTGATGTGCAGCTCAAGGGCGCAGGCCCGACGCCGTTTTCCCGTCGCGGCGATGGCCGTGCCGCGCTAGGTCCGGTGCTGCGGGAATATCTTATCAGCGAATGGATGGCTGCTGTCGGTGTGCGCACCAGCCGCGCTTTAGCTGCTGTTACCACCGGCGAGGTGATTTACCGGGATAGCCGAGTACCCGGCGCTGTGCTCACACGGGTGGCGGCTTCGCATATCCGCATCGGCACTTTTCAGTATGCCTCTATTCATGGCACGGCATCGGATGTCAAAGCGCTGGCTAATTATGTGATTGCGCGGCATTACCCGCAGTTGGCAACAGAGGCAGAGCCCTATCTGGCATTATTGCGCGCCATCGCAGCAGCTCAGGCCGATTTGATTGCCCATTGGATGAGCCTGGGCTTTGTGCATGGTGTGATGAATACCGACAATATGACGGTCAGTGGCGAAACCATCGATTATGGCCCTTGTGCTTTTATTGATGCTTTTAGTCCCAATGCCTGCTTCAGTTCTATTGATAGCCAAGGCCGCTACGCCTACCGCAATCAGCCGCCGATAGCACAGTGGAATCTGGCACGCCTCGCCGAATCATTCCTTGGGCTGCTTGATGCCGACGAGCAACAGGCCATTGCCAAAGCCATGACAGTGCTGAACGACTTTCCGGCTATGTATCAGCAAGCCCGATTACAGCGCTTTGCCTACAAGTTAGGCCTGCAATCCCCGCTTGAATCTGATCTGCCACTGATTGATGACCTGCTGAGCTTACTGGCAGAGCAACAAATTGATTTCACATTGTTTTTCCGTGAATTATCCCGCGTGGCAGCAACGCCGGGGGCAGCCGCCCGAGCACTTTTTGCCGAAGCCGCCGCGTTTGATACCTGGCAACAACGCTGGTTGAGCCGACTGGCGCTAAACCCAGTTAATCCTGAAGCATTAAGCCAACAGCTGTTGCAGGCCAATCCGGCGTTTATCCCGCGTAATTACCGGATTGAACAAATCATCGAGAGTGCACTGAATGGCGATTTGGCGCCGGCCAAAGCATTTGTGAAAGCCAGTCAGACACCTTTTGTTGACGACGAATATTGGGCACCTTTACCGCCGGCTGATTTTTGTGACTACCGGACTTTTTGCGGTACTTAAAGCTGCAGAGGAGAAACAATGGGACTGGATTGCCGGGAAATTCTCGACGTCAAAGAATACGAGTTTTTACTGAACTGGTTTATCCGCAAACAGCAACAGCATCAGCTCGCCAGCCTGCAGGAACCGTTGAGCTACGACGGCCATTCCGAATACGACCAGCTGTTTAATTTACTGCTGGAACAGGCACGTATCGCCTTTATCGAACAATTCGGTTACCCGGCTCCGCCGCTGGTGTTTACCAACCTGTTTCATCTGGCCGAACTGGAAATCGCCGGCAAACGTAATGCCCGTGGGATGAAAACGCCGCCACAGCTGATGTAGTGGCTTTACCAAAAAAGTGCAGACAAACAAAAGCCCGCACTGCGGGCTTTGTGTTTTCAGGCAACTGAATGACCTAAGCCTGATACAAAGTGCGGATCCACTTCTCTTCGGTGATAAAGTTCCAGCTCCATTTTTTCCACTGCGCGGACAAGCCTTTCGCCACCGCCTGATCAGCCGTTAAACCCTGGGCTTTCATAGCCTGCACTTCTGCCAAGGTCTGCTCCATCATGCTCAAAAAGCGCTGCAGGCCGGCTTTATCCATCAGCTCACCATGGCCGGGAATAATTTTGGTGCTGTCGTTGATTTGCCCGAGGATGGTTTTAGTGTTGGCAATGTAACCGGCAACCGAGCCGCCGCTGTTAAGGTCAATAAACGGGAAACGGTCGGCAAAAAACAGATCGCCCATATGCAGCACATTCTGCGCTTTAAACCAAACCACTAGATCGCCATCGGTGTGACTGACCGGCATCGTTTGCAGCAACACCTGCTGATCATTGATTTGCAGCGTTTTCTCGCCGCTGAAAGTTTCGGTCGGTAAACCAGCCTTGTTGAACTTGGTATCGCTTTGCAGTCGGCTCAATACCGCCTGGTGTGCAATGATTTTGGCTCCGCCAGCGAGCGCAGCATTACCGTCGGTATGGTCTTTATGAAAATGTGTGTTAACTAATGTGTTGACCTGTACGCCGCTTTGCAGCCGCTCCAGCTCAGCCTTGACCAAAGGCGCTGTCGCAGCAAATTGGGCATCGACGACTAAAGCGCCATCTTTACCAAGCAAGGCGCCAATATTGCCGCCACTGCCTTTGACCAGATAAAGATTTGGCGCCAGTTGCTGGCTGCTGACTTTAGGCGCATCAGCGGCCAAAGCAGAATTCATCATTAAAGCGCTGCCAAAGAGCGCAAAGGCCGGAAATAAACGAACAGATAGAGTCATTGGCAAAGTTCCTGTGCTGTTTTTATGAAGTTGTTTTCGATGCAACTCCTTACGCCACTGACGCTAAATCTGATCAGTCCGCAACACAAGCCTTTGCCTGTCAAGTAACATTAAGGTGCGACCGCTGGCGTTTCGCAGCGGTGCTCGCTTTTATACTTCCCTTCCCGATACAGATAAGATGGCAGCTGCACTTCGGCCAGCGCCTTTTCATATTGCTGCCGGCTGGCTGGTAAATCACTCAGTTGCAGCGACTTTTTCGCCTCATCATAACTGCCGCGCACTACTGTGCCATCCGGTTTTAAGATGGTCAGGCCGTCTGGCTGCTTCAGCGCAAAGTATTGATCAAACTGAATAAGCGCCCGCCCCGGCGAGCTGTTATCGAGCGTCAGGTCACGGCCTGTCATCGGGTGGCAGCTGCTGACACCCAGCATCGACAATAGCGTCGGCGCTAAATCAATCTGACTGCTCAGTGTATCAATAGTGCCGGCTTTGGTATCAGCACCTAAAATCAGGCCGGGAATGCGGAATTTCTCCACCGGAATGAGGTTAGAGCCGTATACGCGGTTGTCGTGATCAGCCACGACCAAAAACAAGGTGTCTTGCCAATAACTGCTGTTGCGGGCTTTTTTAAAGAACTGCCCCATGGCCCAATCAGCATATTTCACCGCATTATTGACGGAATTTTTTGGCTCTTCATGTAAATCAATCCGACCATCCGGGAATTCAAAAGGCTCATGGTTGCTCGACGTAAATACCAGGCTGAAAAACGGCTGACCGGACTGCTGACGCTGCTGCTGCAGCCGGGTTAGCTCCGCATCGGCTTTATCAAATAAATCCTCGTCACTGGCGCCCCAGCTGGCAACGAATTTCGGCTTTTTCATCTGGTTGATATCAACGATTTGGCTAAAGCCATTGCCGGTAAAATAACTGCGCATATTGTCAAAATGCGCTTCGCCGCCATAAATAAACTGGGTGTGAAAACCAGCCGCTTTGAGCACAGACGCCAGCGTGGTGAAATTTTGCTGGCTGTTGGACAGCTTCACTGTGCTTTGTGCCGGTGTTGGGGCAAAACCGGCGACCACAGCTTCAATACCCCGTACCGAACGGGTGCCGGTGGCATACAGCTGATTAAACCAGAGGCCTTGTGTTTTCAGCTGTTCTAACTCAGGCGTGACCGGCACACCGCCGAGCGACTCGACAAAAGTGGCGCCCATGCTTTCCTGCAACACAATCACCAGGTTCAGCGGTTTGTCGCGCTGCACAGTCGCCTGCTGCTTATGCCATGTCGGCATCGCAGGATCAGTGAACTGATACTGTTGTAGCCAGGGCCAGTCCAGCGCCTGCTGTAGCATCGTTGCTTCCTCCAGTTTGCCGTACATCTCGGTAGAACGCGCTTCGTGGCGCAGGCTGTAGATGGCATAAAGCACGGAATAACCGGAGCTGATAATCAACGAATTGACCATCGCATCTGGAGTGATAGCAAACAATGCCGGATTGGCAGGTCTGTGCTGTGTGGTCGAGCGGATACTGATAAACACCAGCACCACCACCAGCGGCCAGGTCAGCCATAATTTTTTATTCGAGGTACAGCCCTGCTGCTGCGCCACAGCGCGAAAATGCCTGGCCGCCAAAACCACCAGCAACACTGTCAAAGCAGTACCTAGCAGCAGCGGCACCCGAAAGCCATGCCACAAAGTGCTGAATACTTCTTTCGGGTATTTCAGATATTCGACATACAAACGATTGGGCCGGATATCGTATTGGAGAATAAATGATGGCGTGGATAACTCGATAAAAATCAATAAGGTGAGCGCAAACAAACACCAGACATAACTAAAACGCCGCCAAAGGGTTTTAAATCGGGACAGCGCCAGCACCGGTGCCAGCAGGAGCGGGACCACCAGCAATAAACCGAGCAAAATCAGGTCGGCGCGTACGCCCTGCACTAACATCCAGAGCGGATTGCCGGCAGCTTGCACCCGTTCCCATTGCCACAGCATCAGCGCGATACGGCTAAGGGTTAAACCAGCCAACGCCAGCAGAATAAAATGGGTAAAGACCAGATAAGGGCCGCTGATCCGGCTGAAGAAAGACTGCTGTGACATCAAAACCCTGCAACTTATTTTGTTTTTCATCGGGCATTGTGGCGGTGGGATCTTAAAGAAACCTTAAGGCCCAAGCGGTGCGCGCCGCCACAAAAGTGTCACAAAACTTACCTAAATTAGCAGTTAACAGCAAGACTTTGCTGCACCGACCAGCACCAAACCGGTGCAATGTTTAAAACTCATACTCCAGAGCAAACCGCAGCGTGTTGTTGACCGTAGAAGCGTCAATCGCAAAAATGACCGCCAGTTCCCATTTCAGCATTTTCATCTGCTCAAATTTCTGTACGCCCATCAGACTGGGGCCGGCGCCTTTGTAATTTTCGCCGGCGTAAAACTCAAAGGCTGGCTGCAACTGCGGCAAATACCTATAGCGATATTGCAGGCGAAATTCACCCTCCAGCTCGTTTTCGATGTTATTCCCCCACTCATACACCGCCAGCGCGTTTAAAGTCAGGCTGGTTGGGCCAAATTCTTTTTCCATTAAAAGGCCTGTGGTAAATTCAAAATTGCCCAGATGGTTTTCCCGCTCCAGTTCAAACAACATGCCCCAGTCAGCGCTGTATTGACCTTGTTCGGTCAACATCCAGCGCATCTCCAGTTCATAGCCACTGATATGATAATCATCCGGCGAGCGGCGTTCGGCCATCACATACAGCTCAAGCGCCAGCCGGTCCGCGATGGCGCGACCATAACCAAGTTTTTGCGCCATATCGTTGTCGTTCTGATGCGCGTTTTGCTTCTGGTACACATAACGATATTCAAATTCCTGTTCATACGGCTGCACATAAGGATGATAGACTTTGTCTACCACACGGCCATCAGCGAGCACTGGCTGACAAAAACCAGCACATAGCACAAACAATATCGTGAACAGGCCACCGGAAAAAATACGGTTCATGATTTTAACTCCCGCTGGCGCAGCGCCAGTAACACAAGCAGCGTCAGGCTCCAGGCCAGCAGCTGGCCCTGGCTGGGGCTGGACTTGTAACCCAGCAACGCATTAAGAAAATAACCGAGCTCTGAGCTCTCATCGATCCACAGATGTTGCGACCACACCGGTGCCGCGCCGCCCAGCCAATCCATCTGATGCAGAATAAACACCGCCGCACTGATTTGCCGTGCCGCACTGAAACACAACAGCACCGCAGCGACCTGCCGCCAGTGCCAGCGCAGTTCCAGCACCAGGTGGTACATCAGCACCGCAATACTAAGGCTGATACCACTGCCAAGCGCAGCGCCCAACCACAGACTCTGGCTGTCATCAAGCTGGCGCGGATACAAAAATAAATACAACACCAAATTACTGCCATTGACCAATAACAACGCGACCACTGCCGCAGCAGCTAACCATTGATGCTGCTGCTTCTGCAGCAGGAGCGCCGCGATAAAAACTGCACAGAGGCCATAACAGCAGGCATACCAGAATTCCAGCCCCTGCCCGTCCAGCAGTTCCGCCAGCCAGCTGTATTGACTGCTTTGCAACACCAGCAAAGGCGCGCCGAGCAATAACACCCGCAGCAAAATAGCGCGCATCGCCGCTGGATTAGCCGCCAGCAGCAAACTCAGCAACAGCACCACCGGCAATAATTCGCGCAGCAGCAATATTACGGTATTAATCAGCATCTTTGCCTCCGGCCTGCAGCGCCTGCCACTGCGCTTCCGGCAGTGCAATCAGCTGGCCTTTGGCACTGTCCGGATTATATTCACCGGTAAAGGGATAAGTGCCGGGCTGCAGCGGACCGACAAACACCACACCGCTGCTGTTGCCTAAAATGACTTTCTCCCGGTTCATTGAGAAGCTCTCAAACTCTTCCGGGTTCGGGTCCTGGTTATGGATAATGATTTTGACTTTTTTGCCGGCCGGCACCTGTAAAGTACTGGGGCTAAACAGATGATCTTTCAGTGTCAATTCGAATACCGGCAGATTGTCGGCAAAAAGCTGCGCCGGCCAACACAGCAGCATCAGCACTAGCTGAAAATAACGCCGGGGCAGTGTAGGTTTTAATGACACAGCGGCAACTCCAGCGTCACAGCCAGGCCACCAAGCGCCGAACGGCCAAGCGCCAGCGTGCCCTGATGCAACAGCGCGATATCCTGCACTATGGCAAGGCCAAGCCCGCTGCCGGGCTGACCCGACTGATGCCGGTCACCGCCCACCCGATAAAAACGTTCAAACACGCGCGAATATTCCTCCGCAGCTATCCCTGGGCCCGAATCCTCGACCACTAACCGGGCCTTTTGGCCTTCCTGCTTTACGCTCAGCTGGATTTGGCCTTGCTCCGGCGTGTATTTGCTGGCATTGCCAAGCAGATTCACCACCAGTAATTTTAAGGCAAAAGCATCACCATCCAGCCACACCGACTCATCCCCTTCCAGTGCAACCTGTTGTTGTCTGCGTTCAATTTGCGGGTACAAGTCTATCACCACTTCGCGGCACAGCGCGGCAAAATCCAGTCGTTGCAATTTGGCGGAAAAATGCGCCGGATTGGTGCGGTTCAGCAGCATAATCTGTTCAATCAACGCGCTCATCCGGCTGACGCCATCCTGCAAAGCAGGCATGATCCGATCCGGATCAGCCAGGCCCGCTTCCTGCCAACGCTGCTGCGCATTATGTAAATTGACCTGTAATACGGCCAGCGGCGTACGCAGTTCATGCGCCACATCGGCGGCAAAACGTTTTTCTCTGGCAAAAGCATCATCAAGACGCGCCAGCAGCTGATTGGTACCGCTTAGTACCGGGTCCAGCTCTGTCGGTGTTTGCTCGAGTTGCAGCGGCGTCAAATCATCAGCTTTTTTTTGTGTCAGCTGGCGTGTCAGCTCCAGCAATGGTTTTAAACCACGGCCGACCAGCAGCCAAATCAGCAGCGCCTGCAGCGGCAGGCTCAACACCACCGGATAAATCGACGCCAGCACCACCTGATCAGACAGCGCCAGCCGGTCCTGCAGCGGTTGCGCCACTATCACCGTCAAATCATCGATACTCTGTCGAAATGTTTGCCAGCGTTTGCCGGCAAAATTTTGCTCGCTATAACCGTCGGCGGTGCTCAACAAAGTTTCGGGGGTTTGCGCACTGTGATACACCAGCTGACCACCTTGCCATAGCTGAATGGCGTTGGCTTCAGCCAGCGTCGACGTGCTGTGCGGGTCGTCCGGTAAATACGGTGCCAGTACGCTGGCGGCTAAAGCTTTGAGGTCATCATCAAACAGTTTTTGCGCCTGGGCGCTGCTCAAGCGGTAACTTTGCAGCGCGGCTAAAAAACTGGTCAGCGTCAGCAAGGCGATTAACAAAGTCACCAGATAACGCCGGATGGAGGTCATGCCACGCTCACACTGTAACCGACGCCACGCACGGTTTTGATAAAGTCTTTTGGCAGTTTTTTACGTAAATTCGAGATGTGTACTTCCAGCGCGTTACTGGCAACTTCTTCGCCCCAGGCGTACAAGCTGGCTTCAATTTGCTCGCGGGTTTTGATGCGGCCGGCGGATTCCAGCAACAGTTTCAGCAACACATATTCGCGGCGGGACAGAGTTAAAGCTTCACCGTCAACCTGCACCTGATGTGCAGTGCTGTCGAGCACTACGTTGCCGACAGTGATGAGATGGCTGCTCGCAGTGCCAAGCCGGCGTTCAATCACCCGTAAGCGGGCAAAGAGTTCGGGTAATGCAAAGGGTTTGACCAGATAATCGTCGGCGCCTAAATCCAAACCACGGATGCGGTCATCGACGCCGTCGCGAGCGGTGAGCACCAACACCGGTAGACGCGGGAATTTATGCCGGGTTTGTTTTAACACATCCAGGCCATCGATATCCGGCAGGCCTAAATCCAGCACTACAGCGTCACAATCGCCACTGCGAATACTGGACAATGCGGCCGCTCCGGTACTGACATGGTTGACGGCAAAGCCCTGGGAGCTTAGCGCCAGCTGCACACCTTGCGCCAGCGCCTGATCGTCTTCTACCAGTAATACCCGCATCCTTTCTCCGTATTTATACTCGTCATCTAGCCAAATCTTTAATGATGTTGGGTAGATGTGACTGACAATTATTTTTTCAGCTTTTTCTGCACTTTAGCCAGCAAGTTAGCAATTTCCTGCTGCCGGCCGGCATCAGCACTTTCACGACCCGGCCGCGGCGCGGCTGCTTTAGCAATTTCAAGATAACGCAAAGCCTGTGCCCAGTCGCGTTTTCCTGCTAAATAATCGGCGTAAAAGTAGTTTGGATCAATCCCTTGTGGGTTTTGCTCCAGTGCTTTTAACAGTAATTCTTTGGCTTTTTTGTTGTCACCAAAGCCAATAGGCCAGCCAGGTACTTTGGCGTACAACACGCCGAGGCTGGTATATGCCGAGCCTTGCAATGCGGTCGGGTCCAGTGTGATGGCTTGCTCTAAATCGGCTTTCGAGCCTTCCGCCACCGACAAAGCACCTAAGCCGCCTTTGGCATTGGCGTAGCTCGATTTGATGATCCCGCGCCAAATCAGTGCTTCGGCTTTATCCGGATTGCTGCTGACCACTTTGTCTGCACTTGCCAGCAGTTCGGCAAAGGCTTTTTCGCGGTCATCTTCCGGCAAGCTATAGTTCACTTCGGCCCAGCGGTCCTGCAGCGGTTTGATATCCGCCAGCACGTCGGCCAATACGCTCGAGCTCAGTAGTAATGTCACTGCAGCAAATAAAGATTTGATCTGTGTTTTCATGGGATTAAGCCTCTGAATGAGAAAGTTGGGCGTAACGACGGATCACGGCCAGCTTGGCGGCCAGTGCTTTGTCGACGATACCGGGAAAAATCGCATTAACCCGGACGAATAATTGCTCAGGCCAGCCGACAAAACGCCGGGCCTGCCCTTGTTGAATTTGCTGCAACAGTGCTGTTGCGACCAGTTGTGGGCTATCGCTTCGATTACCCAGTTCGCGGTTCATCGCCACTACTGCATCACTGTTGATGGCGGTATCAGTGGCGCGTGGCGCGAAGTACAATACTTGCACGCCAGTGTCCGAAAGCTCACGTTTCAGCGCTTCAGTAAAACCGCGCAGGCCAAATTTGCTGGCGCTGTAGCCGCTGAAACCCGGATAACCAATGCTGCCAAAGGCCGAACCGACATTGACAATCAGCGCTTCAGGTTTGCGCTGCAGTTCAGGCAACAAAGTTTGTGTCAGTAACATCGGCATCAATAGGTTAGTACCTAGCTGTGCGGCGAAATCCTGCTGCGCCACCAGACCAAACTGGCTGATACCAGCGTTATTAATCAGCACATCAATGCCTTGCAGCTCGCGGACAAAGGCCAGCAAGTCCTGCCGATCCTGTGTTTGCGTTAAATCGGCGCTGAAAATCTGATGAGCAGCCGGATATTTAGCCACCAGTTCTGCCTGCAGCGTTGCCAACCGGACTGTGTTGCGTGCCACCAGCACTAAACGGGCACCAGCCGCAGCAAGCTCAAGCGCGATGGCCTGACCGATACCACCACTGGCACCGGTCAATAACACCGTTTTGCCCTTGAGGTTCATCACACTGCCTCCGCTGTTGCAGCCACGGCCAGTTTGGCAATGCCATGCTCTGGCGTCAGAGTGCGGAAAATATCGCCATACAAGCGGTAGAAACGCTTAGCCGCATGGATAATCACCGCCTGGTCGGCCGGGTCGTCGATTTTATCCATCAGATTTTCATAAAACTTAATATGGTCCTGGTCTAGCGCTCCGTGCGATGTCAGATAGCTGAACGCTGATTTTGGTAACTGCAGTTTGTTGGCGATGGTTTCGGCGGCGTTTTCAGCCAGCGCCGTCGACGTGCCTTCGAGCACCAGCACCATGCCAAAAAAACCAACCGGATTTACCCGGCGCACTGTGTCATAGGCATAAGCGACCATCATCTCAGTGGCAAAAGACGGCGTGCTGCGACGGGCCATTTCTTTGTCGTAGCCGGTACGCTTGATGTCGTTTAAGATCCACTCCTGGTGACCTAACTCTTCTTCGATATATTCCGCCACGGCTTCGCGCAGCCATTCTTTTGCTTCTGGCAACAATGCACCGACACTCATCAGCAGCGGTACTGTGTGTTTGACGTGATGATAAGCCTGGGTCAGAAATGCCACATAGTCATCGCGGCTGATATCGCCATGAAAACACCGGGCAATGATTGGGGCGCCCAGCAGGTATTGACGGTCTTGTTCGGTCGCTTGTAATAAAGTCTGGTAAAAGCTCATAAATCACTCCGATACAGCGGTTGTCCGCTAAAAATTTGGTTCAGTTGTTCAGTTCGTCCCGTATACCCAAAATCATTGAAGGTGCGGCTAGGCGGCAAGTTTGCGAGTCCCGGGAGCATAGCGGCCTATGTGACCGGGGCGAGCTAACGCAGCCAACACCGCCGCAACTTCAAGGATGAAGGGGATACAAAGCGGCAATTTGCTGTTGATACCTTTGCATAATGGCGGCGCGGCGTGGCCGGCCATTGCTGGTTAAAGTACCTTCGACTTGTGATAAAGGCGTGGTCAGGCGGTGATAACGTGCCACGCGCGCATAATCCGGCAATTGCTGATTGACCCAGTCGATATAATCACTAAGCTGGGTATCGCTGACCGTTGGCGCGGCGTACAGCACGGCCACACAATAGGGTTTGGCATCGCCACACAGCACAGCCTGTAGCACCAGACCGGTTTTGGTCAGCTCGCTTTCCACCCATTCCGGTGAAATGTTGCGACCAAAACTTGAGATCAGTAAGTTGTTGCGCCGGCCCAGAATTTGTAAATCACCCGCTTCAGTCCACTGGCCTAAATCGCCGGTCGCGACCCACTCATTCTGCTCAGGAGTGTTCTGCCCCAGATAACCCAGAAACGGTGTTTTCACCTGAATTTCGCCCTGTTCAAGCCGTACTTCCAGATGTGGCAGCGGTTTGCCGGCGCTTTGTAATTCATCATCTGTGGCGTGCGCGGCATCGACACTGCAAAGCGCGACCACTGAGCCACATTCACTTAAGCCATAGCCTTGATAAACCGGTAATTTCAGCGCTGCGGCCTGGCGCAAAGTATCGACCGCCACTTTGGCACCACCGACAGCGATAAACTGCAGACTGGCCGGCACCGGCCAACCTTTTAACGCCGCCTGCACCAACAATTGCAGTAATTCCGGCACCAAAATTAGGCTATTGGGCTGGGTTTGGCTGATAAGGCCCAGCAACTGCTGTGGATTAGCCAGACTACTGCCGGCAAAACCCCGGCCGGCGTCCGGCATCAGCAGCACTTCGCCACCGGCCAATAGCGGCGCATACACACCGGCGATATTTTCCAGCAGTAAAGACAGCGGCAGCAGGCATAAATGCCGCGGTTGGCTTTGGTCCTGCAATTTTGGCGCAATGCGCATAACCAGGCTTTGCGCGGTATTCAGCTGAGTTTGTGCCGACAGACACACGCCTTTGGGCTGACCGGTTGAACCTGAGGTAAAAGTAATTTTTTGCGCGCCGGCTGGTACCGGCAGCGCCTGTTGCTGCAGAGTGGCCGGGGTCTGGTACAGATAAAAACTGCGGCAGCGGCCACGTAAAGTAAGACCAAGCTGCGCTGCCCACTCTCCTGGTACTTCGCGGTCCGACAATAAAAACTCAGGCCCCACCGCACTTAAAACATGCGTTAACTGGCCCTGACTGGCAAACAGCGGCAGTGGCACTAATAGCTGTTGGCTATTGAGGCAGGCGATATCTAACAACACCCAGTCCAGGCTGGTATCGGCCCACAACACTAAGCGGCGGGCAGACAGATCCTGCAATAACTGCTGCCATTCGGTTACGCCGGCGGCAATCGCCAGCTGGTCCAGAGTTTGCCCACTGACTAAATCAGTCAAACGTGCGCCTGAAGGGATATTTAACTGCATCAGACTTCCCCTTAATGACCGGCTTGTTCAGACAAACTGGCGCCTGCGCTTTGCAATAAAGGCAGAAAACCACAAAGCATTTGCTGTAACTGCGGCTTGGCCATAATCAGCTGGTAAGCCGCTGCTAAATCCAGCTGGCAAACCTGCGGATGACGCTG
>Ga0247724_1000104_pt1 | contig 22755 bp, 20 predicted proteins | sample OKSTACKMC2E_FD_182776 | JGI IMG/M metagenome (GOLD analysis project Ga0247724, IMG submission 182776) | Subsurface sediment microbial communities from gas well in Oklahoma, United States - OK STACK MC-2-E | ecosystem: Environmental > Terrestrial > Deep subsurface > Rock core/Sediment | place... | reverse complement strand
CGGCGTGCCTTCATCAAACTGTTCCAGCACAGCGACTTGTTCATCCAGGCTCTGTCCTTGCGATACTCCACGCTCGGCGGAAATCACCAGCTGTTCCTCTTGCTCTTCTGCAGTCGGTACTGCGGTTAAATCGCTGAGGATGAGACCTGGGTTTGCCGGAGGCAATGCAGGTGCAGTGACCACAGCAGCAGGTGCTGTTACAACTGCTGGCGCAGGTTCAGCGGCTGGTTGCTGCGTCAGCCAGAATGCCAGCGCAAACCCAAGCCCCAACCCACACAGCACCAACAAAGCGATGGCCAGATACTGCCAGCCGCGTCCCGGCACCGCCGGTGGTGTGGCCGTTTCAGCGGTGGTCTGATTCTGCTGTTTCAGTGCATCCATTAATAACGACATAAAAAACCCGGACTCCGGTTAAACTGAGGTTTGTAACCATAACAACGACAAACTGACGCCAAGCGCCAGACACAATACAAACAGTAATGGCCAAAGCCAGACCGGCAGCGCCGTCTTTGCAGCGGGAGGTTTAATCGCCAGAATCTCCGCCGCCGCCAGTTCAATCAGCTTGCCATCGACCTGCGCTTTTTGCTGGCTATAACCGCCCAACAGAGCCCGGTCGCACAACAGATTTAACAGTCGTGGTATGCCACCGGAAAACTCGAATAACTTCTTCAGCGCCGCTTCGGTAAACACTGGCCTGCGACACCCGGCAACCTGCAGACGATGTTCGACATAATACTTCACTTCAGGCAAGGTCAGCGGCATTAAGTGATACCGCGCCGTAATGCGCTGCGCCAGCTGACGTAAATCCTGGCGCTGCAATAACTGCTGCAGCTCAGGCTGACCGATCAAAATCACCTGCAGTAATTTTTTGGTATTGGTTTCGAGGTTGGTCAGTAACCGCAGTTGTTCCAGCACGGCCGGCTGTAAATGCTGGGCTTCATCGATGATCAGAATGGTGTTGATGCCGGCCTGATGGTTTTTTTGCAGTTTGGCCGTGATCTTATCGGTCAGCAGTTTCAGGCTGGCGTCGGTTTTTTTGTAGCGGATCTTCAGCTCATCACAAATCGCTGCCAGCAATTCCAGTTCAGACAAAGTCGGATTGAGGATAAAAGCCACTTGCGTATTGGCTGGTAACTCCGCCAGCAGACAACGCGATACTGTGGTTTTGCCGGTGCCCACTTCACCAGTCAGCAACACAAAACCGCCGGCATCGCCCAGGCCATAGCGCAAATGCGCCAGCGCTTCAGTATGGCGATTGCCCAGATACATAAATTCAGGGTTTGGTGCTATGGAAAACGGCTGGCTGTTCAGACCAAAAAATGCGGTGTACATGGCTTCCTGCTCAGACCTGGAGCGCAATTGTTGCCGGAGCGTTATAATGGCAAAAAATCACCTGTCAGGAAAGCGTGTGAAGATTTATCTTGTCGGCGGCGCCGTGCGTGATGCTTTGTTGGGACTGCCATGCCAGGACCAGGATTTTATGGTGGTCGGCACCACACCGGAGCAAATGCTGGCCGAAGGTTATCAGGCGGTCGGCAAAGATTTCCCGGTATTTATTCACCCCAAAACCAAGCAGGAATATGCTTTGGCCCGCACTGAGCGCAAACAAGGCCAGGGTTATACCGGCTTTGCCTGTTATTACGCGCCGGACGTGACCTTAGAAGAGGACCTGTTACGTCGTGACCTGACTATCAATGCCATGGCGCAGGACCCGCAAACAGGTGTCATCACCGACCCTTACGGTGGTCAGCGCGATTTGGCAGATAAAAAGCTGCGCCATGTGTCTGCTGCTTTTGTCGAAGACCCGTTGCGGGTATTAAGGGTGGCACGGTTTTATGCACGGTTTGCCGACCGCGGTTTTACTGTCGCCGCAGAGACCTTAGCCTTGATGCAGCAGCTCAGTCGCAGCGGCGAATTACAGCACCTGACCGCAGAGCGTGTCTGGCAGGAAACCGCCCGCGCTTTGCTGGAAACTACACCTGCTGCTTATTTTGAATTATTACAACAAGTTGGCGCACTTGAAGTGCTGATGCCGGAGTTGTTGGTATTATGGGGCGTACCCAATCCGCCACGCTGGCATCCGGAAATAGATACCGGCGTGCATTGCATGTTGGTGCTGCAGCAAGCAGCGTTGTTATCACCGCGCCTGGACGTGCGTTTTGCATCTTTATGTCATGATGTCGGTAAAGGCCTGACGGCACCTGAGCTCTGGCCCTCGCATCATGGCCACGAACACAGCGGCCTACCGCTGATTGAGGCAATGTGCCAACGCCTGCGAATTCCCAATGATTGCCGCGATTTGGCGTTATTAGCCTGTGAATATCATCAACTGGTGCATAAAGCATTGGAACTGCGGGCGGTGACAGTACTGAAACTGTTTGATGGTATCGACCTGTGGCGTAAACCCGAACGGCTGGAATTGCTGCTGACCTGCTGTATCGCCGATTTACGCGGCCGCACTGGTTTTGAGCAGGCGGAGTATCCGCAGGCAGAATATTTGCGCAGCCTAGCCACAGCTGCGCGGGCTGTCGATATTAAAGCGCTGGTCGCTGCCGGCCACAAAGGCGAAGCAATGAAACAGGCTGTCGCGGCAGCGCGGCTGGATGCTGTACAACAACAAATTTCTTCTTTCAGGAAAATAACCAATGAACAGGCGTAAATTTTTGCTGGCCGGTACAGCAGTGACCGCTGCCAGTGTGGCCGGACTTTATCTGGCCGGCAGCCGCTTTGTGGCGGATTTAACGGCACTACAAAATGAACTGAAGCAAATGTCCGGTAAGACCCTGCAAAGTAGCGGCACTTGGAATGTCAGTCAGATTTTTCAGCATCTGGCACAAAGCGTGCGCGGTTCTTATCAAGGCTATCCGCAACAGCGTAGCTGGTGGTTTGTGCACAGCATCGGGCCTATAGCGCTGCAAGGCTTTAAAGCCGCCGGTGCCATGCGCCATCCGCTTGATGAAGCCATCCCAGGTATGGCCGAACTGGATGCCGGTTTAGATCCACAAGTTGCGCTCGCAGGCTTATTACAGGCATTGGATGAATTTGCTGCGGCAACAACCTTAGCGCCGCATTTTGCTTATGGCACGCTGAGTCATGCTGATTTTCAGGCGGCGCATCAGCTGCATATCCGTCAGCATCTGACACAAATCTCAGTGGTTTAAGCCTGTACCAATAGTAGAAGCGACTGAATTAATCACAGCGATTGTTTAGTGCAACACAAGAAAAACAAAGGGCAGCCATCGCTGCCCTTTTGCTTCATTACACAGATTAAACCGCTTCGAGTTCCGCCTGACGGATCAGGTCTTTCTGGTGGTCTTTCGCCAGCAATACATAAATCGACGGCAGTACAAACAACGTAAAGATGGTGCCGATTGTCATACCAAACACCAATACGATACCAATCGAATTGCGCGCTTCAGCACCTGCACCTTCCGCGAAAATCAGCGGCGTATGGCCGGCAATAGTGGCAATACTGGTCATCAACACCGGACGTAAACGCAGTACAGACGCTTCGCGAATAGCATCGATTTTGGCGCGGCCCTCTTCCTGCAGTTTATTGGCAAATTCAACCACGAGAATACCGTTACGGGCGATCAGGCCGACCAAGGTCACCAGACCTACCTGCGAATAGATATTCAGCGTACTGCTAATCGCGTCTGTCCAATGCGGAATAGGGGCATACATTTTCCAGAAGGTGAAAATCAACGCACCAAACATCGCCAGCGGCACCGAGCCCGCCAGAATCACAATAGGGTCACGGAAGCTGTTGTACTGCGCCGCCAGCACCAGGAAAATCATCGTCAGTGCCGTCAGGAAGGCCGGCAGGAACGTATTGCCTTCACGTTTTAACTGCCGGGATTCGCCGGTGTAATCAATGGTATAAGTCGCAGGTAAAATCTTACGCGCTTCGGTTTCCATATACTTCAGCATCTCATCCAAAGAACCAGCACCAACGCCGGAGATTTTCACTGCATTCAGCTGTTGCATCCGGTTAATCGAGCGCGGCACTGTGGAATGCGTCAGTGTGGCTATCTGGTCGAGCCGGATCATGCTGTTGTCTGGTCCGGTGATATACAGCTTGGTCAGATCGTCCGGCGTTAACCGTTCAATCCGCTTCACCTGTGGGATCACTTTGTAGCTCAGGCCATCTTTGTTAAAGCGGTTGACCCAGCCACCACCGAGCAGAATGCCTAAATCCTGCGTCACAGTGCGCATATCGAGCCCCAAATCTGCGACTTTTTCGCGGTCGATATTGAGCTGATATTCCGGCTGGTCAATTTTCATATCCAGCATCGGCGGGAAGAAGAACTTACCGCTCGCCGTGAACGTCTGCTGCAATTTTAATGCGTAGTCATAGATTTCCTGACTGTCCGCAGTAGATGCAATCACAAACTCTATCGGGAACTGCCCACCGCCAGGTAATGAAGGCGGTGTGATCGGCAGGATCCGGACCCCGGCAATTTCGCCAAGTTTCTGCTGCACATCCGGCAGAATTTCTGTCGTGGTGCGCTCACGTTCAGACCATGGTTTGGTCACCATGCCACTGAAGCCACCGGTCGGGAAGGTGATCTGGAAGGTAAAGTCAGTTTCAGGCACGCTCATAAAGACTTCATTGACCTGCTTGCCGTAAAAGGATGCCTGATCAATAGTCGAGTTGGCCGGCGTGTCGACAATACCAAAGATAACGCCCTGATCTTCTGTTGGCGCCAGCTCTTTGCTCGACATGATGTACAGTGGCACCACACAAAGCGAGATAAAAATCCAGAACAGGTAAACGCCGATGCGGTTTTCCAAAGTAGCATTGAGCTTGCGACTGTAAAACGCCGAAAACCGGTCAAAAATCTTCGATAATGGCGCTTTAATTTCACGGTGTGGCGACAACATCCGCGATGCCATCATTGGCGATAAAGTCACAGCGACAATAGCCGAAATAGTCACGGCGCCGGCCAGCGTAATGGCGAACTCACGAAACAAAGTCCCGGTTAACCCCCCTTGCAGACCGATTGGGATATACACCGACATCAGCGTGACCGTCATCGCCAGGATGGGACCTGCGAGTTCACGGGCTGCCACCAGCGATGCATGAAACGGTTTTAACCCTTCCTGGATATGCCGTTCGATGTTTTCAACCATGACAATCGCGTCGTCGACCACCAGACCGACCGACAATACAATCGACAACAAGGTCAGCAGGTTCAGTGAGAAACCGCAAAGCTGCATGATAAACACGGCGCCAATTAACGATAATGGGATCGCAACCAACGGGATCAGCACGGAGCGGCTGAAACCAAGGAACAGAAAAATCACAACAATAATGATAATCAGTGTTTCGGCCAGGGTTTTAATCACATCCTGTATGGCGGCATCGATATATTTGGTGGCATCGTAAGAAACTTCACCTGATAAACCTGCCGGTAAATCCGCTTTAATTTTCTCCATCTCAGCCGTGACATTGCGAATGACTTCCAGGCTATTGGCATTGGGCGCGACAAACACGCCCATAAATACGGCGGTCTGGCCGGAGTAATTCACTTCGACACTATAATCATCGGCCCCCAGAACTATGTCAGCGACATCAGCCAGGCGGATCACACCATCGGCATTTTGTCGCACCACAATACGGCGAAAATCCTCAACGTTAGTCAGACCGGCATTCGCATTCAGATTCACCTGGGTGTAACTGCCTTTGGTCTGACCGATAGCCGCCTGGACGTTCTGCGCTTGCAGGGCCGCCCGGATCTCTGCCGGTGTCACGCCAACTGCCGCCATTTTTTCGGTTTTCAGCCAAATCCGCATTGCGAAAGTGCGGCCACCGAGAATTTCTGCTTTTTGCACACCGTTGATAGCGATCAGACGCGGTTGTACTGAACGGGTCAAAAACTCGGTGATTTGGTTCTGTTCCAGGATGTCAGAGCTGAAGCTTAAGTATGCCTGGGCAAATTGACTGTCTGCTGCTTCGATCGCCAGCGACGGTACTTCTGCTTCAGGAGGCAGCTCCCCACGCACCTGATTCACTTTGGCGCTGATTTCCGTCATCGCTTTCAGCGGGTCGTAGTTCAGCTGCAAGTGGGCGGTGATGGTTGACATGCCCATACTGCTTTGTGATTCGATGTAATCAATGCCGCCTGCGGAAGCGATAGCACGCTCAATGGGCGAAGTGATAAAACCGCGGATCACATCAGAGTTAGCACCGATATAGACAGTGGTGATTTTGATCACCGCAATATCGCTGCGTGGGTACTGCCGCACAGATAAGCTGCTGAGCGACTGAATACCAGCCAGCAGGATCAGCAGACTGACCACTATCGCCAGTACCGGTTTCTTAATAAAAATATCAGTGTATTTCATACAAACCTGCCTGAGGCGCCTTAACTATCAGTGGGCGTTGGATTGGTTTTGAATTCCGGCGTTGGTTTGCTTCCAATCACCACAGCCTGGTTATTAAACAACTTAAAGGCACCGGCACTGACTACTTTTTCACCGGCTTTTAAGCCTTTAGTTACTTCAATAAAATCGCCGAGCGCTTTGCCGGTCTGAATAAACTGCTGACGAGCCACCAGTTTGCCGTCCTTTTCATCGACGACAAACAGCGTATCGCCATAAGGCGCATAAATGATTGCAGCCGCGGGTACCGCTAACACGTCATGCGGGTCACTCAGCGTCACAGTCGTAGTTACAGCCATACCAGGCACCAGTGATTTACTGGCATTGTCCAGCGACGACTGCACGATGACATTGCGGGTTTCCGGATGAATTTCAGTACCTATCGCTGTAACAACCCCTTTCACAACTTGATTAGTGCGGCCGCCGGTTGCGACTTCGACCGGCAGCCCGGTGTTCATCTGACTCAGCCAGTCCTGCGGAACCGGGAAATTCACCCGCACTCGGTTGGTTGCCTGCAGCGATACAATGGCAGTGCCGACCTGCAAATCTGTGCCCAGGTCGACCTGACGGATACCCACGCGGCCATCAAATGGCGCACGGATCAGTTTTTTCTGTAAGGTGGCGTTTAAATCATCGACATCACCCTGTGCCGATTCGACTTGTTGCAGGGCGGTATCCAGTTCACTCTGACTGGCGAGTTTGTTGGTTTTCAGCTCTTTGATGCGCTGATAGCTGGTTTTGGCCAGTTTTAAGCGGGCTTGCGCCGCATTTAACTGCGCCGCTTCGTTAATCGATTCCTGCTCAATCAGCACATCGCCGGCTTTGACTTCAGCACCGGACTGAAAGGTAATTCTTTTCACTTTGCCAGGCACTTGTGCAGAAATCATGATGCCTTCATCTGCTTCGACAGTACCGATAGCTGTATAGGTATTGGGCCATTGTTGCTCAGCAGCAACAAAGACAGAGACTGTTTCCGGTGGTTGTATCTGGCCACCACCTTCGGCCATCACACTAAACTGGTCCATTTTGACGGCAACGACGGTACCGACCAGCACAGCGGTGATCACAAGAGACATCAACACAGGTTTCAGGATTTTCATATTAAGAGCCAAGGTTGCGTTATAAGGGGGGTGTGTCAGGTGATTTCAGGACTCATTGGGAAACCACCGAAAAACACCTGTATAAAATAACACGGTTTATTGCAGTCCACGACATAGAAACGCACAAAAAGCCGCCACATAAATGTAAATAGCTGTTAATAGCGTCTCAAATTCAGCAACAGGGAACCTGCTGGGCTTTAGCCCGCATTAAAACTCGAAAGGCACAATCCACAGTTTTTGCGGCACCCGGTAGGCTTGCCATAAGGCAGCATAAGACTGTTGCGTGAGCGGATGTAACGTATCGGGCGCTAATTCAGCCAGCGGTTGCAGCACAAAAGCGTTTTGCAGGATCTCAGCGCGTGGTAATTCAACAGGTTCAGCACATATCAGCTGGTCATAAGTCAACAGATCCAAATCCAGACTACGACCACAATACTTCACCCCATCGCGCACCCGGCCATAATTGTCCTCAATTTGCTTACATATACTGACAACTGCGGCAACATCCAGGCTGGTGTCTGCACCAACCACCAGGTTGTAAAAAGCGTCACCGACAAAACCAACGGCTTCGCTTTCATAGACAGAGGACAATAACAGAGGCCCAAAAGCTTGCGCTAACTCAGCGACTGCACCGCGGATATTAGTTTCGCGCTGGATGTTACTGCCAACACTGATGTAAATTCTGGCCATCACTGACGGCTCCGGGTAATGCGGACACCAACAGTCTGGGCCGCAGGCACTGCGCCGGGTTTGTCGACCTGAACCTGCACCCGACTGGTGGCAAATTCCTGCAACAACATTGCGGCGATGCGTTCTGCCAATGTTTCAATCAACTCGACCGGTTCAGCCTGTACCAGAGCTGTAACGCGTTGACAAACCACTGCATAATCCAGCGTCAGACGTAAATCGTCGTCGCTGGCCGCGGCACGAATGTCTGTGGTCAGTTCCAAATCGAAAAACAGCCGCTGTTGAATCGTTTTTTCCCATTCGTAAACGCCGATCACAGCATCAATCGCCAGTTGTTTGACAAAAACGATATCCATCAGATTATTCCGCTGTTATAAAGAAACTGGAGATTCATGGGCTGGTCGGATAGGCAAAGATATGAAAAGTCTATAATCTGAGCGCCTCGCCTCCGGCCCCGCCGGTAAAGGCGGATTTTAACGCAAAATCAATAACTGAGGAAATTCATTAATGACCCCGCTGATTGGCGGGATGATGCTGTTAGCCTATCTCTGTGGCTCAGTGTCATCTGCGGTGATTGTTAGCAAATTATTTCGCCTGCCCGATCCGCGCCTGCACGGTTCTGGCAATCCCGGAGCAACCAACGTCCTGCGCCTTGGCGGCACCCTGCCCGCTGTGCTGGTGCTGGTGTTCGATGTGCTAAAAGGCACTATCCCGGTCTGGGGTTCTTATTTCCTGAAAATAGAAGCTTTTTATCTGGGCATGATTGCGATTTGTGCCTGCCTCGGCCACATCTATCCGCTGTTTTTTGGTTTTAAAGGTGGTAAAGCCGTTGCAACAGCTTTTGGCACTATGATGCCGATTGGACTCGATTTAGCGGGTTTATTGATCGCCACTTGGATCATTTTGATTGGGGCGACTGGATACTCTTCGTTTGCCGCCATTATCACCGTGAGCCTGGCGCCTATTTTCACCTGGTTTATCAAGCCTTTGTATACTATCCCAGTATTAATGCTCAGTATTCTGATTGTGTTCCGTCACCGGCAAAACTTACTGCGGCTGTGGCACGGCACTGAATCCAAGGTCTGGGACAAAACCAAGCGGCCAAAAGAATAGAAAAACGCCTGAATTTTCAGGCGTTTTTTTGATGAATTTGTCAGACCGGCGGCAGCTGTTGCATCGGCCAACGAGGTGTTACGCCAATCGACAGATCCTGCGCTTGTCCGGCTCTTAGTCGCTGCCAGCCGGCATAAGCAATCATGGCACCATTATCGGTGCAGAATTCTTTGCCCGGATAAAACACTTCACCTTTCATCGATTGCATCAGGTCCGCCAGTTGCAGCCGTAGCGACTGATTCGCACTGACGCCACCGGCCACAACTAACCGTTTCAGGCCAGTTTCTTTTAATGCACGGCGACATTTTAACACCAGCGTATCGACTACGGCCTGCTGAAATGATGCAGCGATATCGGCCTGTACCTGCGGCGTTTTTCCCTCAGCAGCAATGACATTGGCTGCTGCAGTTTTTAACCCGCTAAAGCTGAAATCAAGGCCGGGCCTGTCAGTCATTGGCCGTGGAAACGGATATTTTTTGGCATCGCCCAAAGTTGCCAGTTTGGCAAGCAATGGCCCGCCGGGATAATCCAGCCCCATCAGTTTGGCGGTTTTATCAAAGGCTTCACCGGCCGCATCATCAATAGACTCACCGAGTAACTGATATCGGCCAATCCCATCGACCCGCACCAGCTGTGTGTGCCCCCCTGAAACCAATAAGGCCAGAAACGGAAACTGTGGTGCATTGGCTTCCAGCATCGGTGCCAGCAAATGGCCTTCCATGTGATGCACAGCCAAAGCCGGCTTACCCCAGGCAAAGGCCAGACTACGGCCAATCGCAGCACCGACGAGCAATGCACCGGCGAGACCAGGGCCCGCAGTATATGCGACGCCATCGATAGAACTGGCGCCACAACCAGCCTCAGCCAAAGCTTGTTTGACTAACGGCAGGGTTTTTCTGATATGATCGCGGCTCGCCAGTTCAGGGACTACACCACCGTAGTCCGCGTGTATTGGGATCTGGCTGTAAACAATGTGGCTCATCAGGCCTTTTTCCGTATCAAAGATCGCAATTCCGGTCTCATCACAGGATGTTTCGATACCTAAAACCCGCATGAATATCCTCTGGCAACAGGCCCAAAGCCGCGGATTGTAACGGTTTTAGCCATTCAGCACCAGTCACCCACCAAATCGCTTTACTTTATCGTCGCTCTTTGAGTAAAATGCCGCACCATTTTTAAACGTATTGGTTAGCCGCTGACCGGGTCGCGGTGTCCTATCAACCGAGGTGAGATTTTAATGCCTGTAGTGAAAGTGAAAGAGAACGAACCGTTTGACGTAGCATTACGTCGTTTCAAACGCTCTTGCGAAAAAGCCGGTGTTCTGGCTGACGTTCGCGCTAAAGAGTTCTTTGAGAAGCCAACTTGGGTTCGTAAGCGTAAAAAAGCTGCTGCTGTGAAACGTCACATGAAGAAGCTGTCACGCGAAAACGCTCGTCGCATCAAGCTTTACTAAGACCTGTTACCGCTGACTATGGCTCTGCTCGAGCAACTTCAGGAAGCGCAGAAAGACGCCATGCGGGCCAAAGACAAAGTACGTCTTGGCACTATCCGCATGGCACTGGCTGAGATCAAACAACGCCAGATTGACGCGCAAATCCAACCCGACGATCCGAACGTTCTGGCTGTATTAACCAAGATGGTCAAGCAGCGTAAAGAATCGACGTCGCAATATCTCGCTGCCGGCAGACAAGATTTAGCCGACACTGAGTTGGCTGAAATCGCCGTGATCGAGCAGTTTCTGCCACAAGCCCTGACAGCTGCCGAGCTGGATGACCTGTTAACGCAGGCCATCAATGCAACAGGCGCAGCTGGCATGCAGGACATGGCAAAAGTGATGGCGTGGTTGAAACCACAAGCGCAAGGCCGTACCGACATGGGTGCGCTGAGCGGCTTAGTCAAATCCCGATTAAGCTAAATCGCGAAACAACCAGGTCTGTCACCATATTCAGCTGCAAACTGCAACACCGTGCCCTCGCGCACGGTTTGTCTTTTTCTGGCATAAGCACTTGAGCAGGAAGGAAAAAGGTGGCAGGACAAATCCCAAGACCCTTTATTGACGACCTGTTGGCCCGTACCGACATCGTCGAGCTGATTGATCAGCGCGTTCCGCTGAAAAAAGCCGGTAAAAACTACGCGGCCTGCTGCCCATTCCACAGCGAAAAATCCCCTTCTTTTACCGTCAGCGCTGACAAACAGTTTTATCATTGTTTCGGCTGCGGCGCGCACGGCAATGCCATCAGTTTTATGATGGCGTTTGAACAACTTGAATTTGTCGAGGCTATTGAAGAACTGGCCAAAATGCATCATCTGGAAGTACCGCGTGAGGGTGGTCAAAAAGCCTACCAGCAAGGCAGTGCTGATGATTACAGCCAGATGGAAAAAGCGGCAAAAATTTATCAGGCGCAACTGCAAAATAGTGAAAGTGCCCTCGCCTACGTTGCCAAACGCGGATTATCGGCCGACACCATTCAGAAATACGGCATCGGTTATGCCCCGGATAGCTGGGATTTACTGCTCAAACAACTGGCTACGACGCGCGCTGGTCGTGATCAGCTGTTTGAGCTGAAACTGACCAACCGCAATGATAACGGCCGGGAATACGACTTTTTCCGCGACCGCCTGATGTTTCCTATCCGCGATAAACGTGGCCGGGTTATCGGTTTTGGTGGCAGGGTCTTGGGCGACGGCACGCCTAAGTATCTGAATTCACCGGAAACCCGCCTATTCCACAAAGGCCGCGAACTGTATGGTCTTTATGAAGCACGCCAGCAGCAGGAACGTTTATCGATGTTGCTGGTCGTAGAAGGCTATATGGATGTAGTTGCATTATCGCAGTTCGGCATCGAGTTTGCGGTCGCCTGCCTCGGCACAGCCACGACCGGCGATCATATGCAAACGATGTTTCGCTATACGCCGACTGTAGTGTGCTGTTATGACGGAGACCGTGCCGGTCGTGACGCCGCTTGGCGTGCACTGCAAAGCGCGTTACCTCATCTGAAAGATGGTGTTGAACTGAAATTTGTGTTTTTACCGGATGGCGAAGACCCGGATACGCTGGTACGTAAAGAAGGCAAAGACGCCTTTGTCAGTCGCCTGCAGCAAGCACAATCATTGAGTAATTATCTGTTTGAACACTTGTTAGCCGAAATGGACGTCAACAGCGATGCCGGCAAATCCGCCTTGTGGAACAGGGCTAACGAACTCATACAGCAGGTGCCCAGCGAGTTTTATCGCGATACCTTGCAGGAGCGCCTGGCAAATTTAGTTGGCAGACCACGCAGCTCGCCGACACAAGTAAAAACAGCAAAAACCAATCCGGCGGTGACGACGGCGACTAAAATCACACCAATGCGCAGGGCTATCGCTTTGCTGCTGCAGCATCCGGCTTTGGCTGCCGTGATGCCGCAAGCGCCGGAGTTGGCGCAGGCCAATTTGCCGGGCATTGAAATTTTGCTGGCGCTGCAGCACAAGTTACTGGAACAGCCAGACTTGACTACAGCACAGTTGCTGGAACACTGGCGCGGCGCCGTCGAGTACAACATTCTGAGCAAACTGGCGTTATGGGAACATCAGGTAGCGGATGAACAATTAACTGCGGATTTTCTGGATACCTTCAGAGCTATTGAAGACCAGTATCTGCAGCAACGGCTGGAAGCCTTACAACGCAAAGACCAGCTGAGCAAACTCAGTCTGGCCGAACGTCAGGAATATGCCATGTTGCTAAAGGCATTTAAGACGAAATAACCGTGAAGCAGTGGGGCCTTTGCTGGCTAGAAAAGCCGCGCTTTGTTATAATCCCGCATTCGCATTTTTGAAAACTAACTATATCGGGTGGAAGAGCAGCCTCTATGGAGCAAAATCCTCAGTCGCAATTAAAGCTTCTTATCTTAAAAGGTAAGGAACAAGGTTATTTAACTTTTGCTGAAGTAAACGATCACCTTCCACAAGATATCATCGACTCTGACCAGATCGAAGATATTATTCGCATGATTAACGACATGGGCATCCAGGTTTGCGAAACCGCACCTGATGCAGATGACTTAATTATGTCGGACGCAACCCCTGACGAAGACGCCGCGGAAGAAGCCGCGCAAGCGCTGGTCAGCGTGGACAAAGAGCTCGGTCGTACCACGGACCCGGTCCGGATGTACATGCGCGAAATGGGTACCGTAGAACTGTTGACCCGCGAAGGCGAAATTGACATCGCTAAACGCATCGAAGACGGCATCAACCAGGTGCAAACGTCGGTCGCAGAATACCCGGAAGCCATCACTTACCTGCTGGAACAGTGGGACAAATTTGAAGCCGAAGAAATCCGTTTAAGCGACATCGTCACTGCATTTGTTGATCCCAACGAAGTCGATGATCTGCCGCCAACAGCTACTCACATCGGCTCTGATGTACCGGAAGAAGAACTGGCTGACGAAGACGCCGATATTTCCGGTGACGATGAAGAAAGCGAAGACGGTGACTCTGACGAAGCCGATACAGGTCCGGATCCGGAACTGGCGCGGGAGAAATTTGGCGAGCTGCGCGTACAATATGACATCACCCGTAAATCGATCATCGAGAACGGCCGTGAACACGCGCAGACCAAAATCGAAATCGACAAACTGTCTGAAGTATTCCGTTGCTTCCGTTTAGTACCAAAACAATTTGACCGTCTGGTCAAAAACATGCGCGAGATGATGGACCGCGTGCGTGTGCAGGAACGTATCGTCATGAAGCATTGCGTTGAATACGCCAAAATGCCGAAGAAGAACTTCCTGAAATCTTTTACCGGCAATGAAAATAACAGTGCCTGGATTGACGCTGAAATCGCGGCGAATAAACCATATTCAGCCAAACTGGCTGATATGCGTGAAGAGCTGGTGCGTTCAACCGACAAGCTGCGCAAGATTGAAGAAGAAACCGGTCTGTCGATTTTCAAAATCAAAGACATCAACCGCCGGATGTCGATTGGTGAAGCCAAAGCGCGCCGTGCGAAGAAAGAGATGGTTGAAGCCAACTTACGTCTGGTGATCTCGATTGCGAAAAAGTACACCAACCGTGGTTTGCAATTCCTTGATTTGATTCAGGAAGGCAACATCGGTCTGATGAAAGCAGTTGATAAGTTTGAATATCGCCGTGGCTATAAGTTCTCGACTTACGCCACCTGGTGGATCCGTCAGGCCATTACCCGCTCTATCGCCGACCAGGCCCGGACTATCCGGATCCCGGTGCACATGATTGAAACCATCAACAAGCTGAACCGGATTTCACGGCAGATGCTGCAGGAAATGGGGCGTGAGCCATCGCCGGAAGAACTGTCTGAGCGTATGGGCATGCCGGAAGACAAGATCCGCAAAGTGCTGAAAATCGCCAAAGAACCTATTTCGATGGAAACACCGATTGGTGACGACGAAGATTCGCATCTGGGTGATTTTATTGAAGATAACTCTTCAGAATCACCACTGGATTCAGCCACAATGGAAAGCCTGAAAGCCGCCACCAATGAAGTTCTGGCTGGCCTGACAGCGCGTGAAGCCAAGGTCCTGCGCATGCGGTTTGGTATCGATATGAATACCGATCATACGCTGGAAGAAGTGGGTAAACAATTTGACGTCACGCGTGAGCGGATCCGGCAGATTGAAGCCAAAGCGCTGCGTAAGCTGCGTCACCCTTCCCGCTCCGAAGTGCTGAAGAGCTTCCTGGACGAATAGTAATCGTCTAACCGCAGTTGTCGTAAATCAGGCACCCACGGGTGCCTGTTTTTTTGCCGGAAAATTAAGCAATCAACTGTTTCAACTGACGATTGTGCGGTGACAAGGCTATAAAAAATCCATATACTGCCAACGCTTCTCCAACCAGACGCCTGTCTGCACGCTGGCCCCATAGCTCAGTTGGTTAGAGCACTCGACTCATAATCGATTGGTCGCTGGTTCGAGTCCAGCTGGGGCCACCACTTCATCAAGCGTCGCTTTATTCGTGGTAACCCACAGCGGACTATTCCGGCCTTCACAGCTACCGCTGTTTGGCGCTCCATCCGCCGCAAAGCGGTGCTTTGCAAACAGCGATTTCCGCCCAGCTGGGGCCACCACTTCTTCAAGCTTCGCTTTTTTTCTGTTTAACCTCAGCAACAACGTTTTACGCCATTCCATTTCCGCTCTTGTTCGCGCTGGAAAAAACTTTTGCGATCCAGCGGCTCCTCGCCCGGATGTTCCAGCGCCTGATGCCGTAAATAACGCTCGTAGGCATCGTCACCGGACAACTGCCGCAGCAGTGCCCAGCATGTTTTTATGAAATGTTTCACTGGCTTACTCCATTCACCGGGAGAGGTTTATTGGAAATGTATGGTGTTTCAGATGACGGCAGAATACTGAGCCCACGCTGACGCCGCCAGGCCATTCTGAGCATATCGCCCACCACCAGATACAACAGCACGACAAACAACATCGCGAGCCAGGCATCCAGCTGCTGATTAAAAATCAGCTGGGGTGCCACTGCAGCTTTTTCTGGCGCTAACAACCCGGCGTCGAGCTTGTGTTGCAAGTCATTGGCGGCAGCAAAAAAGCCGATACGTGGGTCAGCACTACTGATTTTCTCATACACTGCTGTGGTCGTCAGAATCAGCAACCAACACAGCGGCAACGCAGTAACCCACAAGTATTTGATGCGACCGGTTTTAATCAGGATAGATGTGGCAACGGTCAGTGCAATCGCAGCCAGCAGCTGATTGGAAATACCAAATAAAGGCCAGAGAATATTCACGCCACCATTGGGGTCTATCACGCCGATGTACAGAAAATACCCCCAGCCGGCCACGACCAGCGACGATGTCAGCACGACAGACGGATACCAGCTGGTTTGCCCAAGACGCGGCGAGAAATTCCCCAGCATATCCTGCAGCATAAAACGGCCAACGCGGGTGCCAGCGTCCAGCGTCGTCAGGATAAAGACTGCTTCAAACATAATGGCGAAGTGATACCACATGGCGAGCAGATGCTCACCAAAAGCGGAAGCGAAAATACTGGCCATCCCGACCGCCAACGATGGCGCGCCACCGGTACGGGCAAATAAGGTGGCTTCGCCCATCGTCGCCGCCAGCTGATTCATTTGCTCCACAGTCACCGGGAAACCCCAGCTACTGATGGTCGCAACAGCCACTTCCGGCGTCGCACCGACAATACCGGCCGGGCTGTTGATCGCAAAATAAACGCCGGGTTCTAATACACAAGCCGCAATCAACGCCATGATGGCGACAAAGGATTCCAGCGCCATACCGCCGTAACCCACCATGCGGATGTCGCGTTCATTTTCCAGCAGTTTGGGCGTGGTGCCGCTGGAGATCAACGAATGAAAGCCAGAAATAGCACCGCAGGCGATGGTGATAAATACAAAAGGAAACAGGCTACCGGCAAAGATAGGGCCAGTGCCATCAATAAACTGGGTCAGCGCCGGCATCTTAATTTCCGGTTGCAGAATGACAATCGCCACCGCTAACAAAATCACAGTGCCAAGCTTCATAAAGGTCGACAGATAATCGCGTGGTGCCAACAGCAGCCACACCGGCAAAATCGCAGCAAGCAGGCCATAACCAATCACGGCAAAGGCCAGTGGCAATCCTGGATGGTTAAACCACTCCCGTATGCCAGCTTGTTGATCGACCCAACCGCCGGCACCGACCGACAACAGTAACAAAATCACACCCAATAACGAGCCTTCCAGCACCCGCCCCGGCCGTAAATAGCGCATATAAAGGCCGATAAACACTGCGATCGGAATAGTGGCCGCTACGGTGGAAGTTGCCCAGGGCGAATGCTTCATCGCATTCACGACAACCAGACCCAGCACCGCAATCAGAATGATCATAATCAGGAAAGTCGCCAGCAAAGCGGCGAAACCGCCAATTGGGCCAAGTTCGTCCCGCGCCATCTGGCCGAGACTCCTGCCATCGCGGCGCATCGAACAAAACAGGATCACCATATCCTGCACACAACCGGCCAGCACACTGCCGACCAGAATCCACAGCGTGCCCGGCAGATAACCAAACTGCGCCGCCAATGTCGGGCCAATCAAGGGGCCTGGGCCGGCTATAGCCGCAAAATGGTGACCAAACACAACCCAGCGGTTGGTCGGCACATAATCGCGGCCATCGGCGAGGCGCTCGGCTGGCGTGGCGCGGGTTTCATCTAACATCAGCACCCGGGCAGCTACCCAGGCACTGTAAAAGCGGTAACCAATCAAATAAGTACAAATGGCGGCAACAATAAACCAAATCGCATTGATAGATTCGCCCCGGTTCAGCGCAATACCACCGGCAGCGGAAGCCCCGGTGATGGCAATGCCGAGCCAGAGCAGACGCTGTGGCCAGCCTTGTGGAGTAATAGGTGTTGTCATTATTGTCCCCGTCTGAAAGTTTTTGTTTTTGTTTGATTTTTATCCTTCTGTTCTATCGGGTTCGCCGGATTATGTCAACGCAGCCGCCAGAGGTCGGCGCAGCCTCTTTGCCCTATTAGAAGCCAATGCGCTACAAGCGCTTCTGGCTGCTTTGATTCAGCTTTGGTACAGTCTGCAGCTGGCAGCCTGCAGCTTGGCGCCACCCTTTGGCCTGATTGAGGATAATATGCGTGTACTCCCCCTGTTCCTGAGTTCTGTGGCATTCGCCGGTAGTGTACTGGCACAACCGGTGTTTAAAGCTGATTTTGAAGGTAACAGCAGTTGGAACATCTTAAATGGCTGTCAGTTGCAGCATGAACTGGCCCGTAGCGGGCAACAGGCGCTGTTTTGCAGCCGGGGAAGCGCCAGTCTGGTGACACCCTCCCTGATCACAGAACCTGGCATGCTGGAGTTTTGGGTCAAACCGGAAAACGCCTATACCAGTTATCGCATCAATATCTTAAGTTCCGCCTCGTTAAAAGCCGATGCCCCCTGGCAACAGATTGGCCTGATTGAAATGTCGGCCAGTAGTGCCGATTATCTGGCGCACCGCATCTCCATTGATGACCCTGGCCGCAAATTTATCCGCTTAGACATTGAAAGCAGCAATGGCGGTATTGCACTCGATGATGTCAGCATCGAACGGATTGGCCTCGATGTAGCGTTGCAGAAAAACGAGCAACGCATCGTCAGCGGTATTCTGGACCGGCTGAAGCAAAACAAAAACCCGGAGCTGCAGGCGGAACAGTTTAAAAGCTTAGGGCAGAATTACGCCGCGCAGCTGGACACGCAGCGCCAGTATCTGGAATACGCGAATGCGATTTATGCCAGCATTACGCTGGTGCTGGCCAGCTCAGAACGTAACAAGATGTCCAATCCAATGGCGTATGCCTCGTTTCGCAACATTATCAGTGACACCAAACGCGTGTCTTCACCGTTGCAGCAGGCACGGCTGACTTCGATGGTGAAACCCTTTGGCGATCTGGCAACTGCAACTCTGAGTGTGGTGACCGGTGGTGCTTATGCCGCATTTGCCGAACCCTTTAAATCTTTTCTGGCGGCGGCTTTTGATAAGTCCAACTATGAAAACGCGGATTTAAGCCGCAAAGACCGCAAATTCGCTGAACAAAACGGCCTGAAGATTTATGAAAACGCCGAGCGTTTCCTCAACGAGCTGGAAAAAGAACTCCAGCAGGTCAATGCGCTGGACAATGAGCTTGGCGCTATGCAAAAGCTGGTAGAAAGCTACCGCAAGGATTTGGACAAACAGCTGCGTGGATATATTCAGCATGCAGGCCTGGCCCGTACTCAGGAAAACTTTGGCCGGGTGATGAGTAAAGAAGACGGCATACGCGCCGCCATCAGCAGCGAAATTGCAGCAAATATCGCCAATCATGCACAGCAACTACACGATCGCGAGCAAAATACCGAACTGGTGCAGTATCTGCTAAAAACCTCAGAACAGCTCGAAAGCGTGCAGGAATATAAGGAGCGTTTTAATCAGGTCACGGCAGCAGCCCTGACCTTTTACGACCGCTTTGAGCGTTCTATTGCACCGGAACAAAACCCGTTCAGCGACGCCGCCGACAAAGCCGCCTGGGAGAATCACGCGAAAAAAGCCCGGTCTTATATCAAAGAATCGAAAGAAGCTTTTAGCAAAGCCTATTTGTAAACAAACTGGCTTAGTACAGAAATACAAAAGCCCCGCGAGCGGGGCTTTTGCGTTTTTCATCTTATCGATTAAGGCAGCACAAAACCTACGGCTTCATTGACCTTCGACAACGTCGCAGCAGCACGACGGCGCGCTTCAGCAGCACCGGCGTGCATCACTTGCGTTAAAGTGGTCTGGTCATTGCACAGTTCGTGGAAACGCTGCTGCACCGGTTCCAGCAATGCAATCACCGCATCCGCGACATCACCTTTGAGGTGGCCATACATCTTACCTTCGTATTCGTTGACCAGCGTTTCAACAGATTTATTAGTAACGCCGGATAAGATGCTCAGCAGGTTAGCCACGCCTGGTTTGTTGTCGATATCAAAATACACCCGTGGCGGATCTTCCGAATCGGTCATGGCCTTCTTGAACTTTTTGCTGATCATCTTTGGATCTTCCAGCAAACCGACGAAGTTCCACGGATTTTCATCCGATTTTGACATCTTCTTGGTCGGCTCCTGCAGGCTCATCACGCGGGCCGCAACTGGCGGTATATATGGTTCTGGTACAGTAAAAATGTCGCCATGCAGAGCGTTAAAGCGCATCGCCACGTCTCGCGCCAGTTCCAGATGTTGTTTCTGGTCATGGCCGACCGGCACCTGATTGGCCTGATACAGCAGAATGTCGGCAGCCATTAGTACCGGATAGGTAAAAAGACCGGCATTGACGTTGTTATTGTGACGCTCAGATTTGTCTTTAAATTGCGTCATCCGGCTCAGTTCACCAAACTGGGTATAGCAGTTCAGTACCCAGGCCAGCTGGCTGTGTTCCGGCACATGCGATTGCATAAATACGGCGGAACGTTTTGGGTCAATGCCACAGGCCAGATATAAAGCTAATGAATCCAGTGAGGCACTGCGCAGGGCGGCCGGTTCCTGCCGCACCGTGATCGCATGTAAATCCACAATGCAATAAAGACAATCATAGTCGTCTTGCATCCGGTCCCACTGGCGCAGCGCACCAAGATAATTACCGATAGTCAGCTGACCGGACGGCTGGGCGCCGGATAATACGATAGGTTTGGCCGAAGTCTTCTGCATGAAATCTGAGATCCTGAATGTGAACTGCCCTGCAGTCCGAACAAAAAAATTGCGCCGATTATAACCGCTTCATGCGGCTTTGCCACGCCTTGCGCGCGGACTCGTCACAGCGGCCGTACTGTAGCCAGTTCAGCACGCATCGCATTAATCACTTGCTGATAGTCAGGCTGACTGAAAATAGCCGAGCCGGCAACAAACATGTCAGCACCAGCTGCCGCAATGGCGGCGATATTGTCGGTTTTAACGCCACCGTCCACTTCCAGCCGGATTTGGCGGCCACTTTGGTCGATGAGCTGCCGGGCCTGGCGCAGTTTGTCTAAAGTGGCCGGAATAAAACTCTGACCGCCAAAGCCAGGGTTAACGGACATCAGCAGCACCACATCGACTTTATCCAGTACATAATCGAGATAACTCAAAGGCGTTGCCGGATTAAACACTAAACCGGCCTGGCAGCCTTCGTCTTTAATCAGCTGCAAAGTACGGTCAACATGGCGCGAGGCTTCAGGGTGAAAGGTGATGATGGATGCACCGGCTTTGGCAAATTGTGGCACCAGACTGTCGACGGGCTCCACCATCAGATGCACATCAATCGGTGCGGTAATGCCGTAGTTACGCAGCGCTTGGCATAACATCGGGCCAAAGGTCAGATTAGGCACATAATGGTTATCCATCACATCAAAGTGCACCACATCGGCACCAGCCGCCAGCACACGGGCCACGTCATCGCCAAGGCGGGCTAAATCTGCCGATAAAATTGATGGTGCAATCCAAAATGGTAACATTCGTCTCTCCTTTCCCATAAAGCCCGCGCAATGTCACAACGCTTGCCACAAAGCCGTCACTGTAGCCGATTTCGCTTTACAGCGCAGCCGCTTTACTGCAAAGACAGCCGGCAAAGCGCCCAAAAAACAGGCAAGGCTGCACCATAATTGCTCATCCACGGCTGGCAGAATAAAACAATAAAGTCTATCTTGTTGAAATATAATAACTTTCATTGATGGCACAGAAATGGAATTACCTTCTTCGACCATTACAGATAAGGGCAAAGCAAATGAAAACAATGGCAACTAAAACAACAAGTTCGTTGAAGCAGGGAAAAAAACTGGGCGCTATCGCAGTATTAGTCGCCAGCTGTTTTGCAGGTTCGGCACAAGCGGTCGCACTGACCGGTAACGTCGGTTATGTGTCTGATTATTTATTCCGCGGTATCTCTCAAACCAATGAAGGGATGGCGTTACAGGGCGGTATGACGCTGACAACTGACTCAGGTTTTTATCTGTCGACCTGGGGTTCCAATATCAAATTTGGTAACGGTTCAATGGAGCTGGACATTCTGGCTGGCTGGACCGGTAAGCTGAATGATGACTGGACTATTGATGTCGGCGCCATGCAGTACCGCTATCCAAACGGCGATAACGAAACTGACCAATTTAACTTCAATGAATTCTACACAAAGCTGATTTATAAAGACTTAGTCCTCGGCTTTGCTTATTCTGACGACTATTTTGGTACTGGTGTAAACGAATATTATTACTTATCCGCCGATTACACTTATGTACTGCACGACAGCCTGAGCCTGTTATTACACTTGGGTCAGAACCAATTTGAAGATAATGCACAGTACAATACTTTTGTCGCTGCCGGCCCGTTACGGGGTGATGCATATCTCGACTGGAGTGTCGGTCTGGGTACTACCGTTTTAGGTTCAGCGCTTCAGCTGAAGTTTGCTTCAACCAATATCGAAGGCAGTGCGGGCTGCAATCTGTGTGATGGCCGCTTAGTGCTGAGTTTGAGCAAGACTTTCTGAAAACAGAAAGATAAAACATCATAATAAAAACAGCCTTTGTCCACACCCAAACCGGCAGCCTTTTGGCCGCCGGTTTTTTTGTTGCGGCAAATTCTACACTGACGTAAAATCGACCAGCTAACTTGGCATGGATGAAGTGATGAAACAAAAAACGCTCGTGAAATCTGCATTCTTGCTATTGCCGCTGGCGATAGCTTTTGCCGCTTCGCAGTGGACAGGAACTGAACCTGTGGTTGCCAGCTGTCAGCAGCAGCGCATCGTGACTGATTCAGGCATCGAAAGTTTGCAACTGCAATGTACTCATACTGCGCAACAAAGCTGGTTAGGCTGGGCCCAAGGCCAAAGCCGCTCCACACAATTCCATTTTATTGATTTACTGGAATTACTGAACCAGCTGCACAGCCAGCAAGACAACAAATAGCCGCGCAGCTGACTGATGACTGGCCAGAAACCCGGGCTCAGACAAATCCTCAAAGCGGTATTCGGCGCCTT
>Ga0247724_1000103_pt1 | contig 22815 bp, 23 predicted proteins | sample OKSTACKMC2E_FD_182776 | JGI IMG/M metagenome (GOLD analysis project Ga0247724, IMG submission 182776) | Subsurface sediment microbial communities from gas well in Oklahoma, United States - OK STACK MC-2-E | ecosystem: Environmental > Terrestrial > Deep subsurface > Rock core/Sediment | place... | reverse complement strand
CTACGGCGAGTTTTGGAAATCACTCATGGATGAATTTGAGGCTGCATAATCAGAAAACCGGACGGAGAAACACGTGTCATAACTCGTCTCAAATTTTTCGGCCAATCTTTGCAACAGAGCCGGCTTTTTGCCGTTACTCCTTGTCCAGCATTTATAACAATCTCTTGTCCTGCGGAAATGCTATCAATCTCGATATCTTTCCAAGAAAGCAGATCAACTTTCCCGAAATTAGAAACAATAGGACCTGCTGCGCGTATTCCTCCGGCAGAACTTAAAGTGATGTCTCCGTCTTCGATAGCCAAGTCAATGATCAAATTGCCGCCTTCGCTGTGCGTCAATATTGGATCATCGGCATAATTAATTGTTCCAATGCTCATTGAACCTGACTGCGAATGCAAATGAATGTTTTGGCAATCAGCATTGACGGTTGCGGTAAGGTTTTCTGTGATGACATCAATATTGCCGAGCGGACCCGCCGCAAGGTTCAATTGATTGGCGAGAAATCCACCTCCAAGGATGTTCATGTTTGTGGAGTTCAGCAAGCTGGCATCACCCATGTTGATAACGCCTTGAAGCGCTTGAAAGGTGCCACCGATGGAATTAATAGCGAGATTCGACGTGACATTCGATGCCATCGCTGCAGCAATGTTTATGTTGCCAGCTTGTGATGAAATCAGCCCAGCATTTGCCAACGCCGATGTAGTTAAGTTCACATCGTTCACGGCAGAAAATGTTGGTGTGATATTTGTGATTCCTGCAGGCAAGGCATTTGTTATGCTTCCGCCGGCGGTCATTGTCAAATTATTGGCCGAGGAAATCGTGCCAGCATTCACTATGTTCTGTGTCGCATTCAAGACCAAGCTAAGTGTGTACAATGCGCCGGTGTAGCCTGGCAAGCTCGGAGGCAAAACGGAAGTTATTGTGGCGCCGGAGTAGTTGTAAATGTTAGCGGCATTAATCGTGGCGGTTTGGACGTCCTGATTTGTTGAGACTGCAACTATGGTGCCCAAATTGCTCAGATTGCCATTGATGTTCAGGACTGAACCATTACTGAAATCGAGTACCTGAGTCTGTCCCTGTTGAACAACCAGACCCGCTCCAGCCGCAGGGTCGGCAGGAAGAATGGCGGTTGCTGCAGAGCCATCAATCTGCCCAGTCATTGGAGGCGGAACGGATTGAGCATGAACTTCAGTCAAAAGGTAAGTGTGGGAAAGAAGAAGCGCGCTGGCAAGCAACGCCGAAACCCGATGGTTCATGCCATTACCTCACGGAGATCAATATACAAAGATGCTCAAAATATATGTCGACTATCTCATAAGCGTCAACTAAATCGACACGAATAAACGGTAAAATAAAATACGCTTGACAAGTGCGGTCCTTTGCTTTATTAGGAAATCGAAAGCCGGGAAACGGCTCTGGAGGTTCGCAAAATGGCAGTACTCGGTCGGAAACATTGGTATCGATACGATTCTGACGACATGAAAAGTTATCGAATCAGGACCCTAGACTATTTGGCTGAAGCTGCCGGAATGGAACTAAACGATGCCTTCCCGGAACTGCCACGCGGATATGAACCACGATATGTATGGGTTGAAGAGCTGGAGCCAAAAGATCGGAGACCCATACGGAAGAAATTGGTTGTTGCAGAAAGACAATCCAAACGCTTGCAGTCCGGGACAAAAGTAGAAGTTGCAGGAATAAAGATGCGTGTACGAGGCTGTTTCGGCGAAGTCAGAAAAGGGGCTGCGTCAAATGATAACAAGCTCGCGGTGGTTCGCGTAGAGCTTTTGAAGTAACGAGCGTCCGTTCTATTAGAGATAGCCGAAAATGACTGTTTTCGGCTATCTATCAACAATAAGCAAGCAGACCAACAACAGCACACAGCAATAGGCCAGTATGCACTATAATATACAGACTTTAAGCAGTTTAGTTATTATGCTGTACATGGTGGCGCACTTAATCTCGGTAAGACTGCAAGCAGGTGAAGTGTGAAACCCGCGAAAGTTAGAGCAAGTAACGAGCAGAAGAAAATCGCAAAAGATTCACTCGATAGAATGATTGAAGAGATGGAAGCGTTTCTCCAGAGCAATGATCCTGTCGAAGCAAATAAGCGGTTGTCTGGCTGGTGGAGCAAGAACCAGCAGGTTGTTTCGGAGAATGTGGATTTACAACTTTCTCGTCAAATAGATGTAAACGTAAAGGCACCACTTCCACGTTTCAATTCAGGTAACCTAACCCCAGAACAGCGTATCCAAGGGATGTTCGATGGAACAAATGCTCAGAGAGCAGAACGGTGGCGAAAACATTGCAAGAGAAAGTTTCAAAATATTTCTGCACTGCTTGGCGACTTCAAGAATAGAGTTGATAGACTCGAAGAATTCTGCGTTGAAAGACCAGAGAATATCCTAGATTTCTTAAGCGAATTCGCAAAAACGAGGGTGGCTAGGTTTATTGGAAGTGCGGCTTTCGTTATTACGTTATTGAGTCTTTTCCTAATCGCTTTTTTCAAGGCTACGCCCATTGCGCACTTTGTAGAAGGTAACAAACACACAATTGGCTTAATGTTCTGTGTGTTATTTCTTGTTTTGGCTGCCTTGGATAGAGAAAAGTGGAGAGAATGGATAATAGCGTTTGCTACTAACTGCTTAGTGATTGCAGTGCCTCCATCAATCAACGGAACTGGAGCAGCGCCGGCAAGCGGAACTGGAGCAGCGCCGGCAAGCGGAACTGGAGCAGCGCCGGCAAGCGGAACTGGAGCAGCGCCGGCAAGCGGAACTGGAGCAGCGCCGGCAAGCGGAACTGGAGCAGCGCCGACAAGCGGAACTGGAACGCCGCCGGCAAACGGAACGGCTACATTGCCAGCTAACGACAAGCGAAATAATAAAAAACCGCTTCAATCTAAGAATTCAAGGCTTCCTGCAAGATAGCCGTAAAAGACTATTTTCGGCTATCCTCTATTCTTGAGCAAACATCACGTCCCGGATTTGCCAGTGAAAAAAACATCGCCCCAAGCATCATTTTCGGCTAAGTTGCAGAAATCAACACGCAAAATCTCCAAAAAAAAGCCGAACTTGCCGCCGACGAAACCGAAGAACCTTGAACGACGAGCTCGAGAATATCTGACTCCGGACGAAGTTAAGCGGTTGGCAGCTGCAGCCAAGCAAGAAGGGCGCTATGGCTTCCGGGACTTCTTGCTCATCACCATTGCTTATCGCCATGCGCTGCGAGTTGGTGAGCTGATCGACTTACGTTGGGACCAGGTTCATTTCAAAACTGCCAAATTGCACGTCAATCGTCTCAAGAATGGTGATCCATCAGTACACTTCTTGGAAGGAGACGAGCTTCGTTGGCTGCGCCAGCTAAAACGTGACTTTCCCGATAGCGATTTTGTGTTTGCCTCAGAGCGTGGCGGACCGATCTCCGATCGGCAAGTTCGAACCATCGTTGCCAGAGCTGGCGAAATAGCAGAGCTTAGGTTTCCAGTTCATCCTCATATGCTGCGCCACGCAAAAGGCTACTCTCTTGCCGCTCGCGGCGAAGATACGCGGGCCATCCAGGGCTATTTGGGGCATAAGAACATCCAGCATACCGTGCTCTATACAAAGTTGGATCCCAAAAGGTATCGCGGATTTGGAAGAGACTAGCTGCTAAGACAAATCGGGACTAGACAGGCCCGGCAAGAAGTGGCGATAACTAATGGTTATCTCTACCTTTCATCAAGCAACAATGACTTGATTGTGCTATACCTGAATAAAAAACTACGCAGCAACCGTTCAAAGAGGCCAAATGAAGGGCCGCTCCATAAGCCGCTTTTTTATTTTCGGGTGTTTCGTCACATCGGCAAATAAATGGTTGACCGCAGCAACTAAGTCATCCAGTAAATCTTCATCAACGAAATAAACGGAATCGTTTATCAGAGGTGGCTTGTTGAAAGGCTCCAAATGAGTTTTTTCGTCTTTCAATGCGTCGGCTCGGCTATTGATGGTGATGCTGCGATCTCTTCCTCCATTAAGCAATTCCTTCTGTGTTGGAACCAGAGAAAAGCCATGAACCAGACCGCATCTCAGCATGTAATACATTTGCTCGGGAAGATCTTGTTTAGTCATCTCCGAAGGTATGCTTCCAGTTCCCGGCTTTTGATGTTGGCGTGCATATTCAAAGTTTTTATAGGCTGGACGCATATGGTCCCGAATAAAATCGATGTAGTTTTGGCGTTTTGCAGGCGCGCCTATTGAAAGTGAAGCTAAGTAATCCAGCATCGTAGCAGCGCAAACATATACCCAGACCGTCCCCTTAATGTGCCGGAGAGAATTAATTTCTGCTACTAAGTATTCTCTCGCCTTATCAATCGGCAAGAATGCTGGTTCTTGTATCTGAGTCATGAGCTTCACCTCTGTGGCTACATCGGAAGTCTCTGTATCGTTTCCAAAATGAATGGCGAAGGTACTACGACTCCCATTTTCAAAGGTTGTCCGTTCTTTAGTTCCGCGGATAATAGTCCGACAATCCGGTAACTTCCTCCCAGGTCGAGCCCATGAGAGGTGGCTCTCGTTTGGGGCGATATGTACACAGGGCCCCCGCTATTGCCAGGAAAGACCTCAAAATCGAAAAGGAATTGAGGAAGAATTGGATAAGATGCGATCTTGCCCCCCCTCAAGACAGGAAATGCTCCCGAATTGATTGTCGTGTGAGTCGAAAGTGGAAAGCCAAGACAGCTCAAATCGTCTCCGGGGTGAAGTTCATTATCATCGAAAAATTTTTCTTCCGCTAAATAACTCATGGGGATCGCAACTAGATTGCTTTTGAAGAAGTTCAAATCACTAAAATTCAACACAGCAAGAAGATCAAGTACAGCTACGTCTTTGTTCGGATGTTTGACATAGAGCGATTTCCCGCCATTTCGAATGGGAAGTTTCAAATCTAATTGTTTCCATTCGGCACCCTCTTTGATTCGAGCCTGTAAAAAAGCTGTATCCCCGCCTATTCCATCCAAAACATGAGCCGCTGTCACAAGAACAAGTCTTTGAACTTTCCCATCAGAACCAACGAAATTTCGTTCACTTTGACGAGGACCTACGAATGGTTGCGAAACAACAAATCCCGTACCTGTAGAATATCCTGTCAATCCACAAAGGTGGGGGAGTGGGAAAGACGATCCAACGATCTGAAAGGTCGATAACATAAGAACAGTATTGAATTCTTGCGAAGCTGATTTTGGAAGAGGCTGAGCAAAAGCTGGCCCAAATGAACGCAGTATAAGACCGACTGCCAATCCAATGACAGTTGCCGTACTATTTGTTAATCGGTTTTTGCGTCCTGGGATCATTCCTCACTTGTTTTATATGTGATCTCAGCTCTTATTTCAAAGAAGTTGTCACAACGACGACCTCGCCGACGGCCTTGGGGAGATCCTTCATCTCCGTTACAGCTGATCTTTTCACTCAATTCAGTTTTGCCTTGAACAACCATGGAGCGCAGAAATGAATCGATATCTACTCCACCTCTTTTGCACATTGGATTGGGACAATCGATTTTTGAACTCATATGTCTCTCATTGAAATGAGTCAATCTGTAGTCTTTGTTTCTCTCGTGACTGCCGAACAAATCCGTATTAACGGTTATCTTAGCCGTATCAATTTCGGGATAGGCTTCGGAAAATTTGCTAGTAGTGCCAAGCAAAGGTCGGATTTTGTCCATCATCTTCCTCATTAATCTCTTGGTGCAAACCATTTTTTCCACCAAGGTTGTTCCAACTTGGCAAGTTTGCTGGATAAGGCAACCAGCTGTTCCTGAACGGCTCTGGCTTGCGCTTCCTTTTCAATCCTTACTCGTTCTAATTCTTTGTTGGCCTCTGCAGTACTGCGGCGTTCTTGTTCAATCGCAGCAGCCTGCTTTTCTCTCAGTGCTGCTATTTGCTGTTTCCACGCTTGTTCACTTTCTTCAATCGCTACAGTTTGTCGTTCTTCCATCGCTGCAATCTGCTTCTTAAGTGCTTTAACCTCAAGCTCTTTGTTCTCTGCTGCAATCCGCTCCGCTTCGGCCTGCTTTTGAAGATCGGGGAGCAATCGAAGTTGTCTTTCCTTGTCGTCCAGCTCTGTTTGCAATGAGCCAATTAATTGATCTTGTGCCGAGATCCGATCGAGGAACTTACTTGCGACCTCGTTCCAGAAATGCTCCGCTATATTGTCGGACTGCTTTCTGGCTTCTTGTTGCCAATTAGGCTCCTTGGGTGGCTCAAAGTTTACGGATCCCTCTACATTGGCATCAACGTCGAAAACCTCTTCGGTGCTTTCGACGTTTGCTACTGGCAACCGTTCGAGAAGGTCTTTCGTGGCATGTACTCGCCATACCAGCTTGCCTTTGTCCATGTGCTGGCTTCCGGACAGTCTGCCGTCTCCCAGCATTCTTCTCACTGTTCTGTCCGTAGTCCCAAGAATATTGGCAGTCTGTTCTACGGTAAAGAAGCGTGCCATTTTTCAGTACTCTCCTGATTATTTGTCCGATTATAAACACCGCCAATGGTGCCGACAAGTACGTCGGGTGTATATCCTCAATTCTTTGTCCGCTCTAAGATCCCGATACGGAGCTGTCCGGCGGCTGAGTCCGCACTACATTCTTGCGTCCGGATGCAAGTCAAGATGATCAAGTTCTCTAATTCTTTTATAGTGCTAATTGACGGCGTTCGTTTGAAGATGCACGCAAGAAAATCTTTTTCAAAACCTTAGTCTTTGACTATTCGTTTTCAACCTGGACAAACGAGAAGTCGTGTCCGTCCGTCGAGCCTCGTTGTATTGCCTGATTCCACGTTGCTTACGGACGCCCCGTCGATCCGTCCGGACGGACTGCGGTTTGCCTCCGGATCGTCCGGACGGTGAAGAGCTCTCGTCCGGACGGGTGCTTGGGCTGGTGTCAGGGGCTGTCCGGATCCGATGTTTTGTGTCCGGAAATCTTCGCTCGGCAACTATATGCCACATGGAGGAAGTCGCTCGGGCGATTCCCCGAAATTGCTGTTAGTGAACGCTTGCCGCCCCTTGTCCGGACGGTGGTCGCGTTGGTTGTTGATTGACCGGACTGAAATGTGAATCCGTATATACCAGGACGTGTTTTCTGAAACTTGGCCATTCGTCGTCCGGAAGGTGTCCGCATCGTGTCCGGACGCCTTCCGTGGTTGATTCCTCGGATGGTCCCAATCAGCCTGTGACCGTAATCGCCGGACGCTGCGGATCTCTTTAGTTATGTCCGGATCGTTCAGGGTGCCCATACAAACTTGCCAAGGCTTGATCGATTGTTGTGCACCTTATATAGTGTCATCGAGCAACGCTCTTGGCATGGTGACCTTGAGTGTATTCAAAAGATATCTGGAGCGAACGCTCCCTAGAAAGGTAAATCGGAAGCAAAAAAACATCGCTTGTGGGCGATGTCTTTATTGAAGGCTTATTACGGCCATTCATATTCAGTTATCGTCGGGTTTCTTAGCTCGTTTCCCGAAGTGATATCAGAATAGACGAATGCGCTGAATAGGTCAACTCATCTTTATAATGAGGACGACATATAAACGGACGCGTCAAGACGTGCTCGGTTAGTTCGAGCATGCCAGTTAGCTTTGCTCTTCTAGATTTGCAACAAGAGTTCTTGTCGCTGTATCCTCGCCGCGATGTGCACATTTGCAAATTACCTACTCAGGATCGTTGGCGCACATGGTCTGGAACACTGGAAGATCATCAGATTCTAGGAGTCATTGCTGATGGAGGCAGAGGCTTATTCAGGGGCTGCCATTGGTCAGCAGCTACTCAACACGCTGTCTTAGATATTGATGTCCGCAGCCGGTATCACAATTCATTAGCTTTAAGCCGCCTACTGGCAAATCTGCACAGTGTAGGTCTTCAGTCTCGAATATATCAAAGCAGTCAATCCGGTGGCTGGCACATATATCTGCCATTCGATTGCTGGGAGCAAAGCGATGAAGTTGAACTGACACTAAAACGTTGGCTTAAAGCTCTCGGCTATGAAATTGCTTGCGGACAACTTGAAGTATTCCCTAGCGGTAATGCCTTGCGCCTGCCTCTACAGCCTGGGTTTGCATGGCTTGATTCTGAAGGCAACGTGCTAACAAGACGTGAAGAGCTTTCATTAAACAGTGCTCTTCAACAATTCTTGGTCGATTTTTTTTGTGCTCCTGCCAGTTGGCCCGCAATAAAACACCTAATAGAACAGCAAATAACCGAAATTCAGCAACACCAGCAGGCAATTTCGGAAGAAGGCTTTGATGAGCTTTTTACTAAAGGGCAGATTGAAGAGACGTACAAAAAAGGACAACAGTATTGGAGAGATGGACTGTCTGAAGCGAATCAGCGGCATGAAGCTGTACTTTGCATCGAACATTACCTTTGGTATGGAGATGCTGAGCAGCGCCTGCCTGCACATCCAGGCCGGTTCAATGACGAAAATCGGTTCCGTCTAATACGGGCCTGGTTGGAGCAAAAGCACAATGGTTTTTGCCGGCACATAAACAACGGTGAATGGAAGGAAGTTGATGCCCAGATTCGGCGAGCTTGCCTTTGGCGCAACGAGAACTTGAAAGAACAACAGCCATATCCACTTACTGAGCGTGCGATTGAAACTTTGATCGATCGATCGAAGGCAACCGGCAGGCTCTGGTCCATGGAAGACTTGAAAAGAGGGAATCAAAGACGAGAAGTAATCGCTCGCAGCAAGATAAAGCAGGCTGTAGCCGAGATGATCCGATCTGGCCAGCAAATTACAAGGAATGGCCTAGCTGCCAGATCGGGCTGTTCGCCTAACACAGTGAGTAAGCATCGTGATTTATGGTTTCTTCTTGCAACTGGATCAGGCGATCTGAACCGGGGGGTGCAGGGGGAGGTCTCTTCTTCTGCGGCAACTTTCAATCAACTCTCTGAGCCTAATTCGGTTATTTCTTCAGGCCTGGAAACCTTAGTTCTTACGGAAGCTCCAGGCGACATTCAAGAAGCCTCTGCTGCCGAAAATTCCACACTGGTTAGTCTCAGTTCAACCGTTTTGGAATTTGCCTCAGTGCAGTCAAATAAACGGCAAACCAGAAAGTTTTCTGGTAAAGCTAGAGTCTCTGGGCAACTCTTTTTCATTGATTTTTCATCTGACCGACAATATCGCTTTTTGATTGATTCCGGCGAGGATTAATCAGCAGGGACCAGAGGCATAAGTCCAGAGTGACTAGCTGGAGGTTCTATGCGCTTTCTTTTCTTGCTTAGCCTGCTGATATGTTTTGCACCAGCAGCTTTATCCGAGGAATTTGCCTCACTGGAAGGTGCTTATGAGGTCGAGCAAGTGAGCGACTTAAGAACAGCAAATGTGTCTCGACTTACGCTTGAGACCGTGAAGGGACAGCCTCGCTTGCATGCCTGGTTTTATGGGCAGCCGAAGGATATTGATTGGGGAAGCGACGCGATCAGATTTTACAAACTGCCAGGAAATCCAGGTGTCCAGAATTGGTCGGTGCAGCTAAAGCATGATGGAGATGAGGCCATTTTGATAGTGGAACCAAATCCTCATTCGAAACAACTTGTTGTGAAGTCGTTCACGTTTTATGCTGCCGGCGATCATAAGCATCCGAACATAGCGACGACTGACATTTTGCGCCGCGTTGGAAATGGCAAAGACTAAGACGTTGGAAATGGCAAAGACTAAGACCAGATAACCGAATTATCGCGCGTAAGCGCGTTCATTCTGATAACCGATGTTTCACTGGAGGTAGGTGTGATGCCTGGGCAAAAGACCAAGAAAAAAGGACCGACCGTGCAAGGGCACGTTTACGTATCTCTGGACGACCAATTTTCTCTCGAATACGAATTGAGAACATTTGAGTTCGATGAGACTTGGCTGCCCATTCCTGCCGAAATTGTTACCAAGGACGGGCGGACAGTAAGTTTAATAATCGCAAAGGATGAAGGCAATCGAGATATATTTGCTCTTTATATATCGGATCCCGATGATGCCCTAGGCACTCCCCGCTTCTCAGTTTGTACCTTAGACGGAGAAACGTTGCTGAGCGTAACGCACGTGGACGATGCTAAATACGATTTGACTTGGGAACATCCACGAGTCGCTCCCAGTGCCATAATAAACAGCTATTTGACTTGGCAACACATCTAACGCGCAGTTAGACGCATTAATTCGCAATTCCTCAAACACGTGGATTCAGCTGCTGGTAATGCGCAACTCATTTCGCCAAAAAATAGCAGAATAAGGTGTCAGCTTACAGACAGGACGGATCTGAAAAGCTTCGTTGAACTTCTATTGCGTCCATTTATCGCTACTTAATCTAATTCCGGTTGTGACTTCAAAAAGTTCATTTTTTTGAACAGCGTAGGTTAGGTATGCTTGCCACTAAGTGAGCTTTCAGAAGGCAGGCTGCTGATGGCAAAACAAAGAAAAACTTCGGCCAAAGACTTTCACAACATTCAATTTTTTCAAGATCAGAAGAATGCCCGTTCAATAGAAGACATCTTTCCAACGGTAAAACTAATAACTATCAACTTGAAGACGACTCCGGAAGCTCCATGGATGGGTGAGGCAAAAAAAAACAGGGAAGTTTATCGGGCCCATGAGAAAGCCTTCTTCCGTATCAGATGCCGATATGAGTGCATAGCTGGCGGAATTGATCTCGGTCAAATTGTTGGTTCGTTGGTTTCCAACCGAACCATGGAAATTTCTGGAGTTGAATATTGTCGCGGTTGGAGAGATGAAGACCGAATGAACGTCAGTCATTGCTTTCTGCAACACGATTACACTGTTGTAGTCGAATATTACTAGCTATAGTAATATTCAATATGGGCGCCATACATGCATCATCAGGTTCTGTGTCCACTGTGGTTCTTGAATTTCTTGTGAACGCCTGAAGCAGATGTGAGGCCACTCAGCATCGTGAATGATTGTCATCGGATATCGAGATCTCTCAAGAGTGCTCCAATCGTGTTGGACTGGGTTAATGCACTTGATAATGATGTCTTGATCGACTTCTTTTTGGAACTGAGAGCTTACTTCTCTGACCAATTTGGATGAGGTCTGTTCTCGTTCCAATTGTTCTCGTTCGTATTTTTTCATACGGTTGCTTTCTAGGCAGGGATATACATTCGATTCTACTGATCGGTCCGAGCCATGCAAGTCCTTTCACGATCATGCGTTAGGTGTTACACCAAAAAGTATGTATCATCATTTTGGCGCTTCCTTAATCGTTCGAGATCGTCCTTCGAAAGGTCTGGCGGGTTTTTCCAAATCTCGTCAAACTTGCTGTGGTATGCAATCCAATTCGCAGCGTCGGTATTGATATATCCGGACGTTTCAAGGATAAGCTTGTGAGCCTGTTCTAGGTTTCGATGAAATAGCGGTTCATGATGTGCAATTCTATTTCGAAGGGTCTTAAGACGTTCTAGTTTTGCGTGAAACTTTTGTCGTTGTTTTTTTCCGGGCGGCTGGTTTGGTATTGCGCGATACAGTCCTGCGTTATAGAACTCTCTGTCCAGAGCCTTACTAAAAAGCGCAACCCAAAAACCAAAACTCAATGCAGCCACCACACAAGGACCATTATTTGGATTTCTTTTTTGCTGTTTTAAGCGCAGTTGTACAGAGATAATCTCTTCTCTGAGGTACTCATGTATTTCTGGCTGTCTACGTTTTCTATGATTTGATACACAGCACCAGAAGCACTCTTTCGCCCTATTAATAAGCGATTGAAACCAGACTCTCGAAAAGATTGCAGGCTTGTTGCCGGGTGGCAAACTATTGAACCAGTCGTTGCCAAAGATTGTTTGCAGCTCTCGTGCGCAAGCATTCCGAAGCATCAGTTCAAAATGCTGGATGGCGATATGCAAAGAAGCACCGAGTGCGCAATTCCAGCTGTGGAGTTCAAGTGCCTTTTCCCAATCGTTTGAGGCATAATCTAGGTATTTTGTTAGCCGATCTTCGGACAAAGCATCCTTCAACGAGGATAGGCTGTTCGAAGAGTGTTTATATGAGTAGTCGTGCACGCCAGATACCAGCTTCAGATCGCTAGAAGCTATATATCATTTCTATGCGAAATAAGACAGGTTCGCTTTGAACGCAAATCGAACCGCTTTTTTCCTAAGATCCAAACTGGACCCCACGTGGCGTTACTTTGCAGCAAGAGGCGCCGTGGGGCATCTACTAGAAGCTTATACGAGCAATCTGCAATTGTGAATAGCCCAAGCGATGCAAAGTAAGCAGTCTCAAGGGTTTCGGAGTGAATTAGATCCTCCGTAATAAAGTTGCGTGACGGGGCTAATTAGCTGAAAAAGTATAGTAGCATTAATTTTTTGCGTGACACGCCTATAATAGGGATTATCAATTAGTAAGTATAAATAAGCGAGTGTGACCTACTTTTATTAAAATCTTGCGGGGTTAATACTTGTTATCAGACATCTTGGGTGCTATTGGTCCTTGCGTAAGTTCAAAGCTAGCTGCTGAGATCTGCGCTAGACAAGGTATTACGGCTGCGACTGCGAGAAAACGTATTGAGCGAGCCAAGAAAGCTGGCGAAATACTTGCTGTACCGGGAATTCGGTTTAAGCACAACGAGCAGTTCCTGTATGCATCGATGCATGAGCGAACAGGGCAGCTACAGGCAGCCCTGTTCGAGGCCCTTGTTCATTCTAAATCGAACTTCAAAATCCCACTATTGGGACTTCAAGCCCGAGGTGGCATTATTCCAACCTACCTCTTCCCGGCTATTTCGGGATTCCCTTTATTGTCGAGAGAGCATAGGCAGAATGCTACTAAAGCCCTCAGCCACCTTCTTGAAACCGGATTGCTGATAAAAAATGAACTTGCTGACAGTATCGAACTTTCTGATTTATTTGCACCAAATATAGTATCAAATGCTCGTTATCGAGCGCGCTTGGTGGCAGAACAAATTCTGCTAATGGCAATGAAGGATTGGTTACGTCTTCAAGGTTTTCTCGGAGCCGAGAAATGCAGTTTAAGAAATGCTCAGAAGGCTCCGCAATTTGGATTCTACCAATGGGATCTTGTTGCTCCTTCATTCATTTCTCCGATAAGCACTCGCTTGGTCACTGGAGTTCAGCCGGGTTTTATTGTCGCCGATGCGATTTTAGGAAGGAAATTAAGTCTGGCGGATGTCACGCCGTTCATTCACAAGATTACCGCGATCCGAGGAAATACGAGAAATCGTCCATTCCTAGCTATTTTGGTCGCTGACTGGTTTGATAAGGAAGCCTTTATCGAAGGACGCAAGCAAGGGCTTGTTTTCACTACTCCTAAAAACCTGTTTGGGAAGTCCCTTTCCGAATTACTTGATTATTTCGTACAAGGTCTTGAGAACAAACAATCGTTTTTGCTTTTGAAGCCTGATTACATGTCTCATCTAGCCAATAACTTATTGGCGTTGCAGCATTTGACCGAAGCTGCTGGCTTTGCAACTGAACATTTCTTTTCGCTGCTGGTAGGAGCCTGTTTTGTCGGAGAAAGTGCAGTTCCGCCAGTCTATGATGTAAATCTTGGATCGAGACACGTTATTGACTTAATCTACGCCAGTAATAATAAGTTGATTGCTTGTGTGTGTATCTGGCGTTCTGAAAAAACTCCAGTGAACGATTCTGATCTTGCAGAAACGATAAAGAACGTTTCTGCAATACACTCTTTGTTTGGCGTCATCCATAGACCCGATGTGGTTCTCAAAATCTGTACCAATAGGACATTCACTCAGTCTGCTTTGAAAATTCTAGATGAAAAATCTGAACTATTCCCACTTTCTTGGGTTGATGGTCCCGCTTTAAGAAAACTGATTAGCTCGAGGAATCTAAGTATTGCTCCTGCTCTTTTGGATGAGATTCTAGATTAGGTTTTGCGAAGTCACTTACTGCGGATAATATGCGTTATGTCAGCTTTGATCGTTATTGTGCTAAGCAGTAGGTTCCATGTCAGTTACTCAATTGATCCTTGAATTACCAACTGATCAAAGTATGTCTATGGACCTGCTTCTGCTCATGGTTCACCAATTCTAGTCGTTGACGATTCGCTCAAAATAACGATGCTTCACATCCTTAGGAATTTGATGCTCGACAAGTTGCCAAATTTCTGTATCAACTGGAATCTCGGCTTTGGTAAGCCCTTTGAAGAAAAACGCCAGCGGTGGATCAAAGCCAGGCTCCGAAAAAACAGCTTCAGGAGTCGGGAAATAGCTGACTAAACCGCTTTCAATCTGCACAACTGAGCCATCCGGTTTTCTTAACTCAAGTAGATCTCCGGGTCTATATCCTGGCGCTACCTTGATATCGGTGTGAACCGTCACCCCATTTGCATCCTGAAACGTGTCTTGCACTTTGCACAAAAATTTGTATATGTTGCTCATTTCCCGGTCCACCTGTAGCCTTCTGAAGCCATTTTTTGGATTGCTTTTTTCTTCAGTTCTTCCAAAAGAATCACGTCGTTTTCTTTCAAGCCAAGCATTCTGGCATGTCGCAGCATGAAGTCTTTTACGTGTATCTCTGGAAATTGATTAGGAAGAAATGGGTCGTCCAAGATGCCGAGCTTCTGCTGAGTACCATGCAAAAATTCCTCGATCAAAGAAACACGCGGCCCACCCTGTTTAGCGAATATCTCGTTGCAAAATGGATATACAACCTTTGCACTACAGCCCCCTTTCTCCAAGTTTAACCATTCTTCAGAACCTGGTTCGGCTAGGTGAATCCTCCTTCCTTTCTGTTCCATAGCGTGCACCAGATCCGACGAAATCGGCTCAAACTCCAGGTGTTTAAGATGCTCTGGCACTTCGGGCATGTGAAGGTCCAACGCTTCTGAATTGATTTTGCGAATACCCAATTGTGCTAGTTCGCTTTCTTGCATCGAGGCAAGCCCCAGTTGTTCAGCCGTTTTCGAGTTAAGGGGCTGCATTCCTTCCGGTCCAATCAATGCAAACATTGTTTCACCAATGACGTGCCCCTTCTCACGATTAGGCAAAGCGGAATAGCGCTCGCTTGCGTTCATGATGGTTGTCCCAATCCGCTCTAAGGCATGAGTTACTGTGTTTGGGTTTTCCTCCATGGCAGTTAGTGCAACGCCGACCGCGTTAAAAAGCGGGTCATTGATTGCATTCGGTTTGGAAAGGAATTTAGCTACAGTTCCATCGGTCAAGGCATTCCAACCGGCAACTACTCCGGCTTTGGTGCTGTCTTTTGCTATGTTCAAACCTTCTGCAACGCCTAACATTTTATCTAGTTCGCCCTGGATGTAGGCTTTCCAGCCCTCCGGATCGGCGGCTCGTTTTGCGGCGGCGCGGCCAAAATCGGCAAGCTTCTCATAGACTGAGCGGGTGTCGCGCTGTTCTTCGTAGTCCATGCCGAGCGCAAAAGATTTATTCTTAGCCACTTCTTGCGGCTTGTAATCGATCACAGTGCCGGTGTCTTCTGCTGAGCCAGATATACGCACATTACTTTCTTTTTCTAAAATTGGAGTTTCAATCTCTTGGTTTGGCGTTCCAATTGGCTTGTCCGGATCGCCCATGCCCGCTTCCTTATAGGCATTTTCCTGGGCTGCTTTATTTTCAACCTTTGCGTTATCTGTTAAACAAAAACGAGATCGTCCATCTGGGCTTACGGTATCGATCCGATTCGGATTGGATTTCAGAGCCGCACGAAGATTAATGGCATCAACTACCGGCATGTCCTTTACGAGCTTCGCTGATGTTTTTTCTGTCAGCTCAGCCTTTATCTCCGGAGTTTGGGAGAGTCGATCCGGGCGGTTATTGCTGTTGTCTTGAGACATTGCTGGCTACCAGGCAGATGAATCTAATATTCCCGCGAATAGCCAGAGGGACGATTAGATTTTCAGATCCATAATGATGTGCGTCGATAATCATGAACGCAATCAGGTTCTGTGGCTTACGTTCAATTCCTTCTTCAGCCGAGCAGTCATGATTTCATCCAGAACATCGTCTAAGTAAGCGTAAAGCTTATTCGATACTTTCTTGAATTGATCGAATTCGTCCGCGGATATTTCGACATCAATGAATCCACCGTCTAGTCCGGTGGGCATCCGATACTGCTCGGGGCCTTTGAGGTGAATCATCGTATGGAATTGCTCGTTCAAATAAGGAAACTTAAGGTCGGCGCCATACAAGCCTTTGAATTGAATAGCTTCTGGTTTCTTTGGAAAAACTGACAAGATCTTGGAGAAGTCGGCATCAGCATGAAACGGGTCGAAGTTAGGAAGATGGAATCGATGGAGCTGCTTGCGGGTTAGGCGTACACGGTTTTCTTGACTGGGCGGTATTGTGCTCTTGGTCAGGTCAATACTTTTCCAAATAGAATCAAAAACGAACTGACTTAGTTTGGATGCTTTCTGTTTATCATAGTTTTCGGGTTCGATTTGCAAAGAGACCTCAATGGACTTCCAGCCGTCCCCGTGCGTTTCGGTAATCCACACGAAATTTCTCCCGTCAGAAGAGAAATAACCTTCTGATGGTCGGAAGCCTACTAAATTCGCACTTTCATCTATCGTCGATTTCGTCTTGCGCAAGTTTGGAAAGTATTTGCTCAATGCTTCAGCAAGAATTTTTTTCGAACACATCTGAAGCTTGTATCCGAAACTTAGTGTGCTGCGTTCTGCAACGAGGCTATGCGTGCATTCAAAGGGGTTTAATGGTTTTGCCTTCGCCGTTTTTGATTTGTTCATAATCGCTCCGTTTTAATTCCTACAATGCTATTCCACGCTATTCGAGTTCCTGAAGATTGCCAAAAGGTAGACCGCCTGAAAAAAGTCACTCAGAAAAATTTCAAAGTCATTTTCTATACTGGCCGCCCAATACTGGAAACGGGGTTCAAATATGTTGAAAAAAGTACTGTGTTTAGCAGTTCTTACTGCTTTGTCGTTCCAAGCCGGATGGGCTCAGGAGATAGGAAGTTCGAAGGGGTATCTGCGTCAGTCAGACTCCATGAAAAAGTTTCTAGAACGACCTACAGCTGCAGGTTCTCCTCAAGAGATAGCTAGGAGGGCTCAAAGATCTGTTGGAATGATTGAGCTTAGCACTGGTAGTGCTACTGGTTTTTTCATTACGCCATCTGTTTTGGTAACGAATCATCATGTTGCCGTTATGGGCTTTCCGACGGGATCAGTCGTTAAGGTAAATGGATTTGCGTATCGCTATGGAAAGGTCTTGGCTGATGATCCGGAAAATGACATTGCGCTTATCGAAATGAAGGAAGAAAGTCTTGCGAACAGGATGATAGCTAATATGGGAAACGATCCGAATACACAAATTCCTCTTGCAGAAACTTTTTCCGTTAATACTAAGAAAGCCAACGTTCCACCTCTTCCGCTGGCGACCACTGATTTGGCTGTAGGAGATACGGTTTATCTATATGGCAATCCTCATGGATTGAACGCCACATTCTCTAGTGGGATTGTAAGCACGTTTCGAAAGAAAGCTGATATGCGAGAAGATTGCAGCTATGCGGATGCTGACATAATTCAGTACACGGCACCGACAAGTGGCGGTTGTAGCGGTTCTCCTGTGCTGAATGATAAGGGAGAAGTCGTAGGGGTCCATTGCGCGGGCTTTAAACCCGAGGGCGACAAAGACCAAAAATCTGAAAACCTGAACATGGCCAGATCTGTTAAGCATTTGCGGGCTCTGCTCAAACAGGCTGGTGTATATAACCTCGTTCAGGAGGGATCCGCACCAGCTGAGGTCGCTAGGTCCAGCAAACCCGTTCAAGCAGCACAACAACCAAGAAAGGTTGGAGAGTCGCTTGCTAAATCAGACGTAGTAGCTGGCCCATTTGTTGATTTGGGAGCCGCTATTGGTGAGCAAGTAAGGAGCTGGATGGGGCTTAAGCCACCAGCGAATTCGACCAAGTCGAACTAGCTAATAAGCACAATTGAATGACGCCCGGTCAGGTTTTTGCAGCTGCAAGTGTACTTCAGCGGCGCCACCGGGCGTCAAGCTTTGGAAGCCGGCTGCAGTGGCGAGAGCCACAGGAGCTTGACCCCCGGAGCCGCTGAGTCCGTCCGCTTTGGCAAAAACTGCCATACTGCGGAGGTTAAGCAAATGGACAATCGACAAACAGAAAAAAGGCTTGCTTGGATGCGTAGCTGGGCAAAGAAACAGGCCAGACAATATGGGAGCATCGGAATAAACGATGCAGATGATATCGCTCAAAATGCAATGATTTATCTTTTGAGGAATCCGAATTGCTTGGAGCTAGGAAGAGGGTGGATCTCAAAGGTAGTGAGAAGCACTGCTCTTGATGCTTTTCGATGTTCTACAAGAGCGAAGAGAATACCTCTGCAACCGAAAATTGAGCATGGTGATCTTCGAGTAGCAGATTCTTGCAACTTCGAACAACACTATTGCGCCTCGACAGAGGAAGTGCTGGATTTGAGAATGGATTTGCAAAAGGCGCTGGCCAATTTGCAGAAACCGTTGTTAACAGCACTGTGGCTGTTTTCTCAGGGATATAGCTGCAAGGAGATCGGAGTAATTACAAACACGAATAGCTCGACTGTTCGCACTCGAATTTATTACGGACGAAGAGCCGCACAAAAGCTTGTGGTGCAAGCCGGTATAGCAACGAAATGATAAGCAATGAGTAGAAAAGGAAAGCCAGGAGCAGTTATTTGCTGTTTCTGGCTTTTGCTTTTTGCAGCAGAACGTAGTGACTACCGGAGAATAACTTAGATCTATATGGGGCTGCCCTTGCCTTCCTGCCTGGCAAAAAGCCTACCCCGCGCACCCGCAATCAAGCAGCCCTGCGGCATAAACGGTACCCCCCCGCAGAGCGGGACCCCCCATTTATTCCTCGGTCAACTTGACAGCGGGTCCCGTGCTTCGGGGTTTGCAGGCAGGAGGGCAGGAGGTGGCGGGCAGCCCTTGGGCTGTTTGTGTCTAATCGTCGCTGCGGAAGAGTTCAGATTGAAGATGTGAGTACGACGACTCATGAGACTTGAGAAATTCTTTTGTTGATTCAAATGGGTTGGCAGGCCGGAATGTATCGCTTGTTGTTTTTGTGGCAGGCGCGAAGAGAAAGGAATTAGGCGCTGGGGAATTTGGTATTTTGCGCAATGCCGGTATGTCGAAACGGGATGAGGGCAGATCAAGACCAGAAAGATAACCGCCTGCGGGCGGCTTTGCAGCTGTCTGCTGAGAGGGTGCATATTCACCGGCGGCCCGGTCGTAGCGGGTCAGTGCAATGCTATTTTTTTGCGCCCAAGCTTTCCAGTCGGCAAGAATCGTCTTCATGGTTGCATCGATCTTGCTCTGTGTATCGGGATTGGATTTTACACGACGAGCCGCAAGCGCTGACAGGCCTCGCTCGAATTCCAGCTCAATATCGTTTCCTGTTTTGCTTGCCCAATAAGTAAGCCTTTTGACTCTGTAGGGAATGACGACCAGATCATTAATAGCGACTTGCTCAACTCCCATGGAGTAGTCGAATGATTTGCGCAAAAAGGAATTCGCCGACCAGTAATCATTGCGCCGGAAAGACAACTCAGCGAACTGATCTAGAATGCGGGCCGTGTTTCCATTGAACGCGCCGTATTCTTGTTCGTAGTGTCCGTAGGCTATCTTAAATGCAATCTCGGCATTCTGCAGGTCATTTAGTTTCATGTAAGCCTGGCCGAGCAGCTCGTTTATTCTGCCATCTAGTTTTTTGTCTGAATCGCCGACGACGTTATGTGCCATAGTGAGCCAGTTAACGGCTGCGCCGTAGTCTTTGTTTTGCATTGCAGAAATGCCGTTATCTCTGTAGATTTTGCCTAGACTGAATTGAGCTTGTGCCGCCGGCAATGAAAGCAAAGCAGCAATAAATAGGGAGAAAGCTAGGCGTTTCATTCGGCTCCTTTCTTGAGATGCCCTTGGCTCAGATTCTACCCGCTGTCAGCTAGGAAACAAACGGGCATCTGAACCAGGTCGCTCCCCAAAAGAAAAGGGAGATGGAATGAACCTACCCAGCAGCCTTAAGCAATCAACGTGTAACTAACTTGGCACTTCTGGATCGAATGAATCTTGATCAGAGCTTCGATGTCTTCTTCCCTTCTCGATTCGTGTAGTTATTGACCATTGAGCCGTCCTGACTTGACCAATAGTTCCTTGTCAAACCCATCAAGAGACTTTTGCCCAACTCATTCCAGGCTGTCAGAGACTGATCCAGCCCGTTTCTTTCCCATCAACAAAAGCCTAAACCGGGCGTGACGGACCCGCTACGAGTGACCTATTTGTTTTCCTTCCGGCTGATCAATACGACCAATAATGAGTTACTTCATTGGTATTCATAAGAATCCCCTTTCCAGGTCGCTTGTGATGTCTGAGAGTGCCCGATTGCTCCGTGCGAGAAAAGGGTCTGCGCTTTGCTTGATGGCTTCGCCACTTTGCCCTTTTCACGTACTCACAATCAGGCTTTAGGACTGACATCAAAGCACCCTAGAAAGGAGATTCTTATGAATACCAATGAAGTAACTCTTGTCGGTCGTATCGCTCAACCAGAAGAAAAACAAATAGGTCACTCTACGCTAGTCACTGCCGGTTTGGCTTTTGTTGATGGGAAAGAAACGGGCTGGATCAGTTTGACTGCCTGGAATGAGTTGGGCAAAAGTCTGATGAGTTTGCCAAAAGGAACTATGGTACAAGTAACAGGACGGCTCTCGGTCAATAACTACACGAATCGAGAAGGGAAGAAGACATCGAAGCTCTTCATCAAGATTCATTCGATCCAGAAGTGCCAAGTTAGTTACACGTTGATTGCTTAAGGATTCTGGGAGGTGGTTCAATTCCATCTCCCTTTTCTTTTGGTCGCTCCAAGGTTGCATCCTGCGGATGTTTTGTTTGTATATTTGAGAACAACAAAGGAATTTTGTTTTGATCTAGTTTTGATCTGTGTGCTGGGCTCTTCCAGCGTATCAGCCAGCCAAAGGCATAAAGCCCAAGCCCTGCGGGTCGCTACGCGAGGCTTTACACCTTCGGCGCCAGGCTGATGCGAAAGAACCGTTCCCAGCAACGGAGATTTAGATCATGTTGAAATTTCTTCTTTTCATTCAGTGTCAGTTGAACAAGATCATTGAAAAGCTGATCGCTTGCAGGTCTTGCAGCTGCGTGATCTGCCATAACGAGCGGATGGCGGAGCGCGAATGGCAAGATTGGAATCGCGTCCAGGGGGCTTAGGCCCCCTCTTTTTTTGCGCGATCCAGATCGATCAGTCCGCCGGGAGTTTCAAGCATATCTCAGAGCCGAACAGGTCAAGCCCAAGCCCTGCGGGTCGCTGCGCGAGGCTTGACCTGTTCAGCACTACTTCGATAGAGGCAAAGCGTTCCGGCTAGCGAGGTAAATGCTATGGAGAAGAAAGTTCGAGTTGAAGATGTGGTTGCTGGTTTGAATCGTGAGATTCTGGAATGTCTTGTAGCGCTTGAACAATGCATGAACGACGACCAGTTTAAAGCGATCGAACAACGGCGCAAGTTCTTGGTGCAGTGCAAAGAGAAATGTTTGCTTGAAATGCGCGGGAGCGTTGGGGGCTAAATGCCCCTTTGGCTGCACATGGAAAAAAAACAAAATCCGTTCCGCTCTGTCGTTCCTCCGACGCTGCACTCCAAAAGGTCGTTTATCTATGTTTGGTCGTCGGTGATTCCAAGTAAATCACGGAGCCAAAAGGTTCAAGCCCAAGCCTGCGGTCGCTGCGCGAGGCTTGAACCTTTCGGCGCCACCGTGATGGTGTGCAGGAGTACCGACTGAGGACAAACAACATGAACAAGAAAATCGCAGAAATAATTGAAATTGAGAAAGATATCGAAGGGCTTCAAAGCCAACAAGAGGGTCTAGAAATGGACGATATGGAGTACATCTCGCTTCAATACGAGATCAACGTATACCGAAACTACATTGAAGATCTCAAAAGAGAAACGGGGGGCTAGTCCCCCCAACCTCCTGCTTGGTGGGCGGTTTTCTAGTGCTTCGATAAAAAGAAAAACCGGAACAAAACAGCTCCGGTCCTTGAGACTTCACATCCTGAGTCTATTATAGCAGCCCACGAACCGCCCCCACCCAAATTTTAGAGGTAGGACTTCTGAAGGAAAGAGTGACTAAACCCGCTAGAAGAGTGTGGCGCCAACGCCCCTGATAGACACCCGGCGAGATGGTATCACGGGCTATGCCCGTGATGTAGAGGAGGCTGGGCGTCCCAGGTAGGCGTTGGAGACTTCACATCCTTCGATGGCGGGTTCAAATCCCGTGACGTCCACTTCAGAAGTCTGATTTGCCCCACCCTGCGGTTCAGCGCCGTTCCGCTCTGTCGTCCCTCCGACGCTCTACTTCAAAAGGATGTTTTTATTCAAGTCTGTAAGTGACGGCTCCCCCGCATTGGCTGCAAGTTTTTCTTCTTGCGTAGGTGCTATCGCTGCAATCGATCAGTCTTTGGTTATCTGGATCATTGCTCAAGGGAGCGCAATCTCTGCAGAAATAAGTATTAGCAGGCCTGCCACCTTTCATCCCATTGGACCTTGACGCAGCCGCCTTTACTGGGGTCCTGGCCGCTCCGCCTCGGGCTCCAGCAGTAGCAAAGATCTCAAACAATCCAGGTTCTGCTCGCCGGTTCAGCTGGTTTATGACTTCTCCCAGCTCCTGGCGTGATTGCTGTAGCAATTCGGACTGGCGTATAGGATTTGACTCTGACTCAATGTCTTTGAGTTGTGAGTAGATGAGCCAAAGAGTGTGCCGCAAATCATCAGGCATAAAAAGTACCTCTGAAGAAAACCCAAGGGGCTTAGGTATGAATATAACCCAACCCCCTTGGG
>Ga0247724_1000102_pt1 | contig 23030 bp, 26 predicted proteins | sample OKSTACKMC2E_FD_182776 | JGI IMG/M metagenome (GOLD analysis project Ga0247724, IMG submission 182776) | Subsurface sediment microbial communities from gas well in Oklahoma, United States - OK STACK MC-2-E | ecosystem: Environmental > Terrestrial > Deep subsurface > Rock core/Sediment | place... | reverse complement strand
CGTTTGACTGTGCAGGCCCAACTCCTTGGCGGCACCTTTGGTGTAAGGATGAATGTCGTAGGCCGAAAGAAAAACCCCACGCTCACGAATGCTTCTGGAACTTAATTCGTTGATGTAATTCCAGACAAAGTTCACCTGCCGGGCTTGGCGATCCAGCTCGGTACGGTGTTTATCTTTAATACGGAGTTTCAGGGTTTTTGTCTGCATAACTGTGATTATATACAGTTGTACATGCTTGGCAACAAATCAGCTCGCGTCGATGCGCTATCCATCTCCCAGCTGAAGCAAGGGGTTTTCCGCGCAACCAGATAAATCTGATATGGAATTGGCGGTTAAGAAGACTCATCAGTCGAATAAAAGACGGGCCAAGATCGGGCTTATTCCTTGGGCATAATTAGCAAGGAAGTTACCCGAACTACCCGCAGGGCTATGGGTTCTCCAGCCCATGCAAAAAAAGATTAAGCAGCGATTTTAGCGCTGCTTGTCTGAACAAACCCAATCAACAAGCCAATACCATACGCTCAGAATAATCTCTGAGTGAGTTGTATGTTTAAAAAGTGTCTTGGCTATTCACTAATCGGCATGATGCTGAGCAATATGTCTGCCGGCTTGGTCCGGTTCGCCATCGTCGGCGGCGCCATCCAGACTGGACAGGTCTATGCTGAAACAGTTCCGACCAATACGCCCCTTTTGGATGAACTGAGGCGCAAATACGATTTGAATAATCCAAATCGTAACGGCCAAAAGGGTGGGGTGTATCCTGGGCTGGAAGCGCAGATGAATCGGCCATCGGCTGACAAATCGCCTGAGCTGCAAAAACAAATCGAAAATCAGACGCCAGCACGGAAAATTGACCTTGCCGGAAAAGGCACGACCAAAACTCAATCTCAGATGCTGAAAGATGGCGCTGCCATCGGCCAAACTATCGGCAACAAGGTTGGGCGACCGGCACTCAATCAGGATGGCGGCATTAAAGCCGAATACTCCAGAACTGCGACGCGGGAATTTTATCGTGACGAGACAACCGGCGAGCTGAAAAGCAAAGCCGTGGAAGGCGTACAACGTGTATCAAACCTCGGTGCTGAGGACATGCTGTCGTCAGAGAAGGACAATACACAATACAACTTTAAAGCTGACAAAATGCACGGCAAGGACACCGAGCTGAGGCAGGAAGGCTTACGTAATCACCAGCAATTAAAATCAGGCAATACCAGTGCTGCTCGGGGCTATCAGGCCATCGCTGGCGGTGCGCAGCGCTCGCTCAATACCGGGATCAACGAAAAGGAAGGCTGGCTGCAGCCAGGCTTTAATGCACTTCTGGAAACTCAGAAAAATACCGGTGAGTTTTTCAAAAGCTGTGAAGCGGTCACGGTTAAAAAGAAAAAAGACATCCAGTATTCGTCAACCACTGACTTTACCTGCATGGACACCGGGCAAGCTAATTTCGACAAATGCGAAGTTGAACGCAAAATCAGAGTGCCGATTTATTCACCCAATGCAGAGCTGAAAAGCTGTGGCCCTGGCTGCTATGAAGCCCTGATGAAAGTAAATACGTGGAAAACCAGCGCGTGCCGGTCAACAACTGGTGGTGATACTCAGCCTGCAATTCTTGATCTTGTTCTCAATTTCGATGACAAAGTGCAGATCGCAGATGTGTCGGTCGTTGGAACGGCTGACGATCACTACCAAATCTCATTAAATGGTGCCACTGCAGTTTCCGGTGGAAACATGAATGGTGGCGCCTGTAACCCGGATGGGTCCCTGACTATTAATTCCAACATCACCGGTCAGTTTATCAGTGCGGTTGGCAGCCAGACTGGGGCAAAATCAGTGCGCGTAAAAGGTGATATCCGCTGGAAACGCCAAGGCTGGTTTGATGTTAAATTCAAAATTCAGCTCACTGATACTACAGGCAAAGACTTCGTTTCAGAGTTCATTCAAACGCCAGCTGGTTGCTACGACGCCCTGCGTCAGATAGATAAGCGCAACAAAGGCCTGGTGGGGATGTACGACTGGAAAGAGATTGGCGTTAGCTATGTTGAGGGCGGCGACAACTTTTCATGTACGAGCCCATCGCAGACACCAACCTGCCGTGCTGGTGAAACCCTGTTCGGGACAATCACCAAAGAGCAGTGCTTGTCCACACCAGTTAAAGTGCCACCATCATGCTCAGTTGGCACCTATGATTCCACAAAACAGGCCTGCTACCACCCGGCAACGCTACAAAGCAAAGCCCAGCCTACAGATCCGGATGTTTATACCTGTCCCACTGCCGGCACAGTCGAAGGTAATCAATGCAAAACGGCTGCGACAATCACGCCACCTTGCGCCTCCGGCCGCAACCTTAAAATGGTTAAAGTGGAAGGGGTAGAAAGCGAGTATTGTTCTGGCTCACCGGAAGGGCTGACAACTCACAGCTGGTCTTGTGAAGGCGGGAACACGTTCAACGCATCACAATGCTCAGTAAGCCTTGAGGACTTCAAAAACTCGGATGGAAGCACCATCAAGACCTATACAGACGATGGCTATAAAATAGATCCGGTCTACGACAGCGACGGTGAAAGGGCTGAGTTTTTCGATGTAGCCAGCTGTACAGTTGGTGGCACTGACACCTTTAAACCAAAAGATATTCCAACGAGCTTTTGTCACTTTGACGAATACCAGACGCTCGATGTGGGTACTGCAGGGTTTTCACAATCAATCTTGGATAAAATACCAGCCTGGTACAACGGTGATACCGGCAACAAGACCTGGAAAGTGAACTTAAAGGGCTATAAATGTGACCCGACTGAAGGCCGGATCATGTGCCACACGAACCCACAAACCGGCGAAGAAGAATGTACGAAGTGGGAACATTTTCAGGAAATGACGCCACGGTGTGACCAGTACATTCAGGACTCACAGTGCAGCGAAATTAGCCGGTCCTGTCCGGATGGCTGGCGGGAGGAAATCAGCGGACGTTGCATGTCAGAAATTGTGACGTTCAGATGTGACAGGGGCAGAACTACGACCTTTGAAACGTCGGAAACGACCAATGTCTGCGCTTCTGCAATTCCTTGCGCTGGCGGTGACTGCATGAACACGCCAGATGAAAGTAATGACAAATATGTTGATGCGATGGTTGCGGCCAATATCCTGAACTCGACGCAAACCGATGCAAAATGTACTGACCCATCTGATCCGTCAACATGCCGGGTGTTCAACGGCGAATTCAAATACTGCTCCTGGGAAACCAGTGGTTTGGGCACAGATTGCTGTGAGCAACCAAAAGGGCTGGATATTTTGGCATACATTCAAGCCGCCTATAACATGAACAAGCTGGCACAGATGGCTGGTACAGGTGCCTTTGGCACTACCGCTCAAGGTGCATACAAGACTGTCAGTGAGCCAATAACGAATGCGGCCGGCGCAGTTGCTGACTGGGCAAAGGGGGCTTATACATCAGCTACAGAATCACTGGTCGGTAACGCGGCTGGGGAAGTTGCGACAGAGGGTGGTACCACTGTTTTAGGGGCTACATCAGAGGCAATTAGTGCGGCAATCGCAAAGCTTCAGAACGAAATGTTCAAGTTAGTCTATGAAATGTTGCCGCAAGATTTAGCAAAACTACTGTTCACAACGACAGGTGAAGGTGCCGCCACGCAGTACGCACTTAGTGAAGGGGTAAGCAACGCTATAAGTGGTGTGATGGCCGTTTATACCGCTTACACAGTGGCAAAGCTTGCGCTGACCTTGCTAACCGCTTGTGATGACATCGAAATGGATATGGGGGTAAGGCTTGCGCAAAGGTCATGCTTTAAGGTGGGAGATAGCTATTGCTCTAAAAAGTATCCCATAGTTGGCGTCTGTATGCAGCAGAGGCAGGAGTATTGCTGTTATAGCTCCATCTTAAGCCGGATCATTATGAAAGAATCATATGACCAACTTTCTATTAATCCGATGACTGGCGTACCAGAAACATCTTGTCAGGGTTTGACAGCAGAACAACTTGGCCAAGTGGATTTCTCAAAATCATCCATGAAATCCGCTCTACAAGAGTGGGTGGGTTTACTCGCCGATTCAGGTTTGATGAAGTCAACCGCGGACGAGGCAAATTTGACCGGTGGCGCAAGAACTGCCGAGCATTCGTGCCAGGAAGTCGAAGTTCCTGTCATCGACCCTGTGACCGGGGCTCAGGTACGCGATGAAAAAGGCGGAGTGCTTTACCAGAAGACCGGTGAGAAAGAATGCTACGACGTAGTTACCGGTGGTCAGCTGTTCAACGCAAAGGCGCGTGATCCCGTTGGGACACGAACAAAAGAAGCAATAAATGGGGCTAAAGATCGGGTTCAGGAATCCAAGGACATGATGCGCGAACGCGCTAATAATCTGGACTGTTCAGTCTATCCAAGGCCTCCAGCATGTGACATGGGGTTCGACGTCAGGGAAGCTGGCGGAAATTAATAAGAAAGGCCAGCGTTTGCTGGCCTTTTTCACCAAGACATAAATCACTTGGGAGTGACAAAGTTCTGCGGTTTTCCTTCAAAAAACACAACAGCATGAGGGTAAAGCGTCCTTTGGGCAGTCAAGCTAGAGTCGTATGTGATGACATCAAAAACCTCTGGAATCAAAATATAACCAGGATATTTCTCGTCAATGTGGGTAATAAAACTATGACCTGATCGGATTTCACTTACGACAATGTAGTTTTCAACACCATTTTTTACAGTGGTGCCTGCAACCGAAATTTTCATGGCTAATTCACAGTATTCGTTTGGAAAAGGCGTAGTCTCCAAAACGCTGTCAGAATAATTTGCATTCAGATACTTCGGGGCACCTTCTCCATTTGAACTTTGAAACTTGATTGCTTCATGACAACCTTCGCCACCCAGCAAAAACATAGAGTTGGCTGACCAAGTGGTAACCTTTGGGCTATATACAGCTAAAAGTGTTGTATCAGGAATGTCTGATTTGATCGTAGACACAACCCGCTCCCCAATAATAGTCCGGAGCTTTAAAAAAGCCTGTGGATTGAGAGTTGTGCCAACTTCACTCACTGGGATTAAATCAACCAGTGATGGTTTCCACTTTAATGCTGCTTCAGCTTTATCTGTCAGCACAGAGTCTGACGCCATACCATACACACCCTGAGACAAGCCCATCAGCGCAAGGCCGAACAGACGCTCACCACCAGTACTGCGTCCTGTATTCGCATCAGAGGCTTTGTCGGAATCTTTAAGGCCAACACCTACACCAGCCGGTTCAGCCATTTTTGCCACGTTCAGCGCCAGTGATTTTTTGTTATCCCACACATAAGGGGTAGGGTTTAAAACTGTCAGTGTTGGATAGTCGGTACGGTCTGGTTCAGACGTACTTGCACAACCGGTTAAGGCAACAGCCAGCACAGCCGCCAGAGTAGTTTTGATATGTTTCATAAAGTTAGCTCCGTTGTCTTCAAGTTGGTGACATTGTAGCGAAGCAAAATAATCTCGCCACAAATGCTTTTTAAGCAGCGAAATTAGCGGTGCTTAATCCAACCTGCTGGGGCGAGAGCTGGGTAGGATCATCATCAATTTAGTCACCCAAGAATTAGAAATGTCCCTGACAACTGAGCAAGCCGCTTCAATTGAGAACGTGTTGGAACACAAATTAATACTCGCCCTTCCTGGTAGCGGAAAGACCCACACTTTAATGTCGCTGGTTGAGCGGATTTTAAATGCCTACCCGGGCAGCAAAGTCCGGCTAGTCACCTTTACCAATGCTTCAACTGCGGAAATGGCCGAGCGGGTAGAGAAAAAACTGGGACATCGCGCCAGAAACGTACAGGTGTCTACTTTTGCCAGCCTCATGCTCAAGCAGTTCAGGCCGTTGTCGCAGAATCGAAGGCTCATTCTTGGTGGAGAACAACTGACATATATCCGACGCGCAATGCTCAATAACGGGTTTGGGACCGACGAGCTTGACCTTGTAGCGGCGAAGATTGACCACATGAGCCGTCAGTCGGTTGTGCGCCCAAATGAATCGCCAATATACAAAATCTACACTGACTATCAGAACATGCTGGCTACATATAATCGGGTGGACCTTAACGGTGTAGCCAGAGAAGTGATTGCCGGGATGCGCGATGGAGCCATACCGCCTGTGGATGAAGACTTTATCCTGGTGGATGAATTTCAGGATGTGAGTACCAGCGACTTTGAGTGGGTCGCGGCGAACATCGATCGCGGCAAGTGGGTCACTGTTGTAGGCGATGACGACCAGAGCATTTATTCATGGCGAGGGGCGCAGGGCTACGAAAGTATGGTGATGCTGCAGGAAATGTATGGGGCTGTGGGTTATTTGCTAAGCCGGTGCTTTCGGTGTGCGCCCATGATCTTGGCTGTGGCCAAAAAACTGATTGAGCATAATCAGGACCGGCTACCCAAAGAAATGCGTTCAGGCCGGGATATACCTGGCATTGTGGAGCGCGTAGCAATCCCTAAAGATTTTGTAAGCGAATGGACCAATGGCACCTTAGAGGCAGACAACATTGACCTTGGCAATCGCAAGCCCAAAAAGGGCAAGCCGACCAAAGAGGACATGCAAAAAGCCAGTGATGATGCAGCCATGGAAAAATGCCGTTTTATTGTTGAGCGCATTATCAATGACCGACCTTTTGAGTGGGCAATTCTGGCCCGCACCAATGCCGACCTTGACTTAATGGAGCAGGCGCTGGCGGAACGGCGACTCAATGCAATTCGGCTGGGTGGGAAGTCAATCTTTGACTCTGAACATGCTGCCGGCATTGTGAAACTTCTGATGGGTGCTGCACAGCCTAAAGATCCGGTTCGGTTGTCAGAGGGCCTGGGGTGGCTTGGCGAGCAGGAAGATGTGATTCAACAAATCTATTATGCCGCCGGCTCAATTGGCTTTGGCGCTATGAGTACCGTGTCTGCATCGCATTGGCTCAAAGCCACGGTAGAAATTCACAACATGGCACAAAGCTGGCGTGAGGATGCGTATTCACCAGAGCAAATCAAGGCGCGGGTAATGCAGTTCTATGCGGTGGTGCAAGAAAGGATTGATGCCAGGCAGGACAAGGACAGTAAGCTTCAATTGTCGGTGTTGTCCCTTGTCTGCGACATTATGATGAAAAGTAACGGCACCTTTATGGAGCGGTTACAGAACCTGTTTGACCGGATCAGCAATAACTCCAAACAAAAACCTGATCACCGGGCGCCGGACGCGGTGAAGCTGGCGACCATGACCGGCTCCAAAGGACTTGAGTTTAAAAGCGTGTGGGTGATGAACGTTGACGAAGGGAAAATCCCTTCAAAAAAATCCACGGACATCGCAAGTCCTGATGACCGGGAAGCCGCAATTGAAGAGGAACGCCGACTCTTGTACGTGGCAATGACCAGGGCGGAAGACCGGTTAAGACTTAGCTACTCCATCAAAAAACCAAGCCCGTTCCTGATAGAGATTTTCGGTAATTTCGAAGATGTAGATCCGACAAAAGCGTGATTTGGGCATTAAGACAGCGAATTAATCGCCCTTAATCGAAAACAAGGCCGGTGGCGGCTGTTAAAGTTACACCTGTTGATGTGGTCTAACATCAAAGCGCGAAAGCGCCCAATGTCAGCCTTTGAAATTAAAGGCGACAACACGCGAAAGCGTCCTTTATAGCGGCTCGCCGCACTAATGCGAAAGCATCATACTCAGAATGGCAACGTGCATAAGCACCAATCCGAAGCGCTACAGATAGCGCCTCAGCCTGAAAACAAAGTGTTTTAGGCAAGGATTGAGAGGCCAGGCTTAGTCACATCTGTAGAAAACTAACAATCCCAAACATTTTGCCGGCGTTACACCAAAGCATTCTTTTTTAATGAAGTGTTCTTTGGTGGGGCGTTGCCTCATGGATTTTTTACAACTGATGTTTCTACATCGACCGCAAGTGAGCGGAATATAAACCCAACGGGTTAATTTGTTATGCGAATTAACTGACACGAAACGGCCTTAAAAACCTGATCGTTTAAATCTGGCGAAAGCCCAATACAACACACCAAGCGGTGAAGAATTTACCGCAAGGTGAACTCTTCTTTCCGGTCTGCTTGGTCAAATTTAATTTTTGTCACATGCCGGTTGTGATTGGAGAGTTCTTATGTCTGCTTTAATCGTTTGCGCCTGCATTTTAACTGGTTTAACCATTCACTCGGTGATGGTTCGCCCTGTTTTACATGCTTTCGACATCGTTTAAATCTTTACCCGAACGGGGTCTACACCCCGTTTCGGGTCGTGTTTTCCTCAGTTCGGTTTAATCCATTTTTTGTATTAACGAACTCCGGCTTAGGTCGGTAAGGAGGGAAATATGTTCAAATACAAATACATAAATACAATGCCTGCAATGGCGATGTTTAACATCGGTGCTGGCGAGCTGCAAAAAAATAACCTCGTGATATCTGCTTTGCTGCTGACAATAGGCACACTGCTGATAATTGCTGAGGCTGTCTTTATTGTGTTTTCGAAGGGTGATTTAAAATCTCAGGCGGCCCAATGGTTGTTCGAGATTTCACTTTTCCTCTTGATGATTTCCTACTCAGTAGTGGACAAATTTCTTTTAGAAGGGGTTATTGTTCTAGTTGCTGGTGTCGGGTTCCTCATAGCCTACGGGCTACTTGTTTTGTGGACAGAAATGTCTAAAATTGAATAAGTGAGAATGTGATGGAGAATGCAGTGACCGCCGGTATGATTTTGATGATCCCGCTAGTGGGTGTATTTGTAGGACTGGCAATACTTGGCTACGGTTTTTATCGTCAAGCTAAGTTGAATTAATCAAACGTCTTTAAACAAAAGGCAGCCACCAGGCTGCTTTTTGCTTTAAAGCATATCTAAAGCTTCGGTTGTCGTCCCTCGTCGTGGTTATCACTAAAGGGCATTTCAAAAGTGTCTTTTCGGATAATCACTTCGAGAGGACGACAACATGCAAGCTCAAACACCAAACCAAATCGGCACAAGCATTCACTTCTTTGATGCAACCAGCTTAAAGCTGTACATCTACCGGATGGAAAATCCACTGGATTTAAACATTGTGCATATTGAGGTTGGCGATTCAGCAAAGCAAATGGACGAATATGACCTGTTAGATCAGGTCAAAAAAATCAGCGTGGAAAAAGGTTATATTTTTGCACACGAAGACGTCGCCATGATTTGCTAATCAAACTGTCGTCCGCCCACGCCGCCTTCGCGGCGTCCTACCAAAGCATTCTTAACAAATCAAAGTGTCCTTTGGTGGGGCGTTGCTCCTGCTTTTTTTTACCAATGATGTTTCTACATCGACCGCTTGCAAGCGGAATATAAACCTCGCGGGTTAATTTGTTCTGCAAATTGACTGACACGCGCCGGCCTTAAAAACCAGCCCGTTAACCACATTGGCGAAAGCCCACAAACATAACCCTCGGGGAGTATGAAATTGCTCCCTGCAGGGACAGATCCATCTCCCCTTTTTTTTGCTCGCAAGAGTAAGGAAAGAAGATGGCAACTGCAAAACTACACCAGGCTCAACTGATGTCTGCCGCATGGCGCATTGTTGAACCACTGGCTCGTACAGATCCCAAGGTCTTAATGAAGCGTTACGGCTTATCTGAGCGTCAGCTCAAAAAAGCTGTTAACGACCTCTTGCAAGGTAATTTCAAGAAGAGTTCCAATTGGAACCCGGCTTGGGATCACCCTGACACAATCCACCATCCGCTCGATTCAGTCGTCATGACAGATATCGAAAACGGCTCTAACAAAGGTTCAGATTTCGATCTGTTGATGGACCCTGATTTTGACAGTGTGAATGGCATATGCCATTTCCGCTGGACAGAAGCAGACGTCTTGACCCTTTGTGAAGGTCTGCCGTACCGGATACTTGAAATACTACGTGACTCACAGCCAGGCGACGACCTCTATCAAGAGGCTGTTGCTTTTATGGACTCAGATTTGTTTAACAGAATCTGTGTCGCATTTGGCCTTGACCGCGACTCCCTGCTGGAAAGTGCATTAAGCATTACCAAAGCAGACATGTAACCCATAGGGGGAAATATCACCCTATGGGGCGGTATTTCTCCCAATACCTTTGAAAAATATTTTTGCTCATTGAGCATTGGAGAGAATCATGACCGTAGTACAAACAAACGTAGTAGAAGTTAAAAAACCAGATTTTTACGCCACTGAACAAGTTGGCGGAGAAATTGCGTTTAAAGAAGTATTTGTTCAAGGCGAGGTTGGCAAAGTAACGCGTCGTGTAAACCGCCACCCTGATTGCATCGCGTCTAATCCGGATTATGTACCGGATGAAAAGACGCTGCGCCGGGCTTTGGCTTGGTGGCACACGCCAATGCGGATGGCTTTTGGCCTTCACGGGGAAACCGGTACCGGCAAAACAGAATTACTTCTGTACATTGCTGACCGGCTGAATGAGCCAGTCTATATGGTAAAAGTGCATCCAGCGCTGATGCCAGAAGACTTGGAGGGTTGCAAACAGTTAGTGAACGGCGACAACGGCGTTGTAACTAAAAACTCTTTGGGACCGGCTGCCAAAGCATATGCTTTAGGTGGTCTTATCATCCTCGATGAAGTAGACAAGTCGAATGCCGCACTTGGTTGTGCGCTGCACGGTTTGGTAGAGGGTAAACCTTGGCCAGTCGAGCAGTTCTCAATGACCATCAATCGTCATCCAATGTGTCGGGTCACCGGTACGGCGAACACGACAGGTCAGGGCGGCCATGAGCGTTATCACACTTCAGGTCGGATGGACTTGGCGTTACGCTCACGCTTTGGCTGGATGCAGACGCACTTTCCAACGCCTGCGCGTGAAATGGCAATCCTTGAGAAAAAGTTCGGTCAAATGCTTCCTCGCGCAATGCTCAAAGCATGTGTTGATGTTGCAAATGGCTTTCGCGATGCCGTCCTTGGTGCTGCTGACCAACATGGTAAGCGCCCAGGGTTGGACAATCCGGAAATCAACGCTGTGTTTTCGACACGTACTTTAGTCAACTGGTGCAACTACACGATAGCTTACGGTCCTACTGCAACCTGGCAGGAATCGTTTGATTTTGCGTTTGATGGCTCGTTAGATCCTGAGTGCAAACGTGAAGCAGACGCAATCACACAACGCATTTTGGGCGGCAAGCTGGACATGAATGTGAAAGATGTTGTGGAGAGCTACAAGCCGGTAAAGCCGTAAAGACTTCAAACAACCATATCTTGGATCAGATTAATCCTCTGATACACCGGGAGTTTGAAGTTGTAACCGCCAAGCAAGGTGCGTTTGCTTTTATAGCACGCACTTTGATTGACTCCCAAAACCCAAATGACCCTATCTTCCAAGTTAGCATTCGGCACGATGGAACTGTGGCAGATGTAATAGTCGTAAATGAACCCTTTGCGGATATCAACGAAAATTACAGCCACGGTTTGCTCTACGCAACGGACGAAGGTGGGTACTCTTTTAAAGAGTCACCTTATCGACCAAGTTCGTATCCATCGCAGCCAGTTGAGGTGGAAGTTTACTATCACAACGATGGTAAAGTTTGGGCTATTGCAACAAAGCGGGATTTGGTGTTTTTTGCCAACTCCCAAACAGGTCATTTTCTGGTTTGCCAGAACATTGATAATTCAACTCTGAAATCCAAACGGGTTGCAGACAAGATCGGCAAGGGTTACTTCTTATTGAATAAGCAGACGTATAACCCAGCCACCAATTCTTTTATTTAAATTAAGCCCACAGGGGATGCTAACAATCCCCTGCGGGGTAGTTACGTCCTTTTTTCGTGGGCATTTCTATTCTGGAGAGAGAAATGTCAAACGTATCAAAGCAAGTTCAAGCTGCCAAAGACCTGGCCGCAAAGTTAGCTGAGCAAAACCCTACCATGGAATCTGGCGCCTGCCTCATTCCATTTCCGGACATTGGTGCGACCTCTGGCCGTATCACTTTGAAGGAAGCAGAAACGCTGGTGGATGGAGCAAAAGTTAACTCCAAGGCTGTCAGAAATGGCGACCTTGAAGTTTTCCCTGCAAAGGAGCTTCAGGTGTTCAACTCAATTCGTGTAGCGGTAAAGCGTTTGCTGAACCATTACACAGTAGAAGTTGGCGGTATGTATCTGTGTCCAATTTCTAAACTGGATGCAGTGCTTGCCGGTATCGAGGAAAAGAAAGGTGAGTTTTTAAATGAGCTGGCCAATCTTGGCAACCGGTACGAAGCCATCCTGGCTGCGCATAAAAAGAAAAACCCTGAAATTGCCCACCTAATCCAACGTCATCGTTTGGAATGGCAGGCATTTCAGAACCCATTCCGGTTTCGCATGAACCCGGTGCTGGCGGTTAGTCCTTTGTTCGGCAACTCAGATGAACTGGCACAGTCTGCAGCTCAGTCCCTTTGGGAAGAGATTGCAGCAGAAGCCAGAACACAGCACCGGACCAGCTTCTTTGGTCAGGAACGAGTGTCGCAAAAGGCTGTTAAAGCGGTTGCGCGTCTGCGGGACAAACTGGTGAATTTGTCTTTCTTACATCACGGTATGGATAGCGTTGTGGATTACTTCGATGAAGTGTTCTCAGCTCTGCCTAAAGCCGGTTATGTGGAAGACGGGAGTTTCATGAAGCTGGCTCATTTTGTTGCCGTCATCGCTGACGAAAACAATCTGCGCCTCATGGCCGACGGAAAATACCGAATCAACATCATCCAGCCTGAAGAAGCAGAAGAAACAGTTGAGGCAGAACAGCCTGTTGTTGCTGAACAAGCAGCAGCTGAACTGGAAAGCTTTAACAGTTTCGAGAGCTTTGAGTCGGAACTACCTCAAGAAGATATGACAGCCGCACTGGTTGCAGCCGCGCAAGCAGCAGCACAACAAGCGCCGGTTGAATTGTCTTGGGGCTCATTTTAACCAATTAACTTTTTTAAACCCTGGGGGTTGCAGTGTCGCCCCTTGGGTCGCTGCGCCTCCGTTTTTTTGGAGAGTACGCATGAACGAAAGCAAAAAAATCGAAACTGCCGTCTTTAACGGACGGAAAGTTGTAGTAGGTGGCGTGTGGAAATGGGGGCCTGGCTTTGCCAAGTCTCAATAACCGCCAGAAGGCAATTATCGACTCGCCTTCTGGCGAGTCTTCTTTAATACCCGGGTCTGTCAGATCACCAATATGCCTGGCACTGCCGGGTATATCGGGATCTGACAGATTCCGTAAAGGAGATTCAAATGTTACATACGCAAAGCAAACTACAAGATGTAAAAGCTCTAGTTCAGTCACGCGGCGGCTGGAGAAGTGTGATTGGTGCATACCCGAACCTGCTGGATGCCATGAGTTCTCGTAAAGAGAAACCATGTCCAAAAACAGGTCAGGGTAAAACTAAATTCCGTCCATTTAAAGATTGGGAAGATACCGGTGGTGCATGGCACAACGATATCGGCGCCCTGCCAGATGGTATCGAACTTTTAAGCTGGTATACCGACAAGTCAAAAGGCGAAGTGCTAAATGAAATTGTCAGTATTTGCGGTGGCAATCTGCCTCAGTTCACTGAGGAAGACCGTCGTAAATTTGCAGAGCGTGCAGCGCAAAGCAAAGAAATCAGCGAAGAAGAAGCGAAAACCAGAGCGGCGAAAATCACTGCGGTCTGGAAAAAGACGACTCCAATCAAAGGTACCGCTGCTGAAGTGTACCTGCTTAATCGTGGTCTTAAAGGCGATTTGTCGGTGTTTGGTCGAAACCTCATGTTTCACCCTGCACTGAAATACGCTCACAAGGTTGTGATTAACGCAGAGGAACAGGTCGAGTGGAAAAGTCATCCTGCATTGCTTGCTGTTGTTCGCGACGGTAATGGGGTGGGTGTAACGCTTCACAGAACCTTTCTGAAAGCTGATGGCAGTGGCAAGGCTGAAGTCGAAGAACCGAAGATGATGATGAGCCAGCCAAGAGACTTGGATGGTGGCTACATCGAATTGGACAAACCTACAGATGGTCCGCTTGGCAAAATCATCGGTGTGTGTGAAGGACTGGAAACTGGCCTGAGCATCCGGGAAGCAACCGGTTGCCCGATGCGCGTTGGAATTTCAGATCAAATCATGAAGAAAATGAGATTTGAGCCTGAGATTAAGCACGTCATCATTTGGGCAGACCACGACAAGCCAACTGAGCGAAAACCTCAAGGTGCCGGACTTGCTGCAGCAAATGAACTGAAGGCTCGATTAGAGTCAGAAGGGATTATTGCGGTTGTCCTGGTTCCCAATATGTTTGGTCGTGAAAAGTTGGACTGGAACGATGTATACCAGGAATTTGGTGTGCAAGGTTTCGAGTTCTATTTAGAGCCTCAATACCGCGTTTATACGGGGGTTGAACTCTGATGATCACAGTACAGACAAATCAAGGCAAACAAGAAATCAAACCTCGCGGTGCAACGCTGCTGGATATGCTCGAAAACGAGCATATTCCGGTGGTAGCGCAGTGTCGGCAAGGTTTTTGTGGCGCCTGCAGGACTCGCGTAACAAAAGGTGAAGTTGAATATATCGCTGACCCTTTGGGATTTACGCGACAGGGTGAAGTTTTGGCCTGTGTTTGCAGACCAAAATCACACTTGGAAATCGATGTCCGGATTGTTGCATAAGCAGCATCCGGGCATTGCCTGTTCCAAAGTCAATTTATGAATGGCAGAACCATTCATAAGTCGATTTTTTACAACTGATGTTTCTACATCGACCGCCTGTTAGCGGTATACAAACCAAACGGGTTAATTTGTTTTGCAAGTTAACTGACACGCGCCGGCCTAAAAAACCAGTTCGTAAAACCACATTGGCGAAAGCCCACAACCTAAACCCTCGGGGAGTAGATATTGTTCCCCGACGGGGCAATTCTATCTCCCTTTTTTTGCTCGCAAGAGTAAGGAAAGAAAGATGAATTTATCAAATCAAGCCCAACGCTCTTTCATCAACAAAGCCAAATCTTTGGCCCGCGTGATGGCAAAAGCAAACAACGTAATGGTCACGGTTTCCGGCAACGGAGCGTATTGCGATGCAGGTCGTATTAATCTACCTCTTGGGGATTATAGCGATCAGGTTTGGCGCGAAATGTTAGAAGGTTGGATTGACCATGAACTTGGCCATCTTGCGCTATCTGACGTCGCTGTTTTTAACCATGCTCAAGCAATCAGTGATTTCCACAAGCATATTCTCAATCTTATTGAGGATATCTGGATGGAGCGGACCCAATCTGAACGCTTTCCGGGCGCTCGTATCAACCTTGAAAGGCTCAGTAAGCATGCGATGGACAGGAATTTATTTCCGCTTTGTTCTTCGGTGCCTACAGCACAAGCGCAACCGCTTGTGGTGCTGGATTGTTTGATGCTGTATCGCGGACGGAATGTGGTCACTGGACATGCTGTGCTGAAAAGCCATGCCGATGACGCTTACATGATGGCTTGCCAGGTCTTTGGTCAAGAACTTACAGATAAATTCTGTGAGGTCATTGATTCAATTGCTGGCGTTTCATCAACCAAGCAGGCATTCGATGTCATGCTTCGGATTGTCGAGCTGTTGCAAAAGGAGTCAGAAAACAGTGATTCAGATGATGACACTGAGGAAGGCGACCAAAGCAACGACGGCGGCAATGGCAGCGAGTCAGATAATGACAGCGAGTCTGATGATGACAGCGAGTCAGATGATGGCAGCAAGTCAGATGATGACAGCAAGTCAGATGATGGCAGCAAGTCAGATGATGGCAGCCAGTCAGATGCGGGGAACTCAAGCGGTCAGTCTAATGATGACAGTGAGAGTGGTGAAGGCGATCAGAATTCACAGTCAGATAATGACGGTGGCACTTCAGGTCAAGCGCCGACACAACCAGGTGACTATCAACCAACATCTGAAGAAATTAAGGAAGCCGTAAAGGCGGTCTTGGCTTCTGACGATGGCGACGGACTCCAGGACTTTCACGAAGCATTGTCAGAAATGCTTAGTGAAGATGCTGAAGAAGCGCAAGAGCAAAACCCAGGCCTTACAGCTGGCGGTGGCGCTCTACTTGGTGACTGGAAACCTCCTGTGATGATGGAAGTTGACTCTGCGGCAGCAAAATCTATGAGTGGTCGGATTTATCCGGCGCTCAACAAGGTGTTGTTTGACCAAGTGGAAACGTTGCCGGTTGCTCGAAATCGCGGAAATCGCCTGATTGCTAACAAGCTATCTGGAGTTCCAGCTGGAAATTTTTCAGTTTTCAGAAAGCGAGTAGAGCAACAGGACTTGTCAGCAGCTGTATCCATTATGGTTGACGCCAGCGGTTCGATGCGCGACGACGGCAAGATGGCACTCGCCAACGTTTGCACCTTGGCGCTTGCAAAAGGTCTAAATAAGGCTGGTGTTGCAACGAACGTCACATACTTCGGTGTGTACGATAACCACAACAACCGCACGTATACGGCAAAGCATTTTGACCAGCCGGTCAAGGATGAATGCTTTGGAGTCCCGGCCAGGGGTGGTACACCAACCGCTCAAGGCATGCTAGTTGCGATGAACCAATTGGTTTTACGCAATGAGGGGCGCAAAGTAATGTTTATCCTGACAGATGGCGATCCTGATTGTGAGAATTCAGTGAAAGAAATGGCTGAGCTTGCTCGGTCATTTGGCATCAAAGTGGTACCAATTGGCATTGAAACCAGCAAAGTTCGCGGGTTTTCTGCTGATGAATTCGTGTGTGTAAAAAACATCACGGATTTGCCAACAGCGCTGAAAGAAGCCGTCAAAAACAAGCTGTTTAACTAAGCAGCTTTAACCAATTCAATGAAACCCACAGGGGTATGTAAATACCCTTATGGGCGTTTGCATCCCCTTTTTTTGCCATTTTGGCATGGAGAGAGAAATGCAAACATGTTCAGAGTTAGTTGTGGCCATTCCAGGTCAAGGGTTAGTCACTCTTTACCGGGCAAAAACACCTGAGAAAGCTAAGAGCTTCCAGCTGCATAACGATCTGTCCTACTTTGAGGGCCGGAAAGTCAGCATGCAGGAAGTAAAAGGTGAGTACATCCAATCCAAGCTGGGCTGGGTGTACGAACCAAAGCAGGAAAGAGGACTTCGTTATGTCCACTAAGCTGCCATTTGCTATCCAGATGGCCCGCGAAAGCGGGGGCAAAAAGATTGAACACTTTAAAACTGTTCAGTTAAGACCCGGCGAAGGCGAAATCAAGATCTTCAACACGGACATAAAAGTCTTTGTTGTTGCTCTGGATGCGCGACGCACGTTGACGGATTTCATCGTTATTCATCGCCGCCCAAACACCAGCTTGCTTGGTGTCCAAGGCGCGATTGAAGAAACGATCCGCCGCGGTACCGCACTTGTCGAAATTTCACAACAACTTTCAAACCATTAATCCCTGTCGGGAGTGTTCCCGATAGGGATCACTCCACCTGGCAGATAATTCAATTTTCCCGCAAGGGTGGAGAGTAAAAATGCAAGTAGCAACATATTCAATCGTAGACAACAACGATGCCATTTTGGATGGGCTGACAGGGCTTTGTTTAGCGGACGCTGAGCAAGCTCTAACCAGAGCTTTGAATAACGGCGCTGACGCCTACATTCAAGATGATGAACCAAGTGAAATACAACAGAGGATAAACAGTCGTCTGACTGCAAATCCATTGCTGGTCAATGTCATCGCGAAGTACGCCAAAAAACGGTGGACTTCAGTTGAAGTAAAAAACGCGGTCGGAATTGGATTTTGCCAGCCAAAATTCTACACCCCGACAGCCTGGCGCCGAACAAAGTCATTGATGGATGAACTTGTCTGCCCACTTGGTCTTGCATTCCCGCATGATCTTGGACGTGGCAAAGGTAAGTACTCAACTGACTTTGACATCAGCGATGTGGCGCGTGAGGTTCAACGCCTGATCAGTCCATTTGGTTGAGGTGATCGATGTTCGATAAATTGAAACGTGCGCTACAAGAAAGCCTTTGTGTTTTCGATGTCAGCTCGCGTCAGAATGACAACCGGTTTGTGCTAGGCACTAAGCAGTATCAGACGGCAGTTGGAGTAAAGGAGGCAACAGTGTGGTTGGTTCCATACCCTGATTGTCACCACCTCTGCGGAAACTACGAGAGTGAAGGGCGTAACATACTTTCTACCACGACCAGACGGATCAGCGATGCTGAACCGGAGCTACTGGAAGCGGCAGTTGCGTCATTTATGACGGAAGTAGACGCTCTGGTGGGGTGTTCCTATGCCGTTCGGTGTATGCAGCAGGCCTAACTTTACAAACACAATTTCAATCCCTGACGGGGAAAGCCCCGTTCAGGGTCTTTCCACGCCAACCGTCAGGTAACAAATCAAAATTTGCCCTGATAGGGCTGGAGAGATAAATGATTTACAACTGCTGCACCAATGGCTTATTGCCAGACATGAGTGGTTTCACGCACCTGGAAGTAAGCGCTGTTTATGCGTTTTCGGATGGGGACTTCACTAACTGTGAAGCAATGCATGGCGTTGCAACAGGTAAGGCCAAGATTGAGGACTTTGTAGATGAGCCGGATGAATCCAAGCTTATGTACACGGTCTATGGCCGGCTTGAGTGTGGTGAGGTTGAACCTTTGCATGATGAATCCACTTTGGATGCAATCATGGCTGTGGCCAACGACCTGTCCGCACGCTTTGGTCTTCAATTGGAAGTGAGATAACGGGAGATAAGACATGCCAGAGTTATCCGCTGCCGGCTCGACCATTGTTCGCCAAGTTACACCTTTGTCAGTTCATGGCTTTGAGTCTGAATTATCTGAAGGTTGGAAGTTTCTGACATCAGCAGATATGAACCATCACAGAGTCTACGCAAATGAGCAGGAATTAAAAATCCTGTCGTTTTGTGAGGGCGATGTGATCATTAAGCAAGCTCCAGATATGCAGGCGTTCTACCGTGAATGCTTGTTTGAAAATGAGTTTGCGCTAAACGGCTAAACAGCCACAAATACTTTTAAACCCTATCGGGAAGACGACCCGATAGGGGCGTTTTCCCTTTTTTTATCGCCATTGGCGATTGGAGAGAGAAAATGCAAGAACAAGTGATGTTACAAGCCCTGCGTGAAATTGGTTACCACTTAGTTGGAACCAAGAAGACCCGCAAAAATGCTGACCAGTCATTTGCCGGCGCTGCCATCTGCTATTTGCAGAAAGAGTTGCGCCTAGAAATGGCAGAACTGACAGCAAATCAATTCAGCCTGGCATTAAATCAACGATTGTTGGTTTTGGGCCGGATCAGAAAGAACCATAAGCCGCATGAGGGATTAGCCTTCATGCTGAAAGCATATGGTTTAGATGGCGCCGAGCAGCTGCTTCACGCATCTGTTGCAGGTAAAAAGACCGTCCATTAATGAAATTAACCCAGCGCATGTCGCTGGGTTTTTTTTTGCAAAAAATGTAGCTATCCACAACTCCCAACGATATCACCTACAAAAAGATTTGCACCGTTAAAGGGGCCGTAACCGTTGTTGACCTTGACGTGAACAACTATTTTTGACTCCGGAAATACTGACCAAATCTCTGTGGTGACTTGGCCTTTTTCCGTTATATCAACGCACTGAACGTTGTTCGGCCCTGCCATAAAACAGCGCATATCACTTGGCGTAATCGCACTCTTTTCATTATCAATTTCGATCATGAATTTCTGGTTGCTAAAACCGCTATCTTCAACATCAAAGCCATCAGCTTCGCGGACTGACGGGCCTTTTAAATTAGCCACCACATAACACTGTGCAAAAGCGAAGTTCGGCAACAACAGCGCTAACAATAAAGCTTTATACATGAAATGACTCCAACACCTACCTATTTTCCCTACATGAAAGGTACCCATTCAGAAGTCACTGGTAAAGCGCATACTTAGCGCCGAACCAACACAAAAGTACGACTAACCCGAACGTCCTCAAAATCTTCTTCGTCAAAGTCTGACAACCATACCTCACGCTGCACCGGCGAAATTGCTGTATCAATGACATCTGGTGATAGCTCAAGCGGCAAGCCAAGATGTTCAATTCGAGCCCTTAAGCTACGCTCAAGGGACGGCTCAATGCTCGTCAGTTTCATGGATGCAGCACCGGACGCGATAAATCGCTGAAGGGCTGCGTTAGCCATGATTTGCGCGTTAGGGCAGCGGTATGCTTTTAAATCAACTTCCATGGTCGCCCCCTATGCCGCCAGCTCAAGGCACGGATAAATTCGCAACTCACGGCAGATAATGGCACCAATGCGCCGGTCAGTGCCTTTAATAATTTTTACGCTGCCATCATCAACCATCGTCACCTTTTGTTTAACCCAGTACGGGTCAGACTTGGATTTCAGGGGGATGCTGAGTACCGCCAGCTTATCCCAGCCCACCTGTTCATCGACCAGCATTTCATCCAGAAGCGAGCGGCCGACATACCCCATTGCATTCAAAAAGATAGCCTTCGTGAACATTGCGTCCTCGTGCGTCACCTCGCCGCTATCGAGCAATTTAACCGGCAGGATGGCGAACACACGGCTTAGAAAATCGCGGCACAACTCAAAAGACGCGGTGTAGTCGTCTGGCTCGGATAACTGCTTATTGGCCGTCGCCGGCGTCACCTTCAAAAACCGCTGGATCACGCTGGTAAACTGGTCAAATGTGCAAAGGTGGCCTTGCTTAATTTTGCCGTGAAGGGCTATCCGGTCTTTAACGATCAGACCATCATCTGCAGGTAACTCAAGCAGCTCATTGAGGAACTGAGCATACGGCGTTGCTGTATCAAATAGCTTGCTGATTGATTTGTTAGGCTTCACAACAGAGCAGTGGTAGTCACTAAACAGCTGCCGAATTATTCGCGCTGCTTTTGGCTCAGATAGCGTATCTGTATGGGTGACTATGACTTTGCAGTTCACCGTATAATCAAGGTAATCAGCATCTGCAGCAGACTTTTCTAAAAGCCACTTAATGAACGTAGTGCGGCCTTGGCCATCAGCAAGAAAGCGGTCAGCTCCGGCACTAATTTCTACCAAAACACTTTCCCGTCCGCCAAAAACAATCTTGTCCTTTACACTAAGAGTATTGATGAACACTGTCATGGAAGGAAAAACTGGACCTTCTGAGTTGAGCCAGTAATTTTTCAGCCCAGCAATGCGACGGGCATCGACATCACGCTGCTTTTTGTAAGCCTCCGGCATTTCGTCGGACGGAGCCTCGATTTGAAAATGATCCGCCAGCTGTTTGAAAGTGAACAAACCTTCGTAAGTTGTGACACCAAGGCGCTCTATACCTTCTTTGCTCTTGGACAAAACCACATCTAGTGCAGTACCGGCAGGCGATGTCATTACCTGACTAGGAAGATTCAGTGTTTCTACTTGATGTTGTTGCATGATTGATTGCCTCAATGAATTTATGAGGCAATCTTAAAGGCGGCCTAGATTGGCGCTACAAATCGTTCAGCGCTTTTCTTTTCTGATAAACCGAAGCTGTTCTTCAGTTAGCGACTCGTATAGCATCCAAGCTTCTGTCTCAACTTCATCCTGTTTGGCATTAGTCTGATAATCCAGGCTACCCTGCGGGACAGCTAAAAACGCGTTCCAACTTTCCCACTCGCCAGATTTTCTGTAAAAAAACTCAGGATGCTGTGGCATTTTCCTATCAACTTTAGAAAACTTGTCGCCATAAATTATCCATTCTCTCAACACATGTAACGCTGCAGTGCTTGCCATAGGAGCGCCTTTATTAATTAATCACATTAAAAATATCTCAAGAAATACAGATATCAAGACGCAGAACGGTTTGTGGCGCCAATCCACTAGCAAGCTAAAGTGGCACTAACTTTAAGCCAGGTGCCACTAACCATGACCGCAATCACTGCAGTTCAACCAGACTTATCCATCGAAATCTTTGATGCGCTGTCACAGAGCCAAAATATTGAGCTGCAGGCTGTGGTTGATGATTTTCATGCGGGCGTGGCTGAGCTTCGGACTTTAATTGAAGACGGGGCTATTATTCACTGCCCGACGTCACAAGGTAAGGACTCAACCGTTGTCGAGCTTATGGCCATCGAGGCTTATCGACAGGCTGTTGCAGCAGGAATTATCACTTCAAATCACCCATTAATCCTTTCCACTGTAGATACTGGCGGCGAACAACCCGCGATGAAATTTTACGTCCAGTATGCAAAGCGACGCATTGAAGCCTACGCCAAAGCGTGTGGTATCAACCTGCGTTATGACATTGTGATGCCACCAGTAAATGACCAGTTTTATATTAAATATACCGGCAGTCATAACTTATATGTCTCAAATTATGTATCTACTTAGAGGCTTGCAAAGTCAAAAGTACAGCAAATAGTGACGTAAACCGACTCATCTACTGAAAAAATGGATACATTTTTTAGGATACATTTGTTTCAAGCGTTTTTTGAGTCGACATTCCAGCATCAAGGATACAAAATTCTCGATTTTAGGCCTTGTGCTCAACGCGATTTTCTAGGCAAAACTTCCAAGAAAGCTCTAAAACCGAACACATCTGAAAGTAACGCCGATTATGATTGTTGCGATTTAAGTAACAATAATTGTCGTCGCATTTTCTTGTCAGGCTTGGTATCAGGATGTGGAGCGTAAAGGTTGTTCATTTTTCGAAGTTCGGCCCGCTCCAAACGTAAAGTTTGGCTTTCGCTGGTTTCCTCGTATAAAGCCTGAGCGAGAGGTGCAGCAAGCCGTTTGTCTGATAAACCTTTTACAATGATTGTTTTTTCATCAGAACCTTGTGTGAGTCTAATGGTCGCACCAACTTCAACCATTTTGCTCGCTTTGCAGCGCTGACCATTATATTGGACCTTACCACCCTCAATCATGCTTTTTGCCAGAGTCCGGGTTTTATAGAATCTCGCTGCCCATACCCAGCTGTCCAGACGAACGGAGTCAATATTATCTTTGCTCATAAGTTCTCGAAAAAACGTAAGCGTCCGGCCATCACATCTTTAATTTATTGACTGTTCACGGATCATAGCTGTCACTGTCCCTATCCGTGAGAGTTATCAATGTCTGCTTTAAAATCATCCGATGTGCGTCGAAGTTTTTCTCC
>Ga0247724_1000101_pt1 | contig 23171 bp, 27 predicted proteins | sample OKSTACKMC2E_FD_182776 | JGI IMG/M metagenome (GOLD analysis project Ga0247724, IMG submission 182776) | Subsurface sediment microbial communities from gas well in Oklahoma, United States - OK STACK MC-2-E | ecosystem: Environmental > Terrestrial > Deep subsurface > Rock core/Sediment | place... | reverse complement strand
ACGCAACGTTGAGGGATTGAGAATGGCGCTTACCAAAGCCGATTTAGCAGAACGTTTATTTACTAAGTTTGGCATCAGCAAACGCGACGCCAAAATGATAGTAGAGGCATTTTTTGAAGAGATCCGGCTCGCCCTTGAAACCGGCGATCAGGTCAAACTGTCAGGCTTTGGTAACTTTGACCTGCGGGTGAAAAATCAGCGGCCGGGTCGCAACCCTAAAACTGGTGAAGACATTCCAATTTCTGCCCGCTGTGTTGTGACGTTCCGTCCAGGCCAGAAATTAAAAAGCCGGGTTGAAGTCGGCACTGCCAAAAAATAACGGCAGATACTGCAGCAAAAAAAGCGCAATGGCTATGCCAGTGCGCTTTTTTTTTACCGGAAGATGGGCGGCAACTCGCTGATCTGCTTAAATATTTCTGAACTTAGTGATCCAATAGCCCGGTACGATTGTAATGAACTCATCTTCTGAATTGCTCCACGTGACTATGAAACTGAAAATTGGTATCAGTGCCTGCGTACTCGGCCAGAAAGTCCGCTTTGACGGTGGCCATAAACAATCCGAATTTTGTACTGCAACTTTATTACCTTTCGCCGATTTTGTGCCGTTTTGTCCGGAGCAGGCGCTGGGTATGGGCGTGCCCCGTCCGGCGATCCGGCTGATGAAAAACGCTGCTGAACAAATCCGTTTGGTTAATAACAAAGATGCCAGCATTGACCATACTGATGCCATGCAGGCGCTCTGTGCAGAACGGCTACCGCAAATGGCGGATTTTTGCGGTTATATTGTCTGCGCTAAATCACCCAGTTGCGGCATGGAGCGTGTGCGCTTGGTTGATGAAAAAGGAGCACAGCTTGGCAAAGTCGCGGTCGGGCTATTTACCCGCGAACTGATGCAGCGTTATCCCTGGTTACCGGTGGAAGAAGACGGCCGGTTGCTCGATGCCGGCATCCGCGAAAGTTTTGTCACACGGATTTACGCTCTGGCTCACTGGCAGCAGCTGATGGCGGATGGCTTTAGCATTGGTAAGCTGGTGAAGTATCACAGCCAATATAAGTTTGTGTTATTGGCGCATCACCCTGTGGCGTATCGCGAATTAGGCCGTTTAGTTGCGCAAGGAAAGCTGTTTGCGCCAGAGGAGTTGGCAAACCGCTATCTGGTCGCAATGCAGCAGGCGCTGGCACAACCAACGACGCGGAAAAATCACGCCAATGTGCTGATGCACCTGCAAGGTTTCTTTAAAAAAGTGTTGTCGAGCGAGGCCAAGGCTGAGCTGCTGCAGCTTATTCATCAATACCGGTTAGGGCATATTCCGCTGTTGGCGCCACTGACATTATTAAAACATCATCTGCGGCTGCATCCGGACGATTACGTGGCTTGTCAGCGCTATTTACAGCCATTCCCGACTGAACTTGGAGTGCGGGTATGAGTGCTTTCCAGCTGGTTTGGCTGCGCAACGACCTGCGTCATTATGATAACGCTGCGCTCTTTGCTGCCGCACAAACCGGGTTGCCGGTTGTGGCTGTTTTTGTCGCCACGCCACAGACCTGGCAGCAACATGATATGGCGCCGATCAAGCAGGATTTAATTCGCCGCCGGGTACTGGCGCTCAAAAATGAATTGGCCACGCTGGGCATCCAACTGCTTGCTATTGAAGCGCAGCGTTACAGCGACTGTGCCGCTATTTTGCAAAAACTTGCCGTGCAAGGTGCGGCCGGGCTTTATGCCCAAACCGAATACGAGCTTCGCGAGCAACACCGTGATCAGACTGTCACCCAGGCGATGAATGGCATCGGTGTGCCTTGTTTCTGGTATGACAGCCAATGCGTGATGCCGCCGGGTTCCGTGCGCAGTAAAACCGGAGACATTTATAAAGTCTTTACCCCTTTTAAGAAAACGTGGCTGGCACAGTTGCAACACAAAGGCGTACAGGTGCTGGGCAAACCTGTTGTGAAAAGCAGCATTCAACTGGATGACAGTGGCTTGCCCCAGATGCATCCTGGTGACAACAGCTCAGCAGCCTGGCCGGTAGCAGAACAGCAAGTGCTGGATTTATTGCGCAGTTTTTGCCGAGAGCGCGTACAGGACTACCAGCAGGCGCGTGATTTCCCGGCGATAAACGGCACTTCAACGTTGTCGCCGTATTTTGCTATTGGCGTGATTTCAGCGCAGCAGGCGGTGGCTCGGTTGCAGGCAGAAGCCAATACAACGATGTTGCAAGACGGCAGCGGCGCTGCCGTCTGGCTGTCCGAGCTTATCTGGCGCGAATTTTATAAACACATTCTGATAGCGTATCCGCAGCTGATTAAACATCGGGCCTTCCAGGCGGACACTGAAGCTATTGTCTGGGGCAATAACGAAGCATGGTTTGCCGCATGGTGTGAAGGCCGTACCGGTTATCCGATAGTCGACGCGGCAATGCGTCAGCTGAATCAAACCGGCTGGATGCACAACCGGCTGAGGATGATCACGGCCAGTTTCCTGGTGAAAGATTTACAAATCGACTGGCGCTGGGGCGAGCGTTATTTCATGTCAAAGCTGATTGATGGCGAATTTGCCGCCAATAACGGTGGCTGGCAGTGGGCCGCTTCCACAGGCACAGATGCCGCGCCTTATTTCCGTATTTTTAATCCTGTGACACAAAGCGAAAAATTCGACCCTAAAGGTATTTTCCTGCAAAAGTATCTGCCAGAGCTGAAGGGGCTTAGCAGCAAACAACTGCATTGGCCGCACCCGTTACCGATGTCGGTGCAGTATTTCCGGCCTGTGGTTGATCATGCCAAGGCCCGGCTGCGTACATTAGCAATGTTCAAAGCTGCGCGCGGTGAATCAGCAGATAGTTTGCCTGACGAACCCGCTCAGCTGGCACTGGGCTCTTCGGACGGACTTTAAATAATGCAAACTGAATCATCAACAGTATTGGAGCCTCAGCCGTCGGCATCAGAGCGGCTGGCGCTTTTTGTTGATTTCTACAATCAACTGAATTTCGACAATCTCATCACTTTAAAAAATTTGTATGCCGATAACGTCGAGTTTATCGACCCTGTGCATCACATTTCGGGTCTGGTAGCGCTCGAACAGTATTTCGCTCATGCCTACCAAAACCTGCAGCAATGCGAGTTTGAAATGGGGGCGCACGGGGTGGGGCCGCATTGGGGCTTTGTCAGCTGGCAGATGCGGTTTCGTCATCCGGCCATAGGTGCTGGTGAGTTGATAGTCGTCGATGGCAGCACTGAGCTTACCTATGACGCCAATGGCAAAATTGTGCGCCATCGTGACTATTACGATTTGACCCAAATGGTTTATCAGCATTTGCCGGTGATTGGCTGGCTGACCGGGAAGGTTCGCAGCCGGATGGCACAGGCCTGATCTCAGGCCCTTTCACCGACTTTATTTCAAGGAAAAACTACATGCGTATTGCAGTGATTGGCGGTGGCATCGCCGGCATGATGAGCTGGTATTTATTAAGGCAGCAACATCAGGTCACTTTATTCGAAGCTGGTAATTACCTGGGCGGCCATACTGCAACTGTTGATGTCAGTGTGAATGGCCGTCAGTATGCCGTCGACACGGGTTTTATTGTGTTTAACAACTGGACTTATCCGCTGTTTAACCGATTTATCGCTGAGCTTGGTGTACCTTTTCAGAATACAACCATGAGTTTTGCGGTGACAGACAGAGCTGCCGATTTTGAATACAACGGGAATAACCTGTGGAGCCTGTTTGCACAAAAGCGCAATCTGCTGCGACCCTCGTTCTGGCGCATGCTGCGTGACATTGTGCGTTTTAACAAAATCGCCAAGCAGGCGGTGGCCGATAACAGTGCGGATTTAGATTTGCCTATCGATGCCTTTTTGCAGAAACATCAGCTTGGCACCGACATGCGCGACAAATATCTGTTGCCGATGGGGGCGGCGATTTGGTCGGCTGGTTTAACTGCAATGCCAGATTTTCCGCTGCGATTTTTCCTGCAATTCTGCAATAACCACGGTCTGCTCAACATCAACGACAGGCCGCAGTGGGCGGTGATCAAAGGTGGCTCGCGTGAATATGTCACAGCCATGCTGGCCAAATGTGGCAGTGACGGTATCCGGTTGAACAGTCCTGTGGCCAAGGTGCGTCGTTTTGACGAGTCGGTTGAAATTGCTTTAGCGGATGGCAGCACTGAACATTTTGATCAGGTGGTGTTTGCCTGCCACAGCGATCAGGCGCTTAAAATGTTGGCCGATGCAACACCGGCTGAGCAGCAGGTATTAGGTGGTATTGCCTATCAGGATAACGATGTGGTACTGCATACCGACATCCGGCTGTTACCCAAACGCAAAGCGGCCTGGGCGGCCTGGAATTATCTGTTAGGCGAAGATGCAGCCAAGCGCGCCACGCTGAGCTACAACATGAATATGCTGCAGGGTATTCATAGTGATACCACTTTTGTGGTGAGCTTAAATGCCAGCGATCGCATCGCGCCGGAGCAAGTGCTGCGGCGTTTTACCTATGCCCATCCCGTTTACAATCAGAGCACAATGCAATCACAGGCACGGCGTGGTGAAATCAACGGCCAGAACCGTAGTTATTTTTGTGGCGCTTATTGGTATAACGGTTTCCATGAGGACGGGGTGCGCAGCGCTGTCGATGTTGCAGCCATGCTTGGGGTGAAGTTCTGATGTCAACACATGCTATCTATCGGGGCCGGGTGGGGCATCAGCGCCTCAAACCGAAACCGCATGGGCTGCATTATGATATTCAGTATTTCTGGCTCGACTTATGTGCGCTTACTGAGTTGCCGGCGCAAATTCAGCGCGAGGCCTTTGGGGCTTTTTCCCTGCGCCGCCGCGATTATTTTAAAGGCTGCGCTGCGGTCACCGGTATTGACGATTTAGCAGAAGCCGCTCTGGCGCGTGCTGCACAGCTTGGCGCGGATGTCAGCGGTATTGATCAGGTGTTTTTGTTATCGCCGCTCGCCAACTGGGGCGTCTATTTCAGCCCGCTGACACAGTATTATTTATATCAACAGGGCCAACCGCGTTATCTTTTGGCAGAAGTCAGTAATACACCCTGGAACGAACGCCATCATTATTTGGTGCCGCTTGAAGCGGATGGCGTGACTGAATTCAGTCACGCGAAGAATTTTCATGTCTCGCCATTTAACCCTTTAGATATGCAATATCACTGGCGTATTGAAGCGCCCACGACACAATTTAACCTGTTGCTGCAAAACAGCCGGCAAGGCGAAAAAGTGTTCTCGGCCTGGTTTCGCTTGCAGCGCGAGGCGTTAAACAAAAACAGCATTCGCCAGATGCTGATCCGCCAGCCATGGCAAAACGTACAGGTTGTAATACGCATTTATTGGCAAGCGTTGCAGTTGTTAGTCAAAGGTTTGCCATTTTATTCTCATCAAAAGCCAAAGGATCAATCGGTATGACATTAGCACTCAGTCAATCAGGTGATTATGCAGAGCCAGGGCTGCTGGACCGGATTTGCCGTCGTCTGGTACAGGGATATCTCGCCGGTCTGCAACATGGCTGTATTGAACTGGTTGATCATAAAGATGAGCTGATCCTCGGCGACGCCCATGCCGATCTGCGCGTGCGGCTGGAAGTGCGCGACCCGCGCTTCTATCAGAAGCTGGTATTGGAAGGCTCGGTTGGCGCTGGTGAAGCTTACATGGACGGCTGGTGGCATACCGACCAGTTGACGGCATTAGTGCGCATTTTTGCCCGCAATATGGCGTTGTTGGATTCACTGGAAAGCGCCTGGGCGCGGTTAAGTAAGCCGGCGCTGAAGTTACTGGACTGGAAAAACCGTAATACGCTGGGCCAGTCGCGCAAAAACATCGCTGCACATTATGACTTAGGGAATGCCTTATATCGCTTGTTTCTGGACGACAGCATGATGTACTCAAGTGCGGTGTATCCGGCGCCGGATAGCACACTGGAGCAGGCGCAGCAGCACAAACTACATTTACTCTGTGAAAAGCTGCAGCTGAAGCCGGGTGATCACTTATTGGAAATTGGCACCGGCTGGGGCAGCCTGGCGATTTATGCGGCCACTCACTATGGCGTGAAAGTCACTACCACCACTATTTCCAGAGAACAATATGACTACGCGGCTGAGCGCATTGCGGCCGCAGGTCTTACCGACCAAATTACATTGTTATTTGAGGACTATCGTTTACTGAGCGGTCAATACGACAAGCTGGTATCGGTTGAAATGATAGAAGCTGTCGGCAAAGAGTATCTCGACAGCTATTTTGCCAAATGCAGTAGCCTGCTCAAAGCTAATGGTTTGATGGTGCTACAGGCCATTACCATTGCAGATCAGCGCTTCGAGCATTACAGCAAAGAAGTCGATTTTATTCAGAAGTTTATTTTCCCCGGTGGCTTTTTGCCGTCGGTCACCAAAATGGCCAGTGCGGTTTGTAACCACACGGATTTGGTGATCCGTCAGCTCAGCGACATTGGTCTCGACTATGCCCGCACGCTGGCCGACTGGTTTGAGCGCTTTGAACAGCAAAAAGAGCAGGTGCTGGCGCTTGGCTATGATCAACGTTTTATCCGTATGTGGCAGTTTTATTTATGTTACTGCGAAGGTGGATTTTTAGAGCGCGCTACCAGCACTGTACATCTGGTACTGGCAAAACCGGGATTTAAACAGCCGGTCTGACAATTTACTAAAAATCTGACATTGTGTTATAACTTTCAAAAAGTTATCAAAAGTCAGGTGACATGGAACCGCAGTTCAATCAGCAAGATGGTGGCGAAGCCGCGGTAGTTGCTGCCGGCGAACAGTCTGAGATCAGGCAACTGCGTCAGGAAGTTGCCACCCTGCGTACTCTGAACACGCTGGCGCTGGATCTGCAAAGTGTCGCCACAGATCAGGCGGTATACCAGCAGGTGGTACAGCTGGTCAGCGAAGCGCTTGGATTTGCCGATTGCAGTTTGTTTGTGCCGGATGCGACCGGATTGCTGCGGCGTGTCGCTGCTTGCGGCTTAAGGGCCTTGGATTTACCACCGCCGCTTTATCTGGATAGCGACAGTCTGATTGCAACGGCGGCCCGCCAGCAACAAATAATCTGTGTGGCGGATACCTCACAAGACACACGGTACGTTTCTGGCAATAGTCAGTTTGCCTCAGAGTTAGCTGTGCCGGTGCTGTGTGCAGGTAAACTAATGGCTGTGCTGGACTGTGAACATCCGCAGCAAGGTTTTTTCGCCGATAAAATCGCCCTATTGACTCAGGTTGCTGAGGTGCTCGCCCGCAAAATGGAGCAGCTGGCCGGGCTTGCCCATATTCAGCATTCAGTGACTCAGCTGGAATACGCCAGCCGTTTGCAGAAAGTGTTATTTAATATCGCCTCACTGCAATATGACGGAGAAGCACCGGGCCAGTTTTATCAGCAGCTGCATCAGAATGTGAACTCGCTGATTTATGCTGAGAACTTTTTTATCGCGTTGTATGACAGCGATACAGAAGTGCTGCATTTCCCTTATTTCGCCGACTCGCATGAGCACATTAGTCCGGACCAGTTTTATCCCAAAGAAATTCTCAAACATAGTCTGACCGGTTATGTGTTTCGCACCGACAAACCTTTGTTAGCGGATAAAGCCATGCTGGCAGAGCTTGACCGTGAGAATGTCGTCAAAGCCTATGGCGAGCAACCGGAATATTGGCTCGGAGTGCCGTTTAAGTCGGAAGATCGGGTACAGGGTGTAGTGGTGGTACAAAGTTATGATGTCACCCGGCATTACCAGCAAACCGATTTAGATTTATTGCTATTTGTCAGCCAGCATATTTGCAGTGCATTGGAACGGGTTTTTGTGCAGCAGCGTCTGTTGCATCAGGCTCTGCACGATGCGCTGACCAATTTACCGAACCGCGTGTTGTTTTTGGATCGGGTGCGGCAAGGCTTTAAACGCCGCCGCCGCTATCCAAACCATGTTGTTGCCGTCGCTTATCTGGATTTAGACCGCTTTAAGATGGTGAATGACACCCTGGGCCATCAGATTGGCGATGAGTTTCTGGTGGCTGTCGCTCAATTATTACGCCGTTGTCTGCGCCAGAATGACACGCTTGCGCGGCTTGGTGGTGACGAGTTTGCGATTTTACTCGATGACGTGCATACGGAATCTGATGTCGCGGAAGTGATGCAGCGCATTAGCCTGCAGCTGAGTCAGCCCATCCTGCTGAAGCAACATAAGCTGCAGACATCGGCCAGTATAGGGGTGGCACTGGCTGATCCGCACACAGTGCTGGACGACACCGACGAGTTGATCCGGCGTGCCGATATTGCCATGTACCAGGCCAAACAAGATGGCCGAGGCGTTTGCCGGTTTTTTTCTGCTGAAATGGACCAACGTGCGGTGCAGCATTATCAACTGGAAATGGAGATCCAGGCTGCGCTCAGCACGCAGCAGTTTGAGTTGCACTACCAGCCGGTGGTGAATTTGGACAATGACGACACTGTCGGTTTTGAAGCTCTTATCCGCTGGCAGCATCCAGAGCGCGGTTTTATCCCGCCCAATGATTTTATCCCACTGGCAGAAGAACTTGGGTTGCTGGGTGATATCGACCGTTATGTCGTGCGCCAGGCGGTCAGCCAAATTAATTTGTGGTGGCAGAACTACGCCACGCCGTTTTATATCAGCGTCAATATTTCCGGGCGCAGCTTTTCGCAGGCTGATTTCGCAGATGTCGTGTTGCAACAACTGGCCGACGCACAGGTTCCGGCCCGTTATCTGGCGATTGAAATAACCGAGCGGGCGCTGATTGATAAAATTGATCAGGCCAAAACTACTATTGCTCAGCTCAGATCGGCGGGCATTCGGGTGTTTCTGGATGATTTCGGCACTGGTTATTCCAGCCTGAGTTATCTGCATGAATTTCAGCTCGATGTACTGAAAATCGACCGTAGTTTTATCGCCGGGATCCGGCCGCGTATTCAGGAAAATGCCGTGGTCAATACCATCATCACCTTAGCGAAGACGCTGAAATTACAAGTAATTGCCGAAGGTATTGAAAATAGCCTGCAACGGAAGATTTTGTCTGAGCTGGGTTGTGAGTCGGGACAGGGTTATTGGTTTGCTGCAGCTTTACCGCCGCGTCAGGCGGTGGAGTGGCTGAGATAAGCCCGGCCTTGAGGGATTTAAGGCCGGGTGAAGTGGCTGTTACTTCAGCTCGATCTTGCTGTCGCTGATATTGATTTTGCCTTCCTTAAACAAAGCGCCAATCGCCTGTTTATAGACTTTTTTGCTGACGCCAAACAGCGCGTAAATAGCTTCCGGTGAGCTTTTATCCGATAACATCAACACGCCGTCATTTTCATTGAGTTTTTGCAGGATCTGGCCGGTTAAATCCAGGGTTTTGCCATAACCCGGTTTATCCAGCAACAGGTCAATTTTGCCGTCGCTGCGCAGTTTATTGACATAAGCTTTGCATTGGTAACCGCGGCGCAATTGCTTAAAGACCTGATCTTTATATAAAAGCCCCCAGTGTTCGTTATTTACCACCACTTTAAAACCTAAATCGGTTGGTTCAGCGACGACAATGGACACTTCATCACCAGCTTTGAGTTGTGGTGTGGTTTTACCAATAAATTTATCCAGCTTGCTGGACGCCACGATGCGGTTACTTTTATCAACAAAACAGTACACCAGGTAGCTATAATCCTGCTGCATCGGCACCGCCTGTTCGGCAAATGGCACCAGCAAATCTTTTTTCAGCCCCCAGTTTAAAAAAGCGCCGACTTTGGTGACGGCGACGACACGCATCTGTGCCACTTCACCGACTTTGATCAGCGGGCGTTCGGTGGTTGCGATCAGCTGATCTTCAGAATCCAGATACAAAAAGACGTCAATGCTGCTGCCGATATCGGCAGTTGCCGGCACATAGCGTTTTGGTAACAGAATATCGCCCCATTCTTTGCCATCGAGATAGACACCAAAATCCACCCGTCTTTTCAGCACCAGCCGATTGGTTTTTCCGAGAAACATTATGACTCCAGTTGAAACAGGGGAGGATTGCTCTGCTGCAGCAGGCGCGGATTCAGTACGACCGAGTGATTTGAATCGGCAAACCACAGCTGGCCTTCCTGAATGGTACATTGTAGCTGCATGGTGCGTTGGCACAACTCAGCCAGAGCTTGTGACTCGGCGGCATCAATAGCAACCACGGTCAGATTAGATAATTCACGGGCAGTTTTTTGCGCGTCTTTCCACCATTTATCGACGACAGTGCCGCCATAAGCCAGCACCATGCCTTGCTGCGCGCGGTGCGCGGCGCGGCGTAGCAGTTTGTCATCCGGCAAGCCCAGTTCAATCCAGAGTTCGATATTGCCGCCATAATCGTGTTGCCACAGGTCCGGTTCTGCGTCTTCCGAAATGCCTTTGCCGAAGATCAGGCGTTCGTGCGCGCACAGGGTAAATGCCACCAGACGCAGCATCATGCGTTCAATCGTTTCAGAAGGATGCTGTGCCAGCGTCAGACTGTGCGTCTGATAATAGTGCCGGGTCATATCGGCAATGGCCAGTTCAGCTTTATAAATGGTGGCTTTGAGCGCCATGGGAGATACCAGAGAAAAAACGGGGCGCCAGTGTAACGGTTTTTGCCGTTGAATGCGACTGTCACCCTGCGCTGCTGTCTTGTACTCAGGCCAGCAGTTGACTGGCTTGCTGGCGATGTTGCAACCGTTGCCAGACTTTTTCGTGAATGATGTAACCGACAGTATTCACTGCCGGTTCGACCATGGCAACCAGACCGCCGACCAGTAAATCACCGGTCAGCAGGTAAGCCACAGTAAAGGCGATACTAAAATGCATAGTGGTAAAGCTTAAGGTTTTTAACATGATGGTTTCCTTCAATCTGGTGCTGTCGCGCATAGAACCAGCTTAAAGGTGTTTATTCATCAGTTAAAACAAATAAAAATGCGAAGGATGTTCGATAAAAGAGATGAGAAACGACGGCGCCTAACGCGCCGTCGCCGCAATCGCCAGCCGGTTTAATGCATCGGTCAACAAGGGTAAATCAGGTTTCTGTTCCAGCGGCACAAAAGTACCGGCGGACCAGACGCTGTATTGGCCGTCCGCCTGTACCAGTAGCATTTTGTCTTTGCGAAAGGCGTAAATTTCATTGCCAATCACGTTCAGCCGGGCGTTTTGACTGGATGCTAACCAGTTTTCACCGACCCAGGCTTGCTGGTTGTAACAGCCGGCATAGCCTAATAAAGTAGGCATTAAATCCAGATGCTGACTGACCTGGTTGTAACGTTGTTGTCTGAGTGCCGGCCAGTGAAAAAAGATCTGCGCCGGGCCCAGTGCAAAACGTTCACCTTTACCTGCCAATTCAATCACCAGCAGTTGCTGGTCGGCTGACCGTTGTTTCAGTACTGCCGTCAGCAGGCTTTGGTCCTGTTGCAGGTGAATGCGCACTGCAGCTTGAGCTGGTTTTTGTGTCGCAAGCCAGGGCAGTTGTTGTTGCCAGTGACTGTCGGCGTCAATTTGCAGGTAACCGGCAGGCAACTGTTTAAACCAATCCGGTGCTTGTGTCAGTGGCATTTGCGCCAGCTGTGCGTGCAATAAATTTGTCAGCGCCAGTGAGGTATCACGCGGTGCCAGATGTTGTGGCAGCGTTTTGAAATTCTGTAATTGCAATAACTGCAGCTGTTCAGCACTGAGCTGTTCGACCAGCCAGACGTCCAGCGGCGCAGCTTGCGGTGCTGCACTGCAGGATAAATGCACGTGCTGTGGAATCGTTGTCGCCTGTTGCAGCCAACTAAGTTGTTGGGCATCAGTGCTTGGCGTGCTGATAATCTGATAGCGGTTCAGTACAGTGCGCGCCGTTGCCGGGTAGCTAAGCGGCAAGGTGTTGTCCTGGCGGGTGATGCTGCTCACTTCCGTCGCGTCTGCCCAGATATGCAGCAGATGGCTGCTGATAAAACTACCTAACAATACAAATAGTGCGGGCGCACCGATACCGGACCTTTTCAGCCGTTCGATTTTTTTCCAGCAAAAATTGCTGCACAGCAGCTCAATCGCCAGCAACAGCAAACCGACCGATGCTGTGATTAGAATAAAATTGCGTAAATTAGTGACGACCTGCTGGCGTAATAAATCGACAGTTTGCTCCCACGACGCACTGCCGGCGTGATATCCGAGGCTGTGATAAACATAAGCATCAAAAATCAGTACGACCAGGCCACAGCTGGCCAGCAAGGCGGCCACACCGCGCACATGACGCTGCGATGGAAAAATCAGGCTGACCGGGAAAATGGTCACAATAAAAAACAATAAGCAGATAAAAGCGGTGTGACCCAGCCAGTTCAGCACCAGATAAATCCAGCCGGCGGCATCGGGCGGCAAAGGATCTGCGAGGAAAAAACTCAAGGTAACAGGTAAAGCGAGCAGCACATTAAAAAAAGTAAACCAATGGCCCCAGCGCAGCAGCCGGTTGACTTTATTGACAAGCGACAGGTCTTGCTCGAGAACCATAACTCAGTGCGACTTCGCCGAAATGGAATCAACCAGCACCTGGGCGAAGGATTTGGCCACATCTTTTTGCTGCGCCGCTGGCACATGCGTTTGGATAATATGGCTGATGGTATTGCCAAGGCACATCAGGCTCAGTTCGGTATTGGCGTCCTGCTCACGCAGCGTGTCGAGCAGCTGGTTCATGATAGTTTCAATCTGGGCGGTGCTGTACTTGGACTGGATCGGCATGAATTACTCTGAAATGAAGGCTGTAAAACAGGTAGAATGGTAACAGAATTCGGTTAAACAGGAAAATTTATGTCTGTTGATGTTCATGCGCTGGCGATTAATTTTATCGAAGCCAACGAGTCTGCGCAGTTAACCGCGCATTTCCGTCAGGACCTGCTTAGTATCACACCGCATGTCGCTTTATTACTGGAGCAATTGCATCTGGCTTACAACGGCAAACCGGCCAAAGGTTATGCCAGTTTCCACAGCGACAAAGTGGAGCAAATGCTGGAACCAATGGGGCAATGGCAACACGGCGAAAAATCATTTTTAAGCCTGGCTGAGCACGCCACAGCGGCTCTGGTGGTGGAACTGACTAAACACCAAATCCCGGAAACCGGTTATCTGATGTTGTGTCATTACCGTTATCTGGCCAACGAATATCTTTTTGTCGCTTTGCTGGGCAGTAAAGAACATTTCAGCCTGACGTCGGACTTGCAGCTCGCCAGCAGTAAACATCTGGATATTGCCCGGATGCAGCTGGCGGCGCGGATTGATTTGACAGAACTGGCCAGTGCGCCGGAGCAGGGCAAATATATCTCTTTTATCCGTGGCCGTGCCGGTCGCAAAGTGGCGGATTTTTTCCTCGACTTTTTAGGCGCCGCCGAAGGAGTGGACCCTAAAGCCAGCAGTAAAGTGGTGTTGGCGTCGGTTGAAGAGTATTTAAGTGCATCCGATTATGACGCCGGCGAAAAAAATGACGTGCGTAAGCAGGTATACCAATACTGTGAAGAGCGGGCCAAGCAAGGCCAGGACGTGCGGCTCGATGAATTATCCGCCACCGTCGACAGCTCGGATGACAATGCTTTTATCCGTTATTGTCAGGAACAGGATATCGCTGTGGCCGAAGAATTTCCGGTCGACGTCAAGGAGCTGAAAACGCTGGTGAAATTCTCCGGTGCCGGTGCCGGTCTTAGCCTGAGTTTTGAGCAAAAACTGCTCGGGGAGCGGGTGCAATATGATGCCGAGCGCGATGTGCTGATCATCAAAGGCACACCGCCGAATCTACGTGACCAGTTGCAGAAATTTATCCGCGGATATTCCAGTTTCGACAGAAAAGGCGAATAAGCGGCACTGAAGCATTTGTTAAAGCGGTGCTGATTAATCGGCGCCGCCATCGCTATCGCCAGACGCATCGGAAGTAGATTTGCTGGCGGGCGTATCGACCTGATTTTTTTCACTGGCTGTGACCATAACCGGACTGGTTTGTACTGCGGCGGCCGTTTGTGCCGTCTGTACCGGGCGACTGACCGTGGTTTTGCGTTTGAGCTGTTGTTTACTGTTGCGTTTGAGCAGCCATAAATTACCTATCAGCAGCGCTATCACCAGCACTACCATCCCCCATAAATCAGTCATCATTTTCTCCATCGATATTACAGATATAACGTTGATACAGCTCGGGCAGCATGGCGGCAATCTCGTCAGGCTCCGCGAGTTCACTTTGTAAAATGGCAGCTTGCAGCACCGGCAGACTGAGTTGTTGCAGATACAGGCTGGCGAGCGGCCGGTAACTTAAATGCCAGGGCTCAACAGCCACACCGCCACGAAAACTGCGATAAGGCCGGAAAAAACCAAAGCGGCCGGCATGCTGACTTAACCAGACTGAAAGTCGGGCAAAAGGCCCGTCTGGTGCATATTCGGCTGTGCTTAGCTGCAACACATAATCGGCCGGCACCGCGGCTTGATCCCATACATCAAGATCCGTGCCCCAGTGATGGCGGCTGGCTCCCGGCAAAGCGGAATACAGCATAATGGCGTGTAATTTGGCTGCCAGTGACATTCCAGCCAGCGTTACCGCTTGTTGTGCTGCGTCGTACACCGGGCGCTCTCCATTAAGTTTCGCCTTGAAAATCGCTTGCTGGCGCGAAAAGTCGCGCCAGCCGGATGCGATGCGAAGCGTGATGCCGTCGGCAGCCGCAGCCTGTTGCATGGCCTGATAGGCCGCAGCCACTGCGGGCTGCAAAAAGCGGCCTGGTTCAGCTTCTACCAATTCCGGCGCATCAAGACCGGTCAGTTGGCGGGTTGTCAGGTCAACAGGTGCCACAAAATGGCCTCATACATGTCAGTGAGCAGCTCTAAATCGGCGACCCGCACATGTTCGTTAATTTTATGAATAGTGCCGTTACAGGGGCCAAGTTCCACCACCTGAGCACCGGTTGGCGCAATAAAACGTCCGTCTGAGGTACCGCCAGTGGTTTCCAACGACGTTTCAAAGCCTTGCACCTGACGCACTGCTTTCACGGCAGCCTCGACCAGTGGGCCGCGGTCAGTCAGAAACGGCAGACCGTTCAGCACCCATTCGATGTCGTATTGCAGCTGATGCTGATCCAATAACGCCAGTACCCGTTGCTGCAGCTGTTCAGCAGTCACTTCAGTGCTGTAGCGGAAGTTAAAGGTTAGGCTAAGCTCGCCCGGTACGACGTTGGTGGCACCGGTTCCGGCATGAATATTGGAAATCTGAAAACTGGTGGCCGGGAAAAATGCATTGCCATGGTCCCAGACTTCAGTACTGAGTGCGGCGAGTGCCGGTGCTGCTTTGTGAATAGGGTTGTCAACCAGATGCGGGTAGGCCACGTGGCCCTGCACGCCTTTAATTTTCAGATAACCGGTCAGACTGCCGCGCCGGCCATTTTTAATCACATCGCCGACTTGCTGAGTACTGGATGGCTCACCGACCAGGCACCAGCTGATTTTTTCCTGCCGCGCTTCCAGTGTTTCGATGACTCTTTTGGTGCCATTGATAAATGGGCCTTCTTCATCGCTGGTGATTAAAAACGCGATATCACCGGTAAGCAGCGGATTTTTCGCTAAAAAGCGTTCAGTCGCAACGATCATCGCCGCCAGGCTGCCTTTCATGTCCGCAGTACCACGGCCGTATAACAAACCGTCGCGGATCTGTGGTTCAAATGGCGGGCTATGCCATTGCTCGAGCGGGCCCGTCGGCACCACATCGGTATGACCGGCAAAACAAAACAACGGTTTGCCCTGGCCACGCCGTGCCCATAAATTCAGGGTATCCTCAAAAAACATCGATTCGATGTCAAAGCCAAGCGCGGCAAGGCGGTCAGCCATTAATTGCTGGCAGCCCTCGTCCAGTGGTGTGACGGACGGGCGACGGATCAGTGCTTCGGTCAGTGCCAGTACGGCAGATTTTTCAGGCGTTACAGATTGTTCAGACATAAAAGGCTCAGAGACAAAATTGCTGATAAAGGCCGGCGTCAAAGCCAAGCAGAAATTGATCGCCACGTTGCAGTAAAGGGCGTTTGATCACAGCCGGATGCTGTTGCATCAGCGTTAATGCGGCTTCGGCGTCGACAATATTTTTTTCGCTATCTGGCAAAGCACGCCAGGTAGTGCCACGTTGATTGATGAGCTTTTCATAGCCGAGAACCGCCATCGCCTGGCGCAGCACGTCAACCGGCACGCCGTCCACCCGGTAATCATGAAACTTCACTTTAACCGGCATTTGCTCCAGCAAACTGCGGGCCTTTTTCATCGTGTCACAATTTTTGATGCCGTAGATCACACAAGATGTCACGCAAACTTACTCCTGTCAGAACGGGGTTTAGTTGGCTACTGCCGGGGCAAACTCCAGCCAGAACAATGGGTCAACCCCGGCGGCTACATAACCGCTTTTACTATGAATACGTTGAATTTTTGCATGGTCAGACAGTGCCAGAATACAATACAGTGGCTGACACCATCGTGTCAGACGGGCGGCGTCAAACTGCAATAACGGCTGACCTGCGCTGACTTTGCTGCGCGTTGCAACCAGCCAGTGAAAACCCAGCGTGTGCTGTGCGGTTTGCTGCGGAAAAGCAATTTCCAGTTTCAGTCCATTTGGATGATGCAACAGGATGCGATGGCCGCCGCGATCAGCACTGGTGACTATGCCGCTAAAAGGCGCTACCAGCTGGTGGCCCTGCAACTGCACCTGCACCGCATCCGGCATTAATCCGGACTGGTAAACCGGTCCGGCCAGTTCATCTGGTGTATTCACCAAGCCGCTGACAGGGCTGCGGATCTCTATGCCGCGTCCGGGATGCTGGTCTGTGTGCATGGTCAGTTTACTGAATGCCGAAGTCATATCTGCGATTTCCTGCGTGGTCGCTTGTGCTGATAGTAACAAACTCCTCGTCTGCTCTGCAGCGCTTCAGTGAAAAAAGCTTTGAAAAAAAGTTGGAGAGGAAAAGTGGCAAAAACGCAGGTTAGGATAAAATTTATTGCACAAGCTGGTGTTTTTAATAGTTATGTTTAGGATGAAAACGCTGCGATCCGTTTGTTTTATGTCTTAAGGTTGTCCACAGATTCTGTGGATAACTTTGTGGGTTGTTCTGTGTATCTGTTTTATCTGCATGAAAGTATTGAATTAATTCAAATGGCACAAATTTTGTTACGTTGTGACACTTCAATGAATCCTATCAAAGCTCCGAAAATCTATGTTTGCTGGCTCTGGCGGCACATATGCAGTATTTTCTTTCAACTGTAAAATGTGGCAGCCGGCAGTCAGGTTTTTTTGTTGCCGCACAGACCCGCGCACCGGCACTTTATGCTAGTGTTGCCATAGATAGCTTGTTCGGAGTTCAGTCATGCGTACAGATGTCGGCCATACCCTGCAGTTGGGCGTTGTCTATAGTCAGACTTGGCCAAGGTTACAGGAACTCAATCTGATGTTTCCGGAGAACCGGGTGATCCGTCTGACGCTGCTATTAAAAATGTGGATGCCGCCGTTGGCAGTACTGTCTGTCTGTGTGCAGTTGCAGTACTTTGGCAGCAGTTATTTGTGGTCGGCCTTAGCCTGTGGGCTGTTTATGCTGGCGCTGCCGTTGCAGGGTTATTTCTGGTTGGGGGTGCGTTCGCAAAGCCAGTTGCCGCCGGCGATTAGTCATTGGTATCAGGATATCCGGGCTCAGATGCAGCAAGCCGGTGTGCAAGTCCCTCAGGCTGCAACCGGTAAACCCTGTTACAGCGACCTCGCTAATGTGTTGCAGTCAGCACTTCGGCAGCTGGATAAGGCGTTTTTCCATCATTGGTTTTGAAACCAGGCAAATTGCACGGTTGTCATGTCTGGCGATACGCCGCAACCCAATGTGGTTTGTACACCAACAACAACGTCAGAGCCATGCCATTTAATAGTGCTTCCGGCATGGCCAACAGTGGCATCACCAGCAGGAAGTCGCTGATCTGACTGCTTTCCCCAACAGCCAGCACGCCAAAAAAGCCTAGCGCCAGCAAGGCAACAAAGGTCAGGGCACTCAATAAACCATTCAGAAATCCGCTGACAAAAATGGCTACAAACATATGTTGTGGCAACTTATGGCTGGCGAGCAGGTAACAGCCATAACTTTGTAACGCAACCAGCGTCAGCGCGGTCCACTGCAACAGGATGGCGTTGAGTTCTGCCACAGGCTGGTGCAGCAGCAATGCAGCCAGTTGCGGTAACAACAGCGCCATTGGGATCACCAATATCGTCAGCCGCAGACCCAGTAACAGCGCGACTGTGGTGATGCCGAGAAAATGTACTGGCGGTAAATCCGGCAGTTGTGCTTTGAGTTGCCACAGCACACAAAGCGCCAGCAGAGCGCCGACGCACAGTGCCTGTAATAGCGGCTGACGCAACAAGTGCCAGACTTTGCGGTCCAGCACCAGGTAGTACACCAGCATTAACAGCGCGCAAAACCACCACATGGGATCAGGCCAGTTTGAATTCCGACCAGACCGGCGCGTGATCTGAAGGCCGCTCCATGGCGCGGATGTCATAATCGACATCACTTGCAGCACATAAAGCCGCCAGCGGCGCGGTTGCCATTACTACATCAATGCGCAGGCCACGGTTATCATCAAAACCTTTTGAGCGGTAATCAAACCAGCTGTAGCGTTCAGTCCGATCCGGGTAGAGCTGGCGGAAGGTATCAATCAGGCCCCAGTCTTTGATGGTTTGCAGCATGTCGCGCTCTTCCGGTAAAAATGAACATTTGCCATCTTTTAACCAGCGTTTGCGGTTGGGTTCGCCAATGCCGATGTCCAGATCGAGCGGAGAAATATTGATATCACCAATCACGGCGATGTAGTCGTCCGGCGTATGGTGCTGCTGCAAATAGTTCAGCAGGTCGGCGTAAAAGCGTTGTTTCGCCGGGAACTTGACCGGATGGTCACGGCTTTCACCTTGTGGAAAATAGCCGTTTAGTAAAGTGAATTTTTTGCCGTTGGCCAAAGTCCACTGGCCGATTAACATGCGGCGCTGTGCGTCTTCGGCATCGCCGGGAAAACCATATAACATCTGGTCGGCCGGGGTTTTACTTAAAATCGCCACGCCGTAATGGCCTTTTTGACCAAAATGATAAGTGTGATAACCAAGCGGTTGCACTTCGTCATGTGGAAATTCATCATCGTGGACTTTAATTTCCTGCAGGCCGATAAAGTCCGGCTGATGCTGCGCGACCAAAGCTTGCAGTTGATGAGGTCTTGCACGCAGGCCATTGATATTAAATGAAATGATTTTCATAGCTAAAGCCGTATCCTTGAAAATGCCGCAATTGCATAAGATGGCCATCATAGCATCGACCAGCGGCGACTGTCTAAAGCGGACTTGCAGCCGGCGGCTGGCCTTGGGTATGCTGCGCCGGCTTTTTTTAGTTAACCGGAGCAGGCAGTGAACGAAGTCTGTCAGTTCAGCAGTATTCCATATCAGTTAAAACGCTCTAGCCGCCGGCGCACACTGGCGTTGCAGGTCGGACAAAAAGGTCTGACTGTGCTGGCGCCTTTATATCTGGAAAAAAACCAGATTGACGCATTTATCGCTAAAAAAGCGTCCTGGATAGAGCAGCATTTACAGCAGCAACAACAAAGACCACAGCAAGGTTATCCGGTCAGTGGTGAACAACTGATACTGCGGGAACAAGTGCTCAGATTAAGGGTGGTTGAGGATGCGGTATCAGCAGTAACGCTGGAAGGCCCGACGCTTTGGGTGCAGTTATCGCGGCGGATCAAAACAGAAAATCGGCAAAAACATTTGCTGGGCTTGCTGGAAGACTGGTACCAACGGGAAGCGCAGCGTTACTTCAATCAGCGGCTGAGTTTTTGGAGCCAGCGGATGGACTTATCCTGGCGGCAACTTTTAATCAAAGGCTGGCAAACGAAATGGGGTAGTTGTCACAGTGACGGCACTATTTGTCTGAACTGGCGTTTGTTACTGGCGCCGGATTGGGTCAGTGATTATGTCATCGTGCATGAGTTGGCACATTTGCGGCAGATGAATCATTCACCGGCATTCTGGACTTTGGTTGCTGAGTTCTATCCGCGCTGGCAAGAGGCCAAACTTTATCTGAAACAGCATCAACAGCAAATGACGCTGTCGATAGACTGAGTGGACGCTGCGAAGTTGCTGTTGTTGTATGCCACTTTGCAACGGCCACGCTTTCTGTTTTAATCCGCCGGCATCAGAGCCCGCATCTTAGCCGGTATTAAACTTAGAAGAGTGCTCAAACGCACCAGCAACAGGAATCAATAACATGACCAGTCCCCTGCGATTACACCAATTACTGCGTTTACTGGATTTAACCCGCCTGACCGAACAGGACACGCCGGCAGATATGGCGCAGTGGCTACAACAAACCGCCCGCCCAGACGCGATGCCGGCGGCTTTTTGTGTCTATCCGCAATTTATTCAGCAAACGCTGCATCATCTGGCACAGCAGCAGATGCTGGTTCCTGTCGCAACAGTGGTGAATTTCCCCTCTGGTGATTTGGCCGTGGATACTGTAGTGCAGGAAATTGAAACTGCGCTGTCTGCGGGTGCCGGCGAAATCGATGCAGTGCTTCCTTACAAAGCACTGCTAGCCGGCGATTATGGCCGGGTGAAGCATTTTATGTATGACGTCCGGCAAGCCTGTGGCGGTACGCCGTTAAAAATTATTATCGAGTCTGGCGAGTTATTAACCGCACAACAAATTTGCAAGGCAACTGAGCTTGCCATTGAAGGCGGTGCAGACTTTGTTAAAACTTCAACGGGTAAAGTACCAGTGGGCGTGACCCTTGAAGCTGCCCGCATCATGCTGACAGCCATTGCCGGTGCCGGCCGGCCTGTTGGCTTTAAAGCCTCCGGTGGCGTCAGGACTGTCGCCCAGGCGCTGGAACTGATGCAGCTGTATGAAGACATCACCGGCGAGTTGGCCAATCCGGCGGGGATGCGGATTGGTGCCAGTGCGTTATTAATTGAATTACTGCCACTATTGCAGCAAGCCTGATACCCATAATGCTGGCGGAGGCTTGGAAGGCCTCTGCTGCACAAACACTTTTTCAGCACTACAGATCAGCGAAACCGGTTTAAGTGAGCCTGATGCGGCACCATTTCTCGTAAAAATGTTGAGTCAGAGGTGCTGATAACGTGGCTGCAAATAGAAGGTTATTGCCAACGTGATAAAATATTGAATTTAGATTTAACTAGTCTGATACCGCAAGGGCGTCGAAGGAAAGGCGAAGATGGTGGAGGGGGAAGGATTCGAACCTTCGAAGGCAGTGCCGGCAGATTTACAGTCTGATCCCTTTGGCCACTCGGGAACCCCTCCACGTGGCGGGCATATTATCAAAAAAAGTGCTGTTGTAAAGCAAATATCTCAAGTTCGCTGACTGACTGCCGATAATCTCAGCAATTCTGTGTCTGGACTCCTCACCAGTAAGCGACTGACATGCTGATCAATGAATGGCAATTGGGTAATGAACTGAACCGGTCTGTGCAGCAGCATTTGCATGCTGATTTCCGTTTATGGTTAGCATTTTTATCACCGGCGATTGAAGAACAAGCCGGATTTTGTCTGGCCGACCCACAAGCCACTCCTCAAACGACCGATCTGCGTCAGCAACTGCAACTCGTGCCACAGCGTGGCTATGGCTTGCAACCCGATGAACTGCCGGTATTACAGCGACATACTGAGCTGATGCAACAAGGCGGCTTTGCCGCGATGCGGCTTGGTATGCTGCTGCAACCGCCGCCGGTGGTGGTACGGCACGATGCGAAAAAACTCAGTGCAGATTTAACAGGCAATTTATCTCTGCATTGTCAGCGCCATCTGGCCAAACAGCAGGTGCCAGAGCAGAGCACTGATGCCACCTTACTTTATGACGTCCTCGAACAATTACATGCGCCGGCGGCCGCCTGAACAAGGTTTATGGATTGGCTAGCGGCAGTCGTTTTATTGCCGGGTCTGCGTCATGAAGCCGATGCTGTGCCTGTGCTTGCCTTTGTTTTCCGATCAGCGCGGGGGCGAGGCTGGTGCCGGTTGATGGTTCAACCAGTGCGGGCGGCAGGCTTTAAACTTTTTACCACTGCCGCACGGACACAGATCATTGCGACCGATTTTCAGCACCGGGTGCGGTAACAACACACCATCGACGTAACGCCAGTGTCCATCTATCCGGACAAAACGCGAATGTTCTTCCAGCAGATGCAATTTATCCGCGATGAGGAACCATACCTTAAAATGTACGTAACTCAGTGCCGGTTGTGCTGCTAACAAGTCATTTACTGCTGATAAATTTACCGCCGGTGGGAAAACCGGGAACTGGCCAGGATCTATAGCTGGCGAGTCGCCAAATGCCAGGACCTGCAGTGCCAGAAAGTGTGCATCACCCGCAAAGGCAGCAATTTCGGCAATGGCGTCTGCCGATTGCACAGCCGGGTAATACGTTTCTGCAATATAGGGCACCAATTGCAATACATAAGCACTGAACCTGGAGCGCATCAATTGCTCTGCAGTCTTTGCCGGACCAAGCCCGGAGTGACAGGGCTGACAGCAATCCTGATAACGTTTTGGTTGCCCGCAGAAACAATTCATTTAATCATCCGACCCATCAGCGAAAGAACGCGATTGTATCGAATGCTTCCCGGCAAAGGTACTGTTACCTCCGCGAGGGCTGTGTCGCCAGTTGTCGCCAGCGGCGGCGGTGCTTGTTACAGGCGTCCGATCTTATAAACAGGTTTAGTGGGTCTTCGCTTCGCGGGTATTGTGATTAATCAGCTGTGTCTGATATTTGTTAGCCAGATACTGATAATCGACCAGTTCTGCACAGTCGGCTGGCAAAAAACTCACCACGGCGCTGCAGGTAGAGCAGGTCAGCGCATCCCGCATCAAATTGTCGTAACGGTGAACTTGTTTGTGACTGATGAGCAGCAGGCGCTGACAATCAATCTGACACTGCTCAAGCAGTTGTTTACTCAGGTGCAGTTGCGGTGCCAGCACCAGTATCCAGCCTTGTTGCTGCCCACCGGCGGAGGTCAAGGCAGCCAAAGTCTGGCAAACCGCCGCTAGGTGTGCCTCACCGACTTCGCGGAAATAGCTTGATTGCTGTAATTTCAGCTGCGGTTGCAGAGGACGGACGGCTGATGATGTCAAAGCATATTGGCGCATAAAAACCTCGAATACTGG
>Ga0247724_1000100_pt1 | contig 23257 bp, 20 predicted proteins | sample OKSTACKMC2E_FD_182776 | JGI IMG/M metagenome (GOLD analysis project Ga0247724, IMG submission 182776) | Subsurface sediment microbial communities from gas well in Oklahoma, United States - OK STACK MC-2-E | ecosystem: Environmental > Terrestrial > Deep subsurface > Rock core/Sediment | place... | reverse complement strand
CCCAGCCTGATGACGCTGACCCAGGCCGGAGGACGGCTTGAGCCGGCACTGGCAAAGCAATTTGCCGAACAGGCAGCTGCGCTGGGACGCCGTTTTTTCGTGATGTATGGTCAGACCGAAGCGGCGCCGCGCATCGCCTGGTTGGCTCACGATGAAGTGATTGTTGCTCCGGATGCGATCGGCCGTGCCGTACCGGGCGGGTGCCTCTCTCTTCGTCATGAGTCCGGCTTTCCCGACGGGGAGGGAGAGCTGGTTTACCAAGGGCCAAATGTGATGTTGGGCTATGCGGAGCGCCCTGAAGATCTGGCTCGGGGGCGTGATATGGATGCGCTCTTTACCGGCGATCTGGCTCGTTGTGATGAGTCGGGCCGATTCTATCTGACCGGACGACTCAACCGTTTCCTGAAGCTGTTTGGCAAACGGGTGAGCTTGGCTGAAGTGGAAACCTGGTTGCAGGGGAGGGGCTATTCCTGCGCTGCGACCGGCCGTGATGATTGCCTGCTGGTGGCCATCGAGGCAGACGCGTGCCCCAGTGACGCACTGCAGCTGGAGCTGGCCCGCTGGCTGATGGTGCCGCCATCAAGCGTTCGCATTTATCGGCATCATTTGCCACGACGCAGCAATATGAAGATCGATTATCCGGCCCTGTTAACACAATTGGAGCAGCTATGAACAGGCTGTTTGATGCGCCGGTTTTCGGGCTGTCTCAACATGAAAAAAGTGGGTTGCTCCTTGCTCGCCTGAATGAATTGACGCAGCGCCATGCGCAGGGGTGTCCAGCTTTTGCCAATATTCTGTCGGCGTTTGGCTGGGGTCAGGCCTCGACCTATCAAGAGCTTCCTTATCTGGCCGCCCGCCTGTTCAAATTGGCCCAATGGCAGAGCGTGCCGCAAGAAGAGGTATTCAAGGTGCTCACCTCCTCTGGCACTACCGGAACGCCGTCACGGATCGTGCTGGATCGGGATACAGCCGCGTTGCAGAGCAAGGTGCTGGTGAAGATCCTGCAAGAGTTCGTCGGCAAGCAGCGGCTGCCCATGCTGCTGGTGGAGCAACCCGCCCTGATTCAAAACCGCAGCGGTTTTTCAGCCCGCGGCGCCGGTGCGCTGGGGCTCTCCTTCCTTGGCCGAGACCATACCTATGCCCTCGACGAGCAGATGCGGCCCAACTGGCCTGTCATCGAGGCGTTTTGTGACAAATATGCGGGCCAGCCGGTCCTGTTGTTCGGCTTTACCTTCATGGTTTGGCAATGTCTGCTGGAACCGCTGCGTGAGCGAGGTCTGCAACTGCCGTTGACGCAGGGCACGCTTTTTCACAGCGGTGGCTGGAAGAAGCTGCAACACCTCGCGGTGGATAATCCTGCCTTCAAGCAGCGCTGCCATGAACAGCTGGGGCTGAGTCGGGTGTACAACTTCTATGGCATGGTGGAGCAGGTGGGGTCGGTATTTGTTGAGTGCGAGCAGGGCCATCTTCATGCTCCCCTCTTTGCCGATCTGCTGGTGCGGGATCCGCTGACCCATCGACCGCTCGGGATTGGCAAGCCAGGCTTGTTGCAGGTGATCTCTGCCATTCCCCAAAGTTATCCAGGCCACAGTTTGCTCAGCGAGGATCTCGGTGTGCTGCTGGGTGAGGATGATTGCCCCTGCGGACGTCTCGGCCGTTATTTTCATGTATCAGGGCGTCAGCAAGGCGCCGAGGTGAGGGGATGCAGCGACACTTTCCAGTGATCCGGTCAGATGCAGAAGATGCCATATGGCAAGCGGGGCCCGAGGTCGCTTTCGTGGCTCCCGTCATTGGCTGGCAAGGTTTTGTTACTCGCCCGCAGCCAAGCTTTGCGCCCGTCATAGGTGACTTTGTGGCTGCGCTCTCTGCACGTCTGCAGCAGGAGGGACGAGAGAACCCGGATCTGGCCGCCTTTGGTTTTTGGTTGCGGCCTCGCCAGATTGAGGTACAGCGCAAACGCATGGCAGGACGCGCTCCGCTGGGGATGGTTTTTCATCTGGTCCCCTCCAACGTGCCGACCGTCGCGTTCTACTCCTGGATCATGGCGCTACTGATGGGCAATGGTTCCGTGGTTCGCCTCTCATCGCGCATCGACCCGGTGCAAGAGGCCATGCTGACCATCCTGAACGAGCTTTTCTCTCTGCCCGAGTGGCAAGAGATTGCCTCGCGTACCCGTTTTATCCGGTATGACCATGACGAACGGGTCACCGCCTGGCTGTCGGCCCGGTGCCGCCTTCGCATCATTTGGGGCGGTGATGAAACCATCGGTCGGGTACGGGCTATTCCGCTTTCACCCCGCGCTCAGGAAATCGTGTTTCCGGATCGCCGCTCCATGGCGATGTTGGATAGCCAATGGCTCGCCAACCTGGATGCTGCCGCATGGCGGCAATTGGTTGCGGCTTTGCAACAAGACTTTACTCGCTTCAATCAGCAAGCCTGCGCCTCGCCCACCACGATTTGCTGGTTGGGCACTCCCGATAGTGTGTTGCGACGTCGTTTGCTCGAAGCAGTCTTTGCCCCCTTTGCAGACAGCCCTGCCCTGATGATGGAACGCCTCATCAATTGTCAACAAAATGCCGCTCTCGATGGTCAGATGCAGCAGGAGACCTTTGCTGGCGTCACCTTATTGACTCCCACCGCCTCTTTGCGGCTTGAACACATCGGAGGAGGTACAGTTGCAGAATTCGTTGCCGATACTCTTGATGAGTTGCTGTTACAACCTTGGGATATGCAGACCTGTGTCTGGGTTGGGCCAGATAAAATGCGGCTTGAGTATGCGCTACAGCTGTCGCCTTGCTGCCGTATCGATAGGGTGGCAAGTCCGGGACAGGCGCTGGCATTCGAATGGCTCTGGGACGGCATCGACATGCTGGTGGCCTGCAGCCGTCAGCTTACTCGCATTGAATAGTGGATGCCAAGTCACATAAATCAAGGCATATCAATGAATTAGCTTGGTCAGGCACGGCTCTTGCAGTAAAAATTGCCATGAAGGGCAGGAAGGGTTGACAGAGACCGTGCGGTAGCCTTGTCCATTTTCTCCAATTCGCTTCTTTTTTACTCTACTTCTGGATTCTCTATGAAAGTCAGCGTACTGGTGCCGGTGTATAACCTCGGGCGCTTTATCGAGCCCTGTCTGCTTAGTTTGCTGGAACAGCAAACCAATTTCGATTTTGAGGTCATTGCCATTGATGACGGCTCGAGCGATGACTCCTGGTCCATCATGCAGCGGCTGGCACGGCAGTGGCCGCAACTCAAGGCACTACAGAACTCGCAGAATATGGGGTTGGCCAAGACCCAGAAACGCTTGCTGAGAGAGGCTACCGGTGAATACATCGCCTATGTCGACGGGGATGATCTGGCTCTGCCGGGCAAGCTGCAGAGCCAGGCCGATTATCTTGATTCGCACACTAGCTGCACGCTTTGCTACCACGAAGCTGAGGTGTTTGATTCTGATAGTAACGAAGTGACTTCTCACTATTCGCGCGATTACTACAACGCTCGTTATATCCCGCAGCAAGCACAAGCCGAGCATTTGATCCGCTATGGTTGTTTCCCGAATGCCAGCTCGATTGCATTCCGCCGTCATGGCCATTTACAGGAGGCGGTCGACGAAGGGTGTCGAATTATCCTCGATCACCCCTGGCATATTCTCAATGCTCTTTATGGCAAGGGCAGTGTCGATTTTATTCCTGAGGTATATGGTCGCTACCGAATCCATAGTCAGAGTTTCGGGGGGCAGACCAAACGCTCTCCTGAGCGACGGGAGCAGGTACTGGCAGACCAACTGCGCGCTTGCGATAATGCACGGTTATTTGGTATTCCAGAGTCTGTTCTTGACGCTGGCAAGGCTCACTACCGATTCGCAGCGGCACTTTATTTTCTCAAACAGGGAGACATACGCCGTTTCGAACACTTAATCAATGTGTCCGTAGTGGATGATTGGTTTTTCGATGAACGACACCAATTTGCTTGGGAAAACTGTTCTAAACCCACAATTGTGGCTCAGCAGCTTTTCAGGAAATATCCATGAGTTATAAAGCAATCGTGATCGGAGCTGGGCTTTCCGGTGCCGTTATGGCTGAACGAATGGCCAGCCAGCTCGGTTGGAAGGTACTTGTGCTGGAGCAGCGCGATCATATCGGTGGCAACTGCTTTGACGAGTATGACGAGCATGGGGTGTTGATCCATCGCTATGGACCGCACCTCTTCCATACCGATAACAAGGAAGTCTGGGATTACCTCTCGCAGTTTACCGAGTGGCTGCCTTATGAGCATCGTGTGTTGTCACGCATCGACGGGCAGCTGGTGCCGATCCCGTTCAACCTGACCAGCATCGAACGTTGCTTTCAGACCGACAAAGCCGCCGCCATGATTGAGGCCCTGCGTACCCGGTTTGGTGATGGTGCCAGAGTGCCTATTCTGGAACTGCGCAAAGAGGCGCATCCCCTGCTGGGTGAATTGGCAGATTTCATCTATCAGAAAGCCTTCGTCAACTACACCAGTAAACAGTGGGGGGTATCGCCCGAGCAGATCTCCCCCGAGGTGACGGCGCGAGTGCCTGTGGTGGTGGGTCGGGATGATCGCTACTTCACCGATTCCTGGCAGGCGGTGCCGACTGAAGGTTATACCGCCATGTTTGAGCGCATGCTCGCACACCCGCTGATTGACGTGCGGCTGTCTACCCCCATGGTGCAGCGTGTCAGATTGGATTGGCAGCAGAAGCAGGTGATGTTGGATGGTGTGCCTTTCGACGGTCCACTGATCTATACCGGTATGCTGGATCAGTTGATGTCGGCAGAAGGGAATTGCCTGCCATACCGCTCGCTGCGTTTTGAACATCGCCATCTGGCGCAAGAGCAATTTCAACCTGTCACCACCGTCAATTATCCGAATGAAGAAACCTTCACTCGGATAACCGAATTCAAGCATTTCAGCGGGCAACAGCATCCCGGCACCAGTATCGTGTACGAATATCCCTGTGACTATAAGCCTGTGCAGGGGGGAGAGCCTTACTACCCGCTGTTTACCGACTCAGCTAAGCAGCATTATCAGGCTTGCCGCGATGAATTGGCACAGTTCCCGCAACTGATAGCTTTGGGCCGCCTTGCCGAGTATCGCTATTTTGATATGGATGATGCCGTCGACAATGCGCTGCAACACTTTCGACACCTGGCTAAGCCGATGACAGGGAGATAAGCGTGATGAATTATCTATCGAAATTGGATGGAGCTCTGCAAGCGCAGCCGATCCGTGCCATTTCATGTGATGTATTTGATACCTTGATCTTCCGTCATGCCGGAACCGTCGAGCAATTCTGGCAACAGCTGGCATTACAAGCTTACCAGTTGGGTATTCTGTGCAATGACGATCCCGAAGCCTTTGTTGAATATCGTAAAGAGGCTGAATCGATGGCGCGGCGTCAGATGATGCAGCGAGAAGGTCACAGAGAGGTGCGGCTAGAGCACATCTATGCTTGCTGGTCCAGCGTGCAGGGAGAGCAGTTGGCCCAGCTGGAGCAGCAGCTGGAATACGACAACTGGTGGCTTAATCCGGTACTGGTCGATTGGCTGGCCAGCCAGCAACAGCGCGGCCTACCGATCGTGCTGCTTTCCGATATGTATCTGCCTGCCAGCCTGTTGCAGCGCTTCTTCAGTACCAAGGCTCCGCAGCTGTTGCTGCATAGGATCTATGTTTCTGGCGAATACCGTGCCAGCAAACAGGATGGTGGCTTGTATCAGCGTCTGTTGGCTGAGCAGCACTGGCAGCCTGCATCAGTTTTGCACATCGGGGACGACAAGATCACCGACCTGCAGATGGCAAAAGCCTCTGGGCTGAGTGCCTTTCATGTTGGCTTAGGGGATGATTACCTGGCGCAATTGAAATACGAGCAGCGCCTGTTCCCTCTTGCCATCCCTGGCCTGGAGCGGTTGCGGCGGCAATGGCGCTGGCTGAGTGATGGCTCGGCCAATTCTGGATTAGCTAGTCGTGTTTATGCGCCTGTTCTCTACGCTTTTGTCCGCTGGCTCATCGTGCGCTGTCAGCAACAGGGGATCACCACTCTGTTCTGCCTGTTGCGCGAAGGCGATGTCATCGCGCGTCTCGTGGCGCAAATTCCCGGACACAAGCTGACTGTCAAGACGCTGGCAGTCTCCCGTCGTTCCAGCTTTCTACCCAGTCGAGAGTGGTCGCTGGATCTTGTGCATCAGCTCTGTCAGCGCCGTGGATATACGCTGACTGAGTTGCTTGAGGATCTGGGGTTGGCATGCCCTGAGAGCTGGGTAGCGCAGCAGCATTGCACCCTGTCGGAGCTGGTACAAACGCCGCTTTGGTGTGAGGTACTGAGCTGGTTGGAAACTGTCCAGCCGCAGATCGTTGCCCACTTGCAGCAACAGCGGCAGTGGCTGCTGCAATACCTGGTGCAACAGGGGGTAACAAACGCCCCTGAGATCGCCATACTCGATTGGGGATGTGGTGGCAGCCTGTTGCAAAATCTCCATCAGCTGGTAGGGCTGGATGATGTCACCTATTTCATGTTTTATGCCAGTCAGCGTGCGAGCCGAGTGGCACTGCGCCAAAAACTGCAAGTTTTTCAGCCTGCGGAGTGCAAAGCATGGGCATCTCAACTGGCCGCCTATCCGGAAGTGAGCGAGATTCTGATTAATGGTCCGCTCAGCTCGACCCGAGGCTACCAGTTGGCGGCGGATGGCCAGATCTCGCCCATGCTGGTGGCTAAATCCGAGGCGGCGATCCGCGATCAGCAATCGCGCGAGGCGTTTATTTGTACTCTGTTGGCATGGGGGGCTCGGGCATCCGAAGCTGGCTGGATGGCTGCGGGGCCGTCACGCGCCGAACGCCACTATCTAGTAGCGATTCTCTATCGCCTGATTCTCTACCCGATGTGGCAAGAAGCTCGTCTGCTGGCCGATTTACCGCTACCGATGGCGCCGGGGCGTAGTCAACCGCTGTTGCCGTACTGTCAGATGCTTGCGCTTAAAGAACGAGTTCATTCAGGTGAGCAGGCATATCAGCTGTCATTGGACGGCACGGATCCAATTTTGCGCTGCGTGGCCTGGTATCCGGGACTAGTGGCATTGGCTTTCCCTGATCAATTACAACAGTGTGGTGAATTGGCTGCCTATCAGGATGATGAGAAAGTCGCTCCGTTGTTGCTGCAGAAATTACAACAGTTAGGTATTACCCAAACTGCATTATATGGCGCTGGTGAATTGGGATTGAAAGTATACGAGTATTTAAAATCACATGGCATCAATATTGAACATGTCATAGATCAGAGAGCAGAATTCAATAGTTTTTGTTTAGGTGATAACTTGGTTATTTCATTAGATGTAGCAAAAGGAATGGGTGTTGCAACTTTTGTGGTTGCATCAAGGGCATTCCGCTCTGAAATAATCGAGAGAATTAATGAAAGCTATGGTGTTACACCGGTTTTGGTTTTGGCTGTTTAATATAAAAACTTAAGGTTTTGAGGTATGACTTACACGCTTCAAAGTTACTTGGCTCCTATTCCAAATATTATTATTTCGAACATTGCAGAACAGTTGGATTCACATCGATTCCAAAGTAAAACCATCATTCTTGCACCTCATTGTGAGTCGGTGTTTAATGCATTTTATCGAGGGATGTTCTATGGGTTCGATGTGATCGGTGCATTAGATCGAGATCCATTAAAAATAGGTGGTGTTGGGAATGGCTTATATGTTTATCACTATGAAGAATTACCGTCGATAAATCCTGATTTTGTCGTTGTTATGAATGTAAAGTATCACGATGAAATAATGGGTTATTTATCTGGAATTTGTAATAAGCACCAAATAAAACTTATTGACTTATGTGCCTGCTACAATGACCGAACATTTCGGTCTCAATTAGCTAGCGAACTAGACTGCAGGAATGTAAAATATTTGAGACCTGGGTGTATTGGTGTTCCAGATTATATTTCACATGATATTTCTATGCGTGTTGAGGTTGTTGTAGAAACGGGGTGGGGGTTAGGTGATAAGATTTGCGCCATGAGCGCTGCAAGGGAGTTTGCTAGAAGAAATAAAAATTTAACTGTTTGCTTCAATGGTTTATATAAAATAGTTCCATTATACGATGATGATATTATTCACGTTGGGTGTGGTGCTTTTCCATTGCCTGAAAATTATTTTTTATTTCATAGGGAAAAAGAATCCTCGCCAGCAGGGAATTACTTAGGTACTTATTATCTTGGTTTGGGCATGGACTTTGATGAGTTACCAAGAATTGAACTGCCAGACGTACCTGTCCTAGACGGGTTAATACCTGGTGAATATATTGCGTTACAACCAACGTCAAATTGGGCCAAGCCAAATCTCGCAATTGAATCTCTCGTTGAGATAATAAATAGTGCGCCATTACCCGTTATCCTGACCGGATGGTATGTTCCCGTTAATTCTCGCGATTCCGCTCTCATTGCTGAGAGTGAGTTGATGAATAAACAATTGCTTGATGCAGGTGCTAATGGTGATTTTATCAACGATGAGTTATCTATGTTAAGTATTATTAGGCATGCACGATGTGCTGTAACGCCCAGATCGGCAACGGCACACATCGCCTCAGCATACAATGTTAACTCGATTATTCTTGTCCCTGATGATGGTGAAAATTGGCACTTGGACTATCCCGGTTGGGATCATCATAGATTAAGAATTCAAGATGAACATGTTGCTATAAAAGTGGTAGACAGACTTGTTTCAATTATTTTATGAGCATTGTGTGGCATGAAGAAACTTCTGGCTGTTGTTAAAGTTTATTATTTTAACAGTTTTTTAATGAATGCATATTTATCAACATGGCCATCTGATTGGCACTATTGCATTGTTCCTGCAAATGATCACGAATTAAATAAAAATCACTTTTTGATTCGTGATATCACAATGGCGAACGCTGACATTGTGAGCGAGGATGATTTATATGATTACATTTCCAGAAGAAAGACTGAGTTCGAACTATTTTTGGCTGTTTCTGATGATAGCTTAATGGCTGTTCCCAAATTGAATGATATTGAACAGTTAATGTCATTAGGGAATGCAATTGCCACATTTCATTTTTCCTGCGGTGAAATAAAGTCTGATGAGGTGTTTAGCCCAAAAAAATACGTTACACCAGATAATTTCTTAGCAGGAGTAATATTAAAACAAGATTTTTTGTTTGACTATATTGATGATGTGATGCGCTCAAATAACCGTTGGCTTGGGCATGCAGTTGCATTAAAAGCGTACCAAAAAAGACACAAACTGATTGCATTTAGAGATGGGGATAATATTTTGCCCTGTTTAAGTCAGATATCAGGTGTTCATGTTAAACATAATCGATCATTAATATATCCAATATTATTGGCTTATCAGTCTGAAATTAATGAGCTTGGTCTTGGTAATGAGAGAGTTTTGCAGCGGATATCTGATTTGGTCGATTTCGTCGATATTGATGAATATGAAAAAGGAATAATTGACGAACATCTTTCCAATCTGACTAGGTGGGCAATCTCATTTTCACAGTTTTCTCATTTAAAGTTCAAAAATGATAAGATCAATCTGGATGGTAAGAAAGTTGTTATATTTAAGGTTGAGTGTATTGGTGATGTGGTTACTACAACCCCCTTCTTTGATGCCGTGTTGAATAGTAATGCGAAAGAGATCGTTCTAGTCACAACAGAGGCCATGCGAAGTATTTTTGAGTGTGACAGCAGGTATTCAAAAATAATATATCTCCCGATAAATAGAAAAAAAGCGCGCTTTTCAAAAGAGTTGTATAACTATCTAGAGGCGGACATAAGATCTCTTAAGGAAGAGTTATCTGAATTTGAAGTCGCACTATTTCCTCGCTATTGTGTGGATACAAACTTGTATCGGTTTGTTTCTGTTATGTTGGGCATAAAGGAAAGGCTTGGTTTGTCTATTGATCCGGTGGCCTTAGAGTTTAATATTCTTTATGACCGAATGATGACAAAAAACTATAATCCACCGTATGAGCTACATGAATCTGAACGGATGTTATGGTTTGCCAACCAACTTGGTTTGGATACCGAAAACATTAATAGACTCAATATTGGTATTGCTGCAAATAATTCATCATCAAATTACTTGGTTGTCGGACTTGGTGCCGCAAGCCAAGACAGAAGATGGCCTAAGGAAAATTATGTTTCCTTTATTAATCTGCTCAGCAGAGAATACTCTAATATTGAGGTTAAGCTACTGGGGGGAGAAGATGTCGTTGATGATGCAGATTATATTTCAAACCATACAAATGCGATTAATTCTGTTGGTAAGATTTCATTAATGGATAGTGCTCTTATTGTCTGTGGATCAAAAATGTATATCGGTCATGATAGTGGTTTAATGCATATTTCTGCCGCAGTCGGTGTACCAATATTAGAGATATCAAAACATCCCATGACTGGATATTTATGGCACGCGAACTCAAGTAAACGATTTGGTCCATGGGGTGTAAAATATACTTGTGTACAACCAGTGATTGGTTTAGAGAATTGTGTGCGTTCGTGTAAAGAAACACAAGCACATTGCATTTGTGAAATAACACCTGAACAGGTGTATAAACACTTTGTTTCTTTATTTAATGACTGATGTAGAGTGTAGAGTGTAGAGAGGATTTTCTATGAACCATTTAAACAATAACTGCCCAGGTGGCGAGCCTAGTAAATCTCATGCGAGACGTGTAACGCAGGGATTTTATGATAAATACCTTTCTGGCTCAAATATTCTTGATGTTGGTGGCGGGATGGGGCCCGCAATTACACCTTGTGCCAAAATAATTGATATCGGCTATCCGGGTTATGATGGTTTATCTCTTCCATTCGAAAATGCTAGTCAGGATGCTGTTTTTTCTAGTCACTGTCTTGAGCACGTAGATAATCCTGTTGTAATACTGAAAGAGTGGTTCCGCGTGATTCGTGTTGGTGGATTCATTGTTTTGACTGTTCCTCACCACTATTTATATGAAAGGAAAAAAAGTCTTCCTTCGCGCTGGAATGCAGACCACAAGCGATTTTATACACCAGCATCACTGCTCGCAGATGTAGAAATTGCTCTCGAACAAAACACATACAGAGTGCGCTCATTATTGGATAATGATGCTGGATTTGATTATACTGTTAATAATTTAGAGCATGCTGTTGGGTGTTATGAAATAGAATTGGTTATTGAGAAGATTGCAGAAAAACCACTTATAGATATCAATTTTACGAGTTTGATTGAGAGAATAAAATCCAACAACACAGACGGTGGTCTGGCTATGTGTGGAGCGGGTGATATAGGGAGTGAGGTTTTAATCTCACTAAAGAATGCAGGCGTAAATGTGGATGTCATATGCGATAAAAGCAAGAGGTGCTTACAATACCAGAATATATCACTAGACGTAAAAAGTATCGAGGAAGCGATTAGCTTGGGTTGTAATAAATTCATTGTTGCTTCGCAGGCATTTAAATTTGATATACAAGCTGATATTGAACGGTTATACGGTGATCTGGATGGTCTTTATTTATACTTTATTGATTAAAATTTAGGTCGATACTATGGAGTGCAAGCCGAAGGTTTCCATTGGGATTCCGGTGTATAATGGTGAAAAAACATTGTCAAAGTGCATCGAATCTATTCTTTGTCAGTCATATAGTGATTTTGAGTTGATAATTGCAGATAACAGTTCTACTGACAAAACACAAGAAATCTGCCAAGCGTATAGTGCTAGTGATACAAGAGTGAAATATGTGAGGCATGTAAAGAATCATGGCGCTGAATATAATTTTCGATTTGTGCTTGAAAACTCAGTTGGTGAGTATTTTATGTGGGCTGCAGTCGATGATACGAGGTCTCCTGATTTTTTAGAAGAGCATGTCGATTTCTTAGATAGAAATCCATCATATGTATCGTCGACATCGTCAACAACATTTGATGGTAAAACCGCGCCAGAAGATATGATGGGAGACTGGGGATTAGCGCAAGATAAAATTACTTTAAGAATGTTGAAGTTTTTTTCTTGTTGGCATGCCAATGGACATTTCTATGGTCTTCATAGAAGAACATGTGTTATAACATGGCCTGAAATATATGGTGATGGTTTCCATGGCGCTGATTGGACACTCGTCATGCATTTAGCATCTCTAGGGAAAATTCATCGTTCTAATCGTGGATGGGTTAAATTGGGGGCTTTTGGTGTAAGTGCCAAGCGAAATTTGTTTGCGAGTTATAGAAAAACAAAGTTGGATTATTTAATTCCATTTAACCAAACATCACTAAAAGCGCTAAAAATAACTAGTGATGCGTCGGGTATTGAGTTTTTGGCCTTGGTGTGGAAACTGTTTAAGTTTAATATTAATGGGTTTAAGGCACAATTTGAGCATGATTTATGGGATCGGCGTGTTAGTAACGTCATACATCAGCTTAATTTTAATAATCAGTACTGTGTCCCTTTTGCAATTTGTGGTGCGGGGGTCATTGGTCAGCGTCTGTATGGTAGTTTGAATGATAAGAGTATTGAGCCGCTATTATTTACCGACAAAGGCATGTCTGGGAGGTCACTTGCATTTGATGGCAAAGAGGTCCCAGTTGTTACCATAGCATTAGCAATGGAGAGTGGTTTAAAAAACTTTATCATTGCATCTAAAGAATACGCGAGCGATATTGAGTCTGAGCTTGAATACGAAGCAGGACTGCGCAATCTTCAACTTAATATAATAAAACTTTTTGGGTGAATTATTAATGACAAGGTGGGTGCTGTTATGAAAGCCATTATCCTTGCTGGTGGTTTGGGAACTCGGATCAGTGAAGAGTCGCATCTTCGACCTAAACCCATGATTGAAATTGGTGGTAAACCGATCCTTTGGCATATTATGAAAACATATTCACACTATGGTGTTAATGATTTTATTATATGTCTTGGTTATAAGGGTTATGTGATAAAAGAATACTTCGCGAATTATTTTTTACATATGTCAGATATCACATTTGATATGCCGAATAATCGCATGGAGGTACATCATAACCATGTGGAACCCTGGCGAGTGACGTTGGTTGATACCGGTGAAGATACGCTTACCGGTGGACGATTGCGACGCGTCGAAGAGTATGTAAAAGGTGAATCTGCTTTTTGCTTTACCTATGGCGATGGTCTCAGTGATGTTGATATCGGAAAACTGATTGAGTTTCACCATAGCCACGGCAAGCTAGCGACTGTCACCGCTGTTTCACCGCCTGGACGTTATGGAGCTCTGACTCGGCTCGGAAATATGGTGACAGGTTTTTCTGAAAAACCCCGCGGTGATGGGGGGGTGATTAATGGCGGCTTTTTTGTGCTTTCTCCAGACGTGTTCAAGTTGCTGGATAGCGACCACTGTAGTTGGGAAGGAGAACCTTTGGTTGCGTTAGCCGATATGTCGCAATTGATGTCATTTGAGCATCAAGGTTTTTGGCAGCCGATGGATACGTTGCGCGAGAAAAATCAGCTGGAGGAGTTATGGACCAGTCACAAGGCTCCTTGGAAGGTTTGGGAATGAGGCGGGGTCTCGATGCATCCTTTTGGTCGGGAAAGAGAGTCCTTGTTACCGGACATACGGGGTTTAAGGGTAGTTGGTTGACGATGTGGTTGCATCGCCTCGGAGCTGATGTAACGGGCATTAGCTTGCAGCCCCATTCAACGCCGAATCTGTTTGATGCTGCTGAGGTCGTGAAGATCTGTCGACACCATGTCTGTGATGTCTGTGCACCGGAACATTTTGTGCCACTGGTTCAGGAGTCGCAACCTGAAGTGGTATTCCATCTGGCGGCGCAATCATTGGTGCGCAAAGGATATCGTGAGCCTGCGCGGACTTTTGAAACCAATCTGATGGGCTCCGTGTATCTATTAGAGGCGCTCCGTACGTTGGACTCGGTTAAGAGCGTTGTCATGGTGACTACGGATAAAGTCTATTACAACTTAGAGTCCATCTGGCCATATCGCGAAACTGACCGCTTGGGAGGGCATGATCCTTATAGTGCGAGCAAGGCAGCTAGCGAACTGGTTATCACCAGCTATCGTGATGCGTTTCTGGCTGCACGAGGCGTTGCGGTTGCAACCGCTCGAGCAGGCAATGTTATCGGTGGGGGGGATTGGTCTGCAGATCGTTTGATTCCTGATGCGGTACGGGCCTGGCAAGCCGGTCAGTCATTAGCCATCCGACGCCCCGAGGCGGTCCGTCCATGGCAACATGTCTTGGAACCTGTAGCGGCCTATATTGTTTTGGCACAACGTCTGTATCAAGAGCCTCGATTGGCTGGTGCTTATAACTTTGGTCCTGATAGCCGGGATGCTGCGAGCGTGGAGCAGGTGCTGAATCTAGCGGCTCTCAGCTATGAGCTCAGTCATAAGGCTTGGAGTTTAGTGGGTGAACTTGGCCCTCATGAAACCAGTTGGTTGGCGCTGGAAACAGCCAAAGCGCGACACACACTGAACATATCGCCACGGTGGTCATTGTCGCAGGCCGTTGAGCAGACCATGTCTTGGTATCGCGATTGGTATCAGGGAGCGTGTGCTCGAGATTTGTGTGAGCAACAAATTAAAGCCTACGAGGCTCAGCTATGAGTCGTTTTACCTTATTGTCCGAACCATTGCTTGGCGCCAGATTGTTGCAGCGCGAAGAGCATGCTGACTCACGCGGTGCCTTGAGCCGACTCTTCTGTGTCGAAGAGCTGTCTGTTCTGGGGTGGGGGCCGTGTGTGGCACAGATCAATCTGACATGCACGTCCCGCTGTGGCACTATTCGGGGGCTTCATTTTCAGCATCCACCGTATGCCGAGAAAAAGTTGGTCACTTGTCTCCGGGGGCGAGTTTGGGATGTGATTGTCGACATTCGGGCTGGTTCACCGACGTTTCTGATGTGGCACGCGGAGGAGCTTTCGGATGAGAACCACCGTTCTTTGCTGATTCCAGAAGGTTTTGCGCACGGCTTTCAGACCCTAAGTGATGAAGTCGAAATGCTTTATTGTCATTCGACGGCCTATGTTGCAGCCGCAGAAGGAGGACTCTATCCACTGGATCCGTATCTTCAGATTTCGTGGCCGCAGCCGATAACGGAATTCTCTGCACGTGATCGCCAGCATCCTGCGTTAAACGACAGTTTTCAGGGGATAATAATTCGATGAAATGCCGACACTGCGGTACTCCGTTGCTTCATAGTTTTCTCGAACTGGGCTTTGCCCCGCCATCTAATGCGTATCTGTCTGTCAGCGATCTATCCCGACCAGAAGTAACGTTCCCGTTACGCTTGCGAGTGTGTGACCAGTGCTGGTTGGTTCAAACTGAGGATTTTGCTTCAGCAGATCAGCTTTTTGGCGCAGATTATGCATATTTTTCAAGCACATCGACCAGCTGGCTAGCTCATGCCGCCGATTATTGTGTGCGCATGATTGACGAATTATCTCTGACGCCCAAGAACCATGTGGTTGAGATTGCAGCCAACGATGGTTATCTACTCAAAAACTTTGTCGCGGCTGGTATTCCTTGTCTCGGGGTTGAACCTACCGCTGCTACGGCGACTGCGGCTGAATTGCTGGGTATCCCGATCATCCGGGAGTTTTTCTCTGCCAAATTGGCAGAACAGATGCGTCAATGTGATCAAGGTGCAGATCTATTGATTGGCAATAATGTCCTAGCCCATGTTCCCGATATTAATGACTTTTGCGGTGGTTTGAAGCACCTGCTTAATCCTGGTGGAACCTTGACTCTGGAGTTTCCTCATCTGCTGCAGCTATTGCTTCAGGTGCAGTTCGATACGGTTTATCACGAGCATTTTTCATATCTGTCACTGCAGACGGTGCAGCGGATTTTGGCTTCAGTTGGTCTGAGAGTGTTCCACGTCGAATTATTAGCGACCCATGGTGGTAGTTTACGGGTATTTGCCTGCCATGCCGATGAACAACGATCGGTTAGTGCGTCAGTCGCTGAGTGCTTGCATCAAGAGATGGTGGCTGGATTACATCAGTTGAACATCTATAAAGGGTTTCAATCGCAGGCGGACAGAGTCAAAAATTCACTACTTTCATTTTTATTAGCACAGCAGCAAGCGGGAACAATGGTGGCTGCCTATGGTGCTGCCGCTAAAGGTAATACCTTGTTGAACTATGCTGGTGTTCGTCCCGATCTGTTGCCCTATGTTTGTGATGCGGCCTGTTCAAAACAGGGGCGATTTATGCCTGGGAGCCATATTCCAATTTTGCCGCCGGAAGTTCTGATGGCTAACCCACCAGATTTTGTACTGATTTTACCTTGGAATTTGGCTGATGAAATCAGTCGCCAACTGGCGCCCCTGAGGGCCGCAGGAACTCGTTTCGTCGTCGCGGTTCCGCGTTTGGAGATCCTATGAGTGAGCGTATCTTATATACCAAACCTTCTATCACCGAGCTAGAAATTGGCTACGCCACCGATGCTGCGACTAATGGTTGGGGAGAACGCTGTTACGAGTATATTGACCGTTTTGAACGACTGTTCCGTGAACATCTGGGGGTTAAATATGCTATTGCCACGTCAAGTTGTACCGGGGCCTTGCATATGGGGATGGCCGCGCTGGGTATTGGTGCTGGCGATGAGGTGATATTGGCGGATAGTAACTGGATTGCCAGTGTCGCTCCAGTGGTTCATTTGGGGGCAACACCAGTATTCGTCGACATATTGCCTGATTCTTGGTGTCTGGATCCTGAGTTAGTTGAGGCGGCGATCACGCCACGTACCAAAGCCATTCTTGCTGTGCATCTGTATGGCAATCTTTGCCACATGGAGCAATTGTTAGCCATTGGTGAGCGTCATGGTATTCCGGTGATTGAAGATGCCGCGGAGGCGATAGGTTCTGTGTACCATGGACAGCGCGCAGGCTCTATGGGGTTGTTCGGTGCCTTCTCGTTTCATGGGACCAAAACCCTGACTACAGGGGAAGGCGGCATGTTTGTTACCAATGATGCGGAACTCTACGAGCGTGTTTTGACTCTCAGTAACCATGGCCGTGCTCGTGGACAATTTCGTCAATTTTGGCCTGAAACTGTGGGTTATAAATACAAAATATCGAACATCCAGGCTGCGATAGGCTGCGGACAGGTAGAACGGATTGAAGAACTAATCGCTCGTAAGCGAGAGATATTGAATTGTTATCGGGAAGCATTACTACCTTATTCTGGTCTGATTATGAATCCTGAACCCGATGATGGAATTAATGGTGCTTGGATGCCGACTGTTGTATGGCCATCAACGATTGGAATTAATTGCGAGCAAGTTCAATCGGCATTTCATGCTGCTAACATTGATGCTCGTGTATTTTTTTGGCCTTTGTCATCATTGCCAATGTTTGAAAAGAAAAAAAATCATACTATTGCCTATGGCATGGCTGCAAGATCTATTAATTTACCGAGTTATCACGACATGTCTCTATTCGAAGTTACGAAAGTGATAAATGTAATTAAGGATGGGTTTAGACAACATGGAAAAATTTGATATCTTAAAGTGCAAAGAAAATTCTGAAGCCGGCCAGCATTTTTCTTTACCTGTTTTTGACTGCTCTGGCTTGAAAATGGCAGAACTGATCTGTGTTGATAAGTATCTAGCCTCTTCTGGAGAAATTGTTTCCCTTTTAACTCAATGGCGAGCGAATGCGCAAGAGAACTTTTTTACTCAATTTCATGTTACAGAAGAAAGAACCGCATCGTGGCTTAAAGAAATTGTAATCCCATCAAAAGACCGGATCTTGTTCTTGATTAGATTGGAGTCGGGGGAGTGGGTTGGCAATTATGGTGTGTGTAATATGGGAGATCATGGCGGAGAGTTAGATAATGCCATTCGAGGTCGGCTGGGAGGCGCTGCAGATTTAATGTTCTACTGCGAAATATCTTTATTGTCGTGGTTGTTTGGCGTGTTAAATTACCATGATGTCTGGTTGCATGTTTTTTCAAACAATGTGCCCGCCATCCTGTTGCACAGAATGACGGGCTTTTCCGTTTTAGATAGAATGGCTCTGGTTAAGTATTCTGTCGATGGGAATGTTACTTATAGTGCGCATGTTATGCGTACGGACGGAGTGATTTATGAGAAATTTGATTATATGAAAATGGCTATGACTCGGGATTTTTTCTATGAAAATCATCCTTGGGTATTAAGGTGATATTCTGTTTGAAATGTTTGATGTATTCAGGGGGGGGGAATGATGGAATTCAATTGTGAAAGAAAAAAACTTATTCAATTAATGAGCAAAGATTCTCAGTGTCAAAAGCTTGCAATGGATTTTCATCGATTAACGGCACCATTTAAATACAGTTATAATTTTTCATATATGGGGCGTCCAATTATCCAATATCCGCAAGATATTATGGCCATGCAGGAGTTAATCTGGAGAATCAAACCTGACTTAATTATTGAAACAGGTATTGCTCACGGTGGCTCGTTAGTATTTAGTGCATCTATGCTTGCACAACTAGATCTGTGCGATGCAATTGAGCAAGGCAATGTATTTGACCCTTCTAGGAGTCAACGTAAAGTACTTGGAATTGACATTGATATTAGAAGCCACAATCGAACCGCAATTGACGCACATCCAATGCGCTCATGGATCGAGATGATTGAAGGCTCCAGTATTGAAAGGAAAGTCATAGATAGGGTTTGTGAGTTTGCAAAAAAATTCAAAAAAATATTGGTTTGTTTAGACAGTAACCACACACATGAACATGTCCTTGCTGAGCTGAAGGCTTATGCATCACTGGTCAGTGTTGATAGTTATTGCGTAGTATTTGATACTATTGTTGAAGATATGCCTGAAGATGCATTTCCCGATCGCCCGTGGGGAAAGGGTAATAATCCCAAAACTGCAGTTAAAGAATACTTGGTCACAGATAGTTGCTTCGAAATTGATGAGGAGTTGCAGAATAAACTATTAATTTCAGTCGCTCCAAATGGTTTTCTTCGGAGAGTCTGTTAGGGCAACAATTATTATGCTTGTAACTATTATGACGATTATATGTTGGCAAGCATTGCTGTTGCTTGCCTAAATATGATTTAGTTCTCAATTCACATCCTACAAGGTATATCTATGTCCTCCTTCGAATCCGTTAAAATTGAGGTGTTCAGTCAAATTTCCCAACAGCTTGAGAATTCGTCACTGATAGTGACTGATGATATGCCGTTAATAGGCGGCGGAAGTGTGTTGGATTCTATGAAGTTAGTCGGACTTTGCCTTGCGCTTGAAGACAAGGCAACAGAAATAGGATTTGATTTCGACTGGACTTCTGATGCTGCAATGTCACGTTCTCGTAGCATGTTTAGGACTGCTGGTTCGTTGGCAGCTGAATTTATTAGTCAAATGGAATCGAAGATATGATTGTCGTCACAGGGGCTAGCAAAGGATTAGGTAGAGCTATTTGTGATCGTTTGATTGAAAAGAATATTGATACCTTTGGGCTGGCAAGGCATGTCGATGAAGTACCTTTTCCATCTATGAGCTGCGATGTTTCATCTTATGAGAATGTAAAGGCGGTCGTACAGCGGTTGAAAAAGGATGGAGCTAAGGTTACTGGTCTTGTAAATGCGGCGGGTATTGCATCAATGAACTTAGCTGTAACAACACCGCCAAATGTTGCTCAAAACATTATAAATACGAACTTGTTAGGTACCATTTATTGTTGCCAACTCATTGCGCCACTAATGCTAAGAAATAAAATGGGTTCAATAATCAACTTTTCAACTATTGCTGTCGCTTTGGGTTTAAAGGGCGAGTCAATTTATGCTGCATCCAAGGCTGGGGTAGAAGGCTTTTCACGATCGTTTGCGAGAGAGATGGCGGACTTCAATGTAAAAGTAAATTGTATTGCGCCTGGGCCCATTGATACGAGTTTACTCAAGGGTATTACGACTGAACAAATCAACAAAATCGTATTGCAACAAATTATTCCCAAACAATTTAATTCAGAATCGGTTGCTGATTTAGTTGAAATATTAATAGATGGACGTAGTGATTCTTTGTCTGGTCAAGTCTTACATATTGGTGGTGTATGATGGAACTATTAGAAAAGCTTGGTGGAATATGGCGCGGCATCGATTATCCGTTCCTCATTCATAAGGGGGACGAATTACGATTCTCAGAGATAGCCAACCAAAGTCCAATCGATTTAAGTGATGTCCGTAAAGGTGATGTCGTTGCCCTAATCGGAGATTTTAATCCATCTTCGATTCTTGCGCTATTAAGACTGATTGATCTTGGTGTTATTCTTGTTCCGCTAACCATTGAAACAAAACATGAACATGAATACTTTTTTGAATCTGCTCTCGTAGATGTGATTATAGAGGGTGATCAAGTTCAACGTCGCTTACACAATCAAAAACATGACTTCATTGAGAAACTAAGATCATTGGAACATGCTGGACTTGTTCTGTTTTCTACTGGAACTACTGGGCGTCCTAAGGCAATTCTTCACAATTTAACACTATTTCTTAAACGTTTTGAAACTCCCCGACCTACGCTTAGAACAATTAATTTCTTGCTTTTTGATCACATCGGCGGGATCAATACGCTATTACATACCCTATTTAATAAAGGGGTTGTTATTGCCCCAGAGTATCGAACCGTAGAGTCCATACTTGAAACATGTCGTAAGTTTGATGTTGAAGCACTACCAACAACACCAACGTTTTTAAGAATGATGTTGATGAGTGGCGCTATTCCTGGCAATGTTCCTGATTGTCTCAAAGTTATTACTTATGGCACGGAACGAATGGATCAGGCAACGCTGGATGAACTTTGTAAGTTACTTCCTAACGTTGATTTTAGGCAAACCTTTGGTATGTCTGAGCTTGGCATTCTTCGTGTTAAATCTGAGTCCAGAGATAGCATATATATGAAAATAGGTGGTGAAGGTGTAGAAACTAGAGTTGTCGATGGTGTTCTTCATATACGTTCGAGTTCACGGATGCTTGGGTATCTGAATGCTCCTTCGCCATTTGACGCGGATGGTTGGTATGATACTAAGGATGTTGTAGATGTCAAAGACCAATACTATAAAGTAACTGGACGTGTGAGTGATGTGATTAATGTCGGTGGTCTTAAATTCATGGCAAGCGAAGTTGAACGTGTTGCGCTTGAGTTTCCAAATGTTGCACTAGTCAAAGCAATGCCTAAACAGAATCCAATAACCGGACAGCACGTTGAACTACTTGTTCAACCCACGACAGAAGGTGCTGTTGATAAAGTGGCATTGATGGAGTTTTTTAAGGAAAGATTACAGCAGCATATGGTGCCAAAGCGTATCTGTTTTGGTAGTGTTGTAGTTGGTCATAGATTTAAAAAGGCTTAGTGTGTATCTAAGGTAACCGTTCACCGAGAGTGGCTTGACAGGGGCGTTGTTTCCTAAATCGATGCAGCTTGAATGGAACTAATTGAAAACCCAGTGATCTGATCACCACCATCCCCCTCAAGTCTGCATCATGGGTAAAGCGCTTCACCCCATCACCAATTGGCCTCAATACAACAGGTCTCTGAGGCGTTGTTTCCCAAATCGATGCTGCTTGAATGGAATTAACTGAGGACTTGGTGATCTGATCACCACCATCCTCTTCAAGTCTGCATCATGGGCATATCGCTTCATCCCATCATCAACTGGCCTCAATACAACAAGTCTTTGATTAACCGTGGTTCACTCACCTTCTGGGTTGATACCGAGGCCATGAACTACTGGTTTCACCACGACCATCATGGGCGGCGGGGTCGCAGCCAGCTCTACACCGACCAGACCATTTGTACCTTCCTGATGCTCAAGGGGATTTTCAACCTCACTCTGCGGGCCATTCAGGGACTACTCGACTCCCTGTTCGGGTTGATGAACGTACCGCTGTGTGCGCCGGACTATCGCTGCGTAAGTAAGCGAGCCCGCACGGTGACTGTGGCCTATTGACAGCCCCCCAAGGGACGTATCACCGACCTGGTTATCGCTTCAACCGGGCTGAAGGTGTTTGGTGAAGGCGAGTGGAAAGTCAGAAAACACGGCGCCGAGAAGCGGCGAGTGCGGCGCAAGTTGCATCTGGCGGTAGACCCGGTGACCCACGATATCGTGGCAGCAGAAGTGTCATTGGAGAATGTCCATGATGCCGAGGTGTTGCCCACCTTGCTCAACCCTCTGCGGCGTAAGCTGGGACATGTTTATGCGGATGGCGCCTATGACAGCAAAGCCAGCCATCAGCTTATCTCGCGCAAAGGGGCGACAGCCTGTATCCAGCCTCGCAAGAACGCTGGACTCTGGAAAAAGGGACATCCAAGAAATGAGGCTGTGCTGGTAATGCGCAAGGAAGGGCTGGCGCACTGGAAGAAGATATCGGGGTATCTCCGTCGCTCGCTGGCAGAGACGGCAATGTGTCGGTTCAAGCAGTTGCTGGCGGAAAAAATCAGTCTGCGTAACTACAACGGCCAAGTGGGAGAAGTCATGGCGTATGTAAGTGCCATAAACAAGCTGAATACTCTGGGCATGCCTGTCAGAAAGCCCCGAGTGTAACGGTCACCTAGGGCTGGGGAAGTCATGACTTTTTAGCTGATTTGGGAAACAACGCCTTTAAATGGTGAAAATCTACATAGAACCGTAAAAGATGCTGGATTCTATTCATCGTTGTTTAATCTTGAACGATATACGGTTAACAACGCGAAAAAGAGATCACAGCAATTCGACGTGGTAAATGGATGTGATTATTATCCAGGTATTATTTTAATGATGTACTTTATGTGTTCAGACATCAAACTCGGAAACAGCGGCAGCGTGATGGCGCCAGCGTAGAACTGTTCGGCATGGAGGAGGGGCGTCTGGGCCCATTTTTGATACCAAGGCTGCTTGTAGATCGGCATATAGTGCACGTTAGCACCTATACCTTGTTCACGCAGTTGCTGGAATCGGGCCTTGCGATGCTCTGGGGCAACATGGTGTACATACAGGTGGAAGGCACTGTGCCGCTCTTCGCCGAAGTAACGGGGCAGACGCTCAGGAGACAAAGCTTCAAAGTAACGAAGGGCAATGTCACCTCGCTTGGTGATCCAGCTTTCCAGATTGGCCATCTGGCTCAACCCCATCGCAGCCTGAATGTCTGTCATGCGGTAGTTGAAGCCGAGCATCTGCTGCTCATAGTACCAAGGGCCGTCTGGTTCATTGATAAAGTCTTCCGGTTCGCGGGTGATGCCATGGCTACGGAGCATGCGCATCGTCTTGGCAAGCACAGG
>Ga0247724_1000099_pt1 | contig 23261 bp, 23 predicted proteins | sample OKSTACKMC2E_FD_182776 | JGI IMG/M metagenome (GOLD analysis project Ga0247724, IMG submission 182776) | Subsurface sediment microbial communities from gas well in Oklahoma, United States - OK STACK MC-2-E | ecosystem: Environmental > Terrestrial > Deep subsurface > Rock core/Sediment | place... | reverse complement strand
TAGCCTAAGTAACTTCAAATTAGGGCAGACTCCCTTTTTGTGCAACTGTCAATTTTCCTTTTCTAAGAAGGCAAAGATATTCTGTTCAAACTGGCCGTTTGAGGGCAACGATATTGTGCGCATTACACCAAATATCTTGAAAAACTTTGGGTAGTTTTGAACACCGAAAAAAGAAATGATGTGCCTGGATATTTCGAAAAATTCCCTTATGTCAATGGTGGTTTATTTACCGAAAACCTAACGCCGCCAAACCTTTCCAGGACTGCTAGGAAAATTATTTTAGAGTGTGGTGAATTGGATTGGTCAGAAATCAATCCAGATATTTTCGGCTCAATGATGCAGGCTGTTGTACGGTCCGAAGATCGAGGAAGTATGCATTACACCTCGGTTGGCAACATCATGAAAGTGATTGGTCCGCTCTTTTTAGATGACTTGCGAATGTCCTTCGAAGAGTCTTTCAACAATCAAAAGGGACTCGAAAAACTTCGAGCTCGACTCAATAATATTCAGATTTTTGACCCAGCGTGCGGCTCCGGAAATTTCCTCATTATTGCTTTCAAAGAGTTACGAAGACTAGAGATGGAAATTTTTATGCGTCTTCGTGAACTAGATCCGAACTATCAAACTCTTTTTACTTTGCCACAAATACAGCTAACACAGTTCTACGGCATCGAACTCAGTGATTTCGCCCATGAGATCGCAATTCTTTCGTTATGGTTAGCAGAGCACCAAATGAATGTGAGGTTCAAGCAAAATTTAGGGATTTTGGTACCAGCATTACCATTGAAGGCCGGCGGAAATATTGTTTGCGGCAATGCCGCAAGATTAGACTGGAATGTTGTTTGTGCAAAAGAAGCAGAGACAGAAGTCTACATTTTGGGGAATCCCCCATATGTCGGCTACAGCCTTCAAGAAGAAACCCAAAAGGCTGATATGGCCGTAGCTTTGTCTGATGTGCCGAACTATAAAAATCTTGATTACATCGCCTGTTGGTTTATAAAAGGTGCCAGATATATTGAGAAAACAAATTCCCAGTTAGCTTTTGTGACTACGAATTCGCTATGCCAGGGCGAGCAGGTGGCACTTTTGTGGCCCAATATACTTGAACGCGATTTAGCTATAAGCTTCGCCTACAAAGCATTTAAATGGAACAACAATGCGAAGCATAATGCGGGTGTCACTTGCTCAATCGTAGGCTTAAGGTCATCTACTGACGCTCCGAAAAGACTTTATTCTGAAAGCACAGTTCAAGAAGTCAAAAACATAAATCCATATTTGGCTGCTGCGCGCAATGTAATTGTCCAGAAGCTTGCTAAGCCAATTTCTGAACTTCCACAGATGCTTCGAGGCAGTAGCCCAGTCGATGATGGCAATTTGATTCTAAGCGATGAGGAGCGGCGCGAGCTTGTTCGCTCTTCTCCTTCTGCGGCTAAGTTTTTGAAAAAATTGATGGGATCTAGCGAATTTATCAGGGGTTTTCACCGCTGGTGTATTTGGGTTGAACCACAGGATGTCGCCGAGGCTCAATCCATCGAGCCTATTGCTAATCGCTTTGAGAAAGTTCGAAAGTTTAGATTGGAAAGTAAGAAGGCCGCCACAAAGGAAATAGCTGGTATAGCCTACCGTTTTGGGGAGCCGCGATATGTACAAGGCAGCTCAATTATCGTGCCTCAAGTTTCTTCGGAACGAAGAGAGTACGTGCCAATGGGCTTTCTAACCGAAGATACCGTCATCACAAATCTTGCTTTTGGTATTTATAGCCCTGACCCGTGGGTATTCGCGCTTATTGTTTCCAAAATGCACAATGCCTGGGTTAGAGCCGTTGGGGGGCGGATGAGGACAGATATTCGATACTCTGTTCGACTTTGCTATAACACGTTTCCTATGCCTTCTTTGACTCAGAAGCAAAAGGACACTCTTACTACACATGCGTTCAACATTCTCGCTGAGCGCGAAAAACACCCAGAAAAGTCTATGGCACACATGTATGACCCAGATACAATGCCAAAAGGACTCAGTCAGGCCCATCAAGACCTGGATATAGCGGTGGAGCGCTGCTATAGATCCAAACCCTTCTCACGGGACGAAGAGCGGTTAGACGTATTATTCGCTTTGTACGAAGAAAGAACTGCCGGTGGTGTTGAATTAGATGACGGAGACGATTTAGATGCCTAACATCTACGATTTGCATTATGGACAAACAGGCAAAAGTACTCATACCAATGCTTACGGTATGAGGGAAATGCAAGAGCGTGCCTTTTCTGCCCGAGATGCTCAGTACTTGTTGATAAAAGCTCCACCCGCATCCGGTAAATCGCGCGCATTGATGTTTGTAGCTCTCGATAAATTGAAAAACCAAGGCAAGAAGAAAGTCATCGTAGCTGTTCCTGAAATGTCAATCGGAGGCTCATTTTCAGAGACCAAATTGTCAAAACAAGGTTTTTTTGCTGACTGGAACCCAGACCCGCAATACAACCTTTGTGTTGCAGGCGGAGAAAAAAACAAAGTTCAAGCATTTCATCGGTTTTTGGATTCAAATTCGGAAATTCTTATCTGCACCCATGCGACCTTAAGGTTTGCCTGTGAAGGTATTGATGAAAGTCGATTTAACGAAACTTTGATTGCAATTGACGAATTTCATCACGTTTCGGCAGATGAAAACAATCGACTGGGTGTGCTGTTAAGAGCCTTGATGACAAAATCAACAGCACACATTGTCGCCATGACAGGTTCGTATTTCCGCGGAGACAATGTCCCTGTGCTCGATCCTGAAGACGAGATAAAGTTTACTCGGATCACCTACAACTATTATGAACAGCTAAATGGCTACACTTTTCTAAAATCGTTGGGCATCGGCTATCACTTTTATCAAGGCCGTTACACAACCGCAATTGGTGCAGTGTTGGACACTGACAAGAAAACAATTCTGCATATACCTAGTGTCAACTCTGGTGAATCCACGAAAAAGAAGCACGAGGAAGTTGATACTATCCTCGATACCATTGGAACAGTACATCACCAAGATCCGAGTACCGGTGTTCTTTTCGTCAAACGAAAAACAGATGGAAAAATGCTGAAAGTTGCCGATCTAGTTGATGACCGACAGAAAGAACGGGAAAAAATCGTTTCTTATCTACGTTCTGTAAAGAAGCCAGAGGATATGGACCTCATCATTGCATTGGGCATGGCAAAAGAAGGGTTTGACTGGCCCTTTTGTGAACACGCTCTTACTGTTGGCTACAGAGGTTCCCTGACAGAAATAGTCCAGATTATCGGACGATGCACCCGGGATTCCGAAAACAAGAGTCACGCACAATTCACGAATTTGATCGCCCAGCCGGAGGCCGACGACGACCTTATTAAGGTGTCCGTCAATAACATGCTCAAGGCCATAACCTGCTCTCTTCTTATGGAACAAGTTTTGGCACCCAATTTTAAATTCAAGACTAAATATCCTGATGATACTGAGAATGAAGATGCCGAAGGTGACAATAAATCTGATAGCGCCCAGATAAGAATTGAGGGGTTCAAAGAACCGTCAGACAAAGTCAAAAACATTGTTGAAAGTGATTTGAACGATCTTAAAGCTCGTATTTTACAGGATGACCAGGTTCTAAGAGCACTGCCAGGCAACGTTGATCCGGAAGTTCTCAACAAAATAATGATCCCCAAAATAATTCAATTGCGCTATCCGGAATTGAATAATGAGGAAGTTGAAGAGCTAAGACAGTACGTCGTGGTCGACTCGGTTATAAAAAACGGCGAAATTAAAGAAGTCGGCGATCAAAGATTTATCCGGATGGCGCACCAGTTCATCAATATTGATGAACTGCGGATTGACTTGATAGACAAGATTAACCCGTTTCAAAATGCTTTTGAAATCATATCCAAAAGTCTTACATCGCCTATGTTGCAGCTCATTCAGGAGACAATTGAAGGGGCAAGAATTGACATGACTGAAGAAGAAGCGCTTCACTTGTGGCCCAAAATCAACTTATTTGTTCAAACGAATGAAAGGCAGCCAAATTTACATGCCATAGATCCGCATGAGAAGCGGATGGCCGAAGCGATTGCTTTCTTGAAGAAGAAACTCCGTGAGCAAGGTATGTAGCCATGGATAAAGACATTTTGCAAAAACTTTTGGATGAAGATGCTCTTGGACTTTTAAATACCAAGTCTAAGCTTTCAGCAGAAACTTCGTCAGACAAACGGCTTCGTGACTCATTTATGGAGATAGTCGAATTTGTGAGAACGAATGGTAAACACCCGGAACCAAACAAAAATGATGTTAAGGAAATGATGCTTTACAGTCGACTAAATGGCCTTCGTCAAGAATCGGACAAGATTGCACTACTCGCGGACCTTGATGAGCTGGGGCTTTTGGTTGAGGAGAAAAAACTGGAATCGATAGATGACATTTTTGCTAGTGACAAATTGAACATCCTTAGCGATTCAGCGACAGACATTTTCAAACTTAAAAATGTCCCGGACACAAAAGTCATTGTCAACGCATCAGAATACATAGCAAAGCGAAGACCATGCGACGATTTTGAAAGTTTCGAACCACTTTTTAAACAATGTCAACGGGACTTGAAGGCAACGGTAAGAGTTCTTTCGCCATTTCGAGCCGGTTCATCAATTGATCCAGGTGATATTTTCGTCCTAAAAGGCCAACTGGTCTTTGTGGCAAGTGAGAGAGAAAGAGAACATCAGCCCAACGCTGACAAAGGCAAGCTCAATGACAGGCTTCGGTGCATTTTCGAAAATAGTACGGAATGCGATATGTTGCGGCGGTCACTTGCTGCAAGGTTATACGAGAGCGACGGCCAGCGCGTTTCAAAGAACACTCATCAACTATTTAACTCTGTAAATGAGGTGAGTGAAGATGACCGACTGGAAGGGCATGTTTACATTTTGCGCTCTCTCAGTAAAGACCCGCAGATTTCAGCATTGAAGAACTTATTTAAAATTGGATTTTGTCGTGGCAATATCGAGGACAGGGTCGCTAACGCGGCTCAAGATCCTACGTACCTTATGGCTCCAGTCAAGATAGTGAGCGGTTTTCAACTGTACGCGCTAAACCCACAAAAACTAGAATATTTTCTGCATAGATTTTTTGCGGAAGTTTGTCTTGATGTCACCGTAGCAAACGTCTATTCGCCGAAAGAGTGGTTCGTGGCACCTTTAGAAATCATAACTGAGGCTGTGCATCTTTTGAAAACAGGTGAAATCGTCCATTTCCGTTATAATGCTAAAACCGAAACGATTGAAAGGCATAAGAAGTAAAAATGAGCTTACGATGCGGGTTTCGATATCAATAGCCAATCTTTTTCTGAGATTTTTACGATACCTGACCTGAAATAAACAGCCCAATATTCAATCTTAGTGACAAAACTAAGTTGATCGATAATGCTCATCAAGTCTAGTTCTTTGCTTAGAAAAGTAGCCTTAAAGTCAAAACGGTCAATAAAGTGACCCTCTTTTAAAAATACCTGTTTGTCGTCCACGTAGTAGTCCGACGTTGTTTCGCCATCTGCAAGAAATTTCCAATCACCTTTGCCAGCAAGACATACAAGCTTGTCGCCGGATTGGACCTTCGCAAGAATGTGCTTACGCGTTAGGCCAAATGTGCCAACTTTTGCGCAATGCACCAGGTCTTCTCTTGGCAGGCAAATAAGCCAATAATTCATTAGTCGTCCCTTTCAAATGCTTGCGCTGACTAGTTTTACACTCGTTGTAGCGGTAATTATATGCTGTCATTTAGGATGGGTTTAGTGAGAGACTTTATTTTCATTACGGTAGTTTTGCTGATTCCCATTTCGTTAGCAACTTGGCGAATACTTTGTCCTTCTTGCAGGAGCTGCTCAACGTCACTTAATTTGGCAAAGGTCGGTCTTCCTATAGCCCTGCCACTTTTAGTGCCCTTAGAACGGGCGTGAGCCACCCCAGATTTGATTCTTTCTCGCAGAAGGTCGCGCTCAAACTCCGAAATTGACGCTAACAAGTTCAACATCAATTTTCCCTGAGCGGTCGAGATGTCTAGGTCTGGACCGTTCAAGGCTCTTAACGCCACGTTGCATTCAGCTAGACGTTCTATTGTGCTACGCAAATCCGGAGTGCTCCGACCCCAGCGCGATAGCTCAGAAACCAAGACGATACTGATCTTCCGATGTCGAGCCAGCTCCAAAACTTTTTTTCTTTCAATCCGGTCATTCCTAGCACCGCTGCCGGTTTCTTTGAATATGCCGACGATTTCAAAGTCATTCCGGCTGGCATACTCTTCCAATTCATTGAGCTGGCGTTCACACGATTGATCGCCGGTGCTGACACGAGCGTAGAGCGCAACGCGTTGTACCATAAACCCTCATCAAAAAATGACGGCTCTGTTGCAAAAAATTTGAGAGTTGGTCAAGCGAAAGCGCCGGACCAATTTTTTCGGTCCGGTAAGTGTGGCGAATCAATGCGGGCGCTCCGGCAGCGCCGTGTTTGATTCAGAAGTGCGTTAGAAACTAATGGTGATGGCTAGAAAGCCGGAACGTGCTGAGTATAAATTCCAAACTGTTTGTTGATCAGGCATATTTCAGCCTGGGTGCCAGGCGAACAAGAGCAGGTATGCCAGGATTTGAGCTGACCTTTTCTAAAAATACGCATTAGCTCGAAGCCTCGCAGTGTGGCAAATGCTGTCTTCATGGTTTTGAAGCCCCTCACTGGATTTAGGAGAAGCTTTAATTTGCCGTGGTCAGACTCAAGCCGATTATTTAAATACTTCACTTGCGAGTGTTCCAGCTCTTTCTCGCATTTGCCGGCCTCTTTCATCATCGAGATCGCGCGCCCGTAAGCTTTATGTTTGTCCGTATTTATCTTGCTCGGTGGATCGTTGACACCATTTAAGGCCTTGCACAAAAACTTTTTGGCCATCGCTGTATTTCGTGAGTGCGACAAATAAAAATCGACGGTGCGGCCTCGCCGATCAATAGCTCTAAAAATATATTTCAGTTGTCCTTTCACTTTGATGCAGGTTTCGTCGACCCGCCAGGACGAATCAAAAGACTGTCGCCAGTACCATCTCATTCGCTTTTCCATTTCTGGCGCATACTTCTGGACCCATCGATAAATCGTTGAGTGGTGCACTTTTATGCCGCGTTCAGCCATCATCTCCGCCAAATCGCGATAACTGATACCGTACTTGCAGTACCAGCGGACACATTGCAAAATGAATTCGCCTTCGAAGTGACGCCACTTAAAATCACTCATTGCAGCCCTCGATATGCCCTAGATATAGACTAAAATTATTTCGCATAATGGTAGAAAGGCGAAATTAAAATGTCCAAAAGGAATTAGATTGGTAGGAAAAACCATTAAAAATCGAGCCAATTTCGCATCGAAAGACGGAAATGCGAAATTGACGGCCGTCCAAAAGATAATCAAGATTGCTCGACAGCATCGCCTGAGCTACGAAGAATTCGTCTCTGTCTGCCAACAAGTCAGAATCAAGTTGAAGATGACGAAGCCCAAGAAGGAAAGGAAGTTGCCTGAAATTCTTTCTATGACTGAGCTGAAGCAATTTTTCAAAGCAGTACAAAAGTGCGAAGACTTGCAACATGAGTTGATGTTGAAGCTGTTGCTTTATACGGCAATTCGAGTCAGCGAGCTGGTGAACATCAGAGTGAGCGATGTTGATCTTGATGCGTGCAAAATTTTTATCAATCAGGGTAAGGGCAGCAAAGATCGCTACATCCTGTTTCCATCAGGCTTTCGTCTAGCGCTTAGAAGCCATCTCAAGGCGAATAGCGACAATAGATACCTGTTTGAGTCAAGGCTAAATCAACCTTACAGCACTCGCCGCATTCAACAGATTGTCAAAGAATATTGTGATCGGTCTGGCATAGAACGGTCTGTCCATCCTCATCTCCTTCGGCATCAGATGCTCACGTACCTAACAGGCCAAGGTATTTCTGATGCCAAAATTCAGCTTATTAGCGGTCATGAGAGCCGCAAAAGTCTTGAAGTCTACCAACACCTTTCGCTGGAGTCGGTGGAAAAGGAATACCAGCAGGCACTCCGGGCATTGGAGTTATAGAAAATTTTCAACGGCTGTCAAAGGCACGCTTTTGCAGAGTGGACTTTGCGATTCTTCGATCAGTTCGCTCAAACGAGACTGCGCAAACGCGGCTTCGACATGGGCTGTGGCGTCTGATAAGCGCTTGTGAAGTGGACAGAGATTAAGGCCGTGCGACGGAATACCGAGAGGGCATGATTCGATGCGGTCGATAGGATCTACAGCGTTTACGACATCCAAGATCGAGATTTTATCCGGTGTTCGAGAAAGAATAAAGCCACCGCCGATGCCTCGCTGTGAGTTTACCAGCTTACCCTTCACGAGTTGCTGCATTATCTTACTTAGATAGCCTGGGGGCACCTTGGTAATTGCAGCAATATCTTGCCCGGTGACGGCCGACTTCTGCATAGCCAAAAAAACCATAGCGCGCAGAGCATACTCAGCAGTTTGAGAAATCATGGCGCTCTCCATTTGTCAACAAGAATACCTTTATATACACAATACCACACAATCAGCCTTTCGGAGGATGACGCGGCTGTCCATGGGTGTATTATGGACATAAAGGTACGTTTGATGGAAATACAACTGAGGTTAGGGTCATGAAAGAAATTTGCACACTCTGCAATTACATCCTTGAAGAAGAGCAAGGTCTACCAGAAGCGGGCATTGCACCTGGCACGAAATTTGAAAGTCTGCCAGAAGATTGGAAATGCCCTGGCTGCGCTGCTTCCAAGGAATTTTTCCAGACTTGTTCTTGTGTCAGCCTCCCAATTTTCGAAGCCAGCAAGGTCCAAACCCTTCATAGATGCGCGTAATGCGTTTTCTAACCCGGCAGGAGTAATCGCCATGAAAGAGCTAAGAAACGAGGCAGTCGGACTGCTGGTAGCCGAGCAACCGCTGCGAGCTGCGGTTTTTGATCACTTCGGCATCGATTTTTGTTGTGGAGGTAAGCAGACTCTCTTTGATGCTTGTGAAAAAGCTGGCCTCGCAACAGAGTCGGTCATCGCCGACCTGGCGGAGAATGATGCCCATGCCGCGATGCAGGATATGCCGGACTCTTGGCTAAATGCATCGCTTACTGAACTGACGAATCATATTCAACAAACTCATCACGCATATTTAAAGGGGGAGCTGCCGCGTCTACAAGCATTGGCAGAAAAAGTGGCTCGTGTACACGGTGCCAGAGATTCTCGTTTGGTCGAAGTTGTAGCTGTATTTTCTGCAATGAAACAAGAAATAGAGCAACATACGATGAAAGAAGACAACGTTCTTTTTCCCTTTATGCGTCAGCTCGATCAGGGCAAAGGCTTACCCAAAGCACCATTTGGAACTGTGGCAAATCCAGTTCGGTGCATGGAATCTGAACACAATGATGCGGGCGAGGCTCTAATGAAATTAAGAGTTCTGACCGATCAATATGTAGCTCCCGAAGGTGCCTGTACCAGTTGGTTGGCGCTATTGGCTGGACTGGCTCATCTTGATCAAGATCTGAGGACGCACATTCACAAAGAGAATTCGATTCTCTTTCCAAAAGCAATCAAGGCTGAAAGCGCGTATGCGCTATGTTAGCCAATTTTAGATGAAGGACGGTAAGAAAATGGTTATCACTGAAGAGACAACGGTCAAAAGTATTCTGGATATTTATCCAGACGCGGTGAAGGTTTTCGAAGAGCACGGTGTCGACGTACCTGCACAATGCGATGAAAGTATCTTGGATACAGAACTTGGTATTTGCGACAGCATGTGCCATGTGGACGATTTACCGACACTAATTCGTGACCTGCAGATATTTACTGACGCTAAAGACAAAGGAGTTTAATTATGACGCTGGATATAGCGCTACTGCGAAAAACTTTCGAGCGCGCAAAAGTAGAGAATGGCGGTACAACTGCATTAGGACTAGCTTTCTACGAACGTCTGTTTGAGAAATATCCATCGGTGAAACCTCTTTTTCATACACCGCCAGAAGAACAGCACAAGAAACTGATGGCGTCATTGGGCGCAATCGTTGCTGGTGTGGAACAGCCTGACCGGCTTTTGCCATATCTGCATGCTATGGGGGTACGCCATTTGAAATACAAAACCGAAACTGCTCACTATGGTGCAGTCGGTGAGAATTTGATGGCCGTTCTAGCAGATCATCTAAGCAAAGAAGGAGAGTGGACAGCAGCGATGGCAGAAACTTGGGAAGCAGCTATCGGAATTGTCGCTAGAACAATGATCGAGGCTTCCGATAATCCAGAAGCCTTCAAAGAAGAACTTGCCAAATTTGGCTACCAGCCTGATGGATTTAAGAAAAACGACGCTGAACCTTGGCGCCAACTTGAAGCTGCGGTCGCGCCGCTGACAACCCAAATGGTTCAACAGTAACTATCTGAACCTGCTAGCATGGCATCTCAGCCAACTGGCAGCCATTTGCGAGGTTTTTTATGTCCTGGAGATGGAAACTGTCAGTCCTGTTTGTGCTGATAGCAGGATTTTCGACCCTGATTTTCATGGGTCACGAAACAACAAATCAGGCACCACCAATCCCCGAACGTGTAGTCGATTCGAACGGCGCCCTACTTTTCACGGGCAGTGACATTCTTGCCGGCCAGGCTGTATTTCAAAAGTATGGTCTGATGGATGTGGGCTCTTTTTTCGGACATGGCGCGTATAACGGTCCTGACTTTTCGGCTGATTATCTCCACCGTGAAGGTGAAATCGCGCTGAATCAGATGTCAGAGAAGCGTTTCAATAAACCTTATGGTCAGCTAGAAGGCGGGGATAAGGGAAATCTGGAAAGTACATTAGCCAAGGAATTCAAGGTTAATCGATACGATCCGCAGACCAAAACGCTGACCTGGCTTGATAGTCAATCAGAAGCCTATCGTCAACTCGCGCCATATTATGATACTGAATTTGGTGTCGGCAGGAAACTTCCGCTTCCCACTGATTATATTCACGATCCTCAGGAACGCCTTCAGCTTAGCCGCTTTTTCGCTTGGGGCGCGTGGGTATGCAATACCAATCGACCAGGAAAAGATTACACCTACACCAATAACTGGCCGCCGGACAAATCTGTAGGCAACGGACCGAATTGGCAAATCTTCTTCTGGAGCGCGATGAGCTTGATTATGCTCATTGGCGGAATAGGATTGACTCAATTTCTACTTAGCGCTTTCCCTGGACTCGGGTGGCTTCCAGATGGAAGAGGCATGACGGACAACGTCAAATCTTATCAACCATACCGCTCTCAAACCTCTCTATATCCCTATTTCGTTGTGGTCGCGCTGCTTTTTCTTTTTCAAACCATTTTTGGCGTAGTAACGGCTCATTACATTGTCGAGCAGGGGTTCTATGGCTTCGACATCCGTAGCATTTTCCCCTACAGCATTACCCGCAGTTGGCATTTGCAGCTTTCAATATTCTGGATTGCCACGGCGTGGCTGGCTGCTGGGATGTTTATGGCGCCGATGTTGTCGAAGCACGAACCCAAAGGGCAGCATTGGTTAGTCAAAATTTTGTTCGTAGCAATCCTTATCGTCGCCGTTGGCAGCATCGGCGGAGAATGGCTTGGCGTCAAGAATATGCTTGGCAATCTTTGGTTCTGGTTTGGGCATCAAGGCTGGGAATACCTTGAATTAGGCCGATTCTGGCAAGCTCTTTTGACGATTGGTATGGTGCTCTGGGCTTTCATCGTCTTTCGCAGTATCAGCCCTTTGTTGAAAGGCAAGGACCACGGAAGCCTTCCCTACATGCTGCTTTACGGAGTAATGGCTATTCCTTTATTCTTCAGCTTCGGCATGATGTACCACCCAGGAACAAACTTCGCTATTGCCGATTTCTGGCGCTGGTGGGTCGTACATCTATGGGTAGAAGGGATCTTCGAACTGTACACAACGATCATCGTTGCTTACTTCTTTTGCAGTCTTGGCATGGTGTCTGAGAAATCAGCGCTCTCTGTAATTTACATCGACATTATTTTGTATCTAGGAAGTGGCATAGTCGGCATTGGGCATCATTATTACTGGACGGCGCAGCCTGCCATCAACATGGCTTTGGGCTCAATGATATCTGCGCTTGAAGTGGTACCACTTACTCTTTTGACTATGGAGGCCTGGAAGTTTGTGGAGTTGGCCAAGGTGGAGGGTTCGATCAAAAATTTCTCTCACTACTGGGCGATGATGTTTTTGATAGCTGTAGGTTTCTGGAACTTCCTTGGTGCAGGTGTCTTTGGCTTCCTTGTAAACACGCCCATTGTCAGCTATTACGAGCATGCCACTTACCTCACATCCAATCATGGACACGCCGCTTTGATGGGCGTATATGGCATGCTTGCCGTAGCAGCGATTCTTTTTTGCACCCGTTACTTAATGACTGTCGACGCCTGGAGCAACAGGCTAGCGGCACTTTCTTTCTGGGGCTTGAACATCGGGCTTATGCTGATGATTGTGCTCAACATTTTTCCAGCAGGTGTCATTCAAATGATCGCCAGTTACAAGGAAGGTTTCTGGTTCGCTCGCAGCCCGGAGTTCATGCATTCGCATCTCTTTCAAATGTTCACTTGGGCTCGAATTGCAGGAGATATAACGTTTGTAGTTATCGGAGTTTTACCGCTCGTCGTTTTAGTTGTGCGCGGAATGTTCCATCTGAGACCAGCTGCTTCTGCGCCGCCAGAGCCGTCACTGACTCCTGCGTCGCAAAATGTATAATGCCGGACAGATTGATTTCGATGCCACAAATTTTTTGCAACAGAGCCAAAATGACCCAATCGCTGCTTAATCTGTGGGCTTTTCAAGCCTTTGAGATAGTGTACCAAAAACCTAATGCTTTGTGGTACATAAGCTCATCAGTTGTTTTGCTGGTAGGATTTTGCTTTCTAATCGAGGCTTTTGTATGCTCCCAGAACCCTTGGAAACACAGTTCACTACCTATTTCGCTTCTGGGACGACCCAGCAAGACCGCCCATCAGTGTTGTATCTACTGCGGCGAGATGCATGTCAATGTTTTGGCTTCGATCCAAATTCTTATGACGTCAGTCATAATCCTCCTATCAATCCACACTACTCGAAGGTTCTATGGCCCGGAGTTATGACCATATTTTCAGGACTTGATCTTCTAGCAAAATATTTTGCTGGGAGTGAGGAAGATAATTTCCCAGCAGGAACGCAGCAGACTGATCAGTGGAGACATAAGTCTGGACCTCGTTTGAAGAGATTTTTAGAAAAATACCTAACAAATAACAATGCCGCAGAAGCCGAAATTCTATATCAATTGCGCTGTGCATTAGATCACTCTTTCGCGCTATGGGCAAGGGATAGAAATGGGTCGGTTTACGGATTTGTTCTATCGCCGCCTGACCCACTGCACGCTGGAGAGCTGCTTAGGCAAAGAGTGGGAGCCACCAACGGCGATACCGATTCCATAATTTACATCTACGAATTGCATAAAAAATTTCAGGAAGCAATCAACGCCTTTATGTTGGATTACAGGACACAGTTGGAATCGAACGTCCAAGACCAGACAACTTTCTCCAGGCTTTTAGATCACTATGGATTTATAGGCATAGCGAAAGCCAGTGCCTTTAATTGGTAGTTCTGATTCGCAGATTCACAAGTTTTTAAAATCGCGACAGTCTGAACCCAAGGCGATCTCGACCTGAAGTCCAGCCTGAGTTATTGATAAGGCTTCGAAAGTTGGACTTATCGAGGTGCAACTCTTATCAGCGAATGAGGCATTGAAATATTTTAGTGCAACTTTTAAGGCGTCTGCCGTCGAAAGTAACCTGCCAGCGAGTGCCATTTTGAAATGCGGATCATCCGCCAACGCTTGATATGGAATTTGACCTTTGTTGATCCGGTTCTCACTCCAGCCATGAATCAAATCTTTAAATGGGTCGACTTGAAACTGTATGGGATCCTCAGCAACCTTTATTTTTTGCCCTACGTGCAACATAATGTTGAAGTAGTGTCCTTTCAGCCGTCCCTTTGCATACTCATACACTAAAAATTGAGTGTCCTGGTTAAAGGCAGCATTAACAGAATGAACCTTCTCATCTAGCCTACGAACAAGATCTAACGAAATTTCGCGCGGATTAGCTAGTGTTTCTGATTTGTCAAAACTTGATAGTGAATCAAACACCAGGTCGGTCAAATTCAGATGAACAGTGTCGTTAGCGTCTGTGTATATTGGGCTTCCGACCGTACCAAAAACACAGTGCGAGTGAATGCGTTTCATTTTGGTGGCATCATCTTTGAAAGTAGAACTTCTGAAGTTTGTAACCCGCATATCACTCACCAAGACTATTCCATCGTGAGTTGGAATGGAGATCAAAATAGTCATTATGCTGGCAACACCTTTTTAGCTGAGTTGATTTTGCTTACGCTTTGTCAGCTTGCATCGCTGACGATTCCACCCCACTCACAAGCTAAAGCTATCGCTCCTGGCGCGGTTTTACTAGTTTTGCCCATTTGACTTATCAAACAGATTGGGTGATCTTTGTTTGAAAATTGGGTTCGTTTTGTCTATGTATGGGCCCAATGACTGCGACGAACCAACTGGATTAAACGGCGCCATTGTATTCGGACTTTGCAAATAAGTTGGCTTCCACGGTTGTGCTAGAGGCGCCGTTGACGGTGGTGTCGTGAACAAATTATTTGAAGGCGCCACTACAGGCGGTGGAGCGGGACTAGTGACGTTCGTTCCGTTGAATGGTGCGCCTAGTGTATTGCTAGACGGCGTTATCGTTGGCGATGACGTAGGTCCCCAGTCAGAGGTGTTTGCCTCTGACGCAGGTCTTCCAGTCAGTTCAGTAAAGCGTTTTCGAGCTTCTGCCAAATCACTTTGAGCTTGGGCAAGATAGCCTCGCTGTGCATCTGCAAAGCTACTAGATTTGCGTTTTTCGAAATCGCTCACAGACGGATCTGCCAACTGAGCATCTATTTTTGCTATCTCTGATGTGCAATGTGCAATGGTCTTCTGATAGCGGTCGATAGCCTGTCTAGTGTTATAGATGTCTTGTTTTTTCTGCCTTTCAGCTTGCTCATCTCGTCGTTTCTGGTCTTCGTTTTGTTGCTGCTGCCAGGAGTTTTGGTCGCCGCCTGGAGTTTTGTTATAGCCTGGGATGTAACCCTGAGTGCTTGGAGCAGGAGTTGTAGAAGTTGGGGGTGTTGGAGCATGGTCTCGCTCCCATTTCCAGGAGAAATCGTGCCACCTCGATTTTGCGTTCATACTGAATGCACCAAAAGTATTCAAACAAACCCATGCAATGACCATGCATATGCTAACTTTCCAACGAAGCTTTTCATCAGCGGCGAGTTTAGTTTGCTCCAAAGCAGATTGAACTGATTGTTCGGTACTTTCTCGTTGAGCGGCGGCAGCAGCTTTTTTGGCTTTTGTTGCCGCTTCTTCCTCTGCCGCACGTCGTGCCCGTTCCTCGTTGCGCTTACGAGCTTCCGCTTCTTCATTGTTAGTTTCCTGCGTTGTTCTGCGCCTGCCTGGGCCAGGAGCCTGACCAGTTCCAGTTCGCTCGTGAGGTTTATCTGCGGCAGCGGCAGGGCGACATGCACAATAGCCTGAAGTCTTATGGCTACCAGCGAAATGCTTCTTCAAATCATCGCGAGCGTTGTTGATCTTCTTCATTTCCTCTTCGGCTTCCTGCTTGGCTTCAGCCTTCGGAAAACGGTCAGAGTGCCATACCATGGCCAGGCGCTTGTAGCGGGTCGTGATCGATTCCATCGAAGAGCCAGCATCGATGCCCATTACGAAGTATGCGCGAGCAAGTATTTCTTCTTCAGTCATTACTTGAACACCGCCGTTTTAATATCGCCGAAAAGCACCATAAGGTTGCAGGCAGCCACTCCAATGACCCACCAGGGCGGTGCTGCCAAGGTCGTTTCAGCGGCAGATCCAACGTCAGTGCCTGGACCCAACAATGTCTCAACGTCGCTCACCATGCCTCGAATCACATGGTCGCAAACCGCCCAGTTCAATCCTTCAGCTTCGGGTTTGAAATCGAATTGCACTACAACTGTGTCGTTGGGCTCTTCTTTGAACGAGATGTCCATCACGATAAAACGCTGCTTGCGTTCAGTTTTCATATGCATGCTGTTAACAGAGTTACCTTCGAGGTGTGATTCTTCGTCGGTATACCTGATGGTGGCATTGATTCGGCGCTCTAAAGTGTCGGCAGTTGGCACGCTCCACTTGTCGCCAAAGTTGTAAGTCTTCTCATCGAGATGTTTTCGGATTTTGCCAAAAGCCTGCTTTACGGGCACATTGTAACGTCTGGGCACTGGATGCAAAAAGTTATAGCGATTTACGCTTGCGTGATAAAAAAATGGATATGAAACGCAAATTGCTGTCAGTAGGCCTTCCAAAGTGCCCGTGGCTGGCGTTTGCAGCACGCACGTACCAGTCACCGCTCCCACAACAAAGAAGGTCACAATCGCAACGACTATTCCCACGCCCATCAGGATCTCTCCTCATTCAACTGTTTTAGATACTGGCACATAGATACCTCAAAGATCATAGTCAGGTGCGGCGCTGTCGCGCTTTGGAGTAGGCCGCCTGTCGTTGTCTTCGTCTTTTGGTTTTTCAGGACGAGTACCCCGCTCGGGCTTTCCCTCTCCGCCTGTTGATACAAGTGGTTTGACAGCACCAGTTTTCTTCTCTTCTTCTTTTTTCTCGACTACTGGTTCTTGCGGAGTGACTTTTTTTACTGGCGGCTCTTCTTTCGGAGGCTCTGGTTTTGGCGCGGGAGGCTCGTCTTCCACTTGTCCACGAGTTTTTACAAACTCTGATATTTTGTGTTTCTCTCGAACAGGTTTGTCGTAGGACAATGCTTGCTCATATGCAAGTGGGTCTGTTAGTGGCAGCTTGAGCGGTTTTGTGTCGGCAGTGAAAACAATTACTTGCTTATCGAGGCTAATTAGTTCGTCTGGTGTAATTAAGTGACGACCCTGGATGCTCTCCTGAACGCGGCCGCTATCGCCTACGGTAGCCTCTTCTACAGTCATGCGCCCAATTGCTTCACTTAAGTCGCGGGCTTCTTGGAAGTTTTTCTGCTTGAAATAAACTTGAGTCGCGGGCATGTCGATAATAATTTGAGCTTCGCGCTTGCTGTAGACCTGCTCTAACTGGGCGTAATTCTGGAACCCTAAGATCAAACCTATTTTGTTCTTGCGAATAATTGAAAGGGTGTCACCAATGCCGGATATTTTGCCGAAGTTCGTAAACTCGTCAAGCAGCATGGTAAGCGGATATTTCATTCTTTCTCGTATCTCCAAAATGTGATCGAGAAGGAAGTTCATCATCAAAGATCCAATTAACTTGCTGTCTTTCGATCTGCTTGGAACAGCCAGATAAAACGTAAAGAGCTGGGTAGCAAGCGCATCCAGGTTAATGTCTGTTGTTTCAGTCAAAGCGATCATCTGGTCGGTCATCCAAGGGTTTAGCTTAGTCACCAGCCCAGAAAACACGCCATATTTGAAGTTTGTCTCACCGGCAAGGCGCATCCAGCCTTGAAACTCCATGCGTGCCACCCGCGATGGGCTATCTTTTAAGACTTTTGCTAAAACATCCGGACCTTCCGCAAGCAGCCACCGGAGCGCGCCGAAGTGACCACGCTTCGGATCACCGGCTGCTGCATGGAGCAATAATGGTATTAGCAATAGCTTTTCAGAACGGTTCCAGGTCTGGTCTCCACGGGCTTCGGCACTTTCACCGTTCATGATGACTAGGTCAGCTAGCTTCTCTGCAACGCTCGCCTTTTCTTCTTCTGGAGCGTATCTAATCCGGTCTATTGGGTTGATTCGACAGCTGCTCATATCCGAAGGATTGAAGCAGTAGACCTTGTGACCGGCCATTTTTCGCCAGCCAGAAGTGAGCTTATACAGCTCTCCGTCTTCATATCCTGGCGTTGCCTCAGTCACGATCATGCTGGTTGCAATTCGTTCAATTAGCTGCGGGAAGAAGAAGCCACGCGACTTTCCGACCCCAGTTCTTCCGCAAACAATCGCATGGGCATGGGTCCAAAACTCTGGCACTTGAATGTACTGATTGTCTGGAGTCCTGCCAATGATGAACCTTTTGGCGTCGGCGGTCTTTTGAAAATAACCTTTTGCAGCGAGGTCCTGGTCCGTGCCCCAACTCGCAGAACCGTACACTGTGCTCTTTTCTTTGTATCTTGCAGCTTCCTCAACCCGCATCGCGTCATTCTGCAATTCCAGCATGATACGGTCACAACGGCGCTGGCAGTCATTTTCACTGGCGCCACCTTTGCGTTCTTCTAGTTCGATGTTGACGAGCATGCCGCCCGAGCTCGCAACTCTCCAGCGGAGAACAACCCGGTATTCTTGCCGCCACCAGTCTTTGCCGATTTGCTCGTCTAAGCGCTCAGTCGCGAGAATCTGGTCGAGTTGTTTGCTAGCTCTGTCTACTTTGTAGCCAAGTCGGTCCAGGACGTTGACGGCCAGGATCGGGAAGTCTTTGGCGGTCGTTTCAACGATGCCTGAGTCTTTGATCTGCACTGCCATCTAATAGCGCCCCCATGGGTCATATTTATCCCAGGCTTCCTCGTCATCGCGTTCCCACTTCTTCCGTTTTTTGCCTTCATTGATCTTGTCACGACCGGCCTGGTTTTGCTCAAGAGCCTGATCAAGTTTCTCTAGCGACTCTTTGTCTCGCTCTTTTTGCTCCGGTGTCCGACCGGGTTGCGCGTGCTCTTGCAGCTTGTCGGCTTTGGCAGCGTCCAAGGCTTCTCTGCCCTCTTTCATGAAGTCTCTATTGCGGTCGTCGAGGGGAATCCATTTGACCAGCTCGTTTGCAATTGAGGCACCTTGCATGAATAGCCCCATAACTGGGTGACTCATGAAGTTCTCCTGCATCGGGTTTATCACCCTGCCGCCTTCTTGGGCCTTGAGCTGCTCCATGGTTTTGCTACGCTCGAATTGCTTGTGCGTGTTGGCCAACTCTCGCTCTAAGACGCCCGACCAGCGGGCTCTGTCCGCATGCTCCATCCAGCCACGAAGCTTCTGATAGTCCTCGATGGGCAGCTTTTCGTTGCCCTTCTCTCGGAGCCTGATGGTCAACTCAGCCAGCTTCTCAGCCTTTGTGTCTTTGTCGTACTTTTCGCCTTTGTACTCAAAATAGTCTTTCTCTTTTTCTGGCGCTGTGGCCTTTTCGGGGTTTTGTGCGCGATCGCGCTCGCCGTATCTTTCTTTGTCTTTGGTCCACGCAATCAGCTTCTTGTACTCGTCGACCGGGATGCGTTCGTCATAGTGGTCCCACAGGTAGGTGTTCAATTCCCGCAGTTCTTTCAAGGTGTTTGCCTTGCTCCACTCTTTTCCGGCAGCCTGAATAGTGTCTTGGAAATAGGGTTTTTCAGGTTCTAACTCCACGTCCAGGTCGGGAGCGCTGCGCTTGTCTTTTTTCGCACGCTCCTTTTCAAGCTTCTCAGCCTTCCATTTGTCGTAAGGCTCTAATTGCTCACGGATGATCTTTTTGTGCATCCAGGGAAGCTCCAGGCCGTCTCTAATGCGCTCCTGAAGTATCAGATCTTTCTCGCGTTGGCGCTCAGCCATACGCTTGCGCTCTTTCTCCTCTTTGTCCGTTCTGTACCGCTCCATCTCAAGCGGGTGCGCCCTCTCCAGGTACTGACGCCCATATTCTTTGAGCTTGTCGTAATCCCTGGTGTCTAGTCGGACTTCTTTGCCGTTTTTGTCCTTGCCCAGAACAGCGACGTGGATATGGTGGTGCTCGGTGTTGCCATGAGAGGTAGCCACGTATTTGAAGTCATAGCCTTTCTCTGACCCTAGCCGCTTCATTACCTCTCGCGTCATGGCTTTCTTATCCGCTGGGTTTATCTCCGGAGCCAGGGTCACCTTGTGCATGATCACGTTCTCTTTCTTCATCGCCCTAAGCGCTTTGCGCATTTCTGAAGAGTCGAGTTTGTCGTTTTCGTCGTCGAACATCTCGCGCCCGCCCTTCTCTCGATCCTCACCTGGGCGGTGCTGAATGTATTTAAGGTGCGCCAGAGCTTTGCTGATAGCAATTACATTGCCGGTCTTGCCAGCTATCCTGGGCTGTTTTCTCGCCGAAATGTAGCTATGCCTGACTATCATGGGCTGGTTATGACTTTCTTGGTTCTTGTAGCCAGGTCGGCTTCATCGCGCTCGACGTGTTTGCGCATTTTTTGCTTGGCAGTATTTGCCGCTGCCTCAAATGCCGCTCTAGCGTTTTCATCATCCGGCAGTGCCATCCAGGAAAGCTCATAAAGTGTCCCGATGGCAGCTCCCTGCCGTGCCAGCATTTTGCATATCCGGTCGACGCCCTGGTGAGTCGCCTTGATGTGCTGGTCAGTCGCGTACCGAATTGCTTGAGCGACTTCGGCCTCGCGGTCATCGACCCTCAATTTTTCCTGGTTATCCAGATACCAGAGGAGAGCTTGCCGGGAAAAATCTGCCCGGGTTTTTCCGGCTGCCTTCGCGGCGTCATCGAGCCGCTTCATGTCGGCCAAATTTAGCCTCGTCTCCACCCTCGGGCTGAATCTCAAAGATTTTTTTGGTTCTTGCATGTGCGCCTCCTCTAACCCTTACTAACAGTGTAATATAAGGATAGTGCGGCGTCGACCGTATTAACCCTACACTATGTGCGGCGCCTTAAAAGCCCATATAATAGGCTTTTTTATTAATGCGCGTGTGCGCTTTATCTTGCCATACCGCCGAAAGAGGCGAAGCCTCTGCAGAAGGTCGCGATGAAAATCGCTCCGCTTCGCGTTGTTTTTGGGGTATGGCGGTATGGTTTTAGGTTGCGTGTCGGTGCCTCCTCCACGCGGGCAAAAATCAAGAGGGCATAAAACAAAAGCAGCAAACTCCAGGAAGCTACTTAGCCATGCCAAACGAAGAAGCAGAAGAACAAAGGCAAGAACGGCTCCAGCAGAACAGATGGAAGTTGGATGACATCGAAGCCTCAATAGCAGCAAACAAAGAGCGCCGCCTGGAACTGACCGAGATAATGCAGTTGAACTGGCAACGTGCACAAAGATCCCTGGCAGACCGTTTAGCAGAACGCCAACGCTCCTGGGAGTCACGCGGTGGCCGGTCTGATGACTGTGACTACTGACGGCGACAGAGGGGGAGCCTCAGCTCCCACCCCCAGCGAACTCGGCGCAGCGGCTGCATTCAGCTTGCGTGCCGTCGCAGATTTCGTCGTGGATTGAGTTAAGCAGCCCAAGGACCTTGAGCCTCTCCGCCCCTGGCGCGAAGCGCTGCCGAGCCTGTGCGTAGAACTCATTCAGTAACTGAATTGCTTGTTTTGGGTTGTTTGTTGCTTTCTTCATGGTCGTGCCTCCGAAGGGGTGATGCCCGTTCTGCCTACGGTAGGGAGTACGGCGCCAGGGCTTGTGCCGCAGGCATCGAAGCGTAGCGCAGACCCTTGCACCGAGCGGACCGGACGTGGAGACTTTGCTTTCACCCCCTTTTGATGCACGACCGTGGATGCAACAAGGCAAAGCTTGCAGCAATGAAGCGAAGAAATGTTTTGCGGACTTAGTGCAGCAGCCTGAAGAGCACGGACAGGAGCGCAAGGGCAATCAGGCAAATAAGGACAAGCCCGCCAAGCAAGCCGGAGCCTGTGTCAGCAGCACTGTTTGTGGGTTTGGTGCCCAGTCCGCTGACGTAGTTCATTTGTTCAACCGGATCGACGATGCCTTTGGCTATCTCGTCGGCACTGGCTCCATCAAGGGCTTTTCCGGCGACGTAGCGCTGTGTCATCTGCTCGCGAAATTGTTCTCTGTCCATATAGCGGCCCACCTTGCCTCTATTATGCCTGAGTATTCGGAACTGGCATAGCCAGTTGGGCAAGGGGCGGGGGTGTTGCTCAAGGCACCATAAGTGGTGACTTGAGCAGGGCGTTAGAGGAGACGGGAATCGAACCCGTCGCTAAAGGTGTCAAATCTCCAGCGCTGCGCCAGCGAGCACCCCCAACGCGTTGTTTTTAACCGGAGATGAGCACGTGGAAAGGGCAAAGTGGCGCAGCCATCAAGCGCAGCGCAGACCCTTGTAGCGCGCGGAGTCTTCGGTTAGCCTTGAGCGTTTTTCAGGGGGTGCTTGTTGGTGTAGCGCGGCAGGTTGACGCCACTTTCAGCGCGTTGGTTCGAGTCCTGTCGCCGCAAACGCCCTGTTCTTGGTATAATTGAAGCGGAAGGTGTCAAGTCTCCGGAACCGCTCTGCAGTTGCAGGGCGGTTCTCTTTTGGTCCTAAAATGTGCTACCCGGAAGACGCGTCGCGTCTTGGGACTGGGGCGGGGTGTAGATTTCGCGCCCGCAATGGCAAGAAGTCGGCTAAGTAATTTTGTGGCTCTGAAGCAAAAAAAGAAGGGGGCATTAGCCCCCCGAGCGGATCTCCTTCTTGATTTCTTCGATGTTGCTGTAGTTCCAGTTGATCTCGAACTGCAGTCCGATGTAATCAATGTCATCCTCCTCCAGTCCAGCCTGCAGCTCTTGCAGCGATTCGATTTCTTTGCGGATCATAATGATTTCAGTGATGTCGATGACCATGATGAGGTCCTCCGTCGGGGTACTCTCTGCCCTGATTGCGGTGGCGCCAGGTTAGTCAATGCCGCGCGAAGCGCCCCGAAGGGCTTGGGCATTTACTAATCTGGCTCCGCGATAAAATAAGAGATCCCGGCGACGGAGCTACCACTGTGGAGCGGGAGGCAAAGCCGGGAGCGGAGCTTTTGGGAGGTCAAGCCCTCGCGCAGCGACCGCAGGCTTGGGGCTTGACCGATTTGCACATAATCTTGTGCAGCTAAGTGGTACTAACCGGAAGACGCGACGCGTCTTGGGACTGGGGCGAGGGTGTAGATTTCGAGCCAGTAAGGCAAGAAAGCGGCTAAGTCTTTTGTTGCTCTGAAGCGAAAAAAGAGGGGGGCTATTGCCCCCCGTCCTCCGCTTGTAGCAGCTGTTCGCGCAAGCACTCGATGCACGGATTGTCTTTTGTGCAGCTCTGCTTGAGGTCCGCGTAGTACTTGCTGAGCGCTAGCGGTATCTCGCTCGGAGGCAGCGCGAATATTCTTTCGTACTGTGCGATTACCTGTTCGTTGAGTGCTTCTAGCTTATCCATATTCAGTATCTCCTTATGAGCCGACAGGCGTTGCCTATTGCGGTGGCGCCAGGTTAGTCAATGCCGCGCGAAGCGCCCGAAGGCTTGGGCATTTACTA
>Ga0247724_1000098_pt1 | contig 23319 bp, 16 predicted proteins | sample OKSTACKMC2E_FD_182776 | JGI IMG/M metagenome (GOLD analysis project Ga0247724, IMG submission 182776) | Subsurface sediment microbial communities from gas well in Oklahoma, United States - OK STACK MC-2-E | ecosystem: Environmental > Terrestrial > Deep subsurface > Rock core/Sediment | place... | reverse complement strand
TGGCGTGGCGATTTTGATGTCGTTCCTGGCGCGCGAAGTCTTTGTTGGCGCACTCGGCACGCTGTTTGGTATCGATGGCGCGGACGAGAACATCGCCGGTCTTGCCGCCAATATTCAGGCTGACGGCCTGGCGTTTGGCGCCGGCTTTGGCCTGCTGCTGTTCTACGTGGTCGCGCTGCAATGTGTTGCGACGGTCGCGACTATCCGCGCAGAAACCGGCAGCAACCGCATCGCGGCAGGGCTGGTGATCGGTTATGGCCTGCTGGCCTATGCGCTGGCCTATCTGGCGGCGAATCTGCTGTAAATACACCTAATCGGGCGATTGCTGACTGGCAATCGCCCTATCCATTCCTCTTCCATCTGCCGTAACCATCTATGCTCTTTCTGGCGTCCAGAGGCAAGCTGCCATCGTTTGACAGGTTCTGTACGGCGGCGCTGACGCTGGCCGATACCTACAATGAGAATGAATGAGTACGGCAGCGCTGACGCTGGGCAATACTTACGCGGCGAATGAATGGGTAGGTATCGGCGAGCGAAGCGTCGCCGTACAATGAAACCCAGATTTCATGTCTATCACAGCGACCAAGCCAATATCTAACTGCCCGCAAGGTCAGCTTCACCTGATAAATCCAATCACCAAAAAAATTATTAGTTAATAATCAAGTGCATACATCAAATTCACTCAAATTAAAAAAAATTATGCTTGCGCGATAATAGTTATCGCAATAATATACATCCAAGCCAGAACACAAATGACCTGGTGAGCAGACTGCGGTACGGTGAACACCCTGCCTGCAGCAACAAAACGAAGGTTGTTTTTTTAAGTAAATAGTTATCGCGATAACACTTTGCGAAATACGCAAAGCGCGAAAATCACAAATCAAACATTGGAGATGAATCATGCAAGTTATCTATAAAGCAGTTGTAACCAGTACTTCAGGCCGTGACGGACGCGCTGTGTCCAGCGACAACAACCTGGATGTGAAATTAAGCACACCACGTGAACTGGGTGGTGCCGGTGGTGCTGCGACGAACCCGGAACAACTGTTTGCTGCCGGCTACTCAGCCTGTTTCTTAAGCGCCGTGAAATATGTCGCTGGCCAAAGCAAAATCGTCATCCCGGCTGATGCGAACATTCGCGCTGAAGTTGGTATCGGCCAAATCCCGGGCGGTTTTGGTTTGGATGTAGAGCTCTTCATCGGCCTGCCAGGTGTTTCAGCAGATGTGGCGAACGAGCTGGTGCAAAAAGCCCATCAGGTGTGTCCGTACTCAAATGCGACCCGTAACTCACTGCAAGTCCGCCTGACGCTGGTGTAACCAGCGTCCGTCCCGGACGGTTTTTTTTCAGTAAATAGTTATCGCAATAACATTTAACGAACTAGTAAACATTAACCCAAGCAGGCCACAGGCCGCACACTGAATACCGGAGCAAGATGATGAAAAATTTACAGAAATCTATTGGTTACAGCATTGTCGCATTAGGCCTGCTGAGCGCCGTTGGTAGTAACACTTTGTACGCCGCGGAGATCCCGGGCGTCGAAAAAAACACTGAAGCCTTTTTAAATGTACTGGCACAAGGCGGTGGCAAACCACTGGAACAGTTAAGCCCGAAAGACGCCCGTGCTGTGCTGACAGGCGCTCAAGCTGGTGCCGCCTTACCGGCAGCCGATGTCAGTGAAAAATGGATTGTCGCCGATGGCCAGAAACTCAAACTGGTGATTGTGCGCCCGGCCGGCAGCAAAGGTACTTTGCCAGCATTCATGTTCTTTCACGGCGGTGGCTGGGTATTAGGTGATTTCCCAACCCACGAACGTTTGATCCGCGACTTAGTCGCCCGCTCCGGCGCAGCCGCTGTTTATGTGGATTACACGCCGTCACCGGAAAGCAAATATCCAACGGCGGTAAACCAGGCTTACGCCGCCACCAAATGGGTGGCTGAACATGGCGCGGAAATTAAGGTCGATGGCAAACGCTTAGCGGTCGCCGGCAACAGTGTCGGTGGCAATATGGCCGCGGTGGTCGCATTAAAAGCCAAAGCAGCTGGTACGCCAGCGCTAAAATTCCAGCTGCTGATGTGGCCGGTGACAGACGCCAGCTTTGAGAACGGCTCTTATCAGCAGTTCCAGCAAGGTTACTTCCTGACCCGCAATATGATGACGTGGTTCTGGGACAACTACACCACCAACCCGGCCGAGCGCAACGAGATTTATGCCTCGCCACTGCGCGCCACGACCGCGCAATTGCAAGGTTTACCACCAGCGCTGGTACAAACGGCTGAGCTGGATGTGCTGCGCGATGAAGGTGAGGCTTATGCGATTAAACTGGACCAGGCCGGTGTAACAGTGACCTCGGTGCGATATAACGGTATGATCCATGACTTTGGTCTGTTAAACCCGCTGAGCAAAGTACCCACAGTACAAGCCCAGCTGGACCATGCCGCGAGCGCATTGCAACAGCACCTGAAATAAGGCAGATTTGACGCAGCTCACAGCAAGCCGGCCATGCCGGCTTGTTTCATCAGAGCAATTCATCAGACAAAAGAGAATGAACATGGCAGATGCAAAAAAATCCCAATCCGAGCCAAAGCAGTTAAAACCACTGCTCAGCGATCCTGGCTGTGCCTGGCCCGCCAGCGCTTTGCATCTGGATAATCAGCTGTGTTTTGCGCTCTATTCCACCTCGCTCGCGATGACCAAAACTTACAAACCACTGCTGGAACATATTGGCCTGACCTACCCGCAATATCTGGTGATGCTGATTTTATGGCAACAAGACGGCGTCGCGCTGCGTGATATCGCCGAAAAACTGCATACCGAATCCGGCGCTTTAACCCCGGTATTAAAACGGATGCAGGAGATGGGGTTACTCATTCGCGCCCGCAGCCCACACAGCGAACGCACGCTGGAAATCCGCTTAACCGACGCCGGCCGCGCCATGCAGCAGGAAGCGCTGAAAATAAATCAACATATCGCTTTGAGTTGTGGCGATTCACTGGCAGAAGTAGCAGCACTGCGCGACCAGCTAATTAAACTGCGGAAGACTTTGACGGCGTGAGTATGATTGCAGAGGCCACGCTGTTTGTGGCTGGAACGAAATTAAGCAACTTGCACCATCAGCTAACGTTCGCAGCACAGGCTGCACGCCGCGCAGCGGATGAAGTCAAGGCTAGGCAGTGGCCTTCTGTGGCTGCGCTTGTTATGCATTTTCTTGCTTAATCCAAGATATTAATTCAAACATTGGCTTCGTTAAAACCGCGTGAGATCGATCATAATTAATGAGTGCACGGATAAGCCAAAATTTCGCTTCGTCAATGCCAACAAAAACATGTGATTCACCGCACACTGAAAAATGCTTAAGCATGTTTCGTGTTTCATTTGCCTTCTTGTAGAAGCCATTTAAAAGATCTGAGTTTGGATGATTCGCTTTGAGCCAGTCTTCCAAATCACCAACTGCAGTTGATAATCCATCTCTTCTTTCCATCCCACGAGTGATGTCCTCAGAAGCCCCCGCAAGAGTAATAGAGCAGACATAATCCTTATCTTCAAAAAATAGTTCTATTGCTCTTTCAAGCTGAATTAATGCAAGTTTACTTTTCGAATATTCCATATCATCCTGCATAACTATTTGCTAATGGGCAGCCATAACGACAGTGTAGACTCTCCCGTGGAGGCCAAACGGTTTGTGGCAGGAACAAAATTAAGCGACTTGTTATGTGTTTACTACTTTGATGTACGCTTAATTTGCTCAATAAATATTTTGTAATTTGGATGATCATCGCTTACAGCAGCATGAAACCGACTTATTTCAAATCTGTCTTTGTCTTTTGAAAGTACCAAAATATAAGTTTTACCCGTTTCAACGAACACTGGGCATACAGCACGAGCTTCTTCGTTTGCAGAGAATGCCTCAATAACCTCTCCAACGTTAAAGCCACCATTTAGACTTTGCAAAACTGTAGCTTTAAACGATTTTGTCCCAGTGTATCGCCCTTCTTCGTAGAGTTTGCTCTCTGATATCTTGGCTTCAAGAATTAAGTCTGATTTCGAAACGTTATGGAGTGGATATTCAACTATTACAGCCTCCACCTGACAGGCATAAGCATAATTAGCTAACATCAACATAAGAAAAAAGAGTTTCTGTAACATAAATTTATGTCCGTGACTTCACATAACATATTAATCAATATCCAAAACGCCCGAGTTTAACACTGCGCCTTGCCTTATTTCCTTCCACATATATTCACGTTAACCAAAAAGCAACTTGTAATCAAACTTTTAGGAAGCTTGATCGCTTTGATAATTACGAAAGCATGCGCAGCGCAAACGTTCCTGAATAATGCACAAAATTTAATTTCGGTAATCAAGTTTTCCTGGTTAGCAGCAGTCATCGCAGACAGTTTTTGGTAATAAATCGACAGCACAAATGAACTCTCAAAACGGTCGGGCAACAACGTTAGCAGACCCTCTGCGGCATGGATGCCGCAGAGGAGCCTACACGCCTGCGAGCCCCGGGAGTATTCACGGCGTGTCTGCGGTGTTGTTGGCCGTGCCGTTTAGCATTGGTCTTTCATTCAGTCATGTACGGCGGCGCGTTGCTTGCCGCTACCTACTACCGATAAAAAAGGCGTGCAAAGCACGCCCTTTCTGAAATCACACAAAACCCTACTTCTGCACACTCAACATATATTTCGCCACCGCCAGCCGGGTTTCAGCGTCGAGGTAATCCTGTTTTGGCATGGCCGGATAGTCTTCGCGTTTTTTGGTCGGGTTGGCGATAAAGTCGGCTAAGGCCTGCGGGTCATCCATGTACAGCGACTGGATCACTTGTACTGGTGGGCCAATCAGGCGGCCGGTGTAGGCGTGGCAGCCGGTACAAATGCCCAGGTACGCGTATTTGCCTTTGTCCGCCGTAGCAGTGTTGCGCGGTGCGGCTGGTGTTTCCAGTAGATAACTGGCAACAGTATCTGTGTTGGTGAAACTACAGGCCGGCCAGTCGCCGACGCCAGCGGAGACATAACGCTCAGGATTAGCGATACAGCTTTCGGTGACTTTGCCAACGCGGACAATATCCGGCTCGCCTTGTTTCAGCTCAGCACCGAGCAGCACTTTGGCTTCAGGAATAGTGTCAAAACCGTTGTGAAACATCAGGTTATTTAAAATCTGGATTTTATCCGGCGTCGGGTCTGACTCGGGATCTAACGATGCATTCGGCGCATTTTCATGGTCGGTAATGATGATACCAGCCACTTTATTATCAACAATCAGGTTGTCTTCGAGGATGACATTATCCGCCGCCATAATCAGGATACCGGTACCGGCCGGAATGCCCGATACCATTGAACCCGGCGCGCCAAAGTTGGCCGTATTGTTATTGCGGATCCAGTTATTGCGGATAATCACCGTGTGGGTGTCCTTGATAGGCAGCCCCGGTGTGACAAAGGCCAGAATGCCGCCGGTGTTATTGTGGACAAAGTTATTTTCCACCACGGCAAAACGACTGTTCTCGATTTCGATACCAGCCACGCTGTCGAATACTTCGTTATTGGCGACATGAATATGGTCGCTCATGCCGACATAAATCGCCGCATCTTCAATGCCAGACACAATATTGTGTTCAATCAGACCGTTTTCGCCGAGCTGCGGGAAAATACCGTAGACGCCGGTGTCGTCGATGATGTTATTGCGAATTTCGAAGTTATTACCGGCCTGGCCCATGATGCCATTGCCTTTGTATTTGGTGATGAGGAAGTTCTCAATCAGGATATTGTTGCCGGAATACAAAATGGCGTCGTTCAGGCGTTCTTCACCAAATAACCGCGGTCTTTTACCGTCGATAATGACGCCGCTTAAGCGGATGCCGTCTTTATCGATATACACAGTTTCGACATAATCGCCGGGCCAGACCTGAATCACATCGCCCGGATTGGCTGCTTTCACAGCATCCATAATCAGCATGCCGGGTTTGACCTGATGCACTTTGCCAGGCGCTGTGTCTGGCAGCACCGATTTTTTCGCATTGCTGCTAACACCTGAATTGGCGCCAGCGACCTGCAGGCTGGCTTCTTTGACCACGGCAGCCGGTGCCTGCGGTTTTTGCCCCCACAGGTAACCACCGGCTAAAGTGACTGGCAGTAACGCCGCCAAAATCCAGTTCGTTTTCATTGTTATTTCTCCGCGTTCGTCGCCATATCGTCCGACTGGCTGGTTGGATGTTGTGAGGGGGTTGTCTGAGCTGCAACTGGCCGTAATTCTTCCGGTAAAGGCAGGCCGGACGGCAAAGCAACGGGGATCTGCGGGCTCAGGCTTTGATCGGTTAAGGTCTGTAAAAAAGCCGCAATCTGCCGGTTTTCTTCGGCAGTGAGTTTCGGCTCCCAGATATGCCAGTGGATCAACAGGTTCTCGTCTTTAGGCACGGCATGACCACGGCCTTTGCTGTAGAACTCTGCCGCTTCCTCTAACGTGGCAAAACGACCTGAGTGCATATAAGGCGCGGTCAGCGCGACATTCCGTAGCGTCGGCACTTTAAAACCACCGCGTAATTTCGCCGTTTCCTCGGTAGTGCCTGCTCCAACATCAAAAGGCCGGCCTTCCGGCTCCGGCGTACCAATCACAGCAATTTGCTGGTTGGTAAATAAAGGCGGAGTGTGGCATTCGGCGCAGCGGGCAACAAAAGAGCGAAACACGTTCATGCCTTTGATTTCAGTCTCATTTAACGCCTGATGAAAACCGTGCGCATAGTGGTCGTAGCGGCTATTGAGCGAAATTAACGAACTTTGAAAAGCGGCAAGTGCCGTGACCACTTGTGGCAGCTCAATTGGCCCCTTTTGGCCAAAGGCGTCGGCGAACAAACGTGGATACACCGCATTGGCATTTAAATCGTGCAGCAGTTTTTCTGGTGTATTGGCCATTTCATCGGGCGCAAACAAAGGCCCGGCGGCTTGTTGTTCCAGGCTTGGACTACGGCCATCCCAAAACAGCTTTTGTAAGAATCCGACGTTCCATAAAGTCGGCGCGCTGCGCTTACCTTGCTGGCCAAAAGCACCGGTACTGACGGCTTTGCCATCGGTAAAGCCTTTGGCCGGCTGATGGCAGCTGGCGCAGGCTTGTTGTTTATTGGCAGATAAAAGCGGGTCAAAAAACAGAAAGCGGCCAAGGTCAATTTGTTGGGGGCTAAAGCCATCGCGCGCAGCCGGCAACGCAGTTTTAGTGCCGCCCACCCCTTTGTTTTGCAGCGAATCATATTGCTGATACAAATTCACCAGTTTGCACTGCTGGCCGACCAGCTCAAAACTGGGAGGACAGTTTTTTGCCAGTGCAAATGTACCACCGCCGTCAAATTCGACGCTGTCAACTGGCAGGCCCAACAACCTTGTCAGCGCCTGTGCCGGTTGCATTATCGCCAGAAGCACCAATACGCAGGCGATTATCAACTGCAGACGCAGACTCCATTTATTGCGCAACAAGGTAGCAAGATACTGCGACCAGGGTTGTTTCAGCGGCGGCCCTGACAACTTCATGGTAAGGCGCCGATGTAATGCAGAATATCAAGCATATCCTGCTCAGATTTCAGTGTCTGTGCCATCCGCGCCATTTGGCGACCGGGTTTATCTGTCGCGTCAGTACCACGAATACCGGCCCGGAAATGTTGCAACTGCCGCAACTGATAATCAGCCGCCAGCGGTTTCAGCGCAGGTGCATTGAGGGCACTCACACCCTCAGCTTTGGCCCCGTGGCAAGCGCCACAACTGTTGATATAAAGTTTGCGGCCCCGATCGACTTGCTGGGCTGTGGCAGGCTCGACGGCTGCCGGCACCGCCGGGAGTGCCGCGAAATAACTGGCCAACGCAGTTAATTCGGCTTGATTGAGTTGCTTGGGCAAAGCAGCCTGCATTTGGGCACCAAAGTTATCATCGGGATGGCTGCCGCGGATTCCAGATTGAAAATGCTGCAATTGTCTGAGCAAATACGCCTGTTGCTGCCCGGCCAGTGCCGGTGCCCCAAAAGCCGGATTGCCGCCCCCATCAGCCTGATGGCAGCTTTGACACACGCTTAATACTGCCGGAACCGGCGTGTCAGCGCCCTGCGCGACTGCGCTGAGCGCCAGTAGCAGCACACCTGCACCCATCTGTAATTTCACACGAACTCCTGCATCGGTTCAGACCCTCAGTCACAACAAGCCCGGAAGATATGGCTGTTTTACAACATGCTGTGGGTTCAACTTGGATGTTTGTAGGGTGCGTCGGCGCAGGGCAGGCAGCAAACAAAATAGTGTACAAAAGTGTACAAAACCTGAGCGCAAAAACAGCGGTTCTGGTCTTCAGTAACAACTGAAAAGTGTTACACACTACAAATAAACATCAGGCTACAAGGCACGCCAAATCTGGCATCCAGACAATAAGCCTGTTCCTCAGAACAACTATGCACAATGTCGGAGCATAGCTTCGCTCAGCAATCAGGGCGCTTGGGCCTGTGTTGCGTTCAACCTGCGCGTCGATATTATCGGCTAAGCGGCTGGTGCACTGGTTCTGTCTCAAAAACAGTTCCAGACGCCCAGCAAGGCAGACCGGTATCTGCCGACCATAACTAAAATAATCCGGAGAACAGAGATGACAGGTGTGAACAAGCAACACAGGAAGACGCCCCTCGCGTTTTACATCGGTCTGGTCTGCAGCAGTGCGCTGTATAGCCAGGCCGGCAACGCGTTAGAACAACAAAACAATGACAAAAACCCAGACTCTCAAATCGAAGTGATGACAGTCACGGCACAAAAACGCGTGCAAAACCTGATGGAAGTGCCGGTCGCAATCGATTCGATCTCGGCCAAAGATTTAGAAGAAACCAACTCAGTGCTGCTTGGCGATATCGCCGACTACACGCCGGGTTTTAAATTCAGTAAAGACGCTGTGGCGCAGGCAACAGCAACGATGCGCGGCGTGTCGAGCTCCAACATCAGCACCGGCGGCGACCCGTCGGTGGCAATTTTTTATGATGATGTGTATCTGCCGCGCGCGGCGCAAAGTGTGTTGTTTGCCGACATGCAGCGCATCGAAATTTTAAAAGGCCCGCAAGGCACTTTGTTTGGTAAAAACGCCGCGGCCGGTGTAGTCAGTATGGTGCCAAACGCCCCCGAGCATACCGAGGAAGCTTTTATCAAAGCCACGCTCGGCGATTATGGCCTACAGCGCTTTGAGGGCATGGCCAATACGTCACTGTCTGACCAGTTTGCGGTGCGTATCAACGCATTGTCGAACCAGCGCGACAGTTACATCGACAACGTTTACAAAGATTATCAGGGCGAAGAGCTCGGCAACGCCAACCATCAGGCCGCCCGCATCGCCGCACTGTGGACCCCCAGCCAAAGCACCAAAGTCCAGTTCAGTTATGACTATGACGACATGGACCAGGGCTATTCGCCAGCCATCGGCCTGAGCCCGTATGCCTACAGCATGAACCCGCTGGACCGCACCATTGAAAACGATGTGATAGACGGCCACGAGCGGCGCGACATGGATGCCTGGACGTTAAAAATCAATCATGAGTTTAACAGTGACTGGTCTGGCAAACTCATTTCCAGCAAACGGCAATGGCAAGTATCAGGCCGTGACGATGCTGACGGCACCGCCGACAAAACCCGTTATCTCGATACCATCAACTTTGAAGATTCAGACATTTTTTACAACGAGCTGCAGCTGAACTACAGCCGCGACAAGCTGAACTATGTCGGCGGTATTACTTACAGCAAAGAAAACGTGCATCAGACCACTACGCTGGATATCACTGCAGATACGATCGCGCGGCTGACCAGCGACAACCTGAACCAGATGCTCGGTGGTGCCCTGATGCAAGCCGGCGTGCCGGCTGAAGCGCTGGGTCAGATGGGCCTGCCGATTGACCATATCTGGAAACCGGCCGACTGGGCCAATGTGCTGAGTATTCTGGCGATGGTCGACCCGTCCGTGGCCGGCCTGCTGCAACAGTTAGGCGCAGCGCCATTTAGTCCGGAACTGGCCGCGGCCATCAGCGCCACCGGCGATCTGACTTACCAGCTGATTGGCGGTGGTCTCGGCATTGCTGAAATTTTTGGCCCCTCCAATGCCGGTAAAATGTGGAGTGAAGATATCGTCAACAATGGCGTATTTAACTCTTATGGCATCTATTCCGACGTCGACTATCAGTACAACGACCAATGGGGCTTTACCGGTGGTCTGCGTTACAGCCGCGATGAAAAAGATTTCAGCTGGGATATCCGCGAACGCTCGTTTGGCGCGTCGCTGCCAAGCCTGACCGAGTTTTTATTCCCGCTGGTGACCAACCTCAAAGCCAGCAAAGACTGGAGCAAACTGACCGGACGCGGTGTGGTGCGCTTCCAGCCGGATGCCGATCAGCTGTGGTTCTTATCATACTCAACCGGTTATAAATCAGGTGGTTATGACTCGTTAGACCCAATGTCCTCTGCCAATCCTTATGCGCCGGAAGCAGTGAAAAATATTGAACTGGGGTACAAAGCCGAACTGTGGCAAAACGTGCGGGTACAAACGTCGATTTATAATATGGACCTGACCGATCGGCAACGCTCAGTAAGTAGCAAAAGGCCGGGTGATGGTGTCGCAGTGCCAATCATCATCAACGGTGACCAGGATATCCGCGGCATGGAGCTGATCATCGACTGGCAAGCCACGTCCGCCCTGAAATTAGGCCTGGTGACGGAGTATCGTAAAACTGAATCCAACTGGGAGCAGTTTTATAACGGCGACGGCGACTTAGTCACCGACACCGAAAAAGACTCCAGCGCCGATGCCTACACCCTGACCGCCGACTGGACACCAGACTGGGCTTTTGGCGATGGTCAATGGAAAGTGCATGTTGACTATGTGTATGAGGAAAATACCCGCGCCGACGACCCGGATATTCTGGCGATCGCCAGACAAATTCCGGCTTATTTTGCTGACACAAAAAACCTCAATGCGCGCATCAGCTGGCAAAGCAACAGCGACCATTGGGAAGTTGCTGTCTATGGTAAAAACCTGACCGACAACGCCAGTACCGGCGGCATCGGCGGTTTCGCCGCCGCAGTGCTTGGCACGCCAATTACCTCACTGAATCCACCACGCACCGCCGGTGTGGAAGTGAAATATCAGTTCTAACCGGGTTTTAACCTGTAACCTGTGGCAGCGCGTTCTCCCCTTGCTGCTACAGGTTTTTTCCTATCAGCGCCCGGCATGCCGCAGCTGTTTTTGCTGATACATCCGCTCATCGGCGATGCGAATGAGTTGATCTGCGTCTGAACCGTCGTCCGGAAATAACGCCTGGCCAATACTGCAACCAATTTGCACTGTCGCCATGCTGAGGGCAAAAGGTTCCGCCAATGCCTGTGTGATTTTGCTGCTGACCTGACTGACTTCCTGCGGCGACTCGAGCTGTGGCAACAACACAACAAACTCATCACCACCGAGGCGAGCTACCGTGTCAGAGGCCCGCAGTAATTTGCGTAGCCGCTCTGCGATGGCTTTGAGCAGTTCATCACCGGCGGCATGGCCATATTCGTCATTGACCGGCTTGAATTTATTCAGATCCAGCAGCAACACCGCCAGTTGGCGCTGATGCCGGCTGCAATAAGTCAGTGCCTGCTGCAGCCGGTCCATAAACAGCGCGCGGTTGGGTAAGCTGGTCAGGCTGTCGTGCTGCGCCATATAGCGCATCTGCTGTTCAGTTTTACGCCGTTCGGTCAGATCACGCGCCACCCCGACAATGGCGATAAACTCACCGGCTTCGTTATAAATACCGGCGGTTTTCACCTCACTCCAGACCGTGCCACCGTTTTTGTGCGGTTGTTCCAAATCTGCCACGAACTCAGGATAAGCCAGTCCGGCTTCTACGGCCGCACGTGCCTGACGCATTTGATTAAAAACCAGCTCAGCGGATTCCGGCGTCAACGCTTCAGTGACATGCTGGCGCATTGCTTCTTCGGCGGTAAAACCGCGGTGGCGCTCCACTGAAGGACTGACATAAGTGATATTGCCGGACAGGTCCATAGTCCAGATCACATCACTGGCATTGTCAGTCAACAGCCGGTGCCGTGCCTCACTCTGGCGCAGTGCCTCGCGGTCGCGCTGGCGCTCCAGCGCGATAGCCACCATCGAACCAACATCACTCAGCACATCAAAATCCTGTGCAGTAAAAGTTGCCGCCTGCCACACCAGCAACACACCTGGGATTTGACTGCAGTCTCCCTGTAGCGGAAAAGCACAGAATTGCAGCTGTCCGGCCGGCACGTCGGTAAATGCCGGGCTGGGTTTCCCAAGTTGCGGCACCCGCAGTAAATTCAGGCCCGGCGTGTCACAATCATCGCCAAAGATCTCAATCCGCCGTTGGATCTCCGCCCAGCCTGCGGCGCACAGGTCGACATGAATGATCTGCGGCAGGTCTTTGGGCCTGTCCAATAACAAAATCGGGTGGTACGACGGGCGAAATTGCTGCAATAACTGCAGCACTGTGGTCATCAGCTCATTTGGCGCCGTTTCATCCCTGAGCATCTGCTGCAAAATCTGACTACGGATATGCTGCCAGCTTTGTTGTTGACGTTTTTGTGCCAGCAACTGATGCAGCCGCCGGTTGACCTGTGTGATATAAGCCAGCAGCGCCAGCGCCAGTAGTAAACCGAGTAGCACCAGTAGCGCAATCAGTACCCAAGTCAGGTCTATTGGCGTACTGGCCTGAAACAAAAAATTATCCAGGTCCGGTACCAAGCTCAGCAACCCCTGCTGCTGATAGACTTCGGCAATATGGAGCCAGCGATCCGGATTGATATAGCCAGGCGCAATCAGGTCGGTCTGCAGCAGCGGCTGCATTGCAGCGGCTTCCGCCAACAATAGTGCTGTGCTGCTGCCAGAGGGATAATGTTGCTGCATGTAGGCAATAACTTCCGCCGGATGCTGCATGGCATAAGACCAGCCCCGCAGGCTGGCGGCACGGAACTTTTCCACCAGCTTGGGATTTTTAAGCCATAACTTGTTGCTGGTGAAAAGATTATCACCATAGAAATCAATGCCGGCACTGCGCGGGGAAAACTGATGATAAGCAATCCCGGCTTGCTGCAAGATCAGCGGTTCATAGGTGCTGTATGCCGAAATCGCGGCGGCTTCGCCATTCAGCAAATCCGGAATAGAGGTTTCATGTTCAATCAGCAGATAATCCTGCTCGGTCAGGCCTTCGCGACTTAAATAGGCACGTAGTTCATCGGCGCCGGTTTCCAACAGAATTTTTTGGCCGCGTAGCAATTGCAAATCCGGCACTACGCCATTTGCTTTGGTCAGTAACACCAACGCTGAATGCTGAAATATATTGGCAATGAGCCGTACGTCACGGCCTTTGGCGTAATCAAGCAACAAAGCACTGGTGCCCACACCAAACTGTGCCCGGCCGGATAGTACTTCATCGACCACCTGCAACTTGGGCGTTGCAGCGACCAGCTCTACTTTCAGTCCGGCTTCGGCGTAATAGCCCTGCTGCTGCGCTGCGTAATAACCGGCAAACTGAAACCCATGTTGCCATTTCAGCTGCAGCCGCACTTTTTCAGCCGCAAATAACAATTCGGCCGGCCAGCACAGCAGCAACAGCGCCCAGCAGAAGCGGCTACTCACCGATATCCTCGAACCATAAAGCTGGACGTTCCGCAATAAACTGCTGCATCAATGTCTTACATCGTTCATCCTGCAGATTAATCAGTTCAACGCCCCGACTTTGCAGGTAAGCTTCCGGGCCCTGAAACGTCTGATTTTCACCAATGACCACCTTGGGAATACCGTAAAGCAACACTGTGCCACTGCACATATCACAGGGTGATAAAGTCGAATACAACACGGCGCGGCGATAATCGGCCGCTTTGAGCCGGCCGGCATTTTCCAGGCAATCCATTTCGGCGTGTAAAGTACAGCTACCTTTTTGCACCCGCTGGTTATGACCACGTCCAACGATTTGGCCGTCAATCACCAACACTGAGCCAATCGGAATACCGCCCTCGGCCAGGCCCAGTTCGGCTTCAGCGATGGCAGCCTGCATAAACGGATCAGACATATCAGAATCCCGCTGCAATAAGGAGAGGAAGATTAAGCCTGTGCCGTCAACGGCTTGCCGTCAAGGTTGCTGCAGAAAAAGCCAAACTAAATACTGTCGGTATCAATCACAGCCACAGCGCTGCGCAGAGTGACTTTGTATTGTGCGGTATCTTGCAGATAAACCATGCCCTGACACATCAGATGGGCTAGCTGTTAAGTGATAGGTGTCCAGGTATCAAGGTATTAGCAGCTCTGAAACCTCCGGTCTTGACAGGTTCACAGCCCTTCTTTCATTAATCAGCAACAGCAATTCGGCTGTTGCTGCGGCATCAGCCAAAGCGCGGTGATGCTGTTTAAGCTCAATACCAAAATGCACTGCCAGATTACCGAGGCTATAAGAAGCCAAGCCGGGGAAATAGCGCCGGCTTTCCACCACAGTGCAAAGCTGTGGTAATTGCAGCTGATAGCCACAGCGGGCAAACTCGGCACGGATAAAACCATAATCAAACCGCACATTATGCGCGACAAAAATACAGCCCTGCAGCTGTTGCCACAGCTCTGCCGCGATATCGGCAAAAACCGGCGCCGTCGCAACCATGGCCTCGCTGATGCCAGTCAGCCTACTGATAAAAGCCGGAATACGCCGCTGTGGGTTAATCAGCGTCGAATAGCGGGTTATTTCGCGGCCATACTGCAGCTTAACCAGACCAATTTCGGTGACCCGGTCATTGCCTGCTGTGCCGCCGGTGGTTTCGACGTCGATCACCGCGTAAATTCGCGCCGGGTCCAGTACCCATTTGACCCGCTCCAGTCGGACATCAAAGCCCAGCTCACGCATGCTATGCAGCCGGCTTAATTGGTTGCGGCGCACACTGTCGCCCGGGGCTTTGATTTCGATAAATCGCAGCTCCTGCACTTCATCAAGACTCTCACCGTCACGCCATAGCATCAGGTCCGGATAACCACTGCTGTGACGGCGAAAATCCTGGGCCATTTTTCTCAGTACAACAGCCAAAGCGCCGACCGGCGCGGCTTGCACCAACGCCAGCAGAGTCCGGGCCAGCTCCGGATACCAGCTGAAAATTGCGTTTTGTTTGCCATAGTGCCGGGTGCTTTGCGCCAGCAAATAACGGCAAGCCGCAGCTTTGTTGTCTAACAGCGCCAGCTGCGCCTCAATCGCGGCGCCGTGGCGCTGATAAAACGCCGGCGTGGTCAAATCACGTGGCCGGCGTTCAAATTCGTTATGGATACTGCTGTCAGCGGCTTCGAATAACTGCGGCCACAGCAATAAACCAAACAGCGCCAGCCACAGGTTATTCTCCAGATGCTCAGCCTGATAGCCCTGCTGCCGGTAGTATTGCAATGCCCCTTGCTCCGGTGCATTGGCCCAGAGTTCGTCCAGCGTCAGCACTGCGGCCTGTTGCAATAAATGCGTGGTATCGGTGATACGGCTTTGTTTTAGCACCCGGCGGCTGAAATCCTGTGCCAGATAAAATTCTTCGTCACAACAAGGTTCGGTTTGCATTTGAGTCAGTAAAGCGTCGAGCTTATCGCGCTGGCCAAGCTTGTGATAAAGCCGCATCAGCCGCTCCGACGCCGGATAACCGCCCCCGGCCAGATACCAGTCAATCGCCAGTTCTGGCTCACTTAAGCGTTCCGCCTGCCGGCCTAAGGCTTCGCAGAGCTTTTCCCGCGCAAGCACTGTGCGGTCATCTAATGGCTCGGGCCACGACAACGCATCCTGCTGCCATTGCAGCAGTTGCTCTTTGGTCAGCAGACTGTTTTTGCGCGGTAATGCCTCACGCAAACCCGCTTTTAACCGGGCATAAGCATAAGCCGCCTGAGCGGTAGCGACATCAAGAAAACGTGCCAGATACAGCGGCTCGCCTGCGCTTTGTTCTGAGCCAGCAGACACGGCGCTACCACGCAAACCGCCGGTGGCGACCACGCCTAAATCGCGCAGCGTAAACGCAGATAAATCGGTTTCGATGCGGCCAAAAAATAAAAACAACAAATACTGCAAAGGCTCAGTCTGACGCAGTGCCAGCCAGTCGCCGCTCGCTGCCAGCCACTGTGGCTGTAATAAATCCGCGTCCGTGACGGCTTGCTGCAATGTGGCCTTATCGGCAGATTTTTTCGGGAGTTGCGCCAACAGCCCCTGCGCCAGGCCCACTTGCAGCAAATCCGTCAGCTGCTGTTTATTGGCTTTAAGCAACCAATTGGCGAGATCGGCTTCTTGTGCAGGCCGCGCGGCAAAACCGCTATTGAGCAGCTGCATGGTCGCAGCGCGCTGGTCGCTGATTTCACTGTATTGCAGGTCCGCCAGCGCAAACACCGAGCCCTTGCGGCTGAGCATCCGCAGCCACAGCCGCTGCGCATCCGGCTGTAAAGCACGAAAATCCGCGATAAATTGCAGCTCCACCGCGCCAAGCAACCCGGCGTACTGCGCTTCGATACGCAGTAAAAACTCAGCGAAATGCTTTAGGTAATAATCCGGCGGTAACACAACAGGCGCAGGCATCAACTTATCCGGTTCAGGTGAGGAAAGCATTACTGTAGCAAATTAACCACTGGATAAACAAACAGCAGTTGAGATCTACATCGCCGTATTCAGCTGTGAAAGCAGCAAAATCTGCCAAATCTTTACCTGTTACTGACAATTCCCGACGTTGATTTTTTCAGCAGCACAAATTAGAATGAACGTTCACTCTAATTTGGAGATCATCCCATGCAGCCTATTCGTCGTTCCCAACCTCTGCTGCCAAGCGCTGTGACCTTGCTCGCCAGCGCCTTATTTTTGTCCGCCTGTGGCCAGCCTGCGCCAGCAGCACAAGGTGCTGGCCCGGCCGTGGTGCCCGTCGGGGTCGTCAGCCTGAAGGCACAGGACGTGACATTAAGCCGTGAATTACCGGGCCGGGTACAGGCCGCGCAAATTGCTGAGATCAGGCCACAGGTCAGCGGCATTGTGCTGGCTCGCCACTTCACCGAAGGCAGCACAGTCGCTGCCGGTACTGCTCTGTATCAGATTGACCCGGCGCCCTTTGAAGCTGCTTTATTAAGTGCCAAAGCGGCAGAAGCCAAGGCCAAAGCCAATATCGCCAGCAGCAAAGCCAAAGCCGAACGTTACCGCGAACTGCTGAAAATCAAAGCCGTCAGCCGGCAGGATTTTGATGAAGCCGAAGCCGCCTTCCTGCAGGCCCAAGCCGAATTACAAAGTGCCAAGGCACAAATCAACAGCGCACAAATTAATCTGAGCTACAGCAAAGTGCTGGCGCCTATCAGCGGCCAGATTGGCAAATCGACTGTCACCACCGGCGCGCTGGTCAGCAGCGGTCAAAGTCAGGCACTGGCGACTGTGACGCAATTAGACCCTATCTACATCGATTTAACGCAATCAAGCAGCGAACTGCTGGCGCTGAAACAAGCACTGGCCAAAGGCACGATTGGCCAGGCGGCTACGCAGACTGAAGTCAGTCTGACGCTGGAAGATGGCAGCACCTACGCCCACAAAGGCACACTGCAATTTAGCGAAGTGACGGTGAATCCGGATACCGGCTCTGTCACGCTGCGCGCCAGCTTCCCGAACCCGGACCAGCTGCTGCTGCCGGGCATGTATGTGCGCGCCACAGTGCAGGAAGGCCAGCAGGCCAATGCCATGCTGGTGCCGCAGCGTGGTGTCAGCCGCAATGTAAAAGGCGAAGCCACAGCACTGGTGGTCAGCAAAGATGGCAAAGTCGAGCCGAGAGTCCTGCAAACCAACCGCACTATCGGCAGTAACTGGTTAGTGACCGCCGGCCTGAATGATGGTGACCAGCTGATTGTAGAAGGCCTGCAAAAAGTACGGCCGGGCGCTGTGGTGCAGGCGGTGCCTGCGACTTCCACTGCAGTCACGTCAGCTGCTGCAACTACTGACAGCAAAGGTTCTGCCCAGGCAGCGCCGGCTGCATCCCGTTAAGCGAGGTGTTTGATGTCGCATTTTTTTATTAACAGACCGATTTTTGCCTGGGCACTGGCCATTATGGTGATGCTGGCCGGTGTGCTGGCGATCCGCGCCCTGCCCGTCGCGCAGTACCCTTCGATTGCGCCGCCGGCGATTAGCGTCAGCGCCAGTTATCCGGGCGCCTCCGCCCGCACGCTGGAAGACACCGTCACCCAGGTGATTGAACAGAAAATGAAAGGCCTCGATGGCCTGATGTATATGTCATCGACGTCGGAGTCGAGCGGTCAGGTCACGCTGACGCTGACGTTTAATGCCGAAACAGACCCGGATATCGCCCAGGTGCAGGTGCAAAACAAACTGGCACTGGCGACCCCGCTGTTACCGCAGGAAGTGCAGCGTCAAGGGGTGACTGTGGCGAAGTCCGCACGTAACTTCCTGATGGTGTTGGGTTTTGTCTCAGAAGACGGCAGCATGACCAACATCGACATCGGCGATTATGTCGCGTCCAACGTGCAGGACATTATCTCGCGCGTCGAAGGTGTCGGTGAAGTGCAGTTATTCGGCTCGCAATATGCGATGCGTATTTGGCTGGACCCGGCCAAACTGCAAAACTTTAAACTGACGCCAGCTGATGTAAGCAACGCCATTGTGGCGCAAAACGCTCAGGTGTCAGCCGGTCAGCTCGGTGGATTACCAGCCGCACAAGGCCAGCAACTGAATGCCACTGTCACTGCACAAAGCCGGCTGCAAACGCCGGAGCAGTTCCGCAATATTTTGCTGAAAAGTGCCGCGGATGGCAGCACAGTGCGGTTAAGTGACGTCGCGACCGTTGAGCTTGGCGGTGAAAGCTACAACGTGGTGGCGCGTTATAACGGCAAACCAGCCTCGGGGATCGGTATCAAACTGGCCAGTGGCGCCAATGCGCTCAATACCGCCGACGGCGTCAAACAGGCGCTGGCTGATTTAACGCCTTATTTCCCGGCTGGTCTCAAAGCGGTCGTGCCATACGACACCACGCCTTTTGTGTCTTTATCAATTGAAAAAGTGGTGCATACGCTGATTGAAGCAGTGGTACTGGTGTTTTTAGTGATGTATCTGTTTTTACAGAACTTCCGCGCCACGCTTATTCCCACTATCGCGGTGCCTGTGGTGCTGCTTGGCACTTTCGCTATCCTGTATGCCTTTGGTTATTCGATTAATACCCTGACCATGTTTGCGATGGTATTGGCGATAGGTTTGCTGGTCGATGACGCTATAGTCGTAGTGGAAAACGTCGAACGGGTGATGACTGAAGAGAAGCTGTCGCCACTGGCCGCTACACGCAAATCGATGGACGAAATCAAAGGCGCTTTGGTTGGTATCGCCATGGTGCTGTCGGCAGTGTTTGTGCCGATGGCGTTTTTTGGTGGTTCTACCGGCGTGATTTACCGCCAGTTCTCTATCACATTGGTCTCAGCGATGGCGCTGTCAGTGCTGGTGGCGCTGATTTTAACGCCGGCGCTCTGTGCCACTTTGTTAAAACCGAGCCACGTACCAAACCCTGGCTCGCTTTCCGGCCGGTTCTTTGGTGGCTTTAACCGCGGTTTTGATAAAACCAATCAGGGCACCCAGAGTTTTGTCGCGCGGATGATTGCACAAAGCAAACGTTACCTGCTGGTGTACGGCGTGATTTTAGGCGGTTTACTGTATGTATTCAGCCAGTTACCGTCAGCCTTTTTACCGGATGAAGATCAGGGCATTTTGTTTAATCAGGTAGTTTTACCGGCTGGCAGCACCACAGAGCAAACGCTGGGCGTCGTCGAAAAAATGGAGCAGCACTTCCTGGTCGACCAACAAGAAGCAGTGAAGTCGATTTTCACTGTGGCAGGCTTTAGTTTTGCCGGTTCGGGTCAAAACGCCGCCATCGGTTTTGTCAATCTGAAGCACTGGGATGAACGGCAGCGGCCGGACCTGCATGTCGGCGCCGTTGCCGGCAAAGCCATGGGTTATTTCGCCACCATCAAAGAAGCTTTTGTCTTTGCCTTCCCGCCACCGGCCGTGGTGGAACTGGGCACTGCCAACGGCTTTAACATCTATCTGCAGGACCGTGCTGGTCTTGGTCACGACCAACTGCTGCAGGCACGCAATATGCTGCTCGGCATGGCTGCAAAGAGCCCGGTGCTGGCCGGGGTGCGGCCGAATGGTCAGGAAGATACGCCGGAGCTGAAACTCGACATCGATTTAGCCAAAGCCGAAGCGCTGGGCGTCAGTCAGGCCAATATCAACAGTACGCTGGCAACTGCCTGGGGCAGCAGCTATGTCAATGATTTCATTGACCGCGGCCGGGTGAAAAAAGTCTTCCTGCAAGGTGCAGCCGACAGCCGGATGGCGCCGGAAGACTTAAGCAAATGGTATGTGCGTAACAGCAAAGGCGACATGGTGCCGTTCAGCGCCTTTGCCAGCAGCCACTGGAGTTATGGCTCACCGCGGCTGGAACGTTACAACGGCTTTGCGGCGATGGAAATTCAGGGCGCCGCGGCACCAGGGTACAGCACGGGTCAGGCGATGGATGAAATGGAAAAACTGGTAAAACAATTACCGGCTGGCGTTGGTTTTGAATGGACCGGCATCTCCTATCAGGAACGCTTAAGCGGTGGTCAGGCCCCGATGTTGTATGCCTTGTCATTGCTTGTCGTATTCCTCTGTCTGGCGGCTTTATATAACAGCTGGTCAGTGCCGGCCGCAGTGATGATGATAGTGCCGTTGGGGGTATTCGGTGCTGCGCTGGCTGCGCTGGTGGGCAATCTTTCCAACGACATCTATCTGCAGGTTGGTTTGCTGACGACCATCGGTCTGGCATCGAAAAACGCCATTTTAATTGTCGAGTTTGCCATTGCGCGAATGGAACAAGGCTTAAGCCTGGTTGATGCTGCGGTCGAAGCGGTGCGGCTGCGCTTGCGGCCAATCCTGATGACATCGATGGCCTTTATCTGTGGTGTGATCCCGCTGGCCATTGCTTCCAGTGCCGGTTCAGGTGCGCAAAACGCGCTGGGTATTTCGGTGATTGGCGGCACGCTGGCGTCCAGTATTCTCGCCGTAGTCTTTGTACCACTGTTTTTTGTGCTGGTGCGCCGGCTGTTTCCGGCCAAAGCGGCAGCTGATACTCAGGGTTAAGGAGCTTTCCATGTTATTGCAATTCAAACAAACCGGCAGCTTCCGGCTGAAAACACTGAGCGTCCTGACTGCCATTGCTTTGACCGGATGTTCGTTGGCACCGGATCTGCCGCCAGCTCCGACCGCAGTGCCGACAGCTTATGCGCAATCGCCAGCGGACACAGCGGCGCCACAAGTTGCTGATCTGTCCTGGCAGGCATTTTTTCAGGAGCCGCGGCTGCAGCAGCTGCTGACACAAGCGCTGACACAAAATCATGACCTGAAACTGGCCGTGCTGAATGTCGAGCGGGTACGGGCGCTTTATCAAATTAGTGACAGCAACCGCTATCCGGCACTGGATTTATCCGCCAGCCAAAGCCGGCAGCGGCTGCCGGCAGATCTGAGCCAAAGCGGCAGTGCATCAATCCAGCAACAAGCCAGCGTGACTGTAGGCAGCAGCTGGGAGCTCGACCTGTTTGGCAAAGTGCGCAATCAATCTGAACAGGCGCTGCAACAACTGTTTGCCGGTGAAGCAGCGCAGCAGGCCGCCAAAGTCAGTCTGCTCGCTGAAGTCGCCGGCAGTTGGTACAGCTACGCCAGCAATCTGCAGCTGCTGACGCTGGCCGAGCACAGCGCCGCCAGTTATCAACAAAGCCTGCAGCTGACTGAGCGTAAAGTCGCGCTTGGCGCGGCGTCAGAATTGACGCTCAGCCAGCAGCAAAGCCTGCTGGCCAGCAGTCAGGCCGATGTGGCGCGATATCAGCGCTTGCTGCAGCGTGATTTAAACGCGCTGCAGTTGCTGCTCGCCAAGCCCGGTGCCGATCTCAGCGCCTGGCTGCCAACGGCGCAAGAGTCGTTGCAACAGTCCAGCCTGCAGCTGCCAGAACTGGCGCCGGGCAGCCCGGCGTTATTGCTGACGCAACGACCGGATATTGCTCAGGCAGAACATCAGCTGAAAGCGGCCAATGCCAATATTGGCGTGGCGCGGGCGGCGTTTTTCCCGTCCATCAGCCTGACCGCCAGCGCCGGGACTGCGTCGAATGAACTCAGCGGTCTATTTAACGGCGGCAGTGGCAGCTGGAGCTTTGTGCCGAATATCAGCCTGCCGATTTTTAATATGGGTCGCACGCAGGCCAACTTGCAGCTGGCTGAAACAGACCGTACTATCGCGCTCGAAACCTACCAGCACAGTATTCAGCAGGCGTTTCGCGAAGTGTCGGATCAGCTGGCTGACAAAGCCGGCTATCAGGCACAGCTGAAAGCGCTGCAGGAGCTGGAACGCAGTAGTTTTCGTAGCAAACAGCTCAGTCAGGCGCGCTATGACGCCGGTGCTGACAGTTATCTGCAACTGCTGGACGCCGAACGCAGCTGGTACAGCGCAAGGCAACAGCTGAGTACGGCACAGCTGAATTATCTGCAAGCGCAGCTGGGGCTTTATAAAGCACTGGGTGGCGGCTGACAGGAGCTGCCCGGCACGACCACAGCGCAATAACACGCAAGCAAAGTAACACCGAGCGGAGGAAACAACATGACGACCAAAACCAGACGACAAGACCCGCAACTGGCGCAAAACCGGCGGCTGCAAGTACTGGACGCGGCGTCAGATTGTTTTCGCCGCCGTGGTTATCACGGCGCCGGCATGGCGGAAATATCCAAAACTGCCGGTATGAGCCCAGGCCATATCTATAACTACTTTGAAAACAAAGAAGCCATTATCGACGCCATTATCGAGCGCGATATGGAAGAAATGTTCTCCGTGTTTAATGGTTTTTTGCAGGCGGAAGGCCTGTTAATGGACGTGATGCTTATTGGTTGTGAAGATGGCGTCGACAAGCATCTGGATGTGGAAAAAGGCGCGTTAAAGCTGGAAATGATTTCCGAAGCAGCCCGTAACGACAAAGTCGCTTTATCACTGCAGGCATCCGATACTGAAGCGCGCCGGCTGATGAAACAACTGCTGCGCCGCGACGACAGCCTGGTGCGCGACCTGCCGGAGCCTGAACTCGACAGCCGTATCAGCGTGATGTTTGCGCTATTTGGCGGCCTGATGATCCGCCGTGTCTTAAATCCACAGCTGGACCGGGATACGGTGTTACTTGCATTAAAACCGGTAATGCGCACCTTGTTGTCACCGTTCTGAATAAACAGTTGTTGCCGTTCTGAATCAATCGCTATCGCCCTACCGGGTGCAAGC
>Ga0247724_1000097_pt1 | contig 24026 bp, 16 predicted proteins | sample OKSTACKMC2E_FD_182776 | JGI IMG/M metagenome (GOLD analysis project Ga0247724, IMG submission 182776) | Subsurface sediment microbial communities from gas well in Oklahoma, United States - OK STACK MC-2-E | ecosystem: Environmental > Terrestrial > Deep subsurface > Rock core/Sediment | place... | reverse complement strand
AGATCTTCGCGCCAAGTGGCAGTGCGTTTTCCTTAAGAACCGAGCAAAAATTAGCTGAAGTTCAGTCGCCTTTCCAGCACATCGAAATCTATAAAACCACCGATTTTGGCAATCTGATGGTGATCGATGGCGTCATTATGCTGAGCAGCCGTGACAATTTCCTGTATCACGAGATGCTGAGCCACCCGGTGCTGTTTACCCACCCTGACCCCAAAAACGTCATCATCATCGGCGGCGGTGATTGCGGCACATTACGTGAAGTGCTGAAACACAGATCAATTCAGCAAGTGACGCAGATTGATATCGACGAACAAGTGACCCGGATGGCCGAGCGTTATTTCCCGGAACTGTGCGCGTCAAATCAGGACCCGCGCGCCACGTTGCTGTTTGCCGATGGCATTCAGTACATGCGCGATGCGGCGCCAGCCAGTGTTGATGTGGTGATTGTCGACTCGACAGATCCAATAGGCCCTGGCGAAGGTTTATTTAATCGCGCCTTTTACCAAAGCTGTTTTGCTGCATTAAAACCGGGCGGCATTCTGGTACAACAAAGCGAATCGCCGCTGATCCACCTGGAACTGCTGAATGACATGCGGGTAGCAATGAAAGACGCCGGTTTTGCTGAGTTGCAAACGCTGCAGTTCCCGCAAATGGTCTATCCAAGCGGCTGGTGGACTTGTACGTTGGCCCGCAAAGAGCAAGGCTTTGACGGCTTCCGCCGTGACGCTGCGGCCAATCCGGGCTTTGATACTGAATACTACAATGCCGATATTCATCAGGCATCGATGGCGCTGCCAAACTTTATGCGCCGGCAGTTAAAGCCTTGAGAGTAAGTGAGAACGACGGCGGCCAGACATTGGTAATGCAAGCTAAATAAGCTGACGTGCATTGTTTTTGGGTTCCAAAAGAACTTTCAAAGGCGTGCTGTGATGGCAAAAAAGCAGACCGTCAGCCGCAGGGATAGCGGATGACGAGCCTATAGGGACATATTCACGGCGTGTCTGCGTTTTGCCAGCACAGCCGCTTCTGCCTTTAGATTTGGCATTAGAAAAACAGCGACCAATGCTATTTAAATAAAAAAGGGATGCATAAAACCACCTGCATCCCTGGGGACAAAAGCTTAGCCGTGCTTATTGGCTGATCAGCGGCTCAATCTGAATTTCCACCCGACGGTTTTTCGCCCGGTTCGCTTCTGAAGTATTGGCTACCAGCGGCTGGTCCGGTCCTGCACCTTGCGTGACTAAGCGGCGATCGTCGATGCGCTGTGCGCTTAAGTAATTTTTCACTGTGTCGGCGCGTTGTTGCGACAGTCGCATATTCAGCTCGCGACCGCCGGTGTCATCAGTATGGCCGGTGATCACCAGCAAGGTTTTGTCATATTCAGCCAGCACTTTGGCAATGTCATTCAGCACCGGATACAGCTCAGCGCGAATGTCACTGCGACCGGAAGCAAAGGTAATCTGCGACGGAATTTCCAGTTTCAACACGTCGCCTTCGCGTTTGACTTGCACACCGGAACCGGCCAGCTGTTCTTCCAGCGCCTGTTCCTGATTATCCATGTAACGACCAATCGCCGCGCCACTGAGAGCACCTAACACCGCACCTAAAGCCACACGTTTATTTTTGTGATTGCCGGTGGCTTTGCCGGCAACGCCACCGACTACAGCACCAATAGCGGCGCCACGGGTGGTATTGTCTTGCGGGAACTGGGCACAACCGGCCAGCGTCAGGCTGGCAGCGGCGGCAAGGGCCGTCAGGCGGGATGCAGTCTGGCGAAATGAAGTCATTAGAAAAATCCTGTGTTTCTGAAAAAGAGAAAATGAATATAGAACCGAGTGTGGCGGTGCGAGGCTGAATTATGGCTGAATCGCCGGGTCTTGGATGCCATCTGCCGTGCAGTTTGCCGTGTTTCATTTGTAGCTGGCCGTGGATCTCAACTGGACATGTATACGGCTAAACAGTTAAGCTGCCGCTTAATTAATCAAAGGCGGAGATGTGGGCAAATGGCGGGGTTGAGCTGGAAACGGATAGTGATCAAGGTCGGCAGTGCTTTGATTGCACCGGCAGGGAAAGGCACGTCAACCCGATATCTGCTGGCCATTGCCCGCTTTATCAGCGAATGTAAATTACGCGGGATTGAAGTGGTGCTGGTCTCAAGCGGCAGCGTGGCGGCGGGACGTTCGGCCATTGAATTTACCCATCAGCCGTTACCGATTAATGTGAAACAGGCATTAGCGGCTATTGGTCAGGCGCAGATGATGGCGACCTGGAGCCAGTTGCTTGATTGGCCTTGCGCGCAGATTTTACTGACCCATGCCGATTTGGCCGACCGGCGCCGGTATCTCAATATCGACAATACCTTACGGACGCTGCTAAGCCACGGCGCGCTGCCCATCGTCAATGAAAACGATACCGTCGCGACCAAAGAACTGCGGGTCGGCGATAACGATAATCTGGCAGCAATGGTAGCGTCTGTGGTCGAAGCCGACGCGCTGATTATCTGCTCCGACGTCGATGGCCTGTTTACTGCCAACCCACGCACTGACACCACAGCACAGCTGATCCCGCGGGTCGAAGCACTGACCCCGCAGATTTACGCCATGGCTGGTGGCAGTCATCACAGCACCGGCACCGGCGGTATGGTGACGAAGTTACAGGCGGCCGACAAAGCGACAGCGGTCGGGATTGAAACGCTCATCATCAATGGCCAAAAAGCGCAGAGCTTTGAAGATTTATTAGCCGGCAAGCCTGTTGGCACTTTGTTTGCCGCGCGCCAAAGCACAGTGAGTGCGAAAAAACACTGGTTATTACATTCCAGCAAAGCCAGTGCCGAAGTCTGGCTGGATGCTGGCGCCGCGCAGGCCGTCCAGCATAAAGGCGCGTCGTTGCTGGCTAAAGGCGTTGCTAAAGTGCAGGGCGAGTTCGATAAAGGCGACGCGGTTTGGTTAGTGGCACCGGATGGCAGCAAAATTGCCAAAGGCGTTAGTCAGTACAACGCCGCTGAACTGAACAAAATCAAAGGTATCCACAGTGATCAAATCGCCACCGTATTGGGTTATTGCCCAAGTGAAGTGGCGGTGCACCGGGATGATTTAGTCGTTTTACAGGGAGCTTAACATGCAGTCCGCAGAACAAAGCCGTGCATTTGATGTTGTTGCGCTGTGCGTGCAGGCCAAAGCAGCCAGCCGGCAACTGGCACAGCTGTCCGAAGCGCAAAAAAACCAGATCCTGAACGATATGGCCACAGCGCTGATCGAGGCTACTCCGGCGATTCTGGCCGCCAATGCACTGGATATGGCGGCAGCGCGCGAAAAAGACCTGGCGCCGGCGATGCAGGACCGGTTGTTGTTAACTGCAGAGCGACTGCAGCAGTTGGCGGCGGCGGTGCGGCAAATTGCTGCGTTACCAGACCCGGTTGGCCAAATCCGGCAGCTGGCGCCAAGACCCAACGGTATTCAGGTTGGTCGGATGCGTATTCCGCTGGGCGTCATCGCGATGATTTATGAAGCGCGGCCTAATGTCACGGCAGACGCTGGTGCTTTGTGCCTGAAATCCGGCAATGCGGTGATTTTACGCGGCGGCCGCGAAGCCCTGCAATCGAGCCTGGCCATAGCGGCTGTGCTGCAGCAAGTGCTGGAAAAGCATCAGATTAATCCGGCGGCTATTGCCGTATTGCCGGACCCGGACCGGGCGATTTTACTGGAACTGCTGCAACAAAAAGCTTATGTCGATTTGGTGATCCCACGCGGCGGCGAGGGGCTGATTCATTTCGTCAGTGACAACAGCCGCATTCCGGTGATCCAACACTACAAAGGCATCTGCCATTTATTTGTCGATAAAGCGGCGGATCCGGACAAAGCCCTAGCGCTGCTGCTCAATGGCAAAACCCAGCGGCCCGGTGTCTGCAACGCGTTGGAAACTCTGTTAGTGCATCGGGATATCGCTGCAGCTTTTTTGCCATTGGCGGGTGCTGCTCTGGCAGAACAAGGTGTGCAGGTGTTTGCTTGTCCGCAAAGCCTCGGCTATTTCAGCGATGCCCAGCCGGCCGGCCCGGCGCAATTTGATACTGAATATCTGGCGCTGGCGTTGTCGGTGCGGGTGGTGGACAGCTTTGCCGCAGCGACAGCGCATATTGAACAACATAGCTCCGGCCATACCGAAGTGATTTGTACTCAGGACATCAGCCGGGCGCAGCGTTTCCTGAAGCAAATCAATTCCGCAGTGGTGATTGTGAATGCGTCGTCGCGCTTTTCTGATGGCGGCGAGCTGGGGCTTGGGGCGGAAATCGGTATCTCCACCAGTAAGTTGCATGCCTATGGGCCTATGGGTTTAGAGTCGTTGACGACAGAAAAGTATATTGTGATTGGCGACGGGCAGGTCCGGCAATAACGAGGTGACCCGCTGCTATTGGACTGCGGCGGGTGCTCAATCGGTTGGGTTAATTGCGGATGGTGTCGTTGCGGTTCCACAAATTCTGATGCTTCAGATAACTGAAAAACTCGTCCGGGTTCCAGCACTTCGGGATCAAATCTGTATTCACCCTTTCCTCGAAATTCGACACCAGCTTGCTGAGGATTTCGCGTAGCCGCTCTTCGCTGATGCGCTCCAGTTTTTGTTGTGCGACCGGAAAGTACAGATTGTTTTCGGCGCTGACCACCACATTAATACCAAAAGTGTTAAAGGTCAGATTGCGTGTCACTTGCCGGCAAATTGGTTGCTCTGGTTCCAGCGGATACAAGCCATTGACGATGGCGTATTCATAACGGTCTAAGTCGCGTTTATCCGAGTCTTTCGGGATATAGGTAATGCCATAACCCTGCGGGAAATACCCGGTGATGGTTAACAGACTTTGCACCACAGCCGCCGGATACCAGCCTTTTTCCACGCCGGCTTTCAGTAGCGGCCCAACTTTGGGCAGGCTGTCATAGCTGTAATTTTGCTTCGACGGCAACACCACTGAGGTATAAACCTGTGGAATTTTCAATAGGTTACCAATACCGTCTTCCGGCGTGATCGCCGAGCGCAGCAAATGTAAGGCAAAGGCCTGTTTGTCTTCTTCAACCATCACAAACAATTCGCGCTCGGCTCTGGAATTGCCAACATATTGGTCCAGTCCCAACCCATCTTGCAGATACAACTGGCTTTGTTCGAAACTAATCTGCAGCAATTGCTGACGTTGTTCAGGCGGTAACACCCGGTATGGGTCCTGATCGCCGTCCGGCCCATGTAACAGGCTTTGGACCTGCGGGTGTTGCAGGCCGATGTCCTGGATCAGACAAGCCATCACCAGCGGGATCTGCACTTCGTCCAGAAATGCCGACGCGGTATCAGCGGCGGTATTCAGTGAGTCAGCGACCTTGGCTAACACAAAACGGTTTTTAATCTGCTTATCGACCAGCAATTGTTTTAACAGTAGGAGCGCCAGGATGGCTTTATACAAATGTTTATGGCGCTGATTGGTTGCTGCGATATTTTTGCCATAAGTCGGTGACAGCAGCTGAATAGTGCCGAGCGCGCGGGCTGCCAGTTGGCGCGATTCTTCTTGGCTGTCGCCCTGGATCAGCTCAACAATATGCCGGGCCACACCTTTGAGCTGGCGAATGCGGTCAATCCGATTATCTTGTTGTTGTTTCAGGCTTTCTTTGAGTTGTTGACTGACTTCGGTCAGTTTGAGTTCCAGCTTATGCCGTGCCCCTTTACTGGCATCGTCAAGCCGACGTTGCAGCTCGGTTTTCTGCTGTTGCAGCTGATCAATTTCGCGTTGTTCGTGTCCCTGAAAATACCAGGCAGCCTGCTCATAAATGGACAGGCGTTGACTGCTGTTGTCATAAATTTTACTCAGCAATTCTTTGATGATTTTGGTGGCCGCGTTCGCACCGTACATCGCCTGATTCATGCCCCAGGTTCCTTTGCCTTTTCAGGTACAGTAGAAATCCATGATGACACAACTGTAGCTGCTTTTTCAGCCCGTGCCAGCGCAGCGGCATGGTGTTCTGTCCGGAAAATTAGACAAGCATGAGTTAATTTGCTTTTCTTAAACAATTAGTTAGCAAAGGAAGTTGCCTGTGCATATTGCGGTGATTGGCGGTGGTATCAATGGCGTGACCTCAGCATGGCAGCTGGCGCTGGCGGGGCATCAGGTTGAATTATTTGAGCGTGACGGCCTGATGCAGGCTACCAGTGCCGCGTCCAGCAAGTTATTGCATGGTGGCCTGCGTTATCTGGAGCAAGGCGAGTTCCGGCTGGTGCATGAAGCGCTGCAGGAGCGACGCTGGTGGATCAAAAAGGCACCGCATTTAACCCGGCGCCTCCCTATTCTTTATCCGATTTACCGCAGTGGCCGCCGGCCGCGCTGGCAGCTGAAAATTGGCCTGTGGCTGTATGATCTGCTGTCTGGCCGTAAAGGCATTGGCCGCCATCGTTGGCTCAATACTCAGCAAACACTGCGCTGCAGTCCGGATTTACAGCCGGACGGTTTACTCGGTGCCTTTTTGTTTTTTGACGGTCAGATGGACGATCAACAGCTCGGGCTTTGGGTCGCAGCGCAGGCGCGCCAGCACGGTGTAACAGTGCATGATCATCAGTCGGTGCAGACATTGCGGGCTGACGGACAGCTGCAACTGGCCTGTGGCGAATGGCGCCGCTTTGACCGGGTGATTAATGTGGCGGGTCCCTGGGCCAATCAGTTACTGCAGCAGTCTGGTTTAGCGGTGCAGCAGCCACTGGATTTAGTCCGTGGCAGTCATCTGTTATTACCTCAGCTCTGTCGTTATGGTCATATGCTGGAAGTGCCGGGTGAGGCCCGCATTGTCTTTGTGTTGCCATTTAAGGGGCAGACGCTGCTCGGAACCACCGAAGTGCGACAGCAGCTGAGCGAACCAATTTGCTGCAGTGACGCGGAGCGTCAGTATTTGTTAAAGCTGTATAACCATTATTTTGTCACTAAGCGTTTTGGCAGTGATATTCAGCGCGAATTTGCCGGCGTGCGGCCCTTATTAGGCGGCGCCAATGATGCCAGTAAAGCCAGCCGCGAATATGCGATGCATTGGCAGCAAGCGGTGCTGACGGTCAACGGCGGCAAATGGACCACGGCAAGGGCGTTGGCGAAACAAGTGGTGGCGCAGGTGCAGAGTTCCCTGCGATGAAAAAAAACAGCCGGCTGAGTGCCGGCTGTTGTCCATCCTGACAATCTCTAGTCTGATCAAGGTTTGGCATCACCGGCAGCCCCAGTGTTGTCCGGGGCTGAAGTTTTCAGCTCTGCTTGTTCTATGGCTGACGCCTGAGTTGCCGTTTTACCGGGTTGCAGTTGTTGGCTCAGCTTATCCAGCGCCTGGGTGCCGGGGCTTTGTGCCGTGCCGGCTACTTGCTGCTCTGCCGGTTTGCTCAGCTTCGCCAGATTAGTGCTGACTAAGCTTTGATACTGGCTTTGCTCGATGTTGAATACGGCATCAACATCTGAGCGTCGCAGCCAATATTGCCCACCGGCTTCGGCCAGCTGCAGGCTCAGCTCGCTGGTTTTCCCGTCGCGGTTGGCTGCGGTTATCATCAGTCGGGGCGCTTTCGCCAGCGCAGCAGTGGTTTCTGCTGTTGGCTTCGCGACAAATTGCTGCACCGTCAGCGTTTGCAGGCTGCTCAGCAGCTGGTCCGCCTGACTTTGATCCAACGTCGGTGCTATCGCATCAGCCGCCGGGGCCAGGCCGGCCAATTGCCAGATTGGCTTATCCGTATTTGCGGTCGTGCCTGTCGCCGCTGGCTGAGTTTTCAGCAAGCTGTAGTCTGGCCCCCGCACCGCCTGAATGTCTTTGAATGCCAGCTGATTTTTGTCCAGCCACTGCGCAGGATCGACGCTGAGTTCATAGCTGTTCAGCGCAATCTGATAAACCGCATTGTCGCCGTCGCGGCGCAAGTATTGCTGACGGAAACCGGCACTGTCGCCAAGCCAAAGGGTTTGCACCGCATCAGTGCCGGCAGCTTTGAGCTGCAGCTGCCAGTGGTACTGGTCCGGCGCGACGGCAAACCGGCGCTGACTGTCGGCAGAATCGGCCAGCGGCCAGTTCAGCCGGGCTTTTTGCAAATCCGTCAGCAGTTGCTGCACTTTGGCCGGGTTGGCCGCCAACCAGAGCGGCTGCTCAGTGCCAGCAGCGTTAAACTGCCACTGGCCGTTGTGCTGACGTAAGTTGAAGCTGGCGGCCGCTGCGGGCTTTGCCTCAGCATCTTGGGTCTTGCCTGGCCCTTTGACCAGTGTCAGTTCAGTCAGTTGATTGCTGGCTAGTAACGGCTCTGCCTGCGTTGGCTGATGGTTGCTGTACCACAGCATTCCGGCGAGGCCAAGCTGAGCGGTCAGCAGTATGGCTAAATGAGAAACTTGCATCAGATACCTCCGTTACATAGCCACAAGTTGTTGATAACGCGCTTTTTTACGGGCGTGCAGATAACGTTCCGCGCCAAACAGCAAACTCAGCAACAGCAAGGCAATGCCATAGTTGGCGTATTCCAGCGCACTGCGGCTATCCGGCGACAGTGCCGGTAAGGTACGGTTAAACTGCGCGCGGCTGCGGATGGATGACAGTTCTGTGTCGGCCAGCGCAAAACTCAGCATGTTTTGCAGCAGCTGCAGGTTATTCAGATACTGGCTGCCGTTGCTGCTGCCAGCCAGCTGCAGCGTCTGGTCGCTGAACATGCTGTTACTGGAGACCAGCAGCAGCCGGGCGCCGGGGGCGGATTTTTTCAGCAAGCCGGTATCGCGCAGCGTTGAGTCCGTATTTGTCTCTGTGCCGGATTTGTCGTCCGGTGTTGCGTTATCTGGCTTGGTTTCACGCAGCGGATGCGGTTTGTCAGCGAAATACGACTTAAATTCACCGCTGACCAGCACGGCAACTGGTGCAGCGCCGGTGCTGGCAGTGTCGCCCGGATAACTGACCTGACCATCACTGCCAAGCGTTGGCATGACATCCAGGCTGTTGCTGCGCCAGCTGCCGGCCGAGGTGTTGAGCAGGGTCTGATACTGCAGCGCCGGTTGAGCTTGCGCTTTGTCCTGACTGGCAGCCAGCGGCGTCACATTGATTGGCGAAGCCCAGGGTACGGTCAGCTGCGGCAAATCACCGAGGATGGCCCGCTGATGTTGCTGTTCAGCCGCGTTTGTCGTTGCGGCGAAATCTGCCGGCCGCAGATCGGCAAAGTACGGGTAGGGCAACATCGCCATTTGCTGGAAGCTGAAGCCACCGGCCTGACGGGTCACCGGCACCGGCAAAGTGCTGTGCTGCGGGTCCAGCACCAGCGTCTGTTCAATGCTGAGGCCCTGCGCTTTGAGGAAATCCTGCAAGCCGGAATTGACGGCCGTCAGCCCCAGGCTGCGCTGGCTGAGATTGACGTCATAAGGCGAGGTCGCCGCGATGACGGTACCGCCTTGCATCAGGAACTGATCAACGGCAAAAACTTGTTTTTCAGTCAGATCTTTGGGTGCCAGCAGCACCAGTACGTCAGCCTCGGCGGCAACTTTGCCGTCGGTTAAATCTTCCGAAATCACATTCAGTTCAGTGCCAATCAGTTCGCGCAGCTGGTTAAAAGTGCTGCCCATAGCGCCGTAACCGGCCGGCATGCTGCTGCCGCTGACCAGCGCGACGGTTTGCTCCAGGCCGGGTACAAAACGTTGTAAGGTCGCTTTGATTGACTGCTCCAGCGCGGTTTGATCCAAAGCTGACAACGGAATAGCCAGCTCGCGCTCCCCCAGTTGCAGCGTCAGGAAGAACCAGAACGGTTGTGGCTGCAGCAGGTCCAGCACCATCGGTTGGGCGCCAAAAGTGGCGTTGATCCGTTCAGTGATCGCCGGATCTGCCATCGATTGCTGTTGCAACGGTAGCTGCGCGCTGTGATTGCCACGCAGTTGTTGCAGCGTTTGCGGCAACTGCTGCATCAGCGTTTTGAGCTGCGCCGGCAGCTCGGTTTCCGGCGACACATAGGCATTTAGAGTGACAGTGCCGGGCAACTGAGCCAGCACATCGCCACCGCTCTGATATTGCACCTGCAGTTTTTTGATTTGCCGGCTGATGTCGTATTCCGGGTTGCGCAGCAACACTTGCAAGTCTGCTTCGCCCTGGGTTTTCACATCAATAAAATCACGGAAACTCAGTACTTTATGCTCTGAGCCGTATTGCAGCAGCACATGGAAATAAGAGCTGACAATGGCCGACTGATGCCGGTCCGCCACCTGAAAGGGCACAGGTTCAATCTGATATTGCTGATTGGCCTGTTGTTCCAGCTCCGCGTCTGTCGTCGGGTCTACCAGCTCCAGTTTTACTTTGCCGCGGCCAGCCACCTGATATTCCTTTAATAAATCCTGCAGCTGAGGCACCAGCGGCGCCAGTAACGGGTGAGTATTGACAGAGAAATAACCGCGGATCAGCAAAGGTTCCTGCAGGCCGGCCAGCTGCTGTTTACTGACGTCTGACAGCGAATACTGCGCACCGGCCGTGGTATCAAGCCGCAGTTGCGGTAACTGACCCAGCCAGAAGTTGGCGCCGATAAAATTGGCCGCAATCAGGCTGGTCAATGCTGTTTTCGCCCACTGTGCCGGAGTTAAACGACGCTCGCGTGCCCAGCGCTCACGCTCCAGCATCAGCGCGTTTAAGGCCAGAAACACCGCCACCAGTGACAGATAAAAATAAAGATCCCGCAGGTCAATTACACCACGGGTGATGGCGTCAAAGCGGCTGCTGGTGCTGATTTGGCCCAATACCGCCGCCACGTCGGCGCTGACCAGACCAGCCAGCAGACTGGAGCCCGGCAGGTAAAACAGCAGTCCCAGCAGCACAGAGCCCAGCAAAGCTACTATGGCGTTGTCGGTCCGGCTCGAGACAAACAGCCCCATCGCCAGATAAGCCGCGCCTAACAGCAAAGCCGCCAGATAACCACTCAGGACAGGCCCCCAGTCGAGTTCAGCCAGCAGGCTGACGGTGACAGGGATTGGTAAGGTTAAGGTCAGCGCCAACAGCAACAGCAACAAACAGGCGCTGAATTTGCCGGCGATAAAATGCCACAGCGGTTGTGGACTGGTCAGAATATGTTCCAGCGTGCCGCTGCGTCTTTCATCGCTCCATAACCGCATCGTCAATGTAGCGGCTAAAAACAGCAATAACAGCGGCATCCACTGAAATAATGGCCGAACGTCGGCGATATTGCGGGCAAAAAACGCCTCAGCCCAGAAAAACACAAAGAGCTCAATACTGATAAACGCAAACAAAAACAGCCAGGCCAGTGGCGAAGCAAAAAACAGTGCCAGCTCTTTTTGGCAAATGCGGCGTACAGACAGATGATCAGGCTGCATGGGCGACCTCCTGGCGGGCAAATAAAGTTTCTAAATCCTGGCCTTGCAGGCTCAGCTGATACAAATCGCCACCCTGCTGCACCACGGCGCGTGCCAGTGCCGCGATGGCCTGCTGATGACCGGTGGTCGTGGAATCAGCTCCCTGTGGTAAGGCAAACAGATAGTGCCCCGGAGCCGGGCTGGCGCTCAGCGTCAGTGGCGCTGCCTGTGGTAACAACGCGCGAATTTGCTGTTCATCCAGCGAAGTGTGCAGGCTCAGCTGCTGGCCGGTCAGCTCCGCTAAACGGGCATCCAGCACTAATTCACCTTGTTGTAACAGCAGCACCCGATCACATAAAGCGGTGACTTCCTGCATGATATGGGTTGATAAAATCACCGTGGCGTCGCGGGCGATATCTTTGATCAGCTGACGCATTTGCAGCGTTTGGGTCGGATCCAGCCCGTTAGTCGGTTCATCGAGGATCAACAGCCGGGGTTTGCCTAACAATGCCTGCGCCACGCCGACCCGCTGTTTATAGCCGCGTGAGAGGGTCGATACCTTTTGCAGCGCTTTGGCACTGATGTCGGTTGCCTGCATCACGCGCCTGATTTCGGCTGCTTTGTCAGCGCCACTGAGGCCTTTGAGGCTGGCGGCGTAATCGAGGTAATCCGCCACCAGCATGTCCTGATATACCGGCAGGTTTTCCGGCAGATAACCAAGCTGACGTTGCAGCAGTTTGGCGGACGTGGCGAGGTCGGTTTGATCGAGCCGCACTGAGCCTGAGTGTGGCTCCAGATAACCCGACAGCATCTTCATAAGGGTGGTTTTACCGGCACCGTTATGACCGAGCAAACCGACGATTTCACCGGCATCAATGGTGAAACTGACAGGCTTGACCGCGACATAGTCGTCATAACGCCGGGATAGTTGATGAACTTCCAGCATAAGGTCTCCTTTTCAGATTGAAACATCTTGGAAACCCGCAACGTGGTGGCCGAGCGAGCCGGGCTGGACGGTCCGGCGAAAGGTGTTCAGTTCAGGCTGACTCTGGCTCCAGGCTGCGGGACATTCCGCAAAAAATCAGGCTGCAAAAAAGCTGAAAAGAATATATGGCCGGCCGGCATTTTTTCAATTGGCCGCAGTGGTACAGCATATGGTGCTGGTGGAGACGAAGGGGGGATGGCAGGCGCTGGTGTCTATGAAACAACCTCCGGCGTGCCGGAGGTTGTTTTGTCATTACGGGAATTGAGCCCGCTCAGGTCAAATCCAGCGCGAGGATTTTTGAGCGGCGCTGATAGTTGTAAAGCTGTTGTTTTTTCGCCGGCAGGTCGGCTACGTCTTTCAGTTCAAAGCCGTGTTCAAGGAACCAGTGAATGCTGCGGGTGGTCAGCGCAAACAGCGTGTAATACTTGCGCTGGCGCGCCAGACCAATAATGTGTTTCAGCAACAGGCTACCGCGGTCGGCGTCGCGATAGTTCGGGTGCACGGCCAGGCAGGCAAATTCACCGACGTTTTCTTCCGGAAACGGATACAAAGCGGCACAGCCAATCACCAGACCGTCGCGTTCAATCACGACAAACTGGTCGATTTCCATTTCCAGCTGTTCACGGGAGCGGCGCACCAGCAAACCTTGTTGTTCCAGTGGCCGGATCAGATCCAGAATACCGCCGATGTCATTAATATTGGCGAGGCGCAGCCGTTCGGCCGCTTCAGTGACAATTTGCGTGCCGATACCGTCGCGCGAGAACAGCTCCTGCAGCAAAGCGCCGTTCATAGTGCTGCTGACCAAATGGCAACGCGACACGCCGGCACGGCTGGCAGTGATAGCGGCATGCAGGAAGGCTAAAGTTGAGGTGCAGGCGCGCTGGCTTTGTTCCAGCTGCTGCAGCATAGATTCGGCGAAATTTGGCATTAACTCGGCAATAATCTCGCCATCTTCGTCGATGATGCCGCCATCGTCACTAAAACCGATCATTTTGTCGGCTTTGAGTTTAATCGCCACTTGCGTGGCAATTTCTTCAGCAGTCAGATTAAAACTCTCGCCGGTGACAGACGCAGCAATAGGACCCATCAGCACAATACAGTTCTGGTCGAGCTGGCGACGGATACCTGCCACGTCAATGCGGCGCACTTTGCCGCTGTGGAAGTAATCCACGCCTTCATCAACACCCAGCGGCTGCGCAATGACAAAGTTGCCGCTGACCACGTTGATTTGCGCATTATGCATCGGTGTATTCGACAAACTCATCGACAACCGGGCTGTGATATCCAGTTGCAGCGCGCCGGCGACTTGTTTAATCAGCTGGAAAGAATCGTCGTCGGTGACGCGGATGCGGTTGTGGTACTGCGCGGTTAAACCGGCCTGCGTCAGGGCACTGTTAATCTGCGGACGGGCGCCATACACCAGCACAATCTTGATGCCTAAGGTATTTAGCAGAGCGATGTCATTGATAATACTGCGAAAACCAGGTTGCGTAATGGCTTCACCGCCCAGCATCACCACAAAGGTTTTGCCACGGTGTGCATTGACATAAGGGGCCGACTGGCGGAATCCATCAACAAGTTCAGTAGTACGCACGCTCTGTTTTTGTCCTTCTGTAAAAGTGGCTTAGGGCCGCTGCGCCAATCATTATTCAGTCATAAGCAGTTTGCATGACAGCGGTATGACAGACAGCTGTATGACCGTCAGCGTGCAGTTTGCAGAGCGCAAGCCACAGGAGCTGAACGGGACCAGGGAATTGGCGCGTACTTTAATGGAAAAGTGGATAAATATCCAACAATTATTTGGCTGGTTTTTGCGTGCGCGAAGTCAGCAAACATAAAGCATTGATTAAGTGGTGAATGTGTTGTTGCGATGTATTTTAAAATTTCTTTTATGAAAATATATCCAATAAATTCGCATATAAATCTAAAAAAACAGGCGCATCCGTGCGCCCGTATCGCACAACATGCAGCATCAAGCCCCGCTAGTGACACTGCAGACTAACAGCCAGCTGCCGTCAGACCCGGGCACTGACTGCGTCCACCAGTTGGCTTTGTAGATTTTGCCCTGGTGACGCAGATGGTCGCCGGCGGCGGCATAAGTGCCACGTGGCCAGTTTGGATAGTCATTAACCGTGGCAGGTATGCCGGCACAATTGCCGCCTGTTTCGCCACCTCCGCCACTGATAGTGCCGGCCGGCAACTGTGGATACTCCTGCTTCAGCGCAAAACTCTGGCTGCCGACACTGACGCGCCAGTTCGACGGCATTGGGATTGGCAGGTAATAGTTCAGCGTGAGGCTGGTGCTGGCGTTTGCTGCCAGCGGGCTGTGTGTGGGTAGGGTCAGTTCAACGCGGTGGAAGTCGTTTTGGATACCACCGATGTTATTGCCACTGCTGTTGCGGCCGCTTTGGATGACCTTAGTGCCATAACCACTTTGGTCGGTGAAGTTGTCTCCGCTGGCGGTGGGGACGTCAAAACTGATTTTGGCGCCGCCCGGAATGGTCTGGCCGGATTTGTTGCTCAGCGTCAGTTTCGGATTGATCGGATAGTTGGCGTCACCGAGTTTAAAGCCATCGATTTTGACCTGCAGATCCAGGCTTTGCGGCGGCAATGGTTTCGGGTCGCGTTTGTTGCCATAAGGCGCCGCGGTTTTAAAGGTCTGGTAGAAGATGCTGGTGAGGTCGCTGCCCATGCCATATTCAGCTTTGGCGGCGTCATAGCTGTAGTCGCCGGCCAGCTCCCAGAACATCACCCCGCCGATGCCTTTATTGACGATGTAATTGGCTTTTTGCTGGATACTTTCTTCATCTTCGACCGACAAAAACACTTTTTTCGTATCGTTCCACAGCCAGGTGGCGACCAGCGTCTGGTCGTATTGCCCCTGATACACGCCGGTTAAGCGGTCGGTTGGATCTGTCGCCGGGTCCAGGCCATAAGCGGCGGCATAAGAGCCGGCTTTGCCCAGTTGCAGGTTACGGGTGTGCCACAGCGGATTGGATCCGGCCGGTACTTCAGCGCCCAGGCTGTTTTTGTCATGCCACAGATTGTCGATACCGACTGCACCCGCGCCACATTGGTTTTGGGCTGAGCCACCGGTGCCGGGTGGACACTGGTTTTGATTCGCTTGTGCCGCTTTGCCCCATAAACCTTTGGTGCCACCCGTGACATTCTGCCAGCCGCGGCTGTAATAAGGCACGCCGATATTGACGCGGCCGGCTTGCATCGCACCGCGGAAATAATGATAAGCCCAGTCGGTATTGAGGTAACCCAAGCCCTGATACTGCGCGCTTTGGTAGTAGTTCCACACCAGCAATTCACTGTCGCGGCCATCGTCATACAGCGCGGCATTCGGGCCAACATGCTGGTTCCAGGCGCCGTGCAGGTCGTAACTCATGATGTTGACGTAATCCAGGTACTGCGTGACCGGGAACACTTCCATACCGCGCAGCAGATAGCCGCTTGATGGCGAGGCGATGGTCAGTAAATAGTGTTTACCGTCGGCGACTGAAGCCGCATCGAGTTTTTCCCGTAGTGTTTTCATCAGCACCTGATAAGACGCCATCAGGCCGGCCCGGCGGGCGTTGGAGATGGCAAAGTCATCCGGATTGCCGGAATCTTTCATGCTGGACGGATATTCGTAGTCAATGTCAGCGCCATCAAAGCCGTAAGTGCGCAGGAAAGTGACAACGGAGTCGGCAAAAGTATTGATCCCTGCCACATTGACGGAGTTGTCGGCGTTGGTGGTCATGCTGTAAAAGCCACCACTGGCGACGCGGTTGCCGTTATCGTCAAAATAACCGCCGGTTTCGGCCCAGCCGCCAATCGACACCAGCGTTTTTACGTCCGGATGTTGTTTTTTGAATTTATTCAGCTGGTTAAAGTGGCCTTTGTAGCTGAACTGCGGGTCCATTTCGGCGCCGGCCACACCAGGCCACTCCATGTTCGTGGCGGCATTGTCAGGCGCTTGCGGGTTGCCAATCGACACCTTATTTTGTGCGTCGACATGGGCAAAGGCGTAGTTCAGATGCGTCACTTTGTCCCACGGAATGTTGTGGGCAAGGTAAGACGGCTGACCATTTTTACCAGTGCGCCAGCTGGTGAAATAACCAATGATGCGGCGCGGATGGTCGGCACCCATTTTCTCCCGGCCTTGCTGGTCATAGATAGTGCAATAAGGCACAGCCAGTCCTGGCGTCTGGTATAGGCCATCAGGGCGGCAGGCGGCATGGCCGGTGGGCGAGCTGGTGACACTGAACGAAATACTGGCCTCGCTCTGGCCACCAAGATTATCAATGACCCGCACGGTCAGTTGCTGATTGCCGGCGACAGCGGTCCAGCTGCTGCTATAGGGCGCGGCAGTTTTTTCTGCGATCACAGTGCCGTTTAACACAAACTGCACTTTGGCGATGCTGCCGTCGGCATCACTGGCAGTAGCGCTCAGTAACACGGTTTCACCGGTATTCAGGCTGGCATTGTTGGCTGGCGCAGTGATGCTGACGCCGGGCAATTGATTATTGCCGGTGCTGACCGTGAAGCTGACCGCTGCAGTCTGGCTGCTGGCGGCTTTGTCGTCGGTCGCTTTGGCGTAGACGCTGTGGTTACCGGCAACCGCTGTCCAGGTCAGGCTGTAAGGTGCGCTGCTGTCGCTGCCAGCCAGTTGATTATCAACATAAAATTCTACTTTACTGACAGTGCCGTCGGTGTCGCTGGCATTGGCGCTTAGCGTCACTGCGGCACCGTTAGAGTAGTTGCTGCCGGCCGCAGGCGCGGTCAGGCTGATTTGCGGTGGTTTGTTCGCAACTACACCATCGCAGTCGCCTTGTTTGGTCCATTCCTGATAGGGGTTCGAATACTGCGCCGGGTTTTTATTCTGGTTCCACCAGTTGGCTTTATAGGCCTTTTGTTCATGCTGAACAGTGGCGCCGCCGTTGTAAGCTTTAGTCGCCAGCCAGCTGTCCAGATTGGTACAGCTGACGGCCGCCGCTTGCTGTGACAAAGCGGCGAGACTGAGCGCCAGCAGGTTTTTTTGCATAGTCATATTCAGTTCCTTGGCTTGGGGCTGGTGTCAGGGCACCAGCACCACGTTGAAATGTTTCTGCACGCAGCGGTGATAGTCACCGCTTTGCAGCGTGCTGTAGGCGGTTTGGTAGCCGACGGCTTTACAGGCAAAACTTTTGCCTTCAGGCCGGTCCGGGTAATAAGCCCAGTCCATGTCCCAGTAAATGTTCAGCGCGCCGGCGCCGTTGATATCAAAGGGTTTTTGGTCTTTGCAGCCCAGTTGCTCTGCCGCAGTAACCGGTACGCCGAGTTGCTGAGCGTGGCTTTGGTAATAACTGACGCGGTTCAGGCTTTGTGGTTTTTCATAGCCGTGGCCACATTCAATACCGCCATTGATAATATTGGTGGTGGCGCCAAAACCGGCACTGATGCCACGGCTCTGGTCGCTGGTATTGGGCTGCCAGCTGCCATCGATCACCGACCACATCGAAGGTTTGGGCGAGGCCGGATACTGCATAAAAAACACCGCAGACGCGAGATTCAGCCAAGTATCCGCCACCAGTTCCGGCTGATTCAGCAGGACTTTGGCATCGCCAAACATCGCCTGACTGAACGGGCCATAGTTGTAGTGATAACTCAGTTGTTTGGCTCCGCGGCCATAGTATTTTTTAAAGCGGCCCTGTGCGTCTTTGCCGCAAGGCCAAATCTCAGTCTGCCAGCCGGCCATCGCACATTCGCTGTTGTAGCCGCAGCTGCTGTCGTTGTCGGCGCAGCCGGCTTCTTTGACGAAATACAGACCCTGACGCCATTCCTCGATGGCGGAGTTGCGATCATGGGCGCCGGTTTCCTGGGTGAAATGGGCAAACATGGTAGCCAGTGCTTTGCGGCAAATCGCATCGGCATCCCGACCGTCAGTAAATTCGCGGCAAAAGCCGGAAAACTTGGCGCTGGCTTGCAGGAATTTCCCATAGCTGTACGCCGGGTTCGCCTGCGGGAAATGTTGTAGCCACTGGGATGCCGGTAGCAGCCGTTCAATCCGCCGCACATTGTCCGGATTGGCCGCCCGTCCGGGGACCACAGCCTCCACTTCACTGTTGGGCCGGGTGGCAATATTGGCACGGGTCAGTGCATATAAAGGGCTGCTGGTGAGCCTGGCTTCTGTCGCATCCAGTTCAGCTTTGAGCATACTGTAACCGCCACCAGGTTGGGGCTGCGGACCGGTCTGTGGCGGGGTGCCGCCACCTGAGCCACTGTCACAGCGGCTGTCGCAGGGACCGATAAGCCGCCAGGGGCCGTCAGTACCCGGCACATTATTTTGTGTCCACCAGCGTGCCTGATAAATCAGGTTTTGATGATGGGCTTGCAGGCCGCTGGTGTAGACTTTTGTTGCTTTCCACTGCGGGATAGTCTCAGCAGCTTCCGCTGCAGCTACAGGCGACAGTAACGCCAGTGGCAGGGCCAGCGCGGTGAGTTGAAATATTGGCATTTTTATCTCCGGAATTAGACCAAAAACAACGCGCTGCTATCTGGGTGACAGCGCGCTGGTGTATTGCTGTGGATTGCTATTTCTGTGGATGGCCGAGCCCCTGATGCATCGCATTGAGGATCTGGCCGTTGTCCGCGTCTAATTCCCAGGCAAAAATGCCGCCTAAGCCGTACTGCCGGATCAGTTCACCTTTGGCTTTGACTGAGCGGGCGGTATCGAAGCTGACCAGCGTGGTGGTGGCCGGATTCCAGACATAACTGGCTTTGGCCTGTTCGTCCCAATACAGCGTGTAGCCATTGACGCCGCTGCCATTGGGGCCACCCATCAGCTGACTTTCGATTTTTTTGTAATCTTCGATGCCTTTTTCCCAACTGCCAGCAATGCCTTCGCCACCAGTGCCGGTAAATGGATTGCCATTTTTCACGCCGCTGACCGTTTTCCAGCCGCGGCCGTACATCGCCGCGCCGATAGTGACTTTATTGGCCGGCACTTGCCGAGCCAGTAGATGCCTCACCGCTTCCTCGACTGAGAAGCCGCTGATCGGCGAATTGTCGTTTGGGTAAGTGCCCGCCATATGTCCCAGGGTGCTGTTCCATGCGCCGTAGTAGTCGTAGGTCATCAGGTTGATGTAATCCATGTATGGATGTGCGGCTTCCCAATTGACCCGGCTGAGTTTTTCGACGCCACCGCTCATGGCAGCAGTCAGTTGATAGGTGCGGCCGGTTTTGGCGGACAACGCATTCAATGCGGTGCGTAAGTCTTTCATCAATAACACAAAACCGTCGCCGTCCTGTGGGCTGCCCAGCGTGTCATTGGCACCGCCACCGCCGGGGAATTCCCAGTCGATGTCGATGCCATCGAAGAAGTCATAGGTTTTGATAAAGTCGGTGATGGAGGTGACAAATACCGCACGCGCTTTGGCGTCAGTGCCGATTTTGTACAGCGGGTCGGATAAGGTCCAGCCGCCTACTGAGGGTAGAATTTTCAGATGCGGATTGGTTTTTTTCAGCCGGTACATTTCGGCAAACAGACCTTTGATCGGCTGGTCCCATTTGTCGTTGGCGTAGGCTTTGTCCAGCGCAGCCCATTTGTCGTGGACCACCACGCTGTAGTCTGGTTTGCCCTTACACTGCGCCTGCAGCGCGCTGTAGCCTTGGGGATTGTCGCGTTTTAAGGCGTCATTGGCGCCACAGACCGGAATAAAACCATAAAACAGATGAGTCAGGTTTTTTGCAGGAATATCATAGGCATGGAAGTTTCTGCCATAGATACCCCACTCAACAAAATAACCACCAACCATTTTATTGCTGGTGTTCTGATAAGGTTTATTTTGCTGCAACAGCGGTTTTGGCCAGCCGGCAAAGTTCAGCTGAGTCCAGGGATCAAAACTGCCCGGTGTGCCGGGGTCGCCACTGCCCGTGACAGTGATTTGGCGTTTGTCGCTCTGTGTACAGCTGCGCTCACTACCCACTACGTTACACAGCGCCACCACATATTCATAACTGCCGGCTGCGGTCAGGCTGACCGTTTTACTGCCGCTTTGCGCATTCTGGCCATTTGGCGTCAGACTGGCGCTGTGCACCACCACGCCGTTTTGCAGCAGTTGCCATTGGTTGCCATTGGTGCCCCACCACATATTCCACTGGATTGGCACGTTCACGCTGCCGTTTTGTAACGTCAGATTGGTATCCTGCCAGGCCAGTACCGGTTTGGCCGGCAGCGCCGGTGCTGCCTGGAGCTGAGCGCCATACAGCGCCGCACACAGCCAGCCGAGCCGGCGGGCTGTGATTAATTGAGTTTGCATATCTAGTCCTGCCTGTTGATTTCAAGTTGGTTTGGTTTGAATAGCAAGACGGGCGCTGGGGTACTTTTTCGCTTCATCCCTGAGCTGCACATATCCTTGTGTGAGCTGTCCATCGAAAAGTGCCAGTGTTGCTGTCACCAAGATGAAACAAATGACAGCGTTGTCAAAATCAGTTTTAAGACAAGAAAGTGATTTTTATTTGATTATTTTCTGATATCAGAGCAGGTCTGTGATTTAGCGGGAATTTCAGCAAAGCCGCCACAGGCAGCCCGAACGGCTGCCTGTGGCGATAGCAGGTTAATCGACAATGATATGTGGTAAAAACCTGGAGCTGTCTTTGGTGATCAGCGAATTGTCTTCGCGAATGCCCATACCGGCGGCACTGTCACCCACCAGCCAGGACCCTATCAGCGTGTAGCTGTCGCCGAATTTTGGCAACGCGTGAAAGGCCTGACGGATATAACCGCTATCGTGGTAAGGGCCGTCGACTTTCAGACGCTGACCGCTGTGATCGACCAGTTCAATATTGGCGCCTTCGCGTGAATACAAAGGTTTACGTACCCAACCATTGCTCAGCGCACTCTGCGGTTCGGTGTCAAAAAACGCCGGTAACAGATTGGGATGATTCGGATACTTTTGCCATAACAGCGGCAAAATGCCTTTGTTGGACAACAACATTTTCCAGGCAGGTTCCAGATAAGCTGTTTTGCTGCTTTTCAGATGCACACCGAAATCTTCCCGCAGCATAAATTCCCACGGATAAAGCTTAAACAGCGACTGCAGCGGGTAGTTGTCGGTATCGACCAGCTGGCCGTCGATTTCGCCGATTTGGTCGAGGCCAAGAAAACGCGCGTCAATACCGGCCTGTGTGGCGATATCCATCAGATAATGCACAGTGCCTTTGTCTTCGATATTGTCCGCCACACAGCTGAAATACACCGGTTGCAGCAGGTTCAGCGTGGCAAAGCGATGCTCCAGCTGGTCCTGCAGCGAATTAAACTGGTCGGCACCTTGTGGCAATTTGCCGCGCATCAGCTGATCTTCCAGCCAGACCCACTGGAAAAAGCCGGTTTCGTACAGGGAAGTCGGCGTGTCGTAATTCAGTTCCAGCAGTTTGGCCGGGCTCTTGCCGTCATAGGCCAAATCCAGCCGGCCGTATAAATGCGGCTGCTGGGTACGCCAGCTGTCGGCGATCCAGTCCCAATAAAACTCAGGTACATCCAGTTGCCGTAACAACTGTTCACTGGCCAGAATTTCCGGCACCAGCGACAAGGCCATTTGGTGCAGTTCTTCAGTTGGCTCTTCAATGTCCTGCTCAATTTGCTGCAGGCTGAACTGATAATAAGCCGACTCGTCCCAATAGGGCTCGCCATCAAAAGTATGAAAATTAAAACCGACCGATTCGGCATAACTGCGCCAGCCGGCCCGTTCGGCGATACGGACTTTTTTCATCGCAATAATCCTATCCGCCGAATGAACTACTTTGCTGATCGCTGCGCCGTTGCGCCTGAGCACCAAAACCACCGCGATTGACCATTTTTCCGGGTGCAACCTGCATCCGTGACGGCATCACATTAACCGGGCCGGTTTGGCGGGCGACCGGCTGATTGTTGGCGGTTCGAAAGGTCGACAAATCGTCTTTGGATTTATACAGCGGCTGCGTCGGCACATATTGTTTGGCAGAACTGCTTTTATTCAGCATCTGACCGGCGAGAAACCCCATCATCATTGGCATAAAGAAGCCGCCGGAGCTGGCTTGTTGTTGCTGCGGCTGCGGGCAGTTGCCGGTGCCAAAATCGGCTTCACATTCGGCCTGCGTCTGATATTTCGGCGCCACTTGCTGATGCAGCGCTTCCGCTTTGGCAAATTCGGCTTTGCAGCTTTCCGGCGGATTATAAAAAGCCGCGCACTCTTCGGCGTCTTTATACACTGCTGTGGTGACTGGCTCTTCACTGCTGCAGCTGGCGAGGAAAAAACCAGTGGCCGGCACCATCAGTACCAGCGCAGCTTTGCGGCTGCGTTTAGTCATTTTACTCATGATTCCTCCGTCAGAATGTCATGCTGGCGGCGTTGATCAGGCCCACCGCGATTGCGCAACCGGCAGCAAAAATGCCTGAAGCAATTTCACCTTCGCTGATGCGTTGCGGTAACTGGCGGACGGTGACTCGGACCGCGACAAAGGTCAGGATTTGGATCACCAGCGCAAAGGCACCCCAAATGGCGCAATCAGCCAGAGAAATCGAATGTTCGATGGCGCTGGCCAGTGGCAGGGCAAAACCAAGCAGCGCGCCGACAAAGGCGATGGCTGCGGCCGGGTTATTGGCGCGGATCAACGCGAATTCGTCGTGGGGGGTGACCCAGCTGTAAAAGCGGCAAAACAGCAGGATTAACAAAATAGCTAAAACGAAAAAGCTCAGAAAGGCCGGTAAACCGGCTATAGAGGCGAGGATAGAGTCTGTCATCTGGAATTCCTTGTCGGTTTAATCGGTATTGTTTTTTCCTATCATCCTGAAAAATATTCGTAAACGCAAACTTTGTCCGGCAAATCAACAGGGAAATCGGCGTGCAGGGATTCAAGTCTGAACTAAGCTGAATTTTTAAGCAGAAAAAGCCGGGTTAAATATGCTGAACCAAATAAAAGTTCGTAGTCGTCTGATTATATTGGCCGTATTACCCTTAACAGCATTGGTCATGCTGTGTGCTCTGTCGTTGTATGACATGAAGTTGTTGGCTGCCGGAGTCGATAGCTTATATGTGGATCGAGTCCAACCCTTGCAACAGATTAAGCAGGTATCAGATGCCTATGCTGTGACCATTGTTGATACTTTGCATAAGCACCGCGGCGGTTTGCTGAGCGCACAACAGGCGATCAGTGCCATAGATGCTGCAGAGCAAGATGCAAAAAAGGCGTGGCAGGCTTACCGGAGTACTCAGTTAACCCAGGAGGAGACTCAGCTGGTCGCCGAGGCTGAGCGACTAATCGTGACATGGACCTCCCAACTGCAACAGTACCGGACGCAACTCAGTCAGGGCCAAATCGAAGGGATGGATGGTGCTGCATTTAACGAGCAGCTCTATACCAATGCAGACCCGCTGAGTGTTGCTTTAAACCGGTTGATTGAACTGCAACTGACTGAATCGGCAAGATTTACAGAAGGCGCCAAACAAACGCTTTCAGAAACGCTCTGGTTATTTGTCCTGATTGTGCTTTGCGTCAGTTTGGTTTTGGTTGTGCTGGCGATGCTGGTTAGCCAGTCTATTCAACGGCCTCTGTCAAATTTACAGACGACCATAGTGGCAGTAGGGCAGCAGTCAGATCTGCGGTTGCGTGCGATAGTCACAGGCCAGGACGAAATTGCCCAGACGGCGCTGGCGTTTAACCAGACCGTGGAGCGGGTCCAGCAGTTTTTTGCCGAGCTCAGTCAGGCAGTAGCCCAGCTGGCGGCAGCTT
>Ga0247724_1000096_pt1 | contig 24069 bp, 19 predicted proteins | sample OKSTACKMC2E_FD_182776 | JGI IMG/M metagenome (GOLD analysis project Ga0247724, IMG submission 182776) | Subsurface sediment microbial communities from gas well in Oklahoma, United States - OK STACK MC-2-E | ecosystem: Environmental > Terrestrial > Deep subsurface > Rock core/Sediment | place... | reverse complement strand
TGCCGGACAGCAGCAAATCAGCAGCGAATTAGTGGTAGATTGGCTCGGCACCACCCAAGGCATAGTGGCAACGCCACACAGCCAGCGTTCTGTGGCTGAAGTAAAAGTGAAACTGCAGCGCAGCGTCAGCGAATTCCCGATTGTAGCGCTGATTGATGCAATTGAAGATGCATTAAAAACGCCGGTACAGGCTGCGGTCAAGCGTGCGGATGAGCAGGAATTTGCCCGTTTAAACGGCCAGAATCTGATGTTCTGTGAAGACGCAGCACGCCGGTTAAAACACGCCTTAAACGGCCTGACCGAGTTTGAAGATTTCTGGCTGCGGGTTAACCATTACGAATCACTGCATGCGCATGATGCCGTTGCTGTAACAGTCAAAGGCCTGCAGGGCGGTTACCGCGCCTGAGCGCATCAAACATCACGCTGCTGAATAGCGCGCATATTTAACGCATATATCTGCGACTAAAAACCAACAAAAAGCTGCCAACGGCAGCTTTTTTTTCGCCTGTCTTCGGGCAAAAACCGCGGAAAAACCGCTTTTTCTGTAATTAAATTACATAATCCCCCTGACAGCCGATGCGGTGAATCACCGCCGATCTGCCAAAAGTCATCTTGCAATTTTCAGCAAAAATCGGTATATCTGGTAGCAGGTCTTTACGTTCAGACGTCCAGACCCCACTAAAATAACAACTCTAACAGCCATTGACCCTTGAAAGTACGACCGTTATTTTCTTTCACACGTAAAAACCAAAATTAAAAGAATATAAATTCACTATTTTTACATTTTTATTTATGCAGGACAGGTTGGAGGGAGTGTGTCATGGCGTTGTATCACCACAGCCAGGCCAGAGAAAACTGTGGCTTTGGTCTGATCACCCATCTTGAAGGGGTGGCAAGTCACCGGATAGTCAGGACTGCAATCAGCGGTCTGGCCCGGATGCAGCATCGCGGTGGCATTTCAGCAGACGGCAAAACCGGTGACGGTTGCGGCTTGCTGATGCAGAAACCTGATAGTTTTTTCCGTGCTATTGCCGCGGAAAATAACTGGGTGCTGGGCAAAAAGTATGGCGTCGGGATGATTTTTTTAAGTCAGGACCCGGTGAAAGCCGAAGTTGCCAAATCAATTATTGAAGCTGAAATTGCTCGAGAGACCTTAACACTGGTCGGCTGGCGCGAAGTGCCAACTGACGCCACAGTGCTCGGGCCTATCGCGGCGAGCTCAATGCCGAAAATTATGCAGGTGTTTGTCAGTGCCCAGCCAGGCTGGGGTGACCACGACCTGGAGCGTCGCCTCTACATGCTGCGCCGTCGCGCCGAAAAGCTAGTCGCTGAGCAATTGCCGGACGACAGCGATTTTTATATCCCGAGTTTTTCCAGCCTGGTCACAGTGTTTAAAGGCCTGATGATGCCGGCCGACTTACCGGGCTTTTATCTGGATTTAGCCGATATCCGCATGGAAACCGCCATTTGTGTGTTCCACCAGCGTTTCTCAACCAACACCATGCCACGTTGGGCCTTAGCTCAGCCATTCCGTTTTCTGGCGCACAACGGTGAAATCAATACCATCACCGGTAACCGGCAATGGGCGCGCGCGCGGCAATATAAATTTGCCTCACCGCTTATTCCGGATATGTCGCAGGCGGCGCCTTATGTCAGTACTAAGGGCTCAGATTCCAGTTCACTTGACAACATGCTGGAGCTGTTTTTAGCCGGTGGCATGGATTTATTCCGCGCCATGCGTTTGCTGGTGCCGCCAGCATGGCAAGGCAATAAAGTCATGGATGATGACTTAAAGGCGTTTTACGAATTCAACTCCATGCATATGGAGCCGTGGGACGGCCCGGCCGGTATCGTTCTGACCAATGGTCAGCACGTGGCCTGTAATCTGGACCGCAATGGCCTGCGCCCTGCCCGGTTTGTTATCACCAAAGACAAGTTAATTACGCTGGCTTCTGAAGTCGGGATCTGGGATTACACTGCAGATGAAGTGCTGGAAAAAGGCCGCGTCGGCCCGGGCGAGATGCTGGCGATCGATACACAAACCGGTAAAATCTGGCGCTCCGACGAAATCGACGCCGACTTAAAAGCGCGTCACCCTTACCGGCACTGGCTGAACCAGAACGTGCAGCGTCTGGTGCCGTACGAGAAGTTTGAAACCGACCTTATCGGTAAACGTGTGTTCTCAGACGACGAGATGCTGGTACTGCATAAGCTGTTTAACTACAGCTATGAAGAAATTGACCAGGTCATCACTGTCCTTGCCAAAGACGGTCAGGAAGCGGTTGGCTCTATGGGCGACGATACGCCGATGGCGGTGCTGTCGCGTAAACCACGCACTTTCTATGATTATTTCCGCCAGCAGTTTGCTCAGGTCACCAACCCGCCAATTGACCCATTACGCGAAGCGCACGTGATGTCGCTGGCGACCAGTATTGGCCGCGAACACAACGTGTTCAGCGAAACTGCCGGCTATGCCCGTCGCATTCAGTTTGAATCGCCGGTGATGATGTATTCTGACCTGAAGCAGTTAAAAACTGCTGATCAGAATTTCTACAAACACCACATCATCTCGATTAACTACGCACCGGAAGAGGGTCTGGAAAATGCGCTGCGTCGCATTGCCGCCGAAGCCGTACAAGTGGTGCGTGAAGAAAACGTGGTGCTGGTCATTCTGACTGACCGCAAAATACAGCAAGGTTTTGTGCCGGTACCGGCCGCGATGGCGGTCGGTGCTGTGCACCACGCATTGGTCGACAACCAGCTGCGCTGCGATTCGAACATCATTATCGAAACCGCCGGTGCGCGCGACCCGCACCACTTTGCCGTGCTGGTTGGTTTAGGCGCGACTGGCATTTATCCGTTCCTGGCTTATGAGACCATCGAACAGCTGGTGGAAAAAGGCAATATCAACCTGACCGCGCGTCAGGCCGTGCTGAATTATCGTAAAGGCATCAATAAAGGCCTGTACAAAATCATGTCGAAAATGGGTATTTCTACAGTGGCCAGTTACCGCTGTTCCAACCTGTTTGAGGCAGTTGGTATCAATAAAAATGTGATGCAGCTTTGCTTCCCGGACGTGCCTTCCCGCTTAGGCGGTGCCGATTTCACTGATTTTGAAGCCGACGTACTGGTTCGCGCCAATACCGCCTGGCTGAAGCGTAAACCGCTGACGCACGGTGGTTTGTTAAAATACGTGCATGATGGTGAATATCACGCCTATAACCCGGATGTGGTGCAGACCTTACAAAAAGCGGTGCGTAGCGGCGAATATGAGGACTACAAAGCTTATCGCGATGTGGTGAACACTCGTCCGGTCGCGCATATCCGCGATTTGTTTGTGCTGGATACCTCTAAAGCCACGCCAATCGCGCTGGATAAAGTCGCCCCGGCCGAACAGCTGTATCCGCGTTTTGACAGCGCTGCGATGTCGATTGGCGCTTTAAGCCCGGAAGCGCATGAAGCCTTAGCTATTGCGATGAACCGGCTCGGTGGCCGTTCCAACTCAGGTGAAGGTGGTGAAGACCCACGCCGCTTTGGCACGGAAAAGAACAGTAAAATCAAGCAAGTGGCTTCTGGTCGCTTCGGTGTGACGCCGCATTATCTGGTCAATGCAGAAGTCATCCAGATTAAAGTGGCACAAGGCGCCAAGCCTGGTGAAGGTGGTCAGCTGCCGGGCGAAAAAGTTACCGCGGAAATTGCCCGCCTGCGTTATTCAGTGCCAGGCGTGACACTGATTTCGCCGCCGCCGCATCACGATATTTATTCGATTGAAGATTTGTCGCAGCTGATTTTTGACTTAAAACAGGTCAATCCGCAGGCGTTGATCTCGGTCAAACTGGTGTCAGAGCCAGGCGTAGGCACTATCGCCACTGGTGTAGCCAAAGCCTATGCAGATCTTATTACTGTGTCCGGCTACGACGGCGGCACCGGCGCCAGCCCGCTGACTTCGGTCAAATATGCCGGTAGCCCTTGGGAACTGGGCCTTGCTGAGGTGCATCAGGCTTTAGTGGAAAACGGCTTGCGCGACCGCGTGCGGTTACAGGTTGACGGTGGTTTGAAAACCGGTCTGGACGTGGTCAAAGCGGCAATTTTAGGTGCCGAAAGCTTTGGTTTTGGTACTGGTCCCATGGTGGCGCTTGGCTGTAAATTCCTGCGCATTTGCCATTTGAATAACTGTGCGACCGGCGTTGCTACCCAAGACGCCACCCTGCGCCGTGACCATTTCAACGGCTTGCCGGAAATGGTGATGAACTACTTTAAGTTTATCTCCCAGGAAGTGCGCGAACTGCTGGCCGAGCTTGGCGTTAGCCAGCTGACCGACCTGATTGGCCGCACGGATTTACTCAGCGTTAAACCGGGTGAAACCACCCGTCAGGCCAAACTGGATTTAACGCCGATCCTGCAGGCAAGCGGTGTCAGCTCCGACAAACCACTGTATTGCGTGCAGAATAACGACCCGTTTGATAACGGCCCGTTAAACCAGCTGTTGGTGGAGCGCTGCGCGGACATGGTCAAGTACAAAACTGGTGGCCGGCTCAATCTGGCTATCCGCAACACCGACCGCTCCGTTGGCGCCAAGTTGTCAGGCCTTATTGCCCGTACCCACGGTAATCAGGGCATGGCGACTGAGCCCATTGAAGTGCAGTTCAGCGGCACAGCCGGCCAAAGTTTTGGCGTCTGGAACGCCGGTGGCTTGCACCTGTCGCTGCAAGGCGATGCCAACGACTATGTCGGCAAAGGCATGACCGGTGGTCAACTGGCGGTCTATCCACCAAAAGGCTGCAGTTTCGCTAAAGATAACGCCACTATCGTCGGCAACACCTGTTTGTACGGCGCGACCGGCGGCCGTCTCTATGCAGCAGGCCGCGCCGGCGAACGCTTCGCCGTGCGTAACTCCGGCGCTATTGCGGTGATTGAAGGCACTGGCGACAACTGCTGTGAATATATGACAGGCGGCGTGGTGGTGGTGCTTGGCCAGACTGGCGTCAACTTTGGCGCCGGCATGACCGGTGGTTTTGCTTATCTGTATGACGAGCAAAATGATTTAGACCTTCGCGTCAACGGCGAACTGGTGGAAACGCTGGAAGTCAGCACGCCAATTCTGCAGGAACATTTACGCAGTCTTATCCATCAACATTTTGAAGCCACTGGCTCCGAACGCGCGCATCAGATTTTGTCGTCGTTCCAGAGCTGTTTAAGTAAATTTAAGCTGGTGAAACCAAAAACCAGCGACGTGAACACCCTGCTGGGCCACCGTGCCCGCTCGTCCGCCGAGCTGCGGGTTCAGGCGATGTAAGGAGGACCTATGGCTCAGAACGTTTATCAGTTTATCGATGTAAAGCGGGTGGACCCACCGAAAAAATCGCTGGATGCCCGCACTATTGAGTTTGTTGAAATTTATCAGCCGATGACCGAGACCCAGGCGGCCGGTCAGGCCGACCGTTGTCTGGACTGCGGCAACCCCTATTGCGAATGGAAATGCCCGGTGCATAACTACATTCCGCAGTGGCTGAAGCTGGCCAATGACGGCCGTATTGTTGAAGCTGCCGAGCTGTCGCACAAAACCAACTCGTTGCCGGAAGTTTGCGGCCGGGTTTGTCCGCAGGATCGGCTCTGTGAAGGCGCTTGTACCCTGAACGAAGGTTTTGGCGCCGTCACTATCGGCTCTATTGAAAAGTACATCACCGACAAAGCCTTTGAAATGGGCTGGCGGCCGGATTTATCCGCAGTGGTGAAAACCGATAAAAAAGTTGCAGTGATTGGCGCAGGCCCGGCCGGTTTGGCTTGTGCTGACGTGTTAATCCGTAACGGCGTTTCACCGGTAGTGTTTGATAAATATCCGGAGATCGGCGGCCTGCTGACCTTTGGTATTCCCCCATTTAAGCTGGAAAAAGATGTACTGAAGTTGCGCCGTGAAATTTTCACTGCGATGGGCATTGAGTTCCGCCTCAATACCACAGTCGGCGTGGATGTCAGCTTCGACAGCTTGTTAGAACAGTATGATGCGGTGTTCCTGGCACTTGGAACCTACACGCCGATGCAAGGTGGCCTTGCCAATGAAAACGCGCCGGGTGTCTATGAAGCGCTGCCGTATTTAATCGGCAATGTGAATAACCTGCACGGCTGGACCACAGAGCACCCTTTTGTCGACTTAAAAGGCAAAAAAGTGGTGGTGTTAGGTGGTGGTGATACCGCGATGGACTGCGTACGTACTGCGATTCGTCAGGGCGCCAGCAAAGTGATTTGTGCTTATCGCCGGGATGAGGCCAATATGCCGGGTTCACGCCGCGAAGTACAAAACGCGCGCGAAGAAGGCGTCGAGTTCATGTTTAACTTGCAGCCACTGGGCATTGAGGTCAACGCACAGGGCGAAGCTATCGGTGTCAACGTTGTCACTACTGCTTTAGGTGCACCAGATGCCAAAGGCCGTCGCTCGCCAGAGCCGGTGGCAGGTTCAGAACAGCTGCTGGACGCAGATGCGGTCATCATCGCCTTTGGTTTTCAGCCAAGCCCGCCAAAATGGCTGGCTGATCAAGGCGTTGCGCTTGATAGCAAAGGCCGGGTTGTCGCAGCAGAAGATAGCTTGTTCCCGCTGCAAACCAGCCAACAGAAGATCTTCGCCGGTGGCGACATGGTGCGTGGCTCTGACTTAGTGGTCACAGCTATTGCTCAGGGCCGCAAAGCCGCTGAAGGCATTCTGGATTATCTGGCCGTCTGAAACATTTTATGGTATGCGCTGGAGAACTCTGGGTACAAGATACTCAGAGTTTCATAAGCAAGCTGCTTAGCGACTGGCGATCATCAGATCACAGATCAAGCATTTTTTACTGTTAGAAGAGCAGATTGACGATACCGACCTCTATTAGGCACAAAAAAACCCGGCAAGCCGGGTTTTTTCTTATCAGCGTAAATTAAGCACGTTTACGTAAACGCAGAGCCAGTAAACCTAAACCCAGCAACACAGCTGAAGCTGGCGCCGGTACGCCTGGCGTTGGTGGCAGGCTGCCTTCGTCGATCAGAGCATATTTAACCTGACCGCCGGCAACAAGTATTTCACCAAAACCGTTGCCCCAGAATTGCACTTTAGAGAATGAACCGCTGTCATCAAAAGCAGCGACAAAAATTTCGTGCACTAATTGGTCAAATTTGTTTTTGAACACGCCATCAGCAGCAGTTACAGCTGATGCTACCAGGATTGGCGCGCCGTTATCAAAAGAGATAAACAGATCAGTAGTTGGCTCGTGACAGCAAGTTGCCCAGTCACCGACTTCAAAGCCAAAAGAATTGATTGGATTGTCAAAAGTGAAGGTAATACCACTTACTTTTGAACCTAAAGCATCGCGAGATGAACCATACGGGTCGATATACATCACGTCACCAGACATGGTGCCGTAGCTACCAAACCATACCGAACCACCATTGGTACGGGAGATACTGTAGTCGCCGCGGTCAACAACTGCCCCACCCATCAGGTCAGTCCAAATATCAGTTTTGACAGTGCCACCAGCATTGATCACTGTGGTGTTGAATTTAGCTGAACCTGTTGGGATCCCTTCAAATACAGTTGCGATAGTTGCTTGTGCAGAAGAAGCGGCTAACAGCAATGCAGCTGCGAATAACTTAATTTTCACGATTAAAGTTCCTTGTCATTAGTTGTTAAAGCGAGGCTATGCAAGCAGAAAGTATGCCACCTAAGTTTAACTATTAAATTCATACACTTAACATATAATTAGCTGAACCTGCTTTAGCAACTTGTAAAAGATCCAGACGAAAAAGCACACTTTGTAAATCATAAAACGCTAACAAATGTGATTTGTTGCTCAATACAATAATTCTGAGGAAAAGAGCGAGTTATTACGCCTCGCGCAATGTAATTTTTTTGTGAATTAACCAGCGCCGTGTTAGGGTAAAGATCTACAACAGGAGAATGATATGTCTTTGATTCGTGTCCCATTGTTCGTATTGGCATTAGCCCCTGCCCTGGCTTTGGCCGCGCAAGATCCGGCGCTTTCACGGCTATCGTTATCCCAGGCACAACAACTGCTGCAACAAGGCAAACTCAGCTCAGAAACGTTGACAGGCTATTATCTGGCGCAAATCGCCGTGCTCGACAAACAAGGCCCGGCACTGCACGCTATCACGGATTTAAATCCGGCCGCCCTGACACAGGCCAAAGCATTGGATGCCGAGCGGCGCACCGGTAAAATTCGCGGCCCATTACATGGCATCCCTGTAGTGCTCAAAGCCAATATCGCCACAGCAGACCAACTGCCGACCACCGCTGGCGCGCTGGTACTGAAAGATTTTAAAACCAGCGTCGATGCCGCCCTTGTCAGTCAATTGCGCGCCGCAGGTGCGGTGATTTTGGGAAAAACCAATTTATCTGAGTGGGCAAATTTTCGTGGTGAAGGTTCAGCCAGTGGCTGGTCGGCCTTAGGCGGCCAGACCAAAAACCCTTATGTGCTGAGCCAAAGCCCTTGTGGTTCCAGTTCTGGTTCAGGTGTGGCCGTCGCGGCAGATTTAACTTTGCTAGCAGTTGGTACCGAAACGGACGGCTCTATTACCTGCCCTGCGGCAATTAATAACGTGGTGGGTATCAAACCGACGCATGGTGCAGTCTCTGGTCACGGCATTATCCCGATCGCGAGTTCGCAGGATATCGCTGGCCCCATGACGCGTAATGTCGCCGATGCTGCTGCGCTGTTACAAGTCATCGCTACACCGCAAGCACAACAACGTTTTGGTGATCTGAACAAGGCTCTGGCGCAGCAAAACGTCAGGCAAGTGGTGCCAAAAGTGGTATTGGTGCGTCACTACGACAAAGACTTTCCAGCTATCGCAAAGATGCTCGACCGGCTGAAACAGCAACTGACCGCTCTAGGCGTCACAGTCAAAGAACGCCAGACCTGGCAATTGGCAGACTCAGTTTATCAGGACGAATTTAACGTCTTAGTCTATGAATACAAACGCGATTTGAACCAGTGGTTAGAGGATTTCAAAGCACCGTCTGCAGCAAAAGATATTAAAAGCATCATTGCCTTTAACCAACAACAAGGCAAAACCGCTTTGGCATTTTTTGGTCAGCAATATTTAGAGCAGGCACAGGCCACAGATTTGGAAAAACAAAAAGCCGCCTATCAACAAGCCCGCCAGCGCTCACAACAGCAGGCCGCGGCTTTATTGGACGAAGACTTGGTGGATGGTGCTTTAGTGATAGTGCCGGCGACAGGCCCGGCCTGGGCTATTGACCATGTCAAAGGCGATCAATATAACTTCGGTTCAGCCAGTGCTGCGGCGATCTCCGGTTATCCGTCGTTGACGCTGCCGGCAGGCTTGGACGGTCATTTGCCGCTGGGTGTCAGTATCATCGGTAAACCCTGGCAGGAGGCACGCATTATTGGCCTTGCCCACGCACTGGAGCAACAGCGCGGCCCGGTGGCGGCACCCACTTACCGCAGCAGCTTATAAGTGATGATCCGGCGCTGTGGCGGATTTAATCCCAGTGAATGCTATGCTGCGCTTTCACCGCAGCTTTGAGCATATCCAGCAGCGGTACTGCACGCTGCTTCAGCCCCACAGCCGGCTCCTCTCCCGGTTGTGGCGGCGCAGCAATATCCACCACCTCGGCTAAAGCTTCCTGCAATTGCCACAATGCCTGCGGCACGTCGTCGGCATAAAATGCGCCCGGAACTTTGGGCTGAGCCCCCATCATCTGAATAAGCTGTAACGCCGGATCACCGAACATGGTGATCGGGTAATGATCTTTGCTATGAAAAGTAACCAGCATCGGTTTGTACTCCTGTTCGATTGACCATTCATACAGATTTTGATCTTAATATACGCCCACACCGGCAGTGTCTCAAGAGCCTGCCACTAACGCGACTGAGGCTGAGCACCCGCTGCAGGCGCGGTGTTAAACAGCGGCTGTAACGTCGCGATATTGGCGTGCGGTACTATCAACAGCTCTGAACCCTGGCGAACAAACCAATAAACGGACGTCCGGCTGATGAGCTGCACCGACGGCAGCAAAGTGACACTTTTGCCATTGACCACCTGATGTGGGTACACCAGCTGCATCCGATAGCTGAGATGATTTGCCTGTTTCAGTGCTGCTATGTGTTGCTTGGCAGGAACCAGCGAAGCAAGCACCAGATAAATCAACAAAATAGGCCAAATAAGCCAGCCATAGCCGTGGGCCTGCTTCGGTTTACCACCACGATAACTTTGCCATAAACCAAGGGCGCAAATCGCCACAAAGAGTAGCAACGAGCCGGCTAAATACAGCAACATTTGTGGATAATGCAGCGGTGCCAGCAGTAAGTCACTGATCTCCAGATAAGGCAACACATCCAGCCCAAATGACGCTAACAACGCCATGTTGAACAATAATCCGGCCAAGCCGGCCGCGAGGTATAACAGACTTAACGCCACGCCCGGAGAGCGCAAACAGAACCTGATACCAGCCTGAAACTGCTGATACATCGGATCTTGCCGCCAGTGACTAATCAAAGTTGCAGAATTCGCTTTGCCTGCTGTCGCTTGGACTACCTGATGAATGCCAGCCACCGCTGTTCTCCCCTGCTGATACTGATGCGAGTGCAACCAGAGCCGCCTTGCAATTAACATTTTTATATCAACTAGCAGGCACAGATACAACCCATTGCTGCGAAAGGTTTTCTGCCTGCAAGTTGTTTTTGCACTAAGGTCAGATTTACAGCTGAGATTGAACGCGGTATAACCAATAAATTGAGCATTCACTCTAAATATTCTATGCCACAAGCGCAGCACATCGCCGACATTATCATGCGCGGATTTCGCCGCCATTTCCGGTTGTTTCAGCAAATCACGGCCAATGCGCAGCAAAGATTTGAAGCAGCAGACTGGAGTGGTTTTCTGACCGACAATGCCGAACGTATCTCTTATTACGACACCCGTGTCAGTGAAACCATCGCTGTGCTGCAACAGGAATTGCCGGTGCATTGTCTGGACGAAGCGTTGTGGCAGCAGGTTAAACAACATTATCTGGTCTATCTGCAGTTTCATCCGCAGGCGGAGCTGGCAGAAACTTTTTATAACTCAGTGTTTTGCCAGCTATTTGACCGGCAATATTTTCACAATCAGAATATTTTTGTCGAATCGACATTAAACAAACAACAATTGCCGGCACCGGTGGCTTCGGTTTATGACAGTTATTTTCCGGCGCAGGACGGCTTGCGCCATTGCCTGCGCCGTATTCTGAGTGGCTTTAGCTTAGGGGTTCCCTTTGAAAATCTGGACCGCGATATCCGCTTAATCGTGAAAACTTTTGTCGCCCAGTCCAGCCATGGTCGCCACCCGGTGCATCAAATCCGTTTTGATATTCTCAAATCAGTGTTTTACCGCAATAAAGCCGCTTATGTGGTGGGCCGGGTAGTCAGCCCGGACGGTCAGCAGCCGTTTATCATGCCGGTGTTACATCAGCGTAGCCGTGGTTTGTTTGTCGATAGCCTGATCACCGACAGCCAGCAAATGACCATCATTTTTGGCTTCTCCCGTGCCTATTTTATGGTGGATTTGCCAGTGCCTTCCGCCTTAGTACATTTTTTACGCGAGTTGCTACCCCATAAAACCCTGGCCGAACTGTATGCCTCTGTCGGTTTACATAAACAAGGGAAAACCGAGTTTTACCGTGAGCTGTTACAGCATCTGGCGCAAAGCCGCGACGCTTTTGTTGCTGCGCCCGGCATTCGCGGTATGGTGATGATGGTGTTCACTCTGCCGTCATTTCCTTATGTATTTAAAGTGATCCGGGACAAATTCGCCGACACTAAACCCTTTGGCCGCGATACCGTCAAACGCCGTTATCATCTGGTGAAAACGCATGACCGGGTTGGCAGGATGGCCGACACGCTGGAATATTCCGATGTGGCTTTGCCAAAAAACCGCTTCTCTAGCGAACTGCTACACGAACTACAACAATCTATCGCCGACTCTTTGCAGATTGAAGATGACTTAGTCGTGATTAAGCATCTGTATATCGAGCGGCGGATGTTGCCGCTCAATCTGGCATTAGAACAAGCAAGTCCGGCGGAAAAACGCCGGCTGATGCAGGATTACGGCCAGGCGCTGAAAGACATGATCGCCGCCAATATTTTCCCGGGCGACATGCTGCTGAAAAACTTTGGCGTAACCCGGCACGGCCGCGTGGTGTTTTACGATTACGACGAAGTGCAGTATCTGCTGGATATGAATTTCCGCTTTATTCCGCCACCAGACAACTGGGACGATATGCTGAGCGCCGAGCCCTGGTATCCAATCCATCCCGGCGATGTATTTCCGGAGCAAATCGCCACTTTTGTCACAGCGCAGCCGGAATTACGCCAGTTGTTACAGGAGCTGCATCCTGAATTGCTTGATGCCGCTTACTGGCAACAAAAACAGGCCAGGATAAAAAGCGGCATCGTCGAAGATGTGTTTGCTTATCCGCAACAGCAACGTTTTATCAGTTTGTACCCGCAAGAGTTCGGTGTAAAAAGCTAAAACACACTTGTGCACTGAACTGCGCTAAAATGCCGGCCTGTTCAGCTGTGCGGAAATCATTTTGGCCAATGTAGTATTGGAGCTGCGCCAACGCGAGCTCGCCAAAACCACTAAACCTTTTAACGCCCGTGGCAGCAAGGTGATCCGTTGCGACGGTTGTCTGCTGCCCAAAGCGGATTGCCTCTGCGCCTATATCCCCTCGCCATCAGCCCGTAGCGCGGTTTTATTGCTGATGTATACCGGCGAATGCTACAAACCCAGCAATACCGGCCGGCTGATTGCCGATGTCGCGGCCGACAGTTACGCTTTCGTCTGGGATCGCACTCAGCCGGATCCGGCTTTGTTGCAATTACTGCAGCGCGAAGACCTGACGCCTGTTGTGGTGTTTCCACATGAATATGCCAGCGCAGAGCGCTGTATCAGCACTATCCCACAAGAATTACAAACCGGCAGCAAAAAACCTTTGTTTATCATGCTGGACGGTACCTGGCGTGAAGCGAAGAAAATGTTCAGTAAAAGCCCTTATCTGGACCAATTCCCGGTGCTTGGCATTAATCCAACGGTCGCTTCTGGCTACAAATTACGCGAAGCAGCGCATTTACATCAGCTCTGTACCGCTGAAGTTGGCATTGAGGTGCTAAAACTGGCCGGTGATGAGCAGGCAGCCGCCGACTTAAACCAGTACTTCCAGGTTTTTCGCCGCCAGTATATGGCGGGTAAACCACACCTGGAGTTTGATGAATCTTCAGTCTAAGCAGGCGTAAAATTGCACTAACTGGCTCAGTAGCCAGTCTGGCGCATCTAAAACTAAATCATGGCCGGCTAACGGATGTTGCAAATGCGCGACCTGCCAATAGTCCGCCAACCGCTCGCTGCAAATGGGGTCGACCAATTGATCGGCCGCGCCACTTAACAACAATAGCGGGCACTGTGGTTTTTCGCTCAGGCGAAACCGGCTCGCCGCCAGCAACTGCCGCAGTACATTCAGCCGCTGCACAGGTCTGTGCCTTGCGATATCAACGGCACGCTGCAACTGCGGTTGCTGCCAGCGCTGACTGGTTAGTTGTAAAATCAGTTGTTCACGCTGTCGCAGCGGCGCGATAAAAGCACTCAGTACTTTTGAATACTGCTGCCAGCGTAAACGCTGATAAAACGGCGTTAAAGCACCGGCACTGGTGTTTATCAGCACCAAGGACGCCACCTGCTGCGGTGCCAATACCGCCAGCTGTACGGCCAGCATAGCACCTAACGACATGGCAACCAGATGCCAGGGGCCGGGATGGCGCCGCCGCAGCCTGGGTAGTATCAACTCTGCCAGCGAACGCATGTCCGCCGGGCTCTGCTCCTGATGGTACTGGCCCATGCCGGGCAAATCCTGGCAATACACCGGTCTTTGCGTTTGCCTGGCAAGCGCTCCGGGAAAGTCGCCCCAATGTGCCTGCTCGCGCGCCAGGCCACGCAATAACACTATCGGTTGTACCATAAGTCGTTGGCCTCCATGGCGTTGCGGCTGTCTACAGTCGGCAGCCAATGTGCGTGTGCGGCAGTGGCCTGAAGTAAAAATTCGAACAAAATTAAGTGACTGCGCAGCACTCTTTTTATCCGGTGTGGTTTGACCGGATGAAACAGCCCGTGGCTTCTGAACAGCTGAAACGGATTTTTTCGCACCCAGTTCCACGACCCCATCTCTAGAGTCAGCGGCAACATCAAATGTTTCGCCAGCAACGATTGATCAAACAGATAATCCCATAAGTCGCCATGACATAAATAATGCCGGCACTGCGGTTCAAAAATGTAATTCTGATGCGGATAGGTCTGAAACAATAATTCCCGCAGCCGGTGCATTTGCGCCAGATGCGCAATAGGCTGAGTACTGGATTTGGCATAAGGAAACCACAAACGGTCGGTCTGACCAAAGCCGGAGTGGCAATCCAGCACCAGCGAAAACGGCGCCTGAAACAAACGCTGCCGGACAAAATCACACAGCACCCTGCTTTCGGTTTCCAGCTGCCCCGGATACCCCCGATACCAAGGTAAAAATTTGCTATAACGCTGGCCACCGACCAGAAATGCGGCGCCTTCGGTACAATCTTGCGGCGCATTGCGCATCAAATCAACATGGCGTGCATTAGAGCGCCAACCGCGCAGCATACCGCCGGGATTCAGCAACGGCAGGATATACAGTTGAACACGATCAAATAGCTCAGCAAACTGCAGATCCCAGCGTAAACGGCTGCACAGGCTTTCCAGATAAGCCAGTAGTACCTGGGTGCCAATCCGCTCCAGGCCATGGATGCCGCCGGTCAGCAATAACACCGGCTTGCCGGCCTTAGGTTGACCAACAGCAATGGCATACAGCGGAAATTGTTGGTCGCCAGCGCTGACCATCGCCAGTATTTCGGCACTGACTGGTGCCGGTGCATGGCGCAGCAACAGTTCGAGCTGATACAGTTCTGGCAGTGAGTCTTGCAAAGCAGTTCCTGCGGTTGGCGACAAAGCACCAGCTTAAGGTACCAAAGCAGCAAATTTATGGCAGTTTGGTGAAATTTCACCGCTCCACCGACTGTACAGATCCTCTGTAGCAAACCGTTGTCCTGCTGTGGCATAGTACCCTAAGGACTAAGAAACGGATTGGACCATGTCGAACAAAACGCTGTTAATTATCAGCTTGTTACTGCCGGTGCTCAGCGCTTGTCAGAACCCGCAACGCGGCAGTGAAGAATATTGGTTCAACAAAATGCGGGACGAGCAACGGGCGCAGTGCCGGTTATTACCGTCACCACTGTCAGAGAGTTGCCTTAAAGATGTTGCTTCGAAAAAATACGAGGATTTTCAGCGCCAGCGTGACACCCCTCAGGGCTGACTAAGCCAGTTCAAGCTGATAAAAATCAACCAGTTTTTCCGAGCCCGGCACTGTTTTTTGGCCGGATGGCTGCATCCCGACTTTGACCAAAATGCGTTTCGAAGCCAGATTATCCGGTGCTACAATGCCGCAAAGATGTCGCAAGCCCAATTCTTTACGCGCGTAAGTTACGACCGCAAGTGCAGCTTCTGAAGTGTATCCTTGCCCGCTGTGCTGACTAAACAAAGCATAACCGAGGTCGGGATCCTGCAAATAGTCGCGTTGAACCAAACCACACAAGCCTAATGGTTGCCGGTCAGAAAAACGCTCTACTACCCAAAGACCAAAACCGTGCAAGCGATAACTACCTAATAAATTCTGCTGCAGATAGGCTTCAGACTGGGCTAAATCACGAACTTGTCTGTCACCGATATTTTTCAGAAAATCCGGCTCATTCAGCAGAGCTAACAAAAAACCGGCGTCTTCAAGTTTAGCCTGACGCAACTGCAGTCTGGCTGTCTCTAGGATTACACTCACCACCACCTCACCTGTAATTCACTGGTTTTCGGGCAGAAAAAAAGCCTGAAATTTACTTCAGGCTTTTTCGTCTTTACTTCGTTTGACTGTCTTTGAACTTTTGCTCCCAGAAAGTCGCATTTTTAATGCCTAACTTCACAGGATCAAAAGTAATAGGCCCGCCGGCTTTTTTCTGTGCTTCATAATCTTGCAGACAAAGTATCGCAGGCTTGTGGACAAAGAAAATCAGCAGAATACCAATCACGTTCACCCAAGCCATCAAACCGACACCGATATCGCCGATAGTCCAGATGTAACCCGCACTATTCACAGTACCGTATGCCACCATAAACATCAAAGCCAGTTTAAACAGCACTAAAGGTAATTTATCACCACACAGACGGTTAAGGTATGCCACGTTGGTTTCGGTGATGTAGTAGTACGCCAGGATAGTGGTAAAAGCGAAAAAAAACAGGGCGATACCGGCGAATACCGGGCCAAATTGACCAAACACCTGTTGCAGTGCCAGTTGGGTAAAGGCCGGTGAACTGACCGCTGTATCAGCAGCGATATTCTGCACGATAAAACTACCATCCGTCAGAGTGCCTACAACATTATATTGTTGAGTGATCAGAATCATCAGCGCTGTTGCGGTACATACAAACAAAGTATCTACATAGACGGAGAATGCTTGCACTAAACCTTGTTGCGCCGGGTGATCTACCTCCGCAGCAGCCGCTGCGTGTGGGCCAGTACCCTGTCCAGCTTCGTTTGAATAGATACCACGTTTTACTCCCCAGCCAATGGCAGCGCCAAGTCCGGCTTGCGCCGAAAATGCGTCTGAAATGATGAGATTAAATACGCCTGGCAGTTTATCTAAATTGAGGAACACCACGATAAGCGACATGACAATGTAACCTAGTGCCATAAAAGGTACGACAAACTGGGTGAAGCTGGCAATTCGCCTGATACCGCCGAAAATAATGAACGCCAGTACAATCATGATCACAGCCAGCGCAATTAATTTATAGCTGCCAACGACGCCAAAACTGGTTTCGACCATGCTGCCCTGACCAAAAATATTGATGACCGCATCGCCGACCGCATTGGCCTGAACACCGGGCAGAAACAAACCACAACCAATAATTGCAGAAACCGCAAACAGAATTCCCAGCGGCTTCCAGCCCAGGCACCGCTCAAAATAATAAGCCGGACCACCACGATATTGACCATCGACTTCTACTTTATAAATTTGACCTAAGGTTGATTCTGCATAGGCCGTACTTGCACCCAAAAACGCCACAACCCACATCCAAAATACGGCACCCGGCCCGCCAAAACCTATAGCTGCCGCAACCCCGGCGATATTGCCGACACCAACCCGTCCCGACAGCGATACGGCCAGCGCCTGAAAAGATGAAATACCTTTGTCAGAGTCATTGTTGTTTAACAGCAATTTACACATTTCCTTGAAATGCCTTAATTGCGCGAAACGGGTCATCACTGAATAAAACAGACCGGCGCCCAGACAAAGATAGATCAATGCCGGACTCCAAATCACATTATTAATGGCGTTTACTAGCGTTTCCATCAACAGATTCCTCGATTGTTATTGTTGTAGTTTTATCATTCCAACTGCAATTCACTGAAAGATGCGGACCTTACATAGGGCAATCAGACGAACGCAATAAGATACCGGAGCTCGGGTCTATGGCCCAGTATTATTTCGCTAATGTACGGCAGTTCTGCCGGGAAAAGCGGCAAAATGAACAGAGGTAGGAGCTGTTTTAGCGCAGTTGCCGCTGTACGGGCCCCAGCTGCTGCATTTGTTTTAAGATCCATTGCTGGCGTTTACGTACATAAGGCGACGGTGACTGCACTAAAAATCGGTGCGGATTGGGTAACACGGCCGCCAGTAACGCGGCTTGTGACCGGCTTAAACGCTGTGCCGACACACCAAAGAAGCGCTGTGCCGCCGCTTCGGCGCCGTAAATGCCGGGACCGAATTCAACACTATTCAGATACACTTCAAGAATGCGCTGTTTGCCCCAGGCCCCTTCAAGCAGCAGGGTAATGCCAGTTTCCAGCCCCTTTCGTAACCAGCTACGGCCAGTCCATAAAAACACATTTTTTGCCGTTTGCTGACTGAGAGTAGAAGCGCCGCGTACCTTGCGGCCTTTGCTGTTATACACCAGCGCTTTTTCAATCGCCTGTAAATCAAAACCACTGTGCTGCAAAAACTTCTGATCTTCTGCAGCGACTACAGCCTGTAACAAATGCGGAGAAATTTGCGTCAATGGCCGCCATTGATGCCGTGCCTGATAACGACTATTGCCATCCAGCCAGGCGTCGATCTGGCGTTCCAGCATCACACCGGTGTAAGGCACCGGTAGATAGGCAAACAGCAACACCAGCGTCAGCAAGCCTATGCCGGCATAACGCAAAACAGAGAGTAGCCTGCGCAATAGACAGAGCCAGAATGATTTCAGCAAGAGATGATAAACATTGAATGAAAACCGGAGCCCAGTCTAACGTTAGGCTCCGGTCTTGAACAGTAAGAAAACGAGCGGCTAACTGCGCTCATCCGCAGCTTTTTGCAGCAAACGCCGGCTTTCCTGCAGAAACTGGCTGGCCAGCGGACCAAAAAACGCCTGACCTTTGGCAAACTCGGCCATCAGGCCGGCTTTGTCCAGTGCCGCCAATAAATGCGACAATTGATTAAAGCGGTGCTGATAACGTTGCAGCAAGCCGGTGACCGCGACTGAACTCAGCATAATGTCGGCATACAGTTCAGCATTTTGCGCAAATAACCGGCCGACCATCGCCAGTTCCAGCCGGTAAATCGGCGAGCTCAGTTCCAGCAGCTGCGGCAAATCCGCGTGTTCTTCCGCCAGATGCACACCGTACACCAGCGAGCTGAAATGGCGCATCGCCTGAATAAGCTGCATCAGCTCATCGTGTTGTTGCGCGTCTTTTTCTGTGAGTACTGCGCCCCAGACGCTAAATTGCTGCAGCAACCATTGGTATTGCGCTGCAGAGCGGCCATGACACACCACCACCACTTGCTTGACGATGTTGCTGATGTCCGGACCAAACATCGGATGCAGCCCCAGCACAGGCCCACTGTGCTGCTGTAGCATTGCAGCGAGCGGTGCTGCTTTGATACTGGTAATATCCGCCAGCACACAATCGACTGGTAACGGTGGCAGTTGGCGGATCACCTGTTCTGTCACGGCAATTGGTACTGCGAGTAATACCAGTGCCGCATCGGCACACATTTCTGCGGCCTTCGGCCAGTCTGATTGTTCCAACACTGACACAGTAAAACCAGAGCGCTGAAACAAACTGACAAAGCGCTGCCCGAGTGCACCATTGCCGCCCACCACCACGACTTTACCGCCGCCGTCACGACAACAAACGAAGCCGGTTTCCTGCGTCGAATACGACTCCCGCATCACCCGGCGCAGCACATCTTCCACCAGCTCGGGCGACACACCTGCCTGTTGCGCCTGAGCCCGGCGCGCTTCGAGCAGCGCTTTTTCCCGCTCCGGCACGTAAAGTGGTAACGCATATTGTTGTTTCACCTGCCCGACCTGCGCCGTTACTTTGGCGCGGGCGGCCAGCAATTCAACCAGCTGGGTGTCGATAGCGTCAATCTGACTCCGCAGCGGCGCCAGTTCAGCGGCGGACGCGGCCTGAGCCGATGTGGAAATACTCATAATAAACCTCAGGCTGCCTGACACACGCCGAGCATCTGATGATGCAGGCCAGCCAGAAGTTGTGCCGTTGTTGCCCAGTCAATACAGGCATCCGTCACTGACACGCCGTACAACTCGGCTTTGCCATTGACGATTTTTTGATTACCACCACAAATATTACTCTCCAGCATCAGACCGATAATGGCGTCATTACCGAGCACCCGCTGCGCCACAACAGCTTCAGCCACCAGCGGCTGGCGATTATGGTCTTTGTTGGAATTGCCGTGACTACAATCGACCACAATACCCCGCGGCAACTGATGTTTGTCGAGCACGGCCACCGCGGCGTTAATACTTTCCGCATCATAATTCGGCTTAGTGCCGCCACGTAGAATGATATGACCGTCCGGATTACCGGCTGTCTGCACTAGCGCAACTTCGCCGCGCTGATTAATACCAATAAAGCTGTGCGGACTGGCTGCCGATTGCAGTGCGTTTAAGGCGATATTCAAATTGCCGTCGGTGCCATTTTTAAAACCGACCGGCATCGACAGGCCGCTGGCCATTTCGCGGTGGGTCTGACTTTCCACAGTTCGGGCGCCAATAGCGGCCCAGGACACTAAATCCGACAGATATTGCGGGCTGATTGGATCTAAAGCTTCTGTCGCTGTCGGCAATTCCATCTCCACCAGTTTCAGCAACAATTCACGACCACGCGTCAGACCGGTTTCCAAATCAAACGAATCATCAAGGTGCGGGTCGTTGATATAGCCTTTCCAGCCGACAGTGGTACGTGGTTTTTCAAAGTAGACCCGCATCACAATATAGAGGCTGTCGGCGTACTTCAGTTGCAGCTCTTTTAAACGTTTGGCGTAATCAATCGCCGCCACCGGGTCGTGGATAGAACAGGGACCGGTGATCACTAACAAGCGTTTATCGCGGCCATGCACAATATCAGCAATTTCCCGGCGCGCCTGCTGCACAAACAAGGCCCCTTGCTCAGACAGCGGTAACGCCTTTTTCAGCACTAACGGCGGGCTTAATGGTTTTTCTGCCAATATCCGTAAATCATCAACAATTTTGCTCATCGCTTTGCTCCTTTCCTCAGCGCAGGCTGGTGTCAGCATGGCGACCAGTCACTTAATCTCGCTGTATACATTTTTTTACGATACGTATTTTAATAATTACAAACGACCGACATAGTAAAAAGATGCAGGGACAATGTCAACACACAAAGTCAATAGATACAGCGCATCAAGGTCGATTTGAGCCATCGCACAAATTGTACATTTATCATTACACACAAGCTAAAGTAATGAATCAGCCGAACGCGCAGGATTTTGTGCCAAACCGAACCGGACAGTGGATTTCCTGCCCGGCACTTGCCTGCCTGCCGTCAGCTGTTTACAGTAGTTTGCAGAGAACTTCAAAGGTGTAGCAGCCGAGTGCAAATTTTACGAATCTGCAGCAGCATGCTGATATCAGTTTTTTTGTTCCCCGTCACGGCTGCAGAAATCCGCGTCGTCACCGAGCACCTGCCGCCTTATCAGATTGATCAGCCCGGTGCTGCAGCTGGTTTTGCCACAGATTTGGTCCGGCAAATCTTTCAGGGTGCCGGCATCAACTATCAGATAGAATTTCAGTCTTGGAGCCGGGCTTATCAACTGGCGCTGCGCGACCCGAACACCTGCATTTATTCGATTTCAAAGAGTAAAGAACGCTTGCCGCTGTTTCAGTGGATTGGTGAGCTGTCCTACAACACCACAGCGATTTATGGTCTCGCCAGCCGCAGCGATATTCAATTGCAATCGTTGGAACAAGCCAAAAAATATGTCATCGCCGTGACCCGCGACGATGTCACGCATCACTACCTGCTAAAACACGGTTTTGTGGAAGGGAAAAATTTATATCTGCTGGAAAACGTCGCCAATATGCTCAATGTGCTGGAAGGGCGACGTCAGGGCATTGATATGGTGATAATTAACGAAACTATTTTGAAATACCGGGCGCAAGAATCCGGTCTCGCGCTGGCTGATTTTCGTAAGCTACTGGTGTTGCCGGACTTGCCGCTGGATTTCCATCTGGCTTGTAGCCTGAAAACATCAGCTGACACAATACAGCGCCTGCGCCAGAGCCTGCAGGTGATGAAATCAGACGGCCGGTTCAACCAAATTGTCGCCGGCTGGTCTGAAAATTTTCGATAGCTGATTGACGATTTTTACAGGCTTTTCTTTGGCGGCAACGCCACATTGGCAAAGATAAAACCGGCTACCAATGACATCAGGATCAAAAAGGTCTGTTGCCCCAGATGATCAGTTGTGCCCATCTGCTCGCCAGAAATTAAACTATTGAGACCAATATAAGTTTTACTGCCAGGCACAAGCACTATCATGCCTTGCAAGGATACAATACTAGCCGGCGCATTCATTAAACGGGTAAACAGGTTACCGTATACGCCTACGGCAAAAGCCCCGACAAAAGCACCAAGGGCCAAATCGAGATAAATACCGCCGAGCTGACTGGCGCCATAGGCGATAAAACCAGACATCAGCCCCCAGCTGATATGCTTTTTCCGGGCACGAAACACAATCACCAGCGAGCCACATAAAATCGCCACCGCAAGCCAGGCAGTCCAGGCCTCTACGGCTTGAGTTGCCACATAAGGCACTTTACCAAACAGGCGTTCGCCCAGCGCCAGCCCTAAAAAAGCACCAAAATACAATTTAAACAGGATCATCACCGCATCCATAATACGGGCAGTACCGGACACTAAATGCCGGGCGGCGGTTTCAGCAAACCCCAAAGTCAGCGCCAGGCCGGGGATAAACACAATAATGGCCGACAACACCACAATAGGAATATTGATCCGTGGGTCAACATAAGCGGCCAGCGCGGTGGCGCCTAAAGCTGAACTCATCGCGACCAACGGTTCCAGCATATGAGTGACCCGGCGGCTTTTTTCCGCCCAGAATACAAAGAGGTAAACAATCAAACTGAGCACGGTGGCATAACCAACATCCAGCCAGCTGGCCCGCATCAGCATGGCAAAAGCACCACCGGCGGCACCGTATGCCAGAAACGTCGCCCAGCGCGCATAAGGATTCGGCATCGCGGCTATGGTATTTAAGCGTTCGGTCGCTTCCTGCAGTGTCATCTGATGCTTCAGTACGGCGTCAACCACTTCATCAGCCCGGGATAACGAACCTAAATCCAGGTCACCGGGCATCACCCGTGCGACGTGGGTATATTCGTTGTCTTCGCCCGGCACCCAGATCACAAAGGTCAGTACTGTTGGTGTAATTGCAAATGAGGCGCCAATATTTAAGTCTTTTGCGACATCCTGCAAATGCGCTTCCAGCCGGTAGGCCGGTGTACCAAACTTATGCAGCATTTTGCCAAGTTTGACGATGAATTTTCTTTTTTCATTAAAATCAGAGGATTGCACTGGTAAGTCCTTGTGGCACAGCAAAAATTCAGCCGGAATATTGCGTTCATACTAACAGTGCGACGTGACAAAACAATAGGGCAAATCATGTCAGGAATTTATTTGTCGGGGAAATGTTCAGATGCGACGAAATTGACCAGAGTCAGGGAAGCAGGTCGAGAGACCTTGCATGCAACAGACATAAAAAAAGGCTGCCCGGGGGCAGCCTTCAAGTGCTTAGTTAAGCTTTTCGCGGATACGCGCTGATTTACCTGAACGATCGCGTAAGAAGTAAAGCTTGGCACGGCGTACTGCACCACGACGTTTCAGCGTGATGCTGTCAATCATTGGGCTGTGCGTTTGGAATACACGCTCAACGCCTTCACCGTTCGAAATTTTACGAACTGTGAAAGATGAGTGTAAACCACGGTTACGTTTAGCGATTACAACGCCTTCGTAAGCCTGCAGACGAGTTTTATCGCCTTCTTTAACTTTAACTTGAACAATCACAGTGTCACCTGGACCGAAAGCTGGAACGTCAGATTTCAGCTGTTCGTTTTCAAGTTCTTTGATGATGTTTTGGCTAACTTTGCTCATAACAATCTCACTTTACCTGGATAAACTATCGTTGCTGCAACGCCTGGTGTTCCTGTTGGAACTCTTCCAGAAGTTTGCGTTGCTCCTTAGTCAGAGCCAGGGCATTTAACAATTCCGGACGCCGAAGCCATGTTCTCCCGAGAGACTGCTTCAGACGCCAGCGTCTGATGTTTTCATGGTGTCCGCTGAGTAATACAGCGGGAACCTGTTTGCCGTCTAACACTTCTGGTCTGGTATAGTGCGGACAATCCAGCAATCCGGAGGCAAACGAATCCTCAACTGCTGACATGTCATGCCCCAGTACGCCTGGTACCAGTCGCGATACCGCATCAATCAGCGTCATCGCAGGCAATTCGCCCCCACTCAGCACGTAATCGCCGATTGACCATTCTTCGTCAATTTCCGACTCTATTACGCGTTCATCAATCCCTTCGTAGCGACCTGCTACCAGCAACAGCTTGGGACGTTTCGCC
>Ga0247724_1000095_pt1 | contig 24599 bp, 19 predicted proteins | sample OKSTACKMC2E_FD_182776 | JGI IMG/M metagenome (GOLD analysis project Ga0247724, IMG submission 182776) | Subsurface sediment microbial communities from gas well in Oklahoma, United States - OK STACK MC-2-E | ecosystem: Environmental > Terrestrial > Deep subsurface > Rock core/Sediment | place... | reverse complement strand
ATTCGGTCACAGAGGTTAGTAAGATCCTGGGTGTCTCTCGCGCGACTCTATACCGCCACGTGCCGATCACATCAGAGCGGCGAAAATCCTAAACCGCGTCCAAGGCCCCACACTTTTTTATGCTCTCAAAAGCCACTTTGTTCTCGCTGATGCGAAAATCTCGGTGGAGGAAAATAACCAAGGGCTAGGCTCAGTGGGTGAGACATCGAAGTGAAACTGAGAATAACGAACGCGATTTTCAGCAGTTTAAAGCTTATTGCGCTTTTTGAACTCTTGAACATAATGTTTGATAGATGCAGCTTGCTCATCTTTGCCTACTTTCGCCAAATGAACGGCATACGATTCCATTGCCTCGACCAATTCCTCATGTATCGGATCTACTGTGTATCTCAGCATTCGAATACCCTCCTCAAACAGGGCATCGGCCTCCTCACACCTGTTCAAAGAGCAGTATGCGGCTGCAAGATTCACCTGACAGCCAGCATATTCTTTGGTTTTGATCCCAAAAACAGAACCATTGATGTTTAACGCTTTTTGAAAGAGAGCAATTGCTTCAAGGGGTTTCTGTTGCTTGCAAAACAAGATACCGATGTTGTTTAGACAACCAGCCACTTCAGCAGATTTTTCACCAATAATTGCCTCCCAAATCTGAAGAGCTTTTTCGTACAGCGGCTCGGCTCGTTCGTACATTCCTTGCTTTCTGTAATGCGTTGCAATGTTGCTAAAGTCTTCCGCTAGCCTTAACTTCCCGTGTTGACTTGAACTCTCGTCAATAGATAAAGCTCGCTGATAGAGTGGATCGGATTCCTTGTGCTTTCCCTGCGCGCAATAGCAAAGGGCTAGTCCGTTCAAGGTCATAGCCAGGCGCTCATCGTTTATGTGCAGGGCTTCTAGGTCTCGAAGTGCCTTTTGAAACTTTTGTTGAGCCACCGAGTATTTACCTCGATCATAGCTTTGCTGTCCAAGCCACATTTGCATATTCCAATCACTGTAGGTCTTATCCGTCTTGTTTTCATTGCTCATTAATGTCGTCTTCCTGTGTTCGCTTTTCAATGCTCGCCGTGCAGTTTTGTGATGCCATATCCCCTTTCAGAAAGCCAGGGAGAAAAGATCCCTTGCATAAAAGCTGTCATCAAACCGTACATCGACAACAGAATCACCACTTGTAAGAGAAAACCTTTTCCAGACATTTTTCCTTTCTTTTTCTGGACCCACATGAACAGGCTCGTTCCAAGCAAGATAGCTATTGCTAAAACTTGAAATGCAGGATGATTGTTTCCGAAGTACTGATAGATACTTGATGCACCTGCTAGTCCGACAGCAATACCAAGAAGAGGAATTGAGCAGCAAAGGCAAGCAAGTATGGCGGCCGATAGACTCAGGAGATAGTGTCGAATTCTCTTGTGTCCCACTGAATATCCACTCTTGCCCGTTGAGGATTCGCAGGATGAATGCTTGTTTTCCTTCACTATCAACACCTCATAATTGTAAGTCTAAGCGTGTAGCCATCTCTTACAAATCCTCCTTCCGGCTGAGATCAAAAAGTCATTTTGCGTCAGCACCGTTTCCTAAATTGGCACTGCAAATAACCACACCCATCAAACCGAGCCCCACTAGTGCAAGAGGCGCTAATGCTGGCGGGCCATCTACACCAAGAGGAATTCGTCCTGGCTGCATGCAAACCACTTTCATGACAGTGCAAACGGATCTCCATGGATCGCCTTTACTGTGAAACCAGAAACCTAAAGTTCCAATAAGCGGAGCAACTGAAAAGCAGATCAGAAGTAATCTTCTTCCGCCCCGATTCCAGAGCGCTAAGCTCACTGGACCCATCAGAAATAAGAATGCGCAATAGCCTAGAGGTAGCCAGGCTTGCCATCTTCTTCCAAGTACCGCCTGATGTTCAAAACGCACCTCAATAAATAAAAGCGCCAAACCAGCAAGAAGCAGGAAAATCAATAGCTTTCCTGCAACTAGCGGCTCTCTGCTCTTGCGTAAAATAGCTCGAACTATATTCATTGAGTGACTATTGAATGAACATGAATTGCTTTCTCAGAGGGGTCAATATGTCCTGAAATTGCTACATGCTTGCCTGCCAAAATTTTGCTCTTTTCTTGATCGGATAAGGTGTATGAGTCACCTTTTTCGTCTACGAGCACATACTTAGCTCCTGATGCTACACATTGTTCTATGCACTTACTTGGTTGTTTGCCAGCTTCACCCATCTTTGAATGATCCTTGCCGCACATGCTATCGCTGATGACACCATGTATCGTCCCTTCATAAACTTCCGATGCTGTTGATGGTTGGCTCGCTTCCGTGCTTTCCGAAGCAGTTTGTTTGGTCGACTCGATGGCGGGCGATGAACCATTCGTCGTTGATGTTTCAGGTTTAGTACCTGAATTACTGCATCCTGCCAACGTCATGACCACAATCAAACTGCCAATAAGACTTCTATTCACTTGCATTTCTTTCTCCTTGTTTGTTTTAGATTTCACCGCTGGCAAAAATCAGGCGCGCCTGTGCCAAGCGGTACTTGTAGATCGCTTCCTGTAAAGTCAGTCTTGCTTGAAACATCTTGACAGCGGCGTCAAACTGCTCCAGAGCAATCGATTTACCCACTTCATATCTCGTATGAAAGAGTCGATGATCCTCTTCTGCTGAGACCACTTGCTCTTGAGCAAGAGTTACATTTCGTCTTGCAAGATCCAAATCGATCCAGGCCTGTGAGACCTCTTGAGCAACTTTCAAATCGGTATTTTTTTTCGCCAGTTCTGCTTCCCGCAGGGCTGCATTGGCAGCTCGCAATTCGTTCGCTCTGGATCCAGAATCAAATAGCGTGACACCACCCATGACACCAATAAAACCGCCCCAGCGTCCATTTGCTTCACCGTCTGGAGAACTTCCAGTGATGTTGCTGCCTGCTCCGTAGGCTGATATCTGAGGTGAATATTTACTCAAAGCAACTTGCCGTCTGGCTTTTAGTTCTGCCACCCTATTTATCGCTTTCGTAATCTCAGGTCGCCTGGTGGCTGCCGATTCCAAGAATTTGTTCAAACCGTCTGCTGTTTCAACGTATACAAGCGAATCCCTTAAACCAATTTGTGAACCCAGATTGACAGACATTGCAACCTTTAAATTTAAAAGAGCTGAATTGAAGTCTCTGTACCGTTCATTGAGCTGAATTCGAGCTTTCGCTAGTTCTGCTTCTTCACGCAGATAATCAGCTCTTGGTGCTTTGCCTTCATCCATCCGCTTTTTCATATTAGCGCTGCTCCACTCTCGGAATTTGACATAATCCGAAGCTACGCGCAGGCTGGCTTCAGCCCAAGCTGCTGCCCAGTACGCTTCCTTGACTGAAAGAGCGGTTTGAATTCGCTGCTCGTTGAAATTCGAAAGAGATTGTTTTGCTACTGCCCGAGCGGCTCTATACCCACCGAGCAAGCGGCCACCAGTAAAGATCGGCTGGCTCCCAGCAAAAAGTAAGCTAAGCGAACTCCCCTTCACTATGGGCTGCATAGGAGGCGATGCAATCGTTGTATCACCAGGTAAAAATAGCATTTGGTTGAGCGAAGAAGCGGAGTAGAAAGTGTTGAATGAGGCCGTTGGTCCGAATTTCGCCAAAGCAGCGCGTGCCAAAAATTTCGACCCTAACCATGATTGCTCGGTTTGCTTGAGTGTGAAATTGTTCTTTATACCTACCTGCACAGCATCATCAATGCCAATTGAGCCGTTCTGCTCTGCTAAATCTCCTGATGGTGCCGACTTTGTCACTGTCAATTGGATAGGATTTCCTGTGACAATTTCATCTACCGAAGTAGCTGAATTCTTGTCGTGTCCAATAATTGGACCGCGAAGCTCTTGAGCAGCAACGGGTCCACTTAGAGCCATGTGAAAATTACAAAGGCTCAAAACGACAAGTATCACTTTCTTTCTAATAACCACTTTCTTTTGCTCCCGAAAATATCTGACGAGCTACGAGCCTCTGTTCCTCCCGCAGAACTCGCCAGGCTTCAATTGAAAATCGCACTTCTATTTCGCGCTTTACCTTACTGGGAGCAGAAATATTAGTCGCGAGCCTTTGCAAATCAGCTAAAGTCATCGTTCTTTCTGTCTCTTTTGAATCCGATTCAAATCGCTTTCTGATTTCTGTTATTTCTCCTTCGACTGGCTTTAGTTGCGCCTTTTCTTTTCGACTCAAATCATTGAGTCTTGTCACTTGTTCTTTGTTCAATGAAAGCTTCGCCTGAAATGCAATAAGGGAATTGATTGTCGGTAGCCGCTTGCGAAGGACTTCTCCGCTGGTTTCTACTTTCCTTTCTATTCGTACCTTCACTGGTGTTATCAATTGATAGCCAAGAATGACAAGCAGGCAAATCAGCATCGCAGCAGTGCCAAACCGAAGTCCTGGAGCCACATCTGACTTTGTCTGGAATATATTCAAAAGAATTTTGCTAGTCATTGTTTTTCCCTCGTCTAAAATGCTTTTCTAGCCAAATGACCAAATCATCGATGTATGCGTGCATGATTGGTATATCGAGAAGACTAAGGATCGTTCCAACAATTAGTCCGCCCACCACAACTGTGCCAAGCGGTGAGTAAGCATCCATGCCCGTTTTGGGCGCTATCGATACAGGCAACATGACGATGATCGTGATCACTGATGTCATCAAGATTGGGCGCAATCGCTCGGGGCAGGCTTTTATAATCGCTTCGTCTCTGGGCATTCCGCTATGTCGATGTCTTAAAATCTGGTCGATAAGCAGGATGGCAGTTGTTATGTCCATCCCGGTCAAAATGATCACCGCCATGATGGAAACACTGGAAAACGCTTGGTGCGCTAACCACAATGCAAAAAATACGCCGGAAAGCTCAAGCGGCAAGGAGAACACCATCTGCAACGGCTGCAAAAATCCTCTGAATTGCGCTACCAAGACTAAGAAAATGAAGAGTAGTGCTAATTGCAGACCCATGAGAAGTCGCCCAAATGCATCCATCATCTGAGTCATGTCTCCTCGAATTTCGATGGTGTAACCCGGCGGCCAATTCAGTTGAGCCATGGCTTTCATCATCACCTCCATGGCGACATCCATTGAAGGCGGTTCACCTTTGCGGTAGTAACCCATCACGGTTATTGCTCTGCGCATCTGGTCATGACTAATTACAGTGGGCGCTTCTCTATACTCAAGATTCGCGACGCTCTTCAGTGGCACCTGTTTTCCCTCAGGTGTTGTAATCGTCATTAAAAGAAGGTCGGCTTGATCGCGCCGCTGCGGCTCGTCGTAGCGTACAAGAATCGTTCGCTGTCTAATATTGGGCAAGCGATAGTATTCGTTGGTTAACGCTCCAGTTAATGAATAGTAGGCTTGGTCTGCTATTTGAGTGGGGGTAAGACCCAGCTCTTGCGCCCGTCTTGGATCTACTCTTATCTCCCAATCTGGCTTGCTAAGACTCCAGTCCGTCGAAACCTGATGCATACCGAAAGTCTCTTGTCCTATTTTTGCTGTTTGCTCTGCCAGCCTTGAAAGAATCGACATATCAGGACCAGTGACAAGAATCGAAATGGGCGCTTGTGAGCTCGCCATAACATCTGATCCCATCTCCTTTATCTGCAAGCGCCTGATTCCCGGAACCGTTGACGTCGCCTCTGTTTGCACACTGTCGATAACGTCCCAAATCGTCTTTTTCCTCTCATCTTTATCACTCAACGTGATCATGAAAGTCGCAAAGTTAACGGCGGGCATGTTGTAACCGTTGAAATAGGTCCCACCTGGATCTGTACCGATTTCAGTCGATACATGTTCGATCTCAGGATGTTTGAGCATTAGTTTTTCTACACGCGTTGTGATTTCCTCTGTTTCATCAAAGGACAATCCTGGACTTACCTCCAGCACGCCATATGCCTGCCCCACGTCAGCTAACGGCATCATTTCGCTACCGATGAAATTGTAGAAAGTGAAACCAATTACTATGGTGGCAAGAATTCTCGCCATGTTCACGAAGCGATGTTTCAGCATCCAGGCTACAAGCCTTGCATAATTGTCCTCAAGCCTAACGAGCATGTGGTCGAACGGTTCGAGAACTTTTGTTCTTAGCCACCTGGTTAACCACACCTCGCTCGTTTGTTCTCCGGGCTGTGGTTTTGGACGAAGAAATTTCTCCGCTAAAACCGCTGTCAGTGTTAAGGAAACAAGAAAAGATGCAAGCAGCCCAAAAATAATTGGCCAGACAAGCCCTACAAACATCTGCTGTACGATTCCACCACAGAAAAGAAGTGGAGCTAAAGCTAAGATTAGAACAAGCGTCGAGGCCGCCACTGCCAATCTCACTTCTGTGATACCGTCAATGGTGGCTTCTCTAGGCTTTTTGCCCATCCGCAAATGTCTTTCGATTGCGTGAATATCGATGATTGAATCGTCGACCAATCGACCTATTGAAAGAAGCAAACCAACGAGCGTAGAGCTATCTAAAGTCATCCCCAATGGAATGAGCGCTAATACTGCCATTGCCAATGAGATTGGAATTGTGATCATAGAGATAAGCGTGGCCCGCCATTCTCCAAGGAAAAGAAGTACGGCGATGCCAGTGAGAACAATGGCTGTGCCAAGCTCTTCCAGCATGTTTCGCATGAGAATTCCAACGAAGTGCGAATTGTCATAGCTGATTTCAAAATGAATGCCTGGGTAATCTTTTTCCAGCGCCGCTATCTCTTTTTTGATGCCCTCAATAACGACTGGCGAGCTGGCTTCCGGTGTTTGAATTACACTTACTTCAATCCCAGGTTCGACTTTGCCACTGTGAACATGATGATAAGCAGCCCTTTTTTCCCAGTACGTATCAACAACTCGTGCCACGTCTTTCACATAGACAATGCGATCGCCAATCGATTTGAGAGGATAGTCCTCAACTTCCCGAACACCCTGTGCGAGCGTATTAATACGAGCAATTGATTCTCCATCTTTATAAGTTAAGCGGCCAGCAGGTTTTGCAATGTTTTGTCTGTCGAGGGCGTCTCGAACATCGAGAATGGAAAGCCCGAAGCCAGCTAATTTGTTTCGGTCTACAAGGACTTGAAGTTGCCGTTTGTAACCCCCAAAGGCATAAATAGACCAGACATCTGGTACTTTCTTGAGGCGATTCGTAATTTGATTGTCAGCCAATTCTCTGAGTCGAACTGGATCCCATCCCGGCGCAGTTAAATTGAAAGTCAAAACAGGTAAATTGAGTGGATCGATGAACAACACCCAGCTAGGCTTTAGATTCGCACCTGTGACCGGCAGGTCAGCTTGCACAACATTCATGAGTGCTTGCGTTTCTACCAGAGCCCGCTTCATGTCGGTGCCGTAGGGAAACTCAAGGGAAACCATCGAAAAACCTTCTTGCGAGGTTGAACGAATAAAGCGCACTCCTCGAATATCCACCATTCGCTCTTCAATCGGTTTACTTATGTACGTTTCCATCTCCTCAGCAGACAGACCGGGCTGCATGCTGACCACACCGATCATTGGACTTTGAACATATGGCATGAGTCTTTTCGGCATATAAAAACCGATAGCAACGAATGCCAGAATCACCATTGCTAGAAAGAAAGCGAAAATCGTATACGGATGTTCTATCGACCAGGCGGTTACATTGAAACCGCGTCCGTGCTCTGGTTCGTTAGAATGTGTTTGATGCTTTGATTCTGTCGCTGTCATAATTAAGGCACCTCAGCATCAACAGATGTTTCCAAAGGAGCCGATCCAGGAATGCTGATCTTTAGCTTCAGTCGCCACAGCCCACTAGATAGATCGCTCTTCAATCGCGCCTCTCCAGTCATGCCGGTTACTCCGTTAAGATCCGGACCAGCCATATCTCCCATACCAGGCATTGATGTCTTTGCAGAGATCTGTGCACCAGATACAGTACCACCGCCATGTTTTTCTACTTTTACAATCGTAGTGTTTGATCCACCTTTAGCCGGATCAAGCGAGACCCTCAGCATAAGAGCGCCTGACATTTCCTCATAAGACCAATTGTTTGAGGAGTCCAATCGATTGCCTTGTACTTCGGCTGCTGTCGGAAGTTTGACTGGACCGGCCTTGCCCCACTCAGTTGCAACCACGGACATACCTGGTTGGAGATTCGCAAAGCCGGCATGAACTACCTGGTCACCTTCACTGAGTCCTTTAACTATTTCTGTTTGGTCTGGATTTGTTATTCCGATCTCAACGTCAACCAAATGCACTTCATTCTTTCCACCAAGTTGTTTGGGAACTAGGTCCATACCACACTTCGGACATTTGCCAGGCGCATCAGTCACAACTTCAGGATGCATCGTGCATGTGTACTGCTTTTTGCCAGGATTTTGCTGGTTTGCTCTTTTGATCAATTCAAGACTCATTCCACATTTGGGACAAGTCCCTGGTTTGTCAGAGACGACCTCTGGATGCATTGGACATTGATATTTCGAGTGCGCCGAAAAGCTCTCTGCTGAACCTGCTTTCCATACTTGCGCCCTGCCTTCTCTCCAAATAATTGCTGATGTGGGCACGACCAATCCTTCATGCTCACCTGTCGATAGCTTCATCACAACGTACTGGCCTGGCAAAAATTTGTACGCTTCAACTGAGCTAACTTGACGGAGATTGGCTTCTGGTTGGCTCTGAATGTTGTCGATCAAGGCCTCAACAGTGAACGTTCGACTTGTGGGATCGGCAGCGGGAAAGATTGAAGTAACTCTAGCTTGCACTTCCTTATTGCTTGCTTGCGAACCTTTTATGCTCACATTGGCGCCCAGCTTAAGGCGACCGGCATCTTCGCTTGCGACCTCAGCTTGTACGCGCACCTGTTTTACATGCGCTACTTTGAGCACCATCATTCCTGGGTTTACTACTACACCTGGGCTAATGAGGCGCTTGGTTACAACCCCGTCCTCTTGAGCAAGAATTCTTGTGTACTTCTCGTAAATAACAGTGTTTTTGAGAGCTGCTTTAGCCTGTTGAGCCGTTGAATACTGATGGCCAACATGGTGAATCATCGTGTCAAGTGCGGCTTGCGCTGCAAGTTTTGTGTTACGCACCTCTCTCAATTTTGCTTGAGCTTGTTCTACCTGAGCTTCAGCTATTTTGAGTTGAGCCAACTCCTTCTGATATTCATCCAGCGATACTACTTGGGACTTAAGAAGCGCACTTTGTCTTTGTACTTCAGGAGTCCAATACGCTAAATTTGCATTTGCTTCTGCTAAAGCTTTTTCTGCTCCCTTCTCCGCTTCTTTGGCAGCCTCAAGTTCGAATTTTTTCTGGGCAAATTCCGATTTGGCTATACCTGCATTGTGCATTGCCGCATCTTCAGCGCTTTGGGCTTCCTGTCTTTTTGCTGCATATTCGGAGTTATCTGAAGGGTCAAGCTGAATGAGTAACTGCCCAGCCTTTACAATATCTCCAGGATAGACAGGCATTTTCACTACTCGTCCGGTAACCCGAGGATAAACGTCTTCATCACTGTAGGCTTGAACACTACCGGTATATGTTATCGATCCGGAAATTGTTTCCTTCCGCGCTGTAGCTATTGCCACAGGCACTGCGCCCTTTGGCGGGACCATAACTGTCATGTCCATTGCCTGCGATTCGAGAACACTCATTTGTCCGGGCTTCTTATATACCTGCACAATCACGACGCAGACTATCGTGACAGCGATCAGTGTCACCACTCCCCAAAAATTCTTCCTTATCAAAATCCAGAAGTTTTTCTTCTCGCCGTCTCGTACATCGTTAGACTCTACTGCCATTACTTTGCCTCCACACTTGATTCGTTATGAAGCGGAGCCTCGATCTCTTCGATTGTTTTGACTTTGAGTCGGTCACTAACAACAGTGCCAAAAACCCGCACATAGAAGCTGTTTCTGCGCGTGCTCTTTTCCAATAAGCTGATTGCAAGCTTGTTCCCATGCCTGTCGAGCGTGAGCCATCGACGGTTTGTGTAAATGGAATATCCCTGCTTTTTGCAGTTCGCCATCAGGCTGCAGTCTTTCGTATGGTGTTTGATAAAGTCCTCTGGGTGCGGATCTTCAAGGACTGATGCCATACATTTGCGATCAATTAGGTAGCCATCGATAGGCAGTTCGGCTGCTTGGCAAATCTCGCTGATAAATAGAACTGACAGACCTATTGAGACTGAAATCAAACTGGTAGTTTTCATAAGACCTTTTCGCGCCCGAGGCGCGCGTTTTCCTGAGCCATAAGTGAAACCAAAACACTGCTCGGTGAGAGATGCGCCGACCTTCTCGGCCATGCGCAAAAATCACCAAGCAGTGCTAACGACTGATGGCTAAATTAGGAAAACTTGCTTATATAGATAAGTCTTAGTGGTGCCCATACCCCTGATTCGGGGAGGGGCTCTGTTCGGATGAGCTGGAGCATCCGAAGCGACTGCAATCAAAAACGCTGGCAGATCACTCAGAATACTTATGGAGTCAGCAAAAGATTCGCTTTCCGGCAAAATGCTAATGCTGCTTGCCAAGCTTATCGTCTTGTCAATACCCATGCCGCAACAAGAGTGATGCTTGAAAACCGCCTCTCTTGAAGCAGTTGAATGGCAGGAGCTTGAAGATGTTTGATTTTCACAACAGCTATGCTGCTGGTTTACTGTTTTGACTTGGGCTTCGTCACAAGCACATGCTTGCCTGGGCACTGCAATGAAGAGCGCTAAAAGCATCAGAAATATGACAGATAGACGCTTCACAAGACACCAGTGGGGTCAAAAAAATAATCCTTAAGCTTAGCTTCATGATAACAGGCATGTCAAATCCAGGGTTGTCATTTGGCTCTTGACTCTCAAATATGTTAGAGGGTTTATAGTGAAAACATGAACAAGAAATCTTTAGTTGGAAATGTCGCAAAACAGCTCGGTGTCAGCTCGCAAACCATTCACTGGTACGAGGCCCAAGGACTAATTTCGCCGCCAGATCGCACTGAAAGCGGTTATCGCATCTATCCACCCTCGGCAATCGAACAATTGCGATTTGTCCGCAAAGCTCTGGGGATAGGGTTTTCTGTAGACGAGATAAAGTCAATAATCGACGCTAGACGCCAGGGCAATCAGCCCTGCGACATGGTTCTGTCGTTGTTGCAGAAAAAGATCGACGATGTCAATTCGCAAATCGAGAGTTTGACTGACATTCGATCAGACCTGCAACAGATTCAAAAAAAATGGCTGTCTCATGAAAAGCGCAATGCTGCCTTAATCTGCCCTTTAATCGAAGGGATAGATGGGTCCGAGGTCTGAGCACAATGAAGTCGAAATGGAGAACTTTGAAATGAATCACACACATGCTGACTCTTGCTGCAAGCAAAACAAAGTAGAGCAGCACAAAACACAAACAGTTAGCTCGCTAAAAGCAGCTATCTATGCCACTTTCCATTGCCTTACAGGCTGCATGATAGGAGAATTTATCGGTTTGTCCTTTGGCGTCACGATGGGTCTTGCGCCCATGACGACCATGTTTCTCAGCACTGTCCTTGCCTTTATCTCGGGATTTTCGTTGACCGTTTTTCCTTTAATGCGTAATGCGAGGCTCGACTTTCATTCAGCAATGAAGGCTGTTTGGCTTGGAGAATTACTCTCCATCGGAATTATGGAATTGGTCATGAATAGCGTGGACTACCACATGGGCGGTGTAAGCGCCGGTTCTGTGGCTAATCCATTATTTTGGAAAGCACTGGCCATTGCGGTGCCCGCCGGTTTTATCGCCGCTCTTCCAGTCAATGCCTTTTTAATTGCAAAACAAATGAAGAAGTGTCATTAGCTCTTTGAGCTTCAATTGAATCACTCAGGTCTGGCCGAAAACCACTTCTTCCACCAGGGTCTTTGCAACTCCTCAACCTTGGCCTTGAGTGATTCCAAGTCCGTAGCTAAGATTGTGGACTGGCTCGCCTTTTCTTCCAGCTCGCGTTTCTGCTCTTCTATGGCGGTTATTTGCTTGCTCAATGCTTCTACTTCAAGTGCCTTGAGTTCTGCTTCCTTCCGTTCCTTTTCAGCCTGCTGGCGCTCATCCTCGGCACGCTTTTGAAAGTCAGGCAGAAGTCGAAGTTGAACCTTTTGCTCTTCGATGATCCTATCTTTTTCAGCAAGCGCAAGCGCTTGAGCTTTCACTTCCTCGACAAGTGGACGCACGCATTGCTCAACGATGCTTTGAAATTCGGTTGCAAAACGTGTTTCTGTCGGTGGTGCTTCTTCCTGCTCTGCATCCACCGACTCGGCTTCAATGACATCACCGGGGTCGAAATTTATCGGACCTGCACCAGCGGCCGGGCTGGTACTCTCCACCTGGCTGTTGATTCCGGCCATGATTTCTTTGTTAGGGAATATGCGCCACTCCGGCACGCCGAACTCGTTTTTGTTCAGTGTTCCTTTAAGCTGTCCCTTCTCTAGCCGATAGGTCACGGCCCTTGGTGTAATGCCTAGCGCGGAGGCGGCTTCCTTGACTGAAATTGTTTTTGACACCGCCGCTCCTTTATATCCACCCTGTATACTCTGGATATCGCAAACCCTGAGCCTGTCAGGATTATAGGTCTTTTCCTTCTGAATTTAAAGCTTTTCTTTGGCTGTAAGCCGCATCACCGCTCAGCTTTAGTCACCCCTGGAAATGCTTCCAGACCTGGGCTGGAAATGACTTCGAGGGCTGGAAAAGAAAACGGATCGTTGATTCGAGACTTTGGAAATTTTCAGCAACAAGCCTTCTTGCTCATTTCGAGCCCTCTTCTACCTGGGTTGGAAATCGTTTCCAGCCAGAAATATCGACCAGTACTTCAGTCAATCCTCGGCAGAAAACCTCATGACAATGGCTGGAAGTGGACGGTGGAATTTCTTTCCAGGGGGGTGTCGAAGCGCTTCTGGGTGTCTAGAAAACTTCCAGCCTCTTTCTAGGTTGGGTTGGAAGTTGTATTCGTGAGCCTTGTCGTGCTCCTGTTTGCTCTTGCTGTAATGCAGCTATCGGTCACGCTTTGCGGCAATTTCCAGCCTCTTCTATGCCGCTTTTCTGGACTGCGCAATCTATTTCTCGCGGTATGGAAATGCGATTTCTGACCGTTAGAAAATTTCCTGACGTTTTCTAGCCAATTTTTTCGTACCTTCAACCACGATCTCGTACACGCGCACATCATGCCGTGAAGCCTTTTCTAGCTATGAGGCTCGAAATTTTCTAACCCGGCAAAAGCCTCTGCCAGTCGATCAGTTCAAGTAGTAAAGTGTTGATTGCATTTTGCACAAATAATATAGTGTCATCGAAAGATGCCACCAAACTCGGTGCATATAAAGTGGATATGTATTGGGCACCCGCCCACTAGGAAGGACAGTCAAGCACAAAAACAAAAAAACATCGTTTGAGGCGATGTTCTTTTGAGAGATCTTTTGCGGACCTCACTATTCAGTTGTCGTCGCGTTTTTGGTACTTTCGCGATGTGGCTCCAGAATAGACTAACGGTCCGGATAGGTCAACACGTCCCAGATTAAGAAAGGGAGACCATCATTACCGGACACATTCAAGCGCGCTTGCTGCCAGCAAGTGCGCCGACTAAGATTGCTCGTTTTGATCGCAAGGACCACTTCCCGCAAGGGTGGGAGATCTGCATCGCGCAATTTCTTGAACTGTTCCACCGTTATAGTTATATCTACAAGCCTTTGTCTGGCGGCTCCTGGTACTCGGCAGACGATAAATGGAAGCTGCCTGATTCGGAAATTCTCAAGGCTATCGCTTGTGTACATCCCAAGTTTTTCATTGGCTGCCGCGCCGGGAAAGCCACTCGGTTTGCCGTTCTCGATATAGATCAGAAGAGCCGTTATCACAACAAGCAGTCACTTGATAAGTTGCTACATGCCTTATCAGATGCCGGTCTTCCAAAGTCTTCCCTTTATCGATCCAGCGACAGCGGCGGCTGGCACCTCTATCTATTCTTTGAAGACCCTATTAGCAGTGCCGATCTCAGAGCGCAACTGATCAAGCTTCTTACGCTCAACGACTTCCAGGTTGGAAAAGGACAGCTTGAGATTTTCCCTCATCCAGGTGGCGACAGATCGCTAGGACTGGGTCTGCGCCTGCCTATGCAACCGGGCTTCGCCTGGCTAGATAAGAAGACGCTTGAAATAGAGTATGAGCGCGACGAGCTTTCCGCTCCCCAGGCCCTCGAATTGTTTGTCGACGTACTCGATGGAGATGCTAATTCCTATGCGGCTTTTCGACAGCTCAAGACATACAATGAGCAGCTTGAAAAACGTCGAGCGTCCGCAGTCGCCCACGGTCGGGGCGAGCCTGCAAGCAACGTCGTGCCGATCAGGAGAACTGAGAAGCCCGTTGATACCGGCGAGTTTAGCGACTTCGTCCAAGCCGTGTTCCACCGCCTGCCGCCCGGCATCATTGTGGACAACTGGTACAAGGGCAGGCTCTATCACCTCAACGGACTGAACGGTCCGTCACAGCGCGCAGAGTCCATCGAATGTGTAGGTCACTATCTCTTCTATGGTGATCCCAGCCGCGACCTTCCGGCGCTTGGATATGGCTATGAAAAGGAGCGCCAGTGGGCTATCGAAGAGTATCTTAAAGCCAGAAACAACGGCCAAAGTTACGATATCAACCGCGGCCGAGCTGATGCCTTCGCCCAGGTTGAGCGGGCCGCGAACTGGCGCCCGGCGCACAAGAAAGGTGATGAACCTCAGAAGTATTCACCCGTGGTTCCTATATCGTGGGTGCGCGAGAACGCCAATCGGAAAGCCGACGCACGCAAGCGTATTAGCAACGCCCTGGACGGCTTGAAAGAGCGTCAGGAGAAGTTCACCACCGAGGAGCTGCGCAAGGAAGCCAAATGCTCCAAAGAGACGCTCTATAACCACAAGGATATCTGGCACAAGGATTACGAGGACTTGGCTGAGGGCTTCTTTGCAGCCAGTACGGACGAATATAACGATGTGGTGGGGGCGGGTTCTACTCAAACCCAGCCCCCTACCACTTCTCTTGACCCAAATATGCCTCCCGGTCGCTTGGCAGCTCGCCGTATTGCCTATGAGATATCCATGCGATCCCAAAGAGATAAGCGGCAAGCACTGAAGACCGCTGCGACCTCCCAGGATGAGTCAGAATCGACCTGGCAGGATGAAGTTACCAGGCTTACTCAGAAAGAGCCTTCTACTCTTTCTATTCCAGAGATCAAAGTACTGCTGGTCATTCTTGCGGTCTATCTGTCCACTGCGCCCGATTACGACAGCCAGGCTGCATTGCAGGCGTACTTATCTGAGTTGAAGGAACAACTGAATGCCGGGTCTAACGGTCCTCGGTTCGTGGTTCGACCGCCGTAGCTGGAAAATTTCTACGATTCACTGTTGCTTTGATCGCAGATCTGTTATTGTGTTGCCACTGTATGTGGTGTACCTAATCCACATTTCCTGCGAGCTTTCTAAAGGTGCAAGATGCCCAGAGAGAGCCGGGAAAGACGCATGTCGCGTCTTTGGAATTCAGAGACTTTCCCACCGCTAACAAGTGTACTTTCTTGGCATCCGGATTTGCAATCTGATACCACATCAGATCTCACTCATTTTCCGGATCGTCGTTCGAACGCGTTTCAAAAAGCCTGACCTGACGGCTTTCTCCGCTGTTCTTCAAGTTTACCGGCTGAGCGCCCACCGCCTTCAAGCCGTTCGGTTTTCTCTTGGTTTTGAGTACTCCTTTCCTGCCGCCTTGACGGCGGAGCCCAGCCGGTCGCCCTCCGGGAGGCAGCGTCGCTGCCGAATCAACTCAAAGGAGGGCAACAATGGTCAGTGCTCGTATACACGATTACGGTTTGGAGCTAACTCAGAATAGCAAGGTGGGATGGGCTTTCAGCCTCTCGCGCAGCGAAAGTTGTGTCGATGCTACTTCGATCTGCAGACGGCTTTGTTATGGAAATGGAGTCCGGTATCAGTCTGATGCTCAGCGTCATAAGCGGCTTCGCAACTTCAGGACTTGCGAGTTATTGTTACAGAAAGGTGGGCCGGAATTGCTGGCTCAGAATCTGATCGCACTGGTAGATCAGGCGCGGCCAGTAGATTGGCTGGCGGCGCAAATATCTGGTGAACCAACAAACTTGCCTTATACGCTTCGAATTCATGATGTGGGGGACTATCCCGAGTTCAGAACTATTCATGGTTCAAGAAATTAGTGAGCACAGAATCGAGATGGCGAGCCAGTTCGCCCCTCCGGTTGAATTGCAACGCTCGGCATAGCGTTTGACGTACTGGGCCCACATGAGTGAATTGTTGCAGCAAATGGTCGATAATAAATACGGCATCGAGGCGGAATGCGATTACGCATGTAGTCGGCCACTGGTTGGAGTCGCACGGTAAGATTGAACGCGAAGACCCCCAGGCAGCGAGTTATAGTGAGATGAAGATCTGGATCGTTTATGCAATCAGCTCGATGTTTCTTGCAGGGCTGACTGCGGTTATTGCAAAGAAAGGACTTGAGGGCATCTCCGGAGATCTGGGACTGACAGTTCGCACATTGTTTGTGTTTCTATTCACTTTAATATTTGCAATCGTCGCAGTGCCGATCAAAGACTGGTCGTTGCTGAAAATGCCGAACTGGCTGTGGTTAGCGGGGTCAGCAGTGACCACGACATTGTCGTGGATTTTTTACTACAAAGCTATCAAGCTCGGCGAAGTTTCAACCGTTGCGTTGATAGATAAAGGCAGTGTAGTGGTGGCTGTAACGCTTGCAGTTTGGCTGCTGAATGAGCCAATGACAGTATCAAAGTCACTAGGAGCGCTGATGATCGTGGTAGGTCTCGTGATCATTGCTCGGGGCTGACTCAAGTTTGGTTGTCTGCAAGGCCGCTTGCTTACGCATCACAAAGCGCGATAGAAGAGGAACAAAAATCAGCGTAAACAAGGTTGATAGAGACAGCCCGCCAATAACGGTAATTGCAAGTGGTCTGTGCAGCTCAGAGCCCGCTCCATGACCGAGCCAAAGGGGTGTCAAAGCTAGCAACGTACAAAGAGTGGTCATGAGTATTGGACGTAATCGAATAATCCCTGCCTCGACCAAAGCTTCGTCAGCAGAAAGCCCCTGTTCCTGGAGGCGATTTGCGTATTCAAGCAAAATGATTCCGTTTTTTACTACCAGTCCGACGAGCAGGATCAATCCCATGAATGACGACACATTCAATGGAGTGCTTGTGCCGATAAGAGCCAGTTCAACGCCCAGCATACCGAGAGGCAGTACCAAAAGTATTGAAAGAGGTTGCAGGAACGATCGGAACTGAATGATCATCATGAGGTAAACGAGCGCCGTGGCAAGAATCAACACAAGTAAGAGCTGCTGAAAACTTTCTTGCTGGCTGAGGTAGATGCCGCCGATAGTGATAGAAACCCCGGTTGGAAGCGTCATTGGTTTCAGTACAGTGCGAATCTCTTCGATAGTCGATCCCAGGTCTCGCCCTTCAATACTGGCTTCAACGGACACATAACGCTGTTGGTGCTCGCGGAGAATTTCCACCTCAGCATTTATCTGCGAAATAGTGGCAATGGAGTCGAGAGGCAGCACAGCCCCATTCTTGCCAAATATCTGCAACTGGCCAATCATGGCAGGGTTGAAGCGAATCTTGTCAGGAAGTCGAACGCGCACATCGACAAATTTATCCCCTTGCCTCATTTGCGTCGCTACTTGTCCTAGAAACGCGGTTTTCACTTGATCTGTTACATCAAGCGGTGTAAGCAACAGTCTTCCTGCGCGAAGCGGATCAACTTTTATGTCGAATTGTGGTGCGCTGTCCTGGCTGGTCAAGGCGAGGTCCACTAAGCCATGAACATTTTTCAATTTTGCTTCAATCGTCTCGGCGACAGATCTAATTGCTGCGCGGTCTTCTCCGAAGACGCGTATTTCAACTGGATTTCCAGCACCTGCCAAATCATTGAGCTGGTCAGCCAGGATGGGGTGAAACTCCGTTTCAACTTGAGGAATTTGCTCAGCGATTTTGCCGCGCTGCTCGTCCATAATTTCCGATGTGGAGCGCTTACGTTGATCGTGTGGACGTAGAACAACAAGTATGTCGCCGGTATTAGGCTGAGTGGCAAACAGTCCGAGTTCCGCGCCGGTTCTGCGAGTCCATGCCATGACCTCTGGAGTTTCGCCGAGGATTTTTTCAATTCGTTGGCAAATTTGATCGGTTTGCGGCAAGGAGGTTCCAGCAGGCATCAGGTAGTCCAGAACATAGCTTCCCTCATCCATTTCGGGCAAAAAGTCAGTTCCAATTCTGGCAAACAAGAAGTATGTAGCAGTCAGAATCAAAATTGCAGAGAGTCCAGCAACAAGCGGATGACGGAGGGAGGTTCGCAGAACTTGACGATACCAAGCACCGTTCTGGCTGTTTGAAGCTTCTGTTTTTTTCGTGCGATGTTCTTGCTTCATCACCTGAGCGCAAAAAATCGGCACGACGAACAAGGCGAGGAAAAGCGAGAAGGCAACAGCACTGGCAAGCGTGATAGTCAAAGCAGTGAAGAACTGTCCGGCAACGCCCGAGATAAATCCCAATGGAAGAAATACAACGAGAGTTGTAGCCGTGGAGCTGGTGACAGGACCGGCTAACTCTTGAACGGCGGCAATGGCCGCTTGATCTGGAGTGAGCCCTTTTTGAAGCTGCCTGTGGATATTTTCGACGATTACAATTGCATCGTCGATTACCAAACCCAAGGCAATGGCCAAGCCACCAAGCGACATCAAGTTCAAGCTCTGATGAAGTAAAGCCATGGTGGCGAAGGCTGCGGCGGCACACAATGGAATAGTAAGAGCAGCAACCAAAGTGCTTTTCCACGAGCGCAGAAAAGCAAACAAGATAGCTATGATGAATGCTATCCCAATGGCGATTTCCTTGAGTATTGATTCTAGTGCCTGGCGCACGAGCCTGGATTGATCGTAGGCTTTGCTGATTTTTACGCCTGCAGGCAGAGTGGTTTTGATCCGCTCCATCTCGGCGGCAACGCCGTCGGAGACGGCAACCACGTTACTGCTTGGCTGCCTGAAGATGTTCACTACAATTCCTTCTTTGCCGTCGGCACTGATGACACTGAGGGGATCACGAAATGAATTTGCGATGGTGGCGATGTCTTTCAAATAGATTGGCTCGCTACCTGAGCGGGCTACAACCAGGTCATAGAGCTGTTCGGGCTTGATCGATTCACCAGGGCCGACAATCAAGTTTTGCTTATACCTGTCGTCAACTCTTCCTAGCACTTCAATCTGGTTTGTTCTTGTCAGTGCTGTAGCCACATCGACAATGCTGATTTTGTAGGCCGCCAGCTTTTCTGGATCGACTTGCACAGCTACTTCCGGGACCTTTCCAGCTTGCGTAATTGCTCTGGCAACTCCCGGAACCTGGAGTAAGCGGGGTTCTATTTCGTATCTGACGGTGTTGTATAGCTCGGAGTCAGGCACGGTGTCAGACGTTATGTTGTAGTTGAGAACAGGGAAGATCGCAGGCGTGACCGGCTCCACGATAAGTGAAGCGGACGGAGGCAGGTTTGCTCTAATCTCAGCAATCCTCGCCTGTACTTGCTGCCAGGCAAAGTTCATGTCGGTACCTGGTTGAAATTCTATAGACTGCTCGCTTGCTCCTCGAATAGTTTTCGAGCGAATCCACTTGACTCGGTAGGCTTGGCTGGAGGCTTCTTCGAGCGGTCGTGTAACGGTCAATAGAACACGATCTGGAGCTATATCGCCTACTGTGCCGATCACGGCAATGCGCGGAAAGGCTAGCTCGGGATAGACATCACTGGGAAGTGACTGAAAGGCCAGAAAACCAGAGATTGTAATAAGCACGACGAGGAAATACAGAGCCCGACTCTGTTGTAGCAGGAACTGCAGTACATGCTTGATCATTTAGCCGGTGCTCCTCGGTCGAGAATAGCGCCATCGGGCACGCCATAAGCACCGGATGCAACTAATTCATCGCCATCGGACAAGCCTTCGAATACGGGGATTTTGCCGTCTTCAGCATCGCCGACTGTGACCTTAGTCAGCTTCAATTTGCCGCCGCGGACGACATAGACGAAGTGCTCTGCCGGATCGTCTGCGCCGGGTACTAATGCCGTCTGTGGAATAAGAGCAGCTTTGCTTGCTACTGTTGCAATTGACACAACGACTTGTTGTCCTTCTTTTAGTCGTCCGTGTTCATTGTGGCAAAGCAATTGAATGGAAACGGTGTTTCTGGTGGTGTCTACAATTGGGCTGACGGCCGTTATCTTTGCACCGTATTTAATACCGGGCAATGCCACTGTCGTGATGAAGGCTGTTTGTCCGACTTTGGGCTCAGCGGGAGAATCTGCCGGCATATTGGCTTCTACGATGACTGTGTTCAAATTCACCACGTGCGCTATCGGTTTACTTGGATCAGTCATATCGCCGACATTGAGAAATCTCTGGGCTATAACGCCCGAGATCGGGCTGACCACTTTTGTCCATGCCAATTGAGTAGTGACATTCAGCGGAGCCGCTTTCGCTTCTGCTACTCTGGCTTGCGCAGCTTCGACCTGAGCTTTGCACAGATCAACCTGGCTGCGCGCTGCAACAACGTCCTTTTCTGCCATGATGTCCTTTGCAAACAAGGCTTCAGAGCGAGTCAAATTCTTTTGCGCAAGGTCGAGTGCGATCTGGGCTTGTACAACTTGATTTAGAGCGGTTCGTTGAGGAGCGGTTGTTTGTTGCAGCTGAGCAACCAACTGCTGATCGTCAAGGAGTGCAATAAGCTGCCCTTTCGAGACCTTTTGACCGGGAACGACAAGCACTCTGGTTATCTTTCCTGCAATATTTGGCGTCACAGAAACCGAATGATCCGGCAAGGCAATAACCTTGCCGGGAAACGTAAGGTGTTTCTGAACCGGCATCGTTATTACGCGCATCGTCGGCAAAGATACATGGTGTTCGGCTTCTGCTTCTTCCTCGTGCTTAGGTGCTTCTGGCGTCGTAGAGGTACAGGCTTGAAGAAGTGAAGCACAGAGCCCAAGCGTCAGGACTACCCTGAAGCAAGTGCGGGAATGCGGGAGTTTGATGTTTATCATGGTCATAAGAGTGGGTGTCCTACTGCCTGCTCAAGGTCATTAAGGGCAAGCTGGTACTCCAGTACTGACTGGAGATATTGGGTGCGAAGAAGAATATTGCGTTGTTGAACATCGAGCACGGCATTGATGTCGGTGTGTCCCATCTTGTAGCCGAGATCTGCGCTGGCCGTCAGCTGCTCTGAAGTTGGTATTGCCTGCTGCAGGTATCTTCGAATTTTCGCGCGAGCCATTTCAACGCGGCGGTAAGCCAGTGCGACTTCAGAGTCTATGATGTTTTTTTGGCTGATCTCGGTTTTGTTCCACTGATTGATATCGGCTTTTGACCTGGCGATTCGTCCTTGCTGGCGGTCGAAGATCGGGAGGAACACTTGCGCCTGAACATATGGTGTTTTGCGACGGAGCGAGCCCTCAATAGTGAGATCTTCAACCATAAGCCCGGCATTGACCAAGCCTCTCGGAAAGTTGTCGGCTCGCGCCACTTTTAATTGTGCTCGCGACACGTCAGCAGCTTGCCGTGCGACTTTCAGCTCGTATCTGCTTTGGTAAGCCTCCTGAATCAGTTTCTGACGGGGCGGCAATTCTCGTGTCAAATCAGGAAGCAGCCCGGATGTATCAGCGGTCGATTGCTCGTGTAGGAGTGCCGGAAGATTCATTGGAGAATCAGCGGTCCTGCCAATTAGAATGTTCAATTGTTCTCTGCTGCGATCAACTAGAATGTGAGCTTGCTCGGCATCAAGCTCTGCTTGAATCACAGCGAGTTTTGCGCGATGCACGTCGAGCCTGGGAACGTCACCATTTTCAAATCTCTGCTGGGCGTTGAGTTGCAGTCTCTTTGTCAGTGCCACCAGGTCGTCTTGTGTGTTAACCAGTTCCGATGCCATTATCAGCTCGGCGTAAAGACGTCTGGCTTGACCGCGATAGTTCCACAGCACGCGGGACAGCTCAAGGTCGGCTTGTTCGACCTGTTTACGAGCTGCCATCAGCCGAAAGAGAATGAGCCAGGGGGCTTCAAACTGGATGGTTGCGCCGTATTTGTAAGTGAATTTAACTTGTAGGTCCGTCATAACACCTGGGTTCGGAAAGACTGTCGCCTGTTTGAGAGCCGCTTTAGCTACCGGTATTTGCGAGCGAGCTTGTTCAAGCCTCGGGCTGTTGGCAAGTCCTTCATTCATGACTTGATGTACAGTCACCACACCTGTCCGAAGGAGAATCTTGTCCTGTTGGGGTTCCTGCGGCGGCTGCGATTGCGGCTGCGGCTGTACTACCGCCTGAGCTTGCGTAAGATAAGTAATTGGAAAAGCAAGCGCTAAAAGAAGTCCAACTGCCGCTTTTCGACGCAGTGTTGACGAGCCTGAGTGTGATTTCCTTGAACACGTCATTTTGTGCATAGGGTCAACTACCCCTGCCATTAGATGTTTTCTCACCCCTAAGATCGATTTTGAATTCAGTTTGTTTGCCTGGATCGCTCCAGTTATCGTTCCATCGTATTTGTCTATGATCGCTTTGACTATTGGCAAGCCGAGTCCGTTGCCGCCGGAATGATAAGAACGAGCCTGATCGGCTCTCCAGAAGCGCTCAAAGACCTTCGGTAAGTCGTCTTTTTCAATGCCGATTCCGGAGTCGATTACTGTGATTCGGATGCCGCCGTGGGCTGGGAATGCGGAAATCGAAATAGTTCCGTCGTCCGGCGTGTACTTTATTGCATTGTCCAAGAGGTTCTTGAGAACGCAGTCGAGATCATCGCCGTCCATGAGCACGTGCAGATGTTTCTGCGTATTGTTTTTCAATGTCAGATTTTTCTTCTCGGCACCTGGCGCGATTTTCACCAACACATCTTCGACATGCTGTGCAAGGTCAAGAGAAGTCAGCCGAGGATCAATCTTTTTCTCAATCAATTGCTCCGCTTTGGCTAGCTTCAAAAGGTCTTCGGTCAACTTCTCTATTTGCAAAGCACCACTGGCAATGGCTTCAAACTTTTCCTTGTCGCCATCTCTCATTCCAGCAGGATGCCGCAAAGCGACGTCAGAGTTTGTTCGAATGGCTGTAATTGGCGTGAGAAGTTCATGGGCCGCATCGGCGCAGAATTGCTGCAAGTGCTCTATGCTTTCCTCGACGGGTTTGAGAGACTGTCGAACCAGCAAAAACATACCGACACCGCTGGCGGTGACGGCCACCAGGGCCCCTAGTATCAAGCATTGAAGCAAAAGACCTCTTTGCTTTTGAATCTCAGCGAGCGGATGACCGACTCTGACATAGCCCAAGAGTTTGCCATTTGCAATTGCCGGTTTGGTGAAAACTAGAGCTGGTGGGTTTAACTGTTGTTGAAATGTCTCTTGTGGCTTGAAGGGAACATTTAGCTTCATTAATCCCTTTTCAATGTCGAGTTGTCCCAGAGTATTGAACCACTGGATTCTCATGCTGTTTAGAGCTGGTGAAGCCTCGTTCGGGAGGACCGAAACTATGAGATCGGGCTTGCCATTATGCGGCTGCCCATAGTCGTCGAAGTCGATTGAAGAAATAGCAGAATCGGCTATGGAACGCAGCTTGTCTTGCAATTGCGCTTCGAATGCCGAGGAACCGAAACAATAGACAGCCGCGCAGAAAATCGCAAGTATTGTTAGAAAGACCGCGATGTTGATGAGGGCTAAACGTCTTTGCCACTTCTCAAGCATTGTGCCTCAATCGGTAACCAAACCCGTAAACAGTCTCTATAACCGGCTCTTGAACGCCAGCAGCGGACAGTTTTTTCCGCAAAGTCTTGATGTGTGTCTTGATTGTTTCTTTGCCACCCACAAATTCTTGCGACCAGAGCTTGTCGAGCAATTCTTCGCCATTAAAAGTTGCTGTTGGGTTCAGCGCGAAGTGGACGAGCAATCGGTACTCCGTAGGAGTTACTTCGATGGGCTTCTCCAAGTAGCTTACTGTGCAGGAAACTGTGTCAATCTGCAGCGGTCCACAAGGGATGAGCGATTGCCGTTGGCTTATGAACCTTCGCGAAAGAGCTCGGATTCTGGCCGACAACTCGTCCAGGTCAAAAGGTTTTGTGAGGTAGTCGTCCGCACCGCAATTCAAGCCAGCCACCTTGTCCTGCTTCTCATTGCGCACAGTCAGCATCAGGATTGCAGAAGAGTTACCGTTCTCTCTGAGTTGCTTGCAAACTGAAAATCCGTTGAGCTTAGGCAACATCAGGTCAAGCAAAATGATGTCGTAACGCCCAGCCGTAGCCATTTCCAATCCCTGAGATCCATCGAAAGCGAGATCCACAACATAGTTTTGATGTTGCAGTTCTTCCTTCAATGGAATGGATATTCGATCATCATCTTCGACAATTAAGATCTTCATTTTGCTAAGCGGGTCGCCTTGTTCGAAGTAATGACTAGAAGCCCTGAGTGTAAAACAACGCAGGTAATTTTCTGGTGAAGTCAGCAGCACAAACACCCTTGATATCTTCCATTGTAGCGAGCGCTCTTCGCGTATGGCAACGCGTATTCCTTCTCATTCGAAGCTGCACATAAGAGGGAATCGTTGCCATACCTGTATTT
>Ga0247724_1000094_pt1 | contig 25143 bp, 28 predicted proteins | sample OKSTACKMC2E_FD_182776 | JGI IMG/M metagenome (GOLD analysis project Ga0247724, IMG submission 182776) | Subsurface sediment microbial communities from gas well in Oklahoma, United States - OK STACK MC-2-E | ecosystem: Environmental > Terrestrial > Deep subsurface > Rock core/Sediment | place... | reverse complement strand
CCATTTACAGATCCCGGCTTAAGCTCTGTAAAGCGCTGACGTCCCTGAACATCGCCGAAAAGCTCTGGGTACCACGTACTGGGTACCACGTACCTGCATTTTCGCCATTCCCTGAGGGAATGGCGTTCAACCGGCAATAGGCCAAACTTTTGGCCTATTGAGATCCCGGTTTCACTGTACCGCCCATCCATGGACATAAAAAAATTGCACGGAGCAATTTTTAACAACGCAAAGCGTTGGCCTGAAAGGTGAGCGCCATGGATGGCGCGAATCACCGAAAATTGCTCCTGCATTTTCCGTGTACCGTACATCCTGAACATAAAAAAAACCGCAGCGATGCTGCGGTGGCAGGGAACTCAGCAGCCAGGGATGACGCTGGCTGCTGATAGTGCTTACAACTTAAGAGTTACGGATCAGGTAGTCAAAAGCCCCCAAAGATGCTGTCGCGCCAGAACCCATCGCAATGATGATTTGCTTAAACGGCGTATTAGTCGCATCACCTGCAGCAAACACGCCTTTCATAGACGTCTGGCCATGGCTGTCAACGATGATTTCACCGCGGTTGGTCAATTCCAGCGTGCCACGCAGCCATTCAGTGTTTGGCACTAAACCGATTTGCACGAAGATACCAGCTAAGGCCACATGTTTGGCTTCGCCTGTCACGCGGTCGGTGTAGTTGATACCAGTCACTTTGCTGCCATCGCCCAATACTTCGGTGCTTTGTGCGTTCAGGATGATGTCGATATTGCCCATCGACTGAGCTTTTTTCACCAGCACGGCATCAGCGCGCAGTTTGCTGTCAAATTCCAGTACAGTGACGTGCTCAACGATACCGGCCAGGTCAATCGCCGCTTCAATCCCAGAGTTGCCGCCACCGATCACTGCGACGCGTTTGCCTTTAAACAGCGGGCCGTCACAGTGCGGACAATAGGCGACGCCACGACCGCGGTATTCTTTTTCGCCCGGCACATTCATCTCTCTCCAGCGCGCGCCGGTCGACAGAATGACGGTTTTGGCTTTCAGTACTGCACCATTGGCCAATTCCAGTTCAAACAATTCGTTTTGCGACAACTTCACCGCTTTCTGGCTGTGCATGATGTCGACTTCATAGTGACGGACATGGGCTTCTAAATTCGCCACCAACTTTGGCCCTTCGGTCTCTTTCACCGAAATGAAGTTTTCGATGCCAACAGTATCAGCCACCTGACCACCAAAACGCTCAGCGACCACACCGGTGTTCAGGCCTTTACGCGCGGCATAAATCGCTGCCGCTGAGCCTGCCGGGCCACCGCCAACAACTAATACATCAAAATTGTCTTTTTTTGCCAGCGCTTCGGCCTGACGCGTTGCTGCAGATGCATCCACTTTGTTCAGAATATTGCCAAGACTAATCGCGCCTTGTGAGAACTGCTCGCCGTTTAAGTACACGGTCGGTACGGCCATGATGTTCCGATCCGCCACTTCCTGCGGGAACACGGCGCCGTCAATCATCGTGGTGGTGATATTTGGGTTCACTGCCGCCAGCAAATTCAGCGCCTGCACCACTTCCGGGCAGGTCTGGCAGCTCAGTGACACGTAAATTTCAAAATTCAGTGTCCCTGGCAACGCTGCAATTTGCTCCAGCACTGCGGCTTCTTCTTTGATGGTATGGCCACCTGAATGTAACAGTGCCAGCACCAGCGAAGTAAATTCATGGCCCATTGGCACGCCAGCAAAGGTCATCACAGTGCCTTTGGCCTGAGAACGTACCTGCATTGAAGGGACGCGGCTTGCTGTGGCGTTTTGCGTGACGACAATCAGGTCAGACAAGCTGGCGATATCATCCACCAATGCTTTTAACTCTAAACCTTTTTCGCTTTGGTCTGCTGCCAGCGCCAGCTCCACTGGCGTTTTCAGATTTTGCAGGTAGCCTTTTAATGCTGATTTTAAGTTGTTGTCTAACATGCTGAGTTCCTCTTCATGACGAATGCCGGGTGTTGCAGCTGATTAATCTGGCGGCAACTATGTTTCTGTTTGATAAAGCTATCTTAGGCAAAACAAGCAATCTTATAAAACGAATTAAACGGATTCATTTGATTTGTTTTATCGATTGAAATTCAAAAACGATTTTGTTTGATGACAAAAACAAAACAGCCGGACAAAGTCCGGCTGTTTTCTTTCAAGCATCAATGTGGCCGGATTAGATTTTACCAACCAGGTCCAGTGACGGAGCCAGAGTCTTCTCGCCTGGAGTCCATTTAGCAGGACATACTTCGCCGTCGTGGTTCGCGACGTATTGTGCAGCCTGAACCTTACGGAACAGCTCTGCAGCAGAACGGCCGATGCCCAGGTCATGGATCTCAGCAACTTTCACGATACCTTCCGGGTTAATCACGAAAGTACCGCGCAGAGCCAGACCTTCTTCTTCGATCATCACATCAAAGTTACGGGTGATAGCACCTGTTGGGTCAGCCACCATTGGGTAGTTGATTTTCTTGATAGTTTCAGAAGCGTCATGCCAGGCTTTGTGAGTGAAGTGCGTGTCAGTAGACACTGAGTACACTTCCACACCGATTTCCTGGAATTTTGGATAGAAATCAGCCAGATCGCCTAATTCAGTCGGGCACACGAAAGTGAAGTCAGCCGGGTAGAAACATACCACTGACCATTTGCCGATCAGGTCCTGATCAGTGACAGAAATGAATTTACCCTGATGGAAAGCCTGAGCACTGAATGGCTTGATTTTGCTATTGATAATCGACATTTGTCGTTCTCCATGTTGTGGTTAATGTGAATGCTTTGTCTACAAAAGCGATGGCGTTGCAAGCATAGTAGTGTAAGAGGACAATTGCGTATAACGAATAAAATGAATTTATGTAATTTATTTTATCGATTAAAACCATATTTTTTGTCTACCCACACCACGAAACTGCAAATCGAACTGCTGATGTAGACATGGGGATGCAACTGCCAGAACACAATAGATTTTTTCGCAAATAATCGCCGAATACGACCAATGGAGCCGTTCTGCCGATACATTGCAACATCAGGGACTGGCGACTAAGCTGCTTCAATGTTACACCTTGATTAAACGCCAGATTTCCGGCTCTCAACCAATTTTGCAGGCCCATGACCCAATTTAAACTCGACCTCAGTAAATTGTTCGAATTGCAGGTGTTGCTGATTGAAGCAGACCCTGATTTGTTGCATTTGTTTAAACAAATGCTGCTGAATCTGGGGATCAAGAAAATCGAAACCGCCCGGCAAATCGACGATTTAATGGCGCGGGAAACGCCGGTCAACGCCGACATCGTTTTTCTCGATTATGCCGTGGACACACAAATGACCGGCGGCGAGATTGTCGACTGGCTGGTACAACACGGTATTTTGCCCAACCGCACCCGTCTGGTGCTGATGGCGCAGCAAAATGAGCGGGCACAATACGCTATCGAATACCCCTACCATCAGATCAGCTATCTGGAGCGGCCATTTAACAAAGTCACGTTAGACCTGGAACTGAAACAACAGGTGATGCTCGGCCCTATTTTGCGTCCATTGTTGACGCTGGCCGGATTGGGCCGTTACGCAGATGCATTAAAACTGCTGTTGCATACCCAAAGTCAGCCAATGCCGCCCGGGCTTGATGCGGTGTTGCAGCGTCTGCGTGTCCAGTTGTTATTGGATTTACATAAGTTCGATGCGGTGATCCCGCTGCTCAAAGCCCCTATCGCCGAACAGCAAGGCTGGGCACTGTGGGCACTCTACCGGGTACGCTATGAACGCGGCGACCTGCAGGCCTGCCAGGCATTTTTGCAGGACAGCTCAGAAGAACTGGCCCGCTATGCCCAAAGACGTGAGCTATGGCAGATTTATCTGGCATTGCAGGAACGGGATTACCCGACCGCTTTGCAGGTTGCCAATAAAATCCCGGCGGCTGGTATGTCCTGTAATCTGGTCCGGTTGGTACATCTGGTGTATTTTCTGGCCGGTGATGTGGAACGCGCACAGGAATTCATCGAACGAAAGCGCCGGCTGGCGGTACGTGGTGAATTATATGTGCAGCTCAGCATTGCCCAGACGCGGGCCGCGATTTGGGGTTTGCAACATAGCGTTGCTGAGCAGCAAGCGGAGTGCCAAAGTCAGGTTGAGGCTCTATTACAACAAATCAGGCATGATAAGACTGCGGGTGAGTTCAGTGTATCTGTCACCTTGCTGGACGTTCATTTACGCCAATTCACCGCAGGTGCGGACAGCGCACTGCAATTGCTGCAGGACCAGTTACGTCAGACCGATTGGAGTAACCAGGCAGTCAGTGTGTTGTGTCATGCCGCTCTGGTTTATAGCAGTCTGAAACAACAGCAGACCGCATTTGACCTGCTGTATTATGCTGACAACCAGCTGCAACAAATGCTGGATAATTGTCATCGTGTTTTCAGCGGCTGTCTGCATCAGCACGCTTTTGATCTGGTATTTACCAGCGCAGCAGACAAAACCCTCGCTTATCAGCAGATAGCCAGCCGTTACCTGCAACAACAGGAATTGCTCAGCGCGGCCAAAGCGCTGCGGCGCGCTTGTCGCTATGACCCGCAAAATCATGCGTTGCGCCAGCAGCTGTATACCTTGATGCAGCAGCTCGGCATCCAACGTTTTCGCGGAGTTAATTTGCCACAGGAACAAAAAACCAGCGACTAAAACAACACTTGCTCGACAAAACCACCATAGCCGCTTGCCGGGTCGAGTAACTGGATCTCCAGCACCCAGATGCCGCTGCGAACTTCTCCCTCACAACCGCCGAGTTGCCCCGACGCGTAAAGTTTGTGCGGAAAATCCCCGACTCTGTGGCCTTTGATTTGATGATTCAGCACCATACCGTGTTGAGCGGCGACGTCTGCGGCGACCTGATACAACGCAGCACCCGAACAGCCGGTCGCCCGCCAGTGCGCTGCGACCTGCCCGAACACCTGATGAACTGCTTGTTGTACCCGCTGATGCGCGGGATTTTTACCAACACAAAAAGTCGCACCAACATCCGCTTCATGGCCGGCAAATACCGGGCCTAAGTCGATAAAAAAGATGTCGTTTTCACAAAGACGGCTATCAGGTGCTGAGGGTTCACTGTAAATTTTTGCGGTGTTATGACCAAAGCGGATGATGGGCGGGTGCCAGTGCTGTTCGGCACCGGCCTGCTGCAGTACTGCCTTTGCGATAGCAATGGCGTCAGCTTCAAGGATGCCAGGCTCAAGCCTCGCGGCAATCTGGTGCAGGCAATCCAGCGCAGTCTGTTGCGCCTGTTGCATCGCCGCCAGCGAAAAACCGGCACCAACCCGTTGTGCCGGCTGTTGTTCAAGCTGTTGATTTTCCATATTAAACCCTTCCTGAACTTTTTGGCATGCAGCTTACCCTGTGCCAGCGCTCAACACGTATTTATTTTGTTGAAATGATGTAATCTTTAGCGCAATAATCAGGCGTCAGGACTTTGCTTGTCGCTGCGAAGACTGCTTTCTATACTGAAACTCCGACTAAAAAAATACAAGGGAACGACCATGGCTTTGACCATCAGCTTTGACCTGCAAGAGCAGGATTTAGATTACTTCCGCCAATTGATGCAAAAAACTGAACGGGTTGTCAGCCATCATAGCAGCGAGGAGATCCTGAGCGCCGCCAAAGCATTAGCAGGCGAAGTGCAAAATCAGGTACCAGAATTTGTTGCTATCCGCTTAAAGCAGCTCGAAACGCTGGTCGCGATGGTTGAAGATCAGGACTGGGACCTGACTGCAGAAGAAAAGTTAGATGTGTTATCAGCACTGGCTTATTTCAGTAAACCTGAAGATTTAATTGCCGACCATGTTCCTGTGCTCGGATTCCTTGATGACGCGATCATGATCGAACTGGTTGTGCAATCACTGGCAGACGACTTTGAAGCCTACAGTGAATTCTGTACTTTCCGTCGCAACGAAATCGAACGTCGTGGCGCAGAAGCACAGACCAGCAAAGCCGACTGGCTGGAAACGAAGAAACAAGAACTTCATTCCTGGTTGCGCCGTCGTCGTGCTGAAAAGCGCAGCAGCACCGGCGGCGGCGGTTTCCGCTCTGTGTTCTCTTTCCGCCGCTAAGCCGGATGACAGCGAAACCTACAGCTGCAATAGCAGGCCCGCTGGCCTGCTTAGCGCTGCTGCTCTGCCCGCCGCTGTTTGGCGGGCAGGTCAAGGTTTACCAGTACACTCAACAAAATGGCGTGGTCGCCTTCAGCGATAAACCGCCCGCTGACAGCCCATTTAAAGTACTGCGCTATGACTGCTTTGCCTGTGGTGTCCGCTCTGCTGTTAATTTCAATACCACACCACTGTTTTTACAGCATTACCGCCAGGAAATTCTGACCGCTGCACAGCAATATCAGCTCGAACCTAGCCTGATCCGTGCTGTGATCCATGCTGAATCCGGTTTTAATCCCAAAGCTCATTCCAAAGCCGGCGCGCAGGGGTTAATGCAACTGATGCCAGAGACAGCCAAAGAGCTTGGCGTCGGTAATGTCTGGCTACCACAGCAGAACATTCGAGCCGGCACTGCTTATCTGGCAAGTTTACTGCAGCAGTTTAATGGCAACCGACGGCTGGCGCTGGCCGCCTACAATGCCGGTCCAGGTGCTGTTAACCGTCATGGCGGTATCCCACCCTATGCCGAGACCAAAGCCTATCTACAACGGGTCGATATTCTGTTGCGCCGCTACCAGCAACAATCCGCCACGCTCTAATCTGCTCTCTCACACTTTGTTGATTCGCGTTTAAACCAATTAAAAGTCAATGCCGACTACCTGTGTACCAGACGCAACTTTGCATCACACATTTGACTAACTTTTAGTGAAATGTTGCAGAACGCTACAATGCGGCGCTTTTACATAGCTGATTTTGTTCAATATTTTTATGGCATTGGCTTTGCTTAATTGCCAACACATTCACTCATAAGGACGCATCATGAAAAAAATAGTACCAATTATTTGTTCGCTTACCCTGTTAAATGCCTGTGTGATCCATGTCGGTGCCGACGAACCCGCTAATGTGCAAAGCCGTCAACTACAACTCAATGCCAATAGCTTGCAACAACTGGTCGCCGAAACAGAAGCCGGTGATCTGCAAATTATTGGTGAAAAAGGCCGCGAACAGATTGAAGTAGAAGCGCGCATTCGTTACGACGACATTAGCCAACTGGAGCTGACGCTCGAGGCCAAGGGCGACGCGGCCGTGCTAATTGCCCGTAACAAAGAAAATGTATCTTTTGGTTATGTAAACAACGCATCCGTGGATTTAGTGGTGCGTGTACCGGAACGCTTTGCACTGAAACTGGAAGATGGCTCCGGTGATACCCGGATTGAGCAGTTGACTGGCGATCTGCTGATTACGGATGGCTCAGGCGACCTGCACGTATCCGGTGGCCGCCAGGTCAGTATCGAAGATGGCTCAGGTAACTTATCGCTGTCCGGTACCCGCGGTAATGTCAGTATCGATGATGGTTCCGGCGATATCCGTGTCACGCAGGTAGCTGGTGATCTGACGCTGACCGATGGTTCAGGCGATGCGGACATCAGCCAGGTAAAGGGCACGGTCAAGGTTGAAGATGGCTCCGGTGATATTCGGGTGGCTCAGGCCGGTGGTCTAAACGTCGAAGATGATGGTTCCGGTGAACTCAGTTATCAGCAAATCTCAGGCCGGATCTCGGTCCCGGATGATAAGCAACGCGAGTAATTCACAGACAAAAACACAACGGGGCCAGCGCCCCGTTTTACTTTGTGCTCCACCACGATTCAGAACAAGGCTGCGAATTTCTCCTGCAACAGCGGCTTCAGTGCAAAAGTGATGAGTTTACCGGCCTGCTCCAGAAACGCGATTTGACCGGCATTCCACTGCATGATGTTGCCCACCTGTTCGCAACAAAACACGCCAACTAACTGGCCGTTGTAGCGGATACCGACATCGAGCAGGGACATAATGTCGTTCGGCTCAAAATAGGCCTCGTTAAAACAGGATGTAGCCGGATGCGTCGCCGCATCTGCCGCGTTGATGCCACCATCATTGCGCATGGCTTCAAAATAAGGTGCAAAATCATCTTCATGCAGCGCAATACCCTGATAGTGCGCATCTTCGTTACTATCGTATAAATCCACGGCAATAATTTCGCTGAGCAGCGAATCAGAATAGAGCCATAAACTGGCCCGGGAACAATGCAGTTGTTTGGTGATGGTTTCAGTCAGCTGGCGGTAAAAGGCTTCCGCCGTGATTTGTTGATCTTTAAACGCCTTAATCAGCAGTAACAGCGCTGTTTGGTCGAGCATAACGTCTCCTGCAAACAAGCTCCGCTGCCGCTCAGCGGAGTTGTTTCAGTTATAGCTGCAGATAAATTCTTTGTCAGGCAATTTGTCGCAAAGACAGACCGCTTAATCTATTGCTGTTGCCGATACCACTCCCCCAGAATCAGGCTGGCGGCGACGCTGACATTCAGCGATTCAACTTTACCTGTACCCGGAATCTGCAAAGCAATTTCGGCGCTGTTGGCGACGGCTTTGGACACGCCTTGCATTTCTTCACCAAACACCACCACCACCTTTTTCGGCAGCTGGCTTTGATACAAAGATACGCCGGCATGGCTCGAGGTAGTAATGAGGGTGTAACCTGCTTCTTTACACAGCTTCAGTGCCAGAGGCAGATGCTCAGTTTGCAGCGCTTCGACAAATTCCAGCCCACCTTCGGCCGTGCGTGCAGCAGCGCCGGATTGCAGTGCTTCAGGTGCAGTCAGAATAATACCACTGACGCCAAAATGCGCGCAGCTCCGGGCGATGGCGCCGAGGTTATGCGGATTGCCGACGCCATCGAGCGCCAATAAACAGTCTTGTGGTTTTTTACGGTGCAGCGTCAGATAACTGGCGATCGACATCGACTCGCGTTTTTTCACCACCAGGATCACGCCGCCATGGTGCTGGCTGCCGCTGATCTTTTCCAGCTCAGCATTATCGACAATATGATAAGCCCGCTTGTGCGCAGCCAGATATTTCATCACATCGGCAAAACGCGGCGCATAGTCGGCATGCAGGTACATTTTGATCACAGCGTCAGGTCGTTGCGTGAAACAAACCCGGCAGGCGTTTTCACCTAAAACCCGGCTTTCATGCTGGCCTTGTTGTTTCAGTTGCGCTGCAGACAAAGGCTGGTGCTGACGTGATTGGCTCTGACGCGGCTGGTTCTGCGGCTGGTCAGCCGGTTTATCCGCGCGCGGCTTACCGGCTTTTGCTACGGCTGCTGAGCCTTTGCCTTTCCATGGTTTTTCGAGTAACGACGGCTCGCCGTCACGTGAACGCGGTGGGCGGGCGGAAGAAGCTGGTTTTTTCGGCGGATATGCCACGATGTCGGTCCTGTCACTGACGGGCCTGCAGCCCGGAAAGGCGCTCAGTTTACCGCAAAACGCTGCGCTATCGAAGAAAGACTTGAGTTTGTCATCGGCTGCAGTAAGCTGGCGCCAATTTGCGCCGTTTCGGAATATTTATGCTCAGTTACCGTCACAGTTTTCATGCCGGCAATCACGCCGACCAGGTCAAGCATCTGGTAGAAGTCGCTATCCTGATGTATTTAAAGAAAAAAGATAAGCCATTTTGCTATCACGACACCCACGCCGGCGCTGGTTTATATAGCCTCGACAGCGTACAGGCGCAAAAAACCAGCGAGTATCAGACCGGTATCGGCAAGTTGTTTGGCTATCAGGCCAGTAGCCCGGCATTACAAACTTATCTGGAGCTGGTACGTGAGCTGAATCCGGACGGCCAGCTGCAGTTTTATCCCGGTTCGCCCGGCATTGCCCGGCTGATGTTGCGCGATGGTGACAGCATTCAGGCGACTGAACTGCATCCTGCGGATTTTCCATTGTTACAAACCCAGTTTGAAGGCCGCCGGTTTTGCCGCATTGAAAAAATGGACGCTTATGCCGGTCTGCGCGCCATGTTGCCACCGCTGCACAAGCGCGGGCTGGTATTGATTGACCCGCCATATGAGCTGAAAACCGAATACCAGGATCTGGTCAAAGGTCTGCAGCAAGGCGTGCAGCGTTTTCCACAAGGCACTTTTGCCATCTGGTATCCGGTGATTGAGCGCGCCAGTATTGAAGCGGTGATTGATGCCATTGTTGACACCGGCATCCGCAATCAACTACGGATTGAACTGTGCCCGCTGCCTGACAGCAGTGGTTTTGGCATGACCGGCAGCGGCATGCTTGTGATCAACCCACCTTATACCCTCGCGGCGGAGATGAAAGATGCGCTGGCCGAGTTAGCGCCCTTGCTGGGTCCTTCGGTGCAATGGACAGTCCGCCAGCTGGTGGAGGAATAATGCGTTTAGCGTTTTTCCTTGGGCTGATGTTATGGTGGCTGCCCGGCAAAGTTCTGGCATTTGGCAGTATCGGTCATCAACAAGTGTGCAGCCTGGCCTATCAGCTGGTAAAACCTGACACCAGACAACAGATTGATCTGTTACTTGCTGTCGGTCCAGAAAAGCAGTTTGCCGAGGGCTGTGTCTGGCCGGACGAAGCACGACGAGAACCGGCTTATCAGTTCACCACCCCGTTCCACTATCTGAATGTGCCGCGTCAGCAGTCGCAGGTAAAAGCCACAGATTGTGCTGCCAGGGGCTGTTTACTCAGCGCGCTGAAGCATTATGCGGCGCTGCTAAAACAACCCGGACAAAACCGGCAACGCGCCGAGGCTTTGTTGTTCTACAGCCATTTTATTGCTGATTTGCACCAGCCGCTACATGTCAGTTATGCAGACGATCAGGGTGGCAATAAAACCGCGGTCTATTATTTTGGCAAACCGTCAAATCTGCATGGCATCTGGGACACGGCGATGCTGAAAAGTCTCGGTTATGCCGACAATCAGCAATTGGCCGCAGGCAAACTGGCAGCGCAGCGCCCGGCAATTGTCCGGCAGTGGCAAAGCGGACAGCCGCTGGTGTGGGCACAGCAATCGCTGACACAAACCCGCAAGGTTTATCAGCGCTACAAACCTGGCATGTTGTTCAGTCAGCCCGAACTGGACCGCGACGGACCGCTGATTGAAACCCGTCTGCTGCAGGCGGCTGTGCGCCTGGCCTGGCAGCTGGATCAGTTGCTGCAACCGGCAGCCGGCAACTGAAGCTGCGCCAGCCAGTGCAGCATCTGTTGCTGTAAGCCATCGCCAAAGCGATGGCCTTGTCCCTTTGCTATCACGAGTTCTGGCGCTGGTGCACCGCATTGTTGGTAACGGTTTTTCAGCTGTTGAAACGCCACGGTGACCTGGGCAGGCGGCATTAAAGGGTCCTGCTCACCGTGCAGCAATAACAGTGGTTTAGGCGCAGCCAGCGCGGCGATATCCGGCAAATCCAGCTGACGGTAAAGTCCGGGATGGATCATGTAAAAAGCAGTCTGGCCGCGGCTGAAGTTATTGCCAGGTTCCCGCAAAAACTTAAGGCTATTGAACCAACCCACACTGACTGCAGCATTCACATCTGCTGACAAAGCCGCCAGCTGCCAGGCGCGAAATCCGCCCATCGAAAAGCCAGCAGCAGCGATGCCCGTCACACCGGGTTGCTGCGCCAAAAAGGCCGCCGCCGCTTCATCTTCCCGCGCCATCAGGCCAGCAAGACTGGCCCCCTGCGCCTGTAAATTGGCTGCCAGTTGCTGCTGTTCGGCATACTGAATCGGCCCGCGCGCACCAAAGCCCGGCGCATCGGCCAGCAACACCAGATAACCTTGTGCCCGCAACAGTTCAGCAATAGTCACACCATCAAAATATTTTTGTTGCCACCCACTTACCAATTCAGGTTGGTCACTGAGCGCGGGCGGCAACCATTTATCTTTGCCGATGCGAAATTCGGCGCCATGATCATGCAGCAGGATCACCGCGTTGATTGCGCCCTGACGCAGAGCAGCAGGTTTATACAGGTACAAATCCAGCGGCTGCCAGAGCGGCAACCGCCACTGTTCAAAGTTGGTGATGTTTGCTGGATTAAGCCGTGTGGCGGCGGCAATCAAGGCCGGGTCTGCCGGCGGCAGCAACAAGGCATGATTGAGCAGATTTTTCGCCTTTTGCTGCCACAGCGCAAAATTGCCCGCTGCGGTGTCGACAGCGCCCGTAGATGGCGCAGCCAAGCGCAACTCAGGCGCTAATAATGCTGCGGAACTGGATGTTACATCAGCCTTCACTGTGCTGTTGGCTTGAACCGGCGCGAAAGCAGACAGCACGGCTATCAACAACATCAGCCCATACTGACGAGGCAAGAAAATAAACCGAGAGACGGATAAATCACAGGGACGCAGCTTGTGGTGCAGCATAATGCCAGCATTATCAAAACTCAGATAAAGCTGAGCTTGCCAAAAACTGCTTTCGATCACCAGAAGATTTTGCCACCGATAGACAGATCCTGCTTTCGCCAACAAAACCAACCGACTTTATGCGGTGGCAGCGATCCAGGCAGCCACCAGCTCGCAATCCACTGCCGCCAATAAAGTGCAGCTGGCTTCTGGCAACACCAACACATCACCACTTGCCAACGGATACTGCTGTGCGCCGCTTTGTATTTGGATTTGCTGGCCTTGACTCAGTCCATCGGCATAAATGAGCCACCAGCCGCTGGCGACTGTCTGCAAAAACGCAGGTTGATTTGCCTGCAGGCGCAGCGCCCGCAGCCCACCTTGCAGACCAGCCGACAACATTAAATTGATGTCACGCACCGGGCCATCGAGCAGTGTTGCATCTGTTGACGCCGCACCGGCAAAACCAGCCTGATGCTGCACACTGCAAAGCTGCATACGCTGTTGTGGTGCGCCTGGCGCAGTGACGGCAAGCTCGAGACCTGCACCACTGCGGATTGCCAGATAACGCCGGTAACCGTCAAAGACAGTAAAGGGACCGGATTGCAGTACTGTTGCGGTACTAAAACGCCAGTGAAAATCTCGCGCGGCGACGCTCGAGCCAATCGGAGCTATCGCCAGTTGCCGGGTTTCACCGCCAGCCCACTGCGTCACCAGCTGCTCAGATGCCGGGATAACCTGAACATAGACTGGCTTAGAGTTAGCAATCAGATTTACCATTTATTGCCCACGCCACTTACTGCCCGCGCCACTGGGCATGGCACAGTGCATCGTGTTTTTCCCTGCTGAGCAAAATACGCGCTAACACCAGGTCTGCCGCGCCATCAGTGCCGCCAAGGCCAATCAAAGCTTCGAGGTGCAGCTCAGAGTCGAGCTCCGCACCAATCAGCTCCAGCCAGTCTTCGCCAGCCGGTACTAAATCCACATAAGCCCGGCTTTCATAATGTTGCTGATAAAGCGCGTAGTCCTCAGCACTCAGATTCTCGCTGGCCAGTTCTTCAAAAATCGCAAATGCATGGTCACAAAGTTCATCCATCGACCAGAGTTCTAAGCTGTCTGACATCACAAGTCCCCGTAAATTGAGAGGCCCGCAGTATATCTCAGCGCGTCGCTGCCGTCTTGAGGCCCACGCGGGCTTTTACATAACGTTTGTTGTACCAGAAGGTCGCGGCAATGCCCAACACCGACGGCAGCACCCAGCTGACCAGTTGCAGCTCAGGGCTGAAATCCAGCACTTTCCGGCCGCCGAAGGCAAAAAAGGCGGTAAAAATGGCGATGCCGGAGGCCAGCATATTGCCGATATGCTCTTTCAGTATCGCTGATTGTTCCACGATGGCTCTGTGGATATACCGCAGACACCCGATGCTGCTAAAGAGCGCAATAGCGCCGAAAATTTGCCCCAATACAAACTGGCGTGGCACGGCCTGCCATAAAGTCCAGATGGCGTAGCCAAATGTGATTAGCACTAAAGCCTGATGCGACCAATGCTTAAGCGCGACACGCGCAGCACCAGCCTGCAATGCCAACAAGCCCTGGCGTAAATTCATCAGCGCCAGCAAACACAGCAATAGTAAAAACCCAGACATCAGCCTAACCCGCTCAGCAAACACCTGCGGGTCTTGGCCGACAGGTAAATCAGCCGCTTTGACCACCAGCGGCGCAGACAGCACCAGTGCACACATCAAAATACCTGCGCCACAAATCAGATACATCAGCGTGCTGTACCAGTGACCGCTGCGCACATGCCAGGGACTGCCTTTTTTTGCCAGCATCGGCCCCCAGAACACGCACAACGCCAATGCGCCACAAACCACATGTAAAACTAATAAAAACTGATGCAACATTTGCATAAAAAGCCTCCGGGCGGTTGCGATCTCAACTGAAACCAGCATGCGGCTTTTACGCAAGCCGGCACAGTGCCACAAGTCACTTTCGGCACTATGACTTCTGGCCTATTGCTGGCACAGGCAGGCCTCACGCATACTGCAAGACCTCTGAAGACCCTACCTGAGCAAAAAGATTGATGACTGACTCTGTCGCTCCCTTGCCAACGCCAACGCCGGCCAGCGTGCATCCGGCGCGCTGGCTGCATAAAGAAAATCTGGCCGCAGTGCTGAGCTGGCTGGTGTTTGCTTATATTCAGCAAAGCACGGCCATGCAGCTCTATGGCAACTGGCATCCGCTCAGCCTGTTGTGCGCGGTCAGTTTATTGCTGTTTATCGGGTTGTTTTTTTATTGTCAGTCCTGCGAAGAACATTCCACCCCATGGGTTGGCTTGGTCACGATGTGGGCGGCACTGACGACAACCGCGGTGCTGGCACCGAATGGCTTTGCCGCTGGCCTGGGTGTGTTGTGGTGCTGTCTTTTACCCTGGTTTGTGCCGGCGCGCTGGTTATATCTGATGATCGTACCGGCGTTATTGCCAGTGCTGATCATGCAGTCACTGGATGGCTTGCGTCTTGGTGAAGGCCTGATGATTCTGGTCTGTGGCACTTTTCAGTTTTTTGCCATGTTTGCGATGAGCAAAGCGCGCGAAGAAAAGCTGGCGCGTGAGGCCTTAGCCCAGACGCATCAGGCATTATTGGCCGCGCAGTCGCAACTGGCGATACAAGCCGCAGATGCCGAACGGCTGCGTATTGCCCGCGATTTACACGACAGTCTGGGCCATCATCTGACCGCTTTAGTCATTCAGCTGCAGGTTGCCGGTTACCAAAGCAGCCAGCTCAGTGCAGCTGATACCGCCAATGACACGGCACAACAGGCACTGACCGGGCACATTCAACATTGCCATGATCTGGCCAAACAACTGCTGCAGGAAATACGTCACACTGTGTCGCAACTACGTGAACCGGCGCTGCCACAACTGGCGTTGCAACTTAAAGCACTGGCGCAAAACGTACCTCAGTTGCAGCTGCATCTGCAAATCCCGCCCGGTTTGCCTTCAGATCCGCTGTCTACAGCACTGCTGTACCGGGTCAGTCAGGAAGCCATCACCAACACTGTACGCCACAGCGGCGCCAGCAGCGCCCAACTGCAATTATGGCAATACAAAGACCAAATTCACTATCGCTATCGCGATAATGGCCAGCTCTCACACTGGCCGCTGATTGAGGGTCATGGCCTGACCGGCATGCGCGAGCGCATTGAGCAAGCCGGCGGGCGTTTGCTGCTGTCAAACCCGGAGCAACAGTTACAGATTGATATTGAATTGCCGGCGGTGACGACATGAGGATCCGAATCATTGTTATCGACGACCAAACCTTAGTCCGTCAGGGCATTATCAGCTTATTGCAGCTGGATGCAGAGATCGAAGTGGTGGCAGAGGCCAGCGATGGTAGTGAAGTCGTCACGCTGGTGCAGCAATATCAACCGGACCTGCTGTTGATGGATATCCGCATGCCGCAGGTCAGTGGTATTGATGCGCTGCATTTATTGCAGCAGGCCGGACTTCGCGTACCGGTGCTGATGCTGACCACTTTTGATGACCATCAGCAGGTACTGAGCGCGATGCTGGCCGGTGCCCGTGGTTATCTTTTAAAAGATGTCGCGCTTGATGTGCTGCTGCAGGCGATCCGCACTGTTGCCGCCGGCGGCTCTTTGTTGCAACCGGCACTGACCGACCGTATCCTGCAATCCCGCCAGATCACTGACGCGCCGCAGGACACTGAAACACTGTCGCCCAAAGAGGTTGAAGTGCTGCGATTATTGGCGGCCGGCTTCAGTAACAGGGAAATCGCCACCGCGGTGTTTAAGTCTGAAGGCACAGTGAAAAATCAGGTGTCGGCCATTTTAAGTAAACTCGGTGTGCGCGACAGAACCAAGGCGGTACTGAAAGCCATCGATCTTGGTTTATTGCATTAACTCATTTTGGAATATTCAACTATGCAACAACAACTTGCCCTCGTCAGCCTGCTCGTGCGCGATTACGACGAGGCCATCGACTTTTACTGCAACAAGTTAGGCTTCCGGCTGGTAGAAGATACCCCACAAGGGCAAAAACGCTGGGTCGTCATCGCACCGCAAGGCGACACCGGTTCAGCACTGTTACTGGCGCGCGCCAGCGATGCAGAGCAACAGGCGATGATTGGCCGCCAGGGCGCCGGGCGGGTTTGGTTGTTTTTACAAACCGATGATTTTGAACGCGATTATCAACGCATGGCCGCCGCTGGTGTGCAATTTCAAGAAACGCCGCGCTATGAACCCTATGGTACAGTTGCCGTATTTGCCGACCTCTATGGCAACTTGTGGGATTTAATCGAGCGAAAAAATACCTGATATTTTTCTGACAAATCATCTCCCTGACTTGGGTTAGTCACATTCCTGCTCCTACACTGTTGAATCCGGTAGCTATCTACCGGTACAGGCATCCAACAACAGGCATCCAACAAGGAGTGGTGTGATGGTTGAGTCGGAACTCATTCAGGTTCGTCATTTATTTCGTCAGCCCCCGACACAAGTATTTGACCATTGGCTGGCCGAGCATCAGGCCGGTCGCTGGATGTTCGCCACGCCGCAGGGCCGGATGCATCACCTGCAGCTGGAATTCACCCCCAATCAGCAATTTCGCGTCATCGAACAGTTAAATGGACATCAGTGGGTCCATACTGCCGAGTATCATCAAATCCTGCGCCCGCACCTGCTGCTGTTCAGTTGCAGCACCAGTGCGATGGCCAGGTGCTCGCCGCCTGGCCTCGCCGAACCAGACATGGTGCAGTTACAATTTCAGCCGCATCCGCTGGGGTGCGAACTGGTGCTGAGCCACCAGACTTCCGCGCAATGGGCTTTGTGTCGACAACAATTAATTGAAGGCTGGACGCACATTTTTGCCAGCCTGATGGCCGAACTGAATGATTTGGAGTATCAACCCGGCGAGATCCTGAATTAAGTGCGGCCAACTGTCCGCTTGGTTATAATCGCGGCCTTTGCCCGACAGTCCCGGAGTTCTGATGTATCGCTGCCCGCTTTGCCGTGAAATATTAAGTCAGCAGAACAATGCCTGGCGCTGCATAAATGGTCATCAGTTTGATATCGCGCGGGAAGGTTATGTCAATTTGCTGCCGGTGCAGCACAAGAAGTCGCTCGATCCGGGTGACAATGCAGAGATGATCCAGGCGCGCCGCGCCTTTCTTGATGCCGGTCACTATCAGTTTCTGGCCGAAGCCATCAGCCAACAGCTGGCTGCAGTCCTTCAAGGTGCCGGCGCACTGTTGGATCTGGGCTGTGGCGAAGGCTACTACAGCGCTAAAGTCGCTGCGGCGCTTGCCGGGGTTGACGTCTTTGGTCTGGATATTTCTAAAACGGCAGTGCGGTATGCCGCCAAGCGCTACACAAACCTGCTTTGCTGTGTTGCCAGCAGTTATGCCTTGCCATTTGCAGATGGCTTTTTTGCCGGCTTACTGCGCATCTATGCGCCGTCAGATGCAAATGAGATGGCCCGAGTGCTGAGGCCAGGAGGCTATCTGCTGACGGTCAGTCCGGCGCCCGAACATTTACTGCAGTTCAAGCAACAAGCCTACGCCACAGTGCGGCTGCACCCGGACACCGTCAAACAAGAAGCGGGGTTCAGCCATGTGAAGCGCCAACGCCTGCAATCGTTATGGCAGGCGCCTGATGCCGCAACCATGCTGCAGCTAATTGAGATGACGCCACTGGCTTACAAACTCAACGCCACCATGCGCGAGCTGTTGTGTCAGCAATTCCCGGCTATTCAGCTGGATTTTTATCTCGATTTATATCAGAAGGATTAATTGCGACGGCCTCTTTGCAGGCGCAGTCCAGCGATAGCCTGGCGCCGTCATCCGCAGCATGTGCCGGCGCCTGTCTGAATTATCTGTTGGTCGTTTTCGCGGCGGGCTTTTTGGGCGCTGGTTTTTTCTTTACCGGCGCCTTCTGCGTTTTTTTCGTCAGCTTTTTCACCGGTTTTTTGCCGGCATTTTTTGCCGGCACCGGCACAGCCTGGGCCGGCGTATCAAGCATCTGATGCCAGAAATAACTGCCGAGTTCAGCTACAGCATTGGTCTGCGCATTCACCAGCACCGCCACGCCTAAACCGGCGTCCGGCGAATACGACATATCGGTACGATAACCACGCACCAGACCACCATGATGATAAACAGTGTGCTTGCCAAACTGATATACCCGCAGGCCCAGGCCATAATGCGCCGTAGTGACATAAGGGCCATAAGTACGCCCCTGCAGGTTGTCTGCAGTTTTAACCCTTGGCGTTTCAATGTCTTTTAACACCGCCGCAGACAGCACCTGGGGCTTGTGGCCTAACCGCGCAATCAGCCATTTGCCCATATCCATCGCGCTGGCATTAACGCCTGCTGCCGGATTGACACGATAATAAGTCGGTACCACTTTGGTTTCAGCCCAGCCTTGACGGGTGCCAATATGCGGCATTGCGCGGTTTTTACTGGCAAGGAAGCCAGCATAACCGACACTGGCGGTGTGCATCTGCAGCGGTTTAAAAATACGCTGGTCTAGCAGCTTTTCATACGGCTGACCGGTGGTTTTCAGCAGCACCGTTTCAATCTGGCTGAACAACACGTTCTGATAACCATAACAACGACCCGGCACACACCGCGGGTTGATATTTTTAAATTTGGGCAGGATTTGTGCCGGTGTCTGACCAGCTTCGATGAGTTCATCAAAGGCGTTGTCGACTAAGCCGGCATTCTGGCCAAGCAAATGTTCAACTTTTAACTGTGCCGTCATCGCCTGACTGCGGAACTGCAGACCAGGCACATAGCGGGTGACGCGATCGTTCCAGTCAAAACGGCCTTCGTGTTCGACCTGAGCCGCGAGGCCAGCCGCAAAGGTTTTTGACACTGACGCTAAACGGAAAATGGTGTTGGCGTCGACCGGCGTTTTACTGCCGACTGAGCGCACGCCATAAGCGCCGACCCGGACAATCCGGTCATTTTTTACGATGACATACACAGCACCAGGCACCCGGTTTTTCGCCATTTTTTGCTGAAATTCGCGATGAAACTGATTAGCGAACTCATCGACAGAAGGGGCTGCCAGCACAGAGCCCGCCCATAAAACCAGGCCGGCGACTGCAGTAAATTTCCACATAGACAAATATCCTGTCCCGCGGTCACAGCTGGGCAGCTCAGGCCTGCCGGAGAGCAAAGTCACAACAAAATCAGGATTTTGTCGCAGCCAATGCCTGTAACATCTGCGGGATCACTTGCTGAATAAAATGCGCTTTTTGCGCCTCACTGACCAGCTCCGGTTGCCAGTCGCCCGAAATATAAGGCGTTAAGGCCGGACCAATCGCATAACAGAATGCTGAATACCACTGCCCTGCGGCCTGCACCCGCACGGCTTTTTTCACATAATGACCGGAATCTATCTCTTCAAAAAAATCCAGCGCACGAACCGCTTCCGGACCTACATCTAACAGTAGTTTTCCCTGCTGCACCCGGCCCGGTGCTTCGGTCAGTACCGGTACCGGCGCATCGAGCGGACTTTGACTGAGACCACGGCGCTGATGGTCCGCTAACACGGCATCCAGCATCTGGTAACGCTGCCCGGTGATGGCTTCGACAATCTCCGGAAACATTAATAAACCGTAGACAAAAATATGCTCAGTTGTCTGCATCGGCGGCTCCTCCAGCCAGGTCCTGCCAGGTCAGAAACAACCGCAGGTCCAGTTCCAGTTGATGATACTGGGGTTCCATGTGCTGACACAATTGGTAAAACGCCTTGTTATGATCTTTTTCCCGCAAATGGGCTAATTCATGCACCACAATCATGTGCAGCAACGGCAATGGCAAGGTTTTTAACAGGCTGGCTACGCGAATTTCATTTTTACTTTTCAGCGCCTTACCCTGCACCCGGCTGACCTGGCTGTGCAGGCCCAACGCGTTATTAACGATATGGATCTTAGGGTCAAAGCAGATTTTGCTGATGGGGGCTGAACTGCGCATAAACTGCTGTTTCAGCGCCATAGTGTATTCATACAAACGCGCATCAGATTGAATGTCGTGGCGGCCGTCCGGATAACGCTTTTTCAAGGTGCTGCCGAGTGTACCGGCCTGCACCAGCGCGCGTACTTGTTGCTGAATTGATTCCGGATACTGGCGTAAATATGGTAAATCCACCGGCGCTTTGCCTCTTAATGCCTGCAAGTGCAACTGCAGTTGCGAAAAGCGCTATTGTAACCGCAGCCTTGCAACCGACCAAGTCAACCGCTGCTGACACAGCTGCTAAATCGCGCAGTGCGGTGCTTCAATACCCGGTTTTAGTGCCAGAATCTGCCCCTGTGTGCCCGTTGTCAGCAGTAAAAACCGGCTTTGTTCCAGCTGTTGCCATTGTTGCTGATCCGCTTGCTGCTGTCTGAGCGCAGCCAGCAAATCGGTATGAACCTGTAACTGCAAGCGGTCGCAACTCTGTAACTGCCAGCCAGCTGCCGTGGCCTCGCGCCATACGGCAACCGTGCGGGCGGCCTGTTGCTGACTCTCGTGCTGACTGCGCAGATAATCCTGATACACCAGCTGATATTGTTGCTGACGCTGCTGCGCGCGGGTCGGGCTGGCAGCCACGGTTTGCTGCTCTGCCGTTGCCACTGGCGCCAGCTGATGAATTTGAATGGTGTATAAGCCCTGTTGCTGTTGTTCAATCTGATACATCAACTCAGGCGGCGACAGCCAGACCACCAGTACTAAAATACAGGCCGCCAGCGCCATCACTTGCTGTACTGCGGGTTGCCAATCCCGGCTGCGGCGCAGCGGCTTTTCCTTTAACACCAGCTGCTGTAATGCCTGACGCTGTGCTTTATCCAGCCGATGTTGCTGTTTACTACGCTGATGCCATTGCCGCAAAGCCACGTCAAGTTGTGGCGCGACATCTGTGTCTTTAGCTGCTGGCGTGACACCGGCTGATTTATCTGTGTTCATGAGTCTGCTCCGCAGTGGCTGTCAGCCACAGCTGCAATTGATGACGGGCATATCTGAGCCGGGTTTTCACGGTTTCCTGACCGACGCCGGTAATTTCGCTGATTTGTGCCAGCGAAAAATCCTCCAGTTGCAGTAATAAAGCTTCACGCTGCAACAGTGGCAAACGTTGGATCGCCAGATCTAAGTTGGCAGACTGTTCTGCAGCCAATAATTGCTGTAACGGCTTTGCCGCCGGATCCGGCAATTCATCCAGCAACTCCTGTGCGGCGTGCGGCCGCTGACGGCGCCATTCATCAATCAGCAGGTTCCGGCCAATACTGAATAGCCAGGTTTTGACCGAGCTTTGGCCCTGATAGCTGCCGGCGTGCAGCATCAATTGGATCCAGGCCTGCTGACTTAAATCCTGCGCCAGTTCGGCATCACTTTGCTGCAGTAAAAAATGGTACAAAGCATCGGCATAACGCAAAAACAATTGCTGCAACAGGGCCGGATCTGCTTGCTGCTGATACTGCTGCAGCAGCAGCCGGCTTTCCACCTGCACCGGCCCTGCCAGTCGCCCCAACCATTTCCATCCCATACTGCCTCCCCTGCTGCTTCACACAGCCTCTGGCAACCCGCACATCACATGAACCAGAAACAAATTAACCTTGCTGGTCCAGCCGGAAGTCCAGTTGCACTTCCAGATCACTTTGCGCAACAGCGCGACCATTTTCAAGTTTTGGCTGATATTTCCAGTTCTTCAGCGCACGGATGGCTTCCTGCTCAAACACCCGTCGCGGTTCTGCAGCCAGCACCCGGACATCTGTGACCCGGCCATCCGCGGCAATGTTAAAGCGCAGTTGTACCCAGCCGTTTATTCCGTCTCTGGCCGCTGCAGGCGGATATTTGGGTTCAATCCGCACCAGCGGCGTGGCTGCTTTATCTGCGCCGGCCGGCGCTTCCAGAGACGGTCCTGTCAGTGCAATGACCGGCCGCCCGCTATCAGACGTGACATCCAGCATATCGCCAGGTTCTGCCGACGTTGGCATTGCCAGTTTTGGTATTAGCTGTGGCACAGGCGGCTGCGGAATTTGCCGGATGATTTTTTTCGCGGCAGATTCCTCCCGCGGCACCAGCGGAGTGACATCAAACACCGTATCAACTTTGGCTGTGATGGGCGCAGTTGACTGCACCAGCTGCGCCATCAGCTGAAACAACGCAAAGCTAATCAGCGCTGCCGCAGCAGCCATCGTCAGGCCACGTATCATTGCTGGCAGCCAGTTTAGATTTTTGGGGGCTTGCTGCGCGTACAATAGCCCGGCACCAGGTTGCAGATTGTCGGATAATAAAATGCTTGTCATGATGCGTCTCCAGAGAAATGTAGATTTGCAAAATACGGTGCTTGTTGCACCACGTTCAGAGATTGGACGCAGCAGAAACAAAAAAGGGGTGACCATGGCTGGCAAATATTTTTGTACAACAATCGCGATAGGCTTTTTGTTTGGGGCTAGTTGGACGGCAGCCGTGCGGGCGGCAGATATCCAACAGCTGTATTTGGTCCGCCATGCTGAAAAAGCCGACAGCAGCAAAGATCCGGAGCTTTCCGCCTGTGGTCAGGCACAAGCCGCCGCATTAGCAACATTATTACAGGGAGTACCATTACCACTGCTATACCACAGTGGCTATCAGCGCACCAAACAAACCGCTGCCGCCAGTCTGAAAGACGGGCGCAGCCTGCAGCAATACGATGCGAAAGACCTGACGACTCTAGCGAAAGAGTTGCAGAGCACTGGCACCAATGCGCTGGTGGTTGGTCACAGCAACACCACACCGCAGCTGGCGACCTTACTCAGCAAGATGGCAGTACCTGAATTAACTGAACAGGATTATGGCCGGATTTATCAGCTGACCCGCGCCGGTGAACTGTGGTCGCTGCAAATCCTGCAACTGCCACAACCGGCGGAGTGTAAGCGGTAAAGTCTGTTAGATGTCACTGCGCTGCAACAGCACTAAAACTTCCGCGTGATCAGTATGCGGGAACATGTCAAAGAGTTGGGCGCGTTGCGGCTGAAAAGCCGGCAAACTTTGCAGGTCGCGCGCCAGCGTCGCCGGATTACAGCTTGAATACAACAGCGCTTTGGGTTTTAACGCATCGATGCGCTGACAAAGTGCAGGCCCTAAGCCCCGACGCGGCGGGTTGACGACCAGTAAATCCGGTGCCTGCTGTGCTGCGTCGGCAAAAGCGCTGGCGTCCAGCGCGCGAAAATCTATCTGGACTCCACGTTCCTGTGCGGCGCGACTGGCACAATCGATAGCCGGCGCCGAAATTTCAATGCCGGTGACCTGCACACCGGGTTTAGCCAGATGCAAGGCAAACCCGCCCACACCACAGAACAAGTCCCAGATCCGCGTTGGCTGCAATGAGGCTGTCCAGTCTCGCGCCGTCTGATACAAAGCGGCGGCAACCGCGGTGTTAGTCTGAAAAAAGCTCTGTGGCTGCAGATAAAGCACTACGTCATTCAGTTGCTGACGCAGCATGTTCTGGCTGCTCAGCACAAATTCCTGCTCACCTTCCAGAATGGCTTTATGCTCCGGTTGCAAGTTCACTGTGACCACAGCCAGCTCCGGCCATTGTTGCTGCAGTGCTGGCAAATGTTTACGGATAGCGGCCAGATGATGTTGTGAGCGCAACACAAAGCGCAGCAACCAACCGTCCAGGTCGCTGTAACTGAGCAGAATAAATTTCAGCTCACCACGGCGGCTGTCTAACTGATAAGGTTCCAGTCGCACCAGACGGATAAATTCAATCAGATGGTTAAAAGCACTCTGAAAGCCCGCCGGATACAGCTGACAGTTCGTCAGGTCCACCGGCTCGTCGCCATTGAGAATGCCAAGTACTGGCTGCAGACTGGTCCCCATCACCACCATTTTGGCTTTATTACGAAACTGGGTAATTGAGCTCGCCTGCGGCTCAGCCAAAGTTAGCTGAGGGAATATCTGCTGTAATTGCGCTTGCTTGCGTTCAAGCTGCTGCTGATAAGGTTGATGGATATGCGGGCAAGACCCACATTTGCCACTGGCAAAAATCTCGCAATGCAACATGCAAACCTAAGAATGTGACGTGACCGCTATTTTAACAAAAGCAATGCCAGCACGCTCGAATAATCAGCCGGCAATCGCCAGCGACAATAACGATGCGCAGGACAGCTGATGAAACAAAAAAGCCCCGCAGGTTAGTGCGGGGCTCTTCACTGAATATGGCGGAGAGAGAGTCGCTCACACTGACAATTTAAGATATTGATTTTAATCAAAATACATTATCGTAAATTGTATCTACACCCCCAATAAAACCCCCAGATCATGCAAAAACTCTCGTTTTCCTTTCCGCTGATTTTGCGACACAAAAGCGGTTTGCAACCGGGTTGTGTCTGAAATCCTTTTTGCGGAATAACCTGATAGGCACGAATTTACCATATTTGCCATACGGTTGCATGCGTAAAAGGATTTTGTTGAAGAACTAGGTGTCAACAACAATCAAACTCATTACATGAATTTTGTCTGTGGTCTAAAATCATGCACTTAGTCTTTATTGAAATCGTTTGCCTGCAAAACGTCACCCCAATTTACCACCACGATCACTAGCTGCTTACCACCAGTTGCACTTTCCAGTAACCACCATTTTCAGCAATCATCCAGTTCATTGATCGTTAGCTATGAGCGAATTGCAGCTGTTCAGATCAGGGGCTCTCGTAAAAACGAATCTCTGCTCTGCCTTATTTGCGGACATTCGTTTTTTCGTGAGCTCTGAGATTCTCTTCCAAATTAGTTGGCTAAATTCAGTTGGCCACCGCCCCCAATTGAAGTCAACGTTGAGCAGGTGTTGTAGTTCACAAAC